>Ga0181525_10001164_pt1 | contig 22641 bp, 21 predicted proteins | sample PEATcosm2014_Bin_48_FD_121100 | JGI IMG/M metagenome (GOLD analysis project Ga0181525, IMG submission 121100) | Peatland microbial communities from MTU Mesocosm Facility, Houghton, MI, USA - PEATcosm2014_Bin06_10_metaG | ecosystem: Environmental > Terrestrial > Soil > Wetlands > Peat | place... | reverse complement strand
GGCGATTGCCGTTCGACAGATTTGCCAGCGTGAAGCTGAGCGGCCCGAGCACGACCGGCCATTGATACATGACCTGGACGACGACGATGTCGCCGGGGTTGCCGGTGCTATAGCTCCAGGTGTTGGTCACATTGCCGTTGGAGCCGAAAGTCAGTGTCGGCGTCGCCGTGTTGGCGGAGGAAAAGCTGCTGTAGTTCTGCACGTTGATCATGAAGTTGCCGCAAGTGAACAGCGCGAAAGTCTGGCTGCAGACCCAGGTGGCGAATTGCGACTGGCTCATGCCGGCGGTCTGGGCTTGGCCGGTCATGATGTAGCGGCTGGCTTCTTCGGTGGTTTCGTCGAGCACGCGGCCGGCAAAGAACACCAGCGCCGTCTGGAACAGCGCCATGAGCATCGCGATGAACGGCGCCGCGACCAGCGCGAATTCGACGACGGTGGCGCCGCTCTCGCAGCGTACGGCTTCGCAGGGCCGCCGCCGCGGCGCGCCCCGGACCAGCTTTTTGATAAAGGCCGCGAACATAAGCGCAGTGCTCCAGCCGCGCTTCTAGGCCGAATTTGCTAGGAAACCGTTACCGGGCACACTGACTCTGAGTTAAATCTCCCCGACTTTTCAGTCCCTTAGGCCGAACCGGCGGGCCAGGAACTCGCCCCCGTGGCGCAAACCTTCGGCATCGATGCCGTGGCCGACGCCTGGCGACAAATGCCACTCGACCGATACCCCGAGTGCGGCGAGGCCTTGCGTCGCCTGGAACAAAGCCTGCGGCGGGATCAGGTCGTCGCGGTCGCCGTGAACCAGCAGCACCGGCGGGCGCGATGTGATCTCGGCGGCGAAGGCCTCCGGGCTTACGTCCTCCGGCGGCTCGACCAACAAGCCGGAATAGCCGACGATCGCCGCCGGAGCCGTGACACGGCGCAGCCCGACATGCAGTGCCATCATGGTGCCCTGGCTGAATCCGACCAGCGCCAGCGCCGACGGCGGCAGCTTGTGCCGGTTGAGCTCGGTATCGAGAAACCGCTGCAAGAGCGGAGCCGCTTTGTTGACGCCGATCCAGCGTTCGTTCGGATCGCGAAACGTCAGCGCGAACCATTGCCGGCCGGTCGGCGCCTGTCCGCACGGCTCGGGCGCATGCGGCGACACGAATGCGGCTTGCGGCAGCAAATGCTGCCAGGCCCGGCCAAGCTCGATCAGATCGTTGCCGTCGGCACCGTAGCCGTGCAGGAACACGACGAGCTGGCGCGCGGCGCCGGCGCGCGGCGCGAGCCGCGGACCATCGAGTTCGGCGGGCATGGTCACCTCTTTGCCTTCGGCGGGATCTTTGGCGCGACCGGGGCCCCGTCGCGCCCTTTGACGGCGCGATAATAGGTCCACAGCACGCGCGCCGCCACGGCGCGGTGCGGCCGCCACGGCTCGGCGAGCGGCACCATCTCTTTCGCGTTCGGCCGGGCGCGCAAGCCGAAGGCCAGCCGGGCCGCCTCCTGGAGCGCCAGATCGCCGGCGGGCCATGCGTCGGCATGGCCGAGGCTCGACAACAGGTAAATGTCGGCGGTCCAAGGCCCGATGCCGTGCACGGCCGTCAACGCGCCATGCGCCGCGTCGGCGGGAATGTCCGCCAGCGTCGCAAGCGCGAGCTTACCGCTCGCCACGGCGCGGGCGATTTCCTTCAGCGCCTTGATTTTCGGCCCCGACAGGCCGAGCCGGGCCAGCTTTTCCTTGCGGGCCCGCATGATCGCCGCGGGCTCGAACGGATCGAACGCCGCGGCGAGCCGGCCCCAGATCGCGCCGGCGCTCGCGGTCGAAAGCTGCTGCGAAACGACTGTGGCGGCAAGCCCGGCGAAGCCACCCGCCCGGCGGCGCAACGGCGGCCGTCCGGCGGTCGCGAGCAGCGCGATAAAGCGCGGATCGGCGGCGCCGAGCGCCGTCAGCGCCGCGTCGAGATCGCTCTCGCTACGGATATGGGTCAGCATAGGAGGCTCAGTGGGACCGGATCGATGGGCAAAGCGTTGATGTTCCGAATGTAGGATGATCGGCGGGGAACCGCCGGTCATTGGCCAGTGTCGAGAAGCGTATCGCCGATGTACAGCCGCGTCTTGCGTTTCGCACCCAGCCCGAACGGGCATTTGCATCTGGGTCATGCCTATTCGGCATTGCTTAATCACGACATGGCGCGCGAATTGGGCGGACGGCTGTTGCTGCGCATCGAGGACATCGACGCCGGACGCTGCCGCCCGGACTACGAAGCGGCGATCTACGAGGACCTGCGCTGGCTCGGCCTGTCGTGGCAAGAACCGGTGCGGCGGCAGAGCGGACATTTCGACGATTACGCCGCCGCCATCGCGCAACTAGAAGCGCAGGGTTTGCTCTATCCGAGTTTCGAAAGCCGCCGCGAGCTCGCCGCGCTCGTCACCGAGCTGGATCAGCAGGGCGGCTGGCCGCGCGATCCGGACGGCGTGCCGATCTATCCGGGCCGGGCGCGCAAGCTTTCGACCGCCGAGCGCCTGCGCCGCCGCAATGCCGGCGAGTCTTACGCCTTGCGGCTCGCCATGGATCGTGCGGTGGCGCGTGCCGGCGTGCTGACCTGGACCGAGACCGGCGCCGGGCCGCTCGGCCAGACCGGCGTGGTGACGGCGGCGCCGCAAATGTGGGGCGATGTCGTCCTGGCGCGCAAGGAGCAGCCGACCAGCTATCACCTCTCCGCCGTGGTCGACGACGCCTTGCAAGGCGTCACCGACGTGGTGCGCGGGCAGGATCTATTCTGGTCCACCAGCATTCATCGCCTGCTGCAGACGCTGCTCGGACTGCCGGAGCCGGCCTATCATCATCACAAGCTCATCCTCGACGACGAAGGGCGCAAACTGTCGAAGTCGACGCAAGCGACGGGCTTGCGCGAATTGCGCGCCGCCGGCGCGACCGTCCTCGATATCAGGCGCATGCTGGGGCTTGGGCGCTGAATATTGAGCGGTGAAGATCGCTCACCAGCATGTTTTGTTCCGTTCGCTGCCGTGTCATCTTGGCCGCGCCCGCCCGAGGCCTGCCAATGGCGCGATCAAGAACCAAACAAAAATCCGCCGCCAAGCCGGCGCGGCGGCGGGGCCGAAAAGGTCCGCGGCGGCGCGCGCCGGCAACCGGCGCCGGCGAGGCCGTGCTGGCCGTCTTCGCCCACGACATCCGCACCGCGCTGACCGGCATTCTCGCGTTCGGCGAATTGCTGGCAAGCTCCAGTCTCGGCGAGCGCGAGCGGCGCTGGGCCGCGGGCATCAAGGGCGGCGCGGAGCATCTCGCCTCGCTCACCACGCTGGTGATCGACGCCGCCAAAGCCGATGCCGGCGCGCTGACGCTGCAGCAGGAGATTTTCCGGCCGCGCCGCCTGATCGACGATTTGCGCGAGATCCTGAGCGCGCGCGCGCAGACCAAGGACTTGCGCGCGGCGGTGACGGTCGCGGACGATATGCCGGAGTTTCTGGTCGGCGACGCGGTGCGGTTGCGCGCGGCGCTGGAAAATCTCATCGACAATGCGGTGAAATTCACCGCGCAGGGCCTGGTTCGCCTCGAAGCCCGCGCCACGCGGGCGGCGCGGGGGCGGGCGAAGGTTACGTTCATCGTCACCGACAGCGGCATTGGTCTTAAGCGCGCCGAGATCGCGCGGTTGTTCCGGCCATTCGCGCAAGCCAGCGCCGATATCGCCCGCCGCTACGGCGGCTCCGGCCTCGGGCTCGCCGTCGTCAAAGTCTTGGCCAAGGCGATGGGCGGCGATCTCGTCGTCTCCAGCGCGCCGGGCCGCGGTTCGAGCTTCCGGTTCTCCGCGGTGCTGCCGATCGCGTTTGCGGACACGGAGGACAATGCGCGCGCGCGGCCAACCGCGGCGCCGCCGCGCCGCCTCAACGTGCTTTGCGTCGAGGATAACCCCTACGGCCGCGTCATCCTCAACACCATCCTCACCGAACTCGGCCATCGCGCCGATTTCGCCGGCTCCGGCGAGGAAGCGGTTGCCGCCATGCCGCGCGGCTACGATGTGGTGCTGATGGATGTCACGCTGTCCGGCATCGACGGGCTGGAAGCGACGCGGCGCATCCGCGCGCTCGCCGGCGTCACCGGCCGCGTTCCGATCGTCGGCATCACCGGACGTACCGAGACCGGCGACGAGATGGCCGCACGGAGCGCGGGAATGAATTTCTATCTGCGCAAGCCAGTCAGCCCGTCGACGCTGAGCGAAGCGATCGCTGCGGTTATTTCCGGGTGATCATTCCGCAGCGTCCGCCGGTTTGGCGGCATCCGCCGAGTCTTCGACGATGCGGACGACGTCGGCCATGATGCGGTTCAGCTCGAAATCCTTCGGCGTGTAGACTTCGGCGACGCCGGCGCTTTTGAGCGCGCTGGCGTCGTCCGGCGGGATGATGCCGCCGACCACGACCGGCACGTCGTCGAGGCCGGCTTCTCTCATCCGCGCTACCACGTCGCGCACCAGCGGCAGATGCGATCCGGAGAGGATCGACAGGCCGACGACGTGAACGCGTTTTTCCGCCGCAGCCGCGACGATGGCCTCAGGCGTCAGGCGGATGCCTTCGTAGGTGACGTCCATGCCGGAATCGCGGGCGCGCACCGCGATCTGTTCGGCGCCATTGGAATGGCCGTCGAGGCCGGGTTTGCCGACGAGAAAGCTGAGCCGCCGGCCGAGCTTGCGCGATACCCGGTCGACCTCGGCGCGGATGTCGTCGAGGCCGGTGGTATCGTTGCGCGCGGCCGAGCCGACGCCGGTCGGCGCGCGATATTCGCCGAACGCCTGGCGCAAGGCCAAGCCCCATTCGCCGGTGGTCACGCCGGCTTTGGCGCAGGCGATCGAGGGCGGCATGATGTTGGCGCCGCTCTTGGCTGCGCGCCTCAAGTCATCGAGCGCGGCGGCGACGGCCTTGGCATCGCGCTCCGCGCGCCAGACGTTGAGCCGCGCGATCTGCTCGGCTTCGACCTCATGCGCCACGGTCATGATCGAGTCTTCGCCGGTGGTCAGCGGCGACGGCTCGGTTTCGATGAAGCGATTGACGCCGATGACGACCTGTTCGTTGCGTTCGATGGCTTCGAGCCGCGCCGTGTTGCTCTCAACCAGCCGGCCCTTCATGTAGCCCATCTCGACCGCGGCGATGGCGCCGCCGAGCTTCTCGATGTGATCGAGCTCTTCCAGCGCCGCGCGTTTGATCTCGTCGACCTTATTCGCGATCACCGCCGAGCCGTCGAAAATGTCGGCGTATTCGAGGAGATCGGTTTCGTAGGCCAGGATCTGCTGCATGCGCAGCGACCATTGCTGGTCCCACGGCCGCGGCAGGCCGAGCGCCTCGTTCCAGGCCGGCAGCTGCACGGCGCGGGCGCGTCCCTTTTTCGACAGCGTCACGGCCAGCATCGACAGCAGAATGCGATAGACGTTATTTTCCGGTTGCTGCTCGGTGAGGCCGAGCGAATTGACCTGCACGCCGTAGCGGAACAGCCGCTGCTTGGCGTCGGTGACGCCGTAGCGCTCGCTTGTGATTTTGTCCCACAATTCGCCGAACGCGCGCATCTTGCACATTTCGGCGACGAAGCGGGTCGAGGCGTTGACGAAGAACGAGATCCGGCCGACCACCTCGCCGAAATCGTTGACGCCGCCCGCCGCCTTCACCATGTCGAGCACGGCTACCGCCGTGGCCAGCGCGAAGGCAAGTTCCTGCTCCGGCGTGGCACCCGCTTCCTGCAGATGATAGGAGCAGACGTTCATCGGATTCCATTTCGGCAGTTCGCGCGTCGTGAACAGGATCGTGTCCTTGATCAGCCGCATCGACGGCGCCGGCGGGAACACGTAAGTGCCGCGCGACAGATATTCCTTGATGATGTCGTTCTGCGTCGTGCCTTGCAGCTTTTCGCGCGGCACGTTCTGCTCGTCGGCAACCGCGATATAGAGCGCGAGCAGCCAGGCGGCGGTCGCGTTGATCGTCATCGACGTGTTCATGTTATCGAGCGGGATGCCCGCGAACAGCATGCGCATGTCGCCGATATGGGAGATCGGCACGCCGACCTTGCCGACTTCGCCTTTGGCCAAGGGGTGATCGCTGTCGTAGCCGGTCTGCGTCGGCAAATCGAAGGCGACCGAAAGCCCGGTCTGGCCCTTGCTCAGGTTCTTGCGATAGAGCTCGTTCGATGCCTTGGCGGTCGAGTGCCCGGCATAGGTGCGGAACATCCAAGGCTTATCGCGGCGCGGCTGTTCGCCCATCGGTCTGCTACGGTTGCTTGCCCGCGCTGTGGCACGCGTCTTTGCACGATTCCGGCGTGGCTAATGTGACGCGTATTTTGTTGCAACGCAACAAGCGCGTTGCACGACCAGGGCCAAAACAATCAACACCGCGGCGAGGCCGACCTGGGTTCTGGCATAGGGAAAGATCAGGATGAGCGCCGCGGCGGCAAAAAATCCGGCCAATTCGCTGAAAAGAAAGCCGCGTTCGAGTGCGTAGCGAATGAGAAAAGCGGCGGCGACCGCGAGCACGACGAGATCGTACATATAGAGATAAGGTGTGGCGAGGAGCGCGCCGCATGCGAGCGCGGCCGCCTTGAGGTCGTAGGGCAGGCGGCTTCGCCACAGCCAGACGATTGCCAGGGCCACAGCGAGGCTGCCGATCGCCTGCACCGTCCACGCCAGTTGCGCGCTGCCGCCGTGCGAGCGCACCAAGCCGAACAGGCTTTGCAGCCGGCTCCAGTCGGCGCGACCTTCGCCGAGCACGACCTGGCTCGTGATCGGCATCCAATGCACGAAAGCGTCCCAGCTCGCGCTGCCAAAGGCGAGCCATGACGCCAAGGCGAGCCCGACCGCGACGGCCGCCGCGACGGCCAGCGTCAGCCAGCGCCGGTCCGCGATCAGGACCAGCGGAAACAGCAAACCGAATTGCGGCTTGTAGGTGAGGAGGCCGAGGCAGACACCGGCGAGTGCCGGACGCCGCTCCATCAATCCGAGCGTGCCACCGATCAGCGCGGCAGTGAGAAAGCCATTCTGCCCGGCGGTCGCGTTCCACAACGCGGCGGGAAATCCGAGCGCGACAAGAATGCCGGTGCGGCCGAGGATGGCGGCCATCGCCGCCGCAAAGGCGGCGAGCGTCGCGATAAGCCACACCAGGGCCGCGATAAAATACGGCAGCGTCGCCAGCGCCGCGGCGACGAAGAAGAAGGTCGGCGGATAATGCCAGCCGTAATAGTTCTCGAAGTCGTGGCCGATGGCGCGGACTTCCGCCTGTTTGTGGGTCGGCCAGTCGTAGGCGGCGGCCGGCTCGCCGTCGAGCGCGAGGCGGCCCGCCGCGTAGACATCGACAAAGTCGTTGGCGATCGGTCGGTGCTCCGCGTCGGCCAGAAAGTCGCCTTTGAGATAAGTGCCGCCGAGCACGATCAGATAACCGAGCGCCAGAGCCAGCCCGATCACCGCGGCATAACGCTCGGCCGGCGGCCGCGGCAAAACCTCGCTTGGCAATGCATCCCCGGTGATGTCGTGCGCGCTCATATGTGGACGCTTTGCGGTGCGAGCGCGCGGCGCGCGATCAGCGTCGCCACGATAAGGACGGCGGCAAAGCCGACCGGCAATTTGACGAACGGAAAGATCAGGATGAGCAGGCACGCCGCGCCGATGCCGGCAGCTTCTTGCGATAAAAACCCGCGTGCACGGCCGAGGCGGAACAGGAACGCCAGCGGCACCGCCAGGATCACCAGGTCGTAAGTGTAAAGATAAGGTGTCGCCAGAATGGCGCCGGTGCTGAGCGCCGCGGCTTTGATCTCGTAGGCGGCGGTGTCGCGGCGCCACAGCGCGGTGATTGCCCCGGCGGCGATGAGCGACACCGTGATTTGCGCAGTCCAAGCCAGCGCCTCACTGCCGCCGAGCGTGCGCGTCAGTCCGAAGGCGGTCTGGAATTTGCTCCAGTCGGCGTAGTCGTTGGCGAGAAAGGCCTGCGATGAGTGTCCGAGACCGGCGAAAAAATCCTGCCAGCTGGCGCCCCCGAACGCGAGCCACGACGCACCGGCCGTCAGCGTCGTGACGATCGCGGCCGCGGCGAAGGCGCGCCAGCGCCCGCTCGCGGCGAGCGCGACCGGAAACAGCAAACCGAGATGCGGCTTGAACGACAGCAGCCCGATGAGTGCGCCCGCGGCGACCGGCTGGTTCTCCAACAGCACGAGCGCGCCGCCGATGAGGCCGGCTGTGAGAAACCCGTTCTGGCCGTCGATGAAATTCGACAGCACGGCGGGAAACGCGGCGGCGAGCAGATAGCCGATGCGATCGCCGACGATGACGCGAATTGCGACGAGATAAGCGGGGAAGGTCGCGAACACCCAAAGCAAAAAGGCCGCCGGGTAAGGCAACAGCGATAGCGCCGCGGCAACAAGCAAAAATGTCGGGGGGTACGGCCAGCTGTAATAACCGTCGAACGGATGACCGACGGCGCTCGCTTCGACCAGCTTGTGCACCGGCCAGTCATAGGCCGCCGCCGCGTGACCCGCGAGAGCGAGCTTGCCGGCCGCCCAGACGCCGACGAAGTCGGCCGCCACGCCGGAACCATCCGGCGCGATCACCCAGATGCCGTCGATATAGGCGGTGGCGAGATAGACCGCGTGGGCGACGACCAGAGCGAAGCAGACGAGTTCGACCGGCCGCGCCAGCTTGGCGCCGGCGCCGCGCTCGGGCGTCATTTCGTACAGGGCCATCGACGGTCTAGCCTCGCCTTCCGATCGCGGCGAGGCTAGACGCGCGTGCTTGAAGAACCCTTAAGTCAGCGCGGGCGCGGGTTGTCCGCTAGGCGCGTTTGACCAGCCTAAGCACGATCAACAGGATCACCGCGCCGATGAAGGCATCGATGATTGAGCCGATAATCGGCCCGCCGATGAACGGAAATGAAATCAACGGCAGCAGCCAGCCGGCGATGAATGAGCCGATGATGCCGACGATGATATCGCCGATCAGTCCGAAGCCGCCGCCTTTGACGACCATGCCGGCAAGCCAGCCGGCGACGCCGCCGACGATCAGCCAAATGATGATGCTTTGTGATTCCATGGTTTCCCCCTAGTCCCTTTCCCGGCAAGGGCTGAGGCCCTTGAGCACCGCGGTTGTGGTGCTGTCCGAAGCTTAAGGCTTTCGCCCAAGGCTGTCAGCCCGCCGGCCTAATCGCCCGACTTCCAACAACTAAATATTGCGCCGCAACATGGAGTGCGGCAAACTGAGGGGCATCGCCGCGACGCCGCGTCGCGAATGCCGGTGCAGCCGGGAGCCCCTTATGGCCGTTGCGCAAAAGAAACCGTCCGCCGCTCCGCTCAAAGATCTTTACGAGATCGGCGAGGTTCCGCCGCTCGGCCATGTGCCGGAGAAAATGCATGCCTGGGCGATCCGCAGGGAACGTCACGGCCCGCCGGAAACGGCGATGCAGCTTGAAGTGGTTCCGACCTGGCCGATCGCCGAGGACGAGGTGCTTGTCTACGTCATGGCCGGCGGCGTCAATTACAACGGCGTGTGGGCCGGCCTCGGCATCCCGATTTCGCCGTTCGACGGACACAAGCACCCCTTCCATATCGCCGGCTCCGATGCATCCGGCATCGTGTGGGCGGTCGGCTCCAAGGTGAAGCGCTGGAAAGTCGGCGATGAAGTCATCATTCATTGCAATCAGGACGACGGCGACGACGAAGAGTGCAACGGCGGCGATCCGCTCTTGTCGCCGTCGCAGCGCATCTGGGGCTACGAGACGCCGGACGGTTCGTTCGCGCAATTCTGCCGGGTCCAGTCGCGCCAGCTCATGATCAAGCCGCCGCATCTCACCTGGGAAGAATCGGCTTGCTATACGCTGACGCTGGCGACCGCCTATCGCATGCTGTTCGGCCATGCGCCGCACATTCTCAAGCCCGGCGACAACGTCTTGATCTGGGGCGCGTCCGGCGGGCTCGGCGTGTTCGGCGTGCAGCTTGTCGCCGCTTCCGGCGCCAATGCCATCGGCATCGTCTCGGATCAATCGAAATCCGAATACGTCTTCAATCTCGGCGCCAAGGGCGTCATCAACCGCAACGAATTCAAGTGCTGGGGCCAGATGCCCAAAGTCGGCACGCCCGAATACGACACTTGGGTGAAGGAAGCGCGCCGCTTCGGCAAGGCGATCTGGGACATCACCGGCAAGCAGGACGTCGACATCGTGTTCGAGCATCCCGGCGAGGCGACGTTCCCGGTGTCCTGCCTCGTCGTCAAGCGCGGCGGCATGGTCGTGTTCTGCGCCGGCACCTCGGGCTTCAACATCACCTTCGATGCCCGCTATGTCTGGATGCGGCAGAAGCGCATACAGGGCTCGCATTTTGCGCATCTCAAGCAAGCCAGCGCCGCCAATCAGTTCGTCATCGACCGCCGTGTCGATCCGTGCATGAGCGACGTCTTTCCGTGGGACAAAATCCCCTACGCGCACGAACTGATGCGCACCAACCGGCACAAGCCGGGCAATATGGCGGTGCTGGTCAACACCCCGCGCCCCGGTCTGCGGAATTTCGACGACGTTCTGGAAGCGGCGTCGTTGCCTGAACTGAACCGGCAATCGACGCGGCCCTGACGAGGTCCAGGAAGCGCCCTAAATTGCCGGTCGAGCCGGCATGGGCGTTTTATATCACTTCTTGAAGAGGTCCGGAGTCTTCGCGGCGGCGGCTTGCTCGCGCGCGATCGCGGCGTTTAGTTCGCCGCCATAGATGAAGATCCACGCGGTGAAATAGAGAAACACCAAGGCCGTCATCGCCGAGGCGAGGCCGGCGTAATAGTTTACGTAGGTGTAGGAAAAGTCCGACAGATAGCGGCCGAAGACAAATCCGCAAGCGAGCCACAGCGCCAAGGTCGCGACGATGCCGGGCCAGACGCGCTCGATCGGCCGCCGCCCGGCCGGCAGCCACATATGCAGGATCATCAAAGCCACGGTGAGGACGAAAGCCGCCACCGTAAAGCGTCCGACGTCGTAATGGCGTTCCAGCGGCGCCAGCCAGGTCGCATAGGCGAGCGCCGCGCGGAACAACAAGGGGCCGAGCACGACCAGAAACGCCAGCGTCAGCAATCCCAGCGCGCCGACCAGAACATAGCCGATCGATTCCAGCCGCAAGAGCCACCACGGCCTTAGCTCGGTGAGGCCATAGGCGCGGTTCAAGCCGATCCGCAGGCTCTCGATGCCGCTCGATGAAAAGTACAGCGCGAATACCGCGCCGACGGTGAGGACATCGCCGCGCGCGGTGGTCAGCACGTCATGCATCTGTCCGGCGATGCCGCCGGAAACCTCTTGCGGCCACGCCGCGATGATCAGCCGTGCCACCTCGTCGGCAAGATTCTTCGAGCCGACGAAGCCGGCGATCGCCGTCACCAGGATCAGGAACGGGAACATCGACATCAGGGTCGACAGCGCGATGTGGCTCGCGATCGCCCAGCCGTCGTCGGCGTTAAAGCGATAGAACGCGTCCATGGCGACGCGGTAGCACAGGCGGATGATGTTCAACGGACGGAATCTCCGCAGCGAGCGGATGATTCATAGCACAAGGCAGCGAAACCCTGGATAATCCGTCCTCGCTTTCGCGGGTGCGGCGAGGGTTACGCCGCCTGGACGTCGGTGAGGAAACGCCGGACTTCGCCTTGCAGATTCTCGGCCTCGATGGCGAGTGCGTCGGCGAGCCCTTTGACGTCGGCGGCGGTGGAACGGGCGCCGGTGGTGGCGCCGGCGACGCGGCTCATGGCTTCGGAGCCGCTGCGGGCTTCATTGGAGGCGCGGTTGACGCCCTCGGCGATCGAGGCCACGGCGTTGTTCTGTTCCTCCACGGTCGCGGCGACGGTCGCGGCGACTTCCGACATGTCGTCGATAATCGAGGACACCTGCTCGATGGCCTGCGCGGCGTCGGCGGTCGCGGACTGGATCGAGCCGATCTGGGCTGCGATGTCCTCAGTCGCGCGCGCGGTCTGCGCCGCGAGCGATTTCACTTCCGAGGCGACGACGGCAAAGCCGCGGCCGGATTCGCCGGCGCGGGCCGCCTCGATGGTGGCATTGAGCGCCAGCAGATTGGTCTGGCCGGCGATCGCCTGGATGAGGCCGACGACCTCGCCGATGCGGGTCGCGGCGGTGCCAAGTTCGGACATGGTGTTGACGGTGCGCCTTGATTCCGCGACCGCGCGGCTGGCGACGTCGGTCGATTTAGTGGCTTGCGCGGCGATCTCGCCGATCGATACCGCAAGCTCCTCGATCGAACTGGCAACGCCGGTGACATTGACGGACGCGGCGCCGACCGAGTTTTCGGCCATGCGCGCTTCGGCGCTGACTGAATCGGCGGCGGTGTTCAAGCCGCTCGACGCATTCTCCAGGCGTCCCGCCGACTCGCGCAGCCGGTCGAGCGCTTGCTCGACGGAGGCGCGGAATTGCCGGATCAGGGTGGCGATCGCCTCGCCGCGGCGCTCGCGCGCCGCGCTGGTTTCGCCCTCCACGCCCGCCAGGCGCTCGCGTTCGATCATGTTGTCGCGAAACACCACCACGGTGCGCGCCATCGCGCCGATCTCGTCGTGCGAATGCGTTTCCGGGACGCGCACCGCTGTGTCGCCGTCAGCGAGCCGTTTCATCGCGCCGGCCAGATCTTCGAGCGGCTCGGTGATCGAGCGGCCGATGCGCCAGCTACAGCCGAGTCCGATCAGCACCACGGCCAATCCGACCCAAATGATGAAGTGCCGGGTCTGCATTCGCGAAGCCGCGAGCGCAGTCCCGGCCGCATTGGCGTTGAACTCAGCCGTTTCGATGATGCGATCGGCCTCGGGCAGCACGCTCGCGGTATCGCGGGCGATCAGCGCCAAGAGCGGCTGGATATTGTCGGTGCTCGCGACCCATTGCGCGAACGAAGAGCTGTAAGCCTGGACCTGCTGATTGAGTTTCTCCTTCATCGGCGGCGCGCCGTCGACCGATTCGAACAGCTCATTGAAGCGTTTGACCTCGTCGGCGAATTGCCGTCGGGCGGCCGGGTCGCGGGCCAGCCGGTATTCGATCTCGTGGCGGCGCATGGTGAGAAGCGAGACCGACAGTTTGGCATGGTCGGCATCGGCGACCCACGACAAGTCGTTGTGGATGATGCTCTCGACCGCATTGCTGGCGGCGATCAGGTTGGCGGTCACGCCTTCGGTCTCGTTGAAGCCCAGCGTCTTTTGCGCCTCGACCAGGCTGCCGAAGCTCGACTTGAGATCGCGCACGGTGTCGCGCAGCGGCGTGATGGTGTCTTGCTGGCCGGAGGTGAGCGCCGCTTCGATGCGGTCGAGGCATCGCATCGCCATCGCCTGGCCGTCGTCAAAGGCCTTGACCGCGGCGTCCGACGGATGGGCGACGAATTCGGTGGTCGCCGCGCGCATCATCAGAAGGCCGGTCTTGAGGTCGCGGCTGGCGTCCGCCACGTCGGTGTTGCGATGCACGCTGTCGAAGGCGCTGCCGACTTCGGCGTCGCCGCTCCAATAGGCGATGCCGATGGCAAGGAAGCCGATCACCGGAATGACGCCCAGCACAACGATGCGGACACGCACCGAAAGCCGGGAGAAGATCTTGGTAATGAACATTTGGCTCCGATTGAGCGCTATCGCGGAGCTTGGCTCCGATAATTCACGTCAGAACACCGTAAAATGGTTAAGATTTGGCAAGAATCGGCGGCAAACCGCGCCTTCCGGGACGTGTCGCGGTCGCTCCCGGGCGCGGCAAATCGGTGCGCCCGCAATGACGCGGCCTGGCGTTTTCCCCGAGCGCATTGGCTTTTGTGCACCGCACGCGTAAGGTTCTTCGGCCGGGCCGGGCCGTCCCAGAAAGCTCTCATCGGAGCCAGTCATGCCGCTTGCCGCCTCCCAATCCTCCGCAGGCCAAATCCCAGGCCGTGAAGTGATCGCCGCGCTCGGCGACGCCGTCAGTGCCGTGGACGCGCTGTTTGCCGATGCCCGCCGCGCGGTGGCCGACCGGGTCACGATCGAAGGCCGTGCGGTGCCGCGGGTGTTCGATCGCGAACAGCGCGCCACCCATGGGCTCGCCTGGCTCGCGACCTATGTCGAGGCGGTGCGCCAGTTGGCCGCCTATGCCCAGCGGCTTTCGGACATCGGCAGTTTCGGCGAGACCGAAGAGCTATTGGTGCGGATCGGCGCCGGCGAATATCTGGCGCAGATTGTCGGCGGCATTCCCATGAGCCAAGGCGAGATCGTGCGCCTGTCCGATCTCGGTCTCACGGCGGCGGCGGTTGCGGCGCGCATCACGCCGGCGGTCGAGCATCTCATCGCCACCGGTAATACGGCGGCGCGGCGCGCGCGCCTCGTCGAACTCATCCGCCAGCAGCACGACGCGACAGTCGGCGCCTGCGGGCTTGAAGACACGCTCGATTCGATCCGCGAGGAAATGCGCAAATTCGCCGAGGACCGGGTCGTGCCCTATGCGCAGCAATGGCATCTGAAGAACAACTACATTCCGCTCGACGTCATCGCGCAGATGTCCGAACTCGGCGTGTTCAGCCTGACCATCCCCGAGGATTACGAGGGCATGGGGCTCGGCAAGGAATCGATGTGTGTCGTCTCCGAAGAGTTGTCGCGCGGCTATATCGGCGTCGGCTCGCTCGGCACCCGGTCGGAGATCGCGGCCGAATTGATCCTAGGCTCGGGCACCGAGGAGCAGAAGCGCAAATGGCTGCCGAAGATCGCGTCCGGCCAAGTGCTGCCGACGGCGGTGTTCACCGAGCCGAATACCGGCTCCGATCTCGCTTCGCTGAAGACGCGCGCGGTGCGCCATGGCGACGTTTATAAAGTCTACGGCAACAAGACCTGGATCACCCATCCGGTGCGCGCCGACTTGATGACGCTTCTGGTGCGCACCAATCCGGCCGAGACCGGCTATCGCGGGCTGTCGATGCTGCTCGCCGAAAAGCCGCGCGGCGACGACGGCAATCCGTTCCCGGCTTCCGGCATGTCCGGCACCGAGATCGAGGTGCTCGGCTATCGCGGCATGAAGGAATACGAGATCGCCTTCGACGGCTTTGTGGTGAAGGCCGAGAATCTGCTCGGCGGCATCGAAGGGCTTGGCTTCAAGCAGCTCATGGCGACCTTCGAAGCCGCGCGCATCCAGACCGCCGCACGCGCCATCGGCGTGGCGCAGGCCGCGATGGAGCAGGCGATGACCTATGCCACCGCGCGCGTGCAATTCGGCGAGCCGATCGCCAGCTTTCCACGCATTTCCGACAAGCTCGCCATGATGGCGGTCGAGATCATGATCGCGCGGCAGCTCACTTATTACGCCGCGCGGCAGAAGGATTCCGGCCGGCGCTGCGATCTCGAGGCCGGCATGGCAAAGCTTCTCGCCGCGCGCGTCGCCTGGGCCGCGGCCGACAACGCCGTGCAAGTGCACGGCGGCAACGGCTTTGCCCTGGAATTTCCGGTGTCGCGCATCCTGTGCGACGCCCGCATCCTCAATATTTTCGAGGGTGCGGCCGAGATCCAGGCCCACGTCATCGCGCGGCGCTTGCTGGACGGGTCGAACTGAGGCGTGGACTCATCCACGATTGACTTCGCCCATTGGTCGCGCAAGCCTGGACTAATGCAATAATTTCAGCGCGGCGTTTATTGCGGGGCGGGCGGCGCGGCGCAGTTCTGTCAGCAGCATGGCTTTGGCGGTGCGCTGAGCTGGCAGACATTTCATCCGGGGCGCACTTTCGTGCTCGGCTCCAACCGATATCGCAACGGAAGCTTCTGCACCGGCTTCAGCTTCGTCCGCGGCGGATAGCGCCTTGCCCGGATTTGGCTGACGCTTGATCCGGGCTAAGTGCCCTTGAGCAGTAAGCCGACATTGCCGGACAGGATGCGCTCGCCGTCTGGGCCGAGCGCGCGGACGTCGCGGACGAAATCACGCACCACCTCGCGCTTTCTGATTTCCTGCGGATAGTCGGTGGCGAAGACCATTCTTGACGCGGGAATTTCGCATAGACCGGCTTTGACCGCGCCGATACCGCCGGCAAATCCGGCGGTGTCGAAAACGAGATTGTGCGCGATGTAATAGTCGAAATCTCTTTTGCCCTTGGCGCCGTGCCGCGCATTGCCGGCGGTGCCCCAAAATTCCTTGTCCTGGAAGCAGCGAATGCGCGCCAGCATTCCGGCGATGCCGCCGGACAGATGCGCCATGTGCACGGTGAGTTCGGGATGGCGGTCGAATACGCCGGAATTGATCAGCCGGATTGTCGCCATGATCAGTGAGAATTCGCGGCCGACCGCGCGCGCGGTGTCGTAGCCGTCGAACTGCTCGGCGTGATTGAGCTTGAGCGCCGGATGCACGAACACGAACATGTTAAGCTTGCAGACTTCGTCCCAGAAAGGCTCGATCGCCGGATCGTCGATGAATTTGCCGCCGAACTCAGAGGTAATCGTCACGCCCTGGAAACCGAGCTCGTGGCGGCAGCGTGCGAGTTCCTGCAACGCCGCGGTGCCGCCGAGCGGATGGGCATGCGCGGCGCCGATAAAGCGGCCGGGATAATCGCGCTCGGCCTGCTTTGCCTTGCCGTTGACGAGCCGGGAGGTGTCGAGATCGGCGCACATGCCGGCGGCGCTGGTGAGCCAGGCGGCGTCGATGCCGGCGACATCCATCATGCGCACATGCTCGTCGAGATCGTACAGCAGCGAGTGCACCGTATAGCTTGGCGCGCCGAGCGCGTCGTAATTGAGGACCAGCCGGTCGCCGGGATCGTCCTTGATCAACTCGCGCGGCGTGAAATGGTGCTGGAAATCGACGATCATCGGTCATGCCTCCCAGGCCGGTTTTGCGTGTTCTCTTAGCATCTGGCCCGCGCTACAAGTAGGCATGGCCAATTTCTTTTCCTACATCGTGGTGCCAATAGCGATCGGCGCGGTTGCGCTTGTCCTGCTCGCCGGCCTCGTCAACATGATGATGGGCGGCTCCGGCGCCACGTCGCAAAAGCTGATGCGGCTGCGCGTGCTGCTGCAAGCCGTCGCCATCGGCATTATCATGATCACGCTCTGGCTTATGGGGAAATGATTCGCAATCATGGTCGTCCTCAATAAAATCTACACGCGCACCGGCGACGATGGCACCACCGCGCTCGGCAGCGGCGAGCGGCGCAAGAAATACGATCTGCGCATTGCCGCTTACGGCACCATTGACGAGGTCAATGCCGCGCTCGGCGTGGCGCGGCTGCACACGACCCATGACGCGCCGCTCGACGCCGTGCTGGCGCGCATCCAGAACGATCTGTTCGACCTCGGCGCCGATCTGTGCACGCCGAGCAAGGGCAAAGGCCCCGGCGGCGCGCGGCTGACGGTTACGGAAAAACAGGTGGCCTGGCTCGAAGCCGAGATCGACCGGCTCAATACGGAGCTGGCGCCGCTGCGCTCCTTCGTGCTGCCGGGCGGCAGCGCGGCGGCGGCCTATCTGCATGTCGCCCGCACCGTCTGCCGGCGCGCCGAGCGGCTGATCGCCGAGCTGAAGGACCGGCCGAACGAAAACGTCTCCGCCGAGGTGCTCAAATACGTCAATCGACTGTCTGATTTTCTGTTCGTCGCCAGCCGTCATAGCAACGACCAAGGCGCGCGCGACGTGCTGTGGAAGCCCGGCGAGAATCGCTGATGGCAAATCTTTGATGCGACGCCTCGACGGCAAGGTCGCCATCGTCACCGGCGCGGCGAGCGGCATCGGTCGCGCCAGCGCGATCCTGTTCGCGCGGCAAGGCGCAAGCGTGGTCGTTGTCGATCAGAATTCGACCGGAGCGCATGCAACCGTGACCGCCATCAGCCAGCAAGGCGGCGATGTGCAGGGTTTCGGTGCCGACGTCGGCAAAGAAGATCAGGTCAAAGCCGTCATCGACAGCACGCTGACGGCGTTCGGCGGGCTCGATGTGGTCTTTGCCAATGCCGGGATCTTGGGCGGCCCCGCGCCGTTGCTCGAGCAGACCGTGGAGGAGTGGCAGCAAATCTTGCAGACCAATCTGCTGGGCCCGTTCCTCGCGATCAAACACGCTGCTCCGCACATGATCAAAAAAGGCCGCGGCTCGATCATCCTCACCGCGTCGACCGCGGGGTTGCGCGCGGCCGCCGGCAGCGCGCCCTATAGCGCCAGCAAGGCCGGCGTCATCAGCCTCGCCCAGACGGCAGCGAATTCGCTGCTCGGCACCGGGGTCCGCGTCAACGCGATCTGCCCCGGGCTGATCGAGACGGGCATGACCCAGGCGACGTTTGACGCGGCGCGCGAACGCGGCACGGCGGACCGGATCGGCCAGCTCAATCCGCTGCAGCGGGCAGGCTTGCCGGAGGAAATCGCCGCCATGGCGCTGTTTCTAGCCAGCGACGAGTCCTCCTATGTCAACGGCCAGGCCTTTCCGGTCGACGGCGGCCTGTCGTCAACGCTGCCTTTCCGGCGGCCGATCCGTTGACCGCAAGCGCCCTGGCCGGTAGGTTTCCCGCACCGCAGCATCGGCGCCATTCCTGACGACGGCCGCCGGCGGCAAAGAACAACAGCGAATCCAAAAGCCATTACCGTCAAGACAGAGACCGCCAAGACAGCGCCATGAAAATTCTCGTGCCCGTGAAACGGGCGATCGACAAGGATGTGAAAATCCGGGTCAAGGCCGACGGCTCCGGCGTCGAGCTCGGCAACGTCAAAATGTCGATGAATCCGTTCGACGAGATTGCCGTCGAGGAAGCCATCCGGCTCAAGGAAGCGGGCAAGGCGACCGAGATCGTGGTCGCCTCGATCGGTCCGTCGCAAGCGGCCGAGACCATCCGCACCGCGCTCGCCATGGGCGCCGACCGCGGCATCCTGGTCAAAGCCGACGGCGCGATTGAGCCGCTCGCGGTGGCGAAAATCCTCAAGGGTATCGCGGACGCGGAACAGCCTGGCCTTATCGTCATGGGCAAGCAGGCGATCGACGATGATTGCAACCAAACCGGCCAAATGCTCGCGGCGCTGCTCGGCTGGCCGCAAGGCACCTTCGCCTCCAAAGTCGAACTCGACGGCGACGCGCTCACCGTCACGCGCGAAGTCGACGGCGGGTTTCAGACGGTGAAGCTTAAAATGCCGGCCATCGTTACCACCGATCTGCGCTTGAATGAGCCGCGCTACGCGTCGCTGCCGAACATCATGAAAGCGAAGAAAAAGCCGATCGAGGACAAGACCGCCGCCGATTACGGCGTCGATATCAAGCCGCGGCTTGAAGTGGTGAAGACCGCGGAACCGCCGGTGCGCAAAGCCGGCATCAAGGTCAAGACCGTCGCCGAGCTTGTCGACAAGCTCAAGAACGAGGCGGGAGCGATCTGATGCCCACTCTGCTCCTCGCCGAACACGACAATGCCTCGCTCAAGGACGCGACCAACAAGGCGCTGACCGCCGCGAAAGCGCTCGGCGCCGAGGTGCACATTCTGGTCGCCGGACATAACTGCAAGGCGGTCGCGGATGCCGCGGCCAAGCTTGACGGCGTGGCCAAGGTTTTGCTCGCGGACGCGCCCGCTTACGAGCATATGCTGGCCGAGCCCGTGGCCGCGTTGATCGTCTCGCTCGCCGGCCCTTACGAAACCATCATGGCGGCGGCGACCACGACCGGCAAGAACATCATGCCGCGCGTCGCGGCGCTGCTCGATGTCATGCAGATTTCCGAAATCATCAAGGTCGTGGCGCCGGACACGTTCGAGCGGCCGATCTATGCCGGCAATGCCATTCAGACCGTGCGCTCGACGGAGAAGAAGCGCGTCATCACCGTGCGCACCGCGGCGTTCCAGGCGGCGGGCGAGGGCGGCTCGGCACCGGTCGAGCCGGCCGCCGCCGTCGCCGATCCCGGCCTGTCCGGCTTTGTCGGCGAGGAACTGTCGAAATCCGAACGGCCGGAACTGACGTCGGCCAAGATCATCATTTCCGGCGGCCGGGCGATGCAAAACCGCGAGAACTTCACCAAATATATCGAGCCGGTGGCCGACAAGCTCGGCGCCGCGATCGGCGCTTCGCGCGCGGCGGTCGACGCCGGCTATGCGCCGAACGACTGGCAAGTCGGTCAGACCGGCAAGGTGGTGGCGCCCAATCTTTATATCGCCGTCGGCATTTCGGGCGCCATTCAGCATCTTGCCGGCATGAAGGACTCGAAAGTCATCGTTGCGATCAATAAAGACGAGGAAGCGCCCATTTTCCAGGTCGCGGATTATGGGCTGGTGGCCGACCTCTACCAGGCCTTGCCGGAGCTTGCCACCGAGCTCGATAAGGTTAAACGCTGAGCAAAACTGGTTTCTTGGCCGAGATCGTCGTACAAGTCTTGGAAGGTGAATCGAGATGGTCGACGTCAAAGAACGGCCCAAAGCGCGCACCGAGCAGATGCGCAGCGAGCAGGCGGAGAGGATGGCTCATCCTATTCGCAAGATCGGCATCGTCGGAGCGGGCCAGATGGGCAACGGCATTGCCCATGTCTGCGCTCTGTCCGGATTCAACGTGCTGCTTAACGACGTCGCGCCCGATCGCATTACCGAGGGCCTTGCCACGATCAACGGCAATCTGGCGCGTCAGGTCAGCCGCCAGCGCATCAGCGACGAGGAGCGGCAGGCCGCGATCAAGCGCATAGCGCCGGCCAACACGCTCGACGAGCTCGGCGATTGCGATCTCGTGATCGAAGCCGCGACTGAACAGGAAGAGACCAAACGCAAAATCTTCGCCGCGCTGTGCCCATCGCTCAAGCCGGATACCATCGTCGGCACCAATACGTCCTCGATCTCGATCACGCGGCTTGCCGCCTCGACCGACCGGCCCGAGCGTTTCATCGGCATTCATTTCATGAATCCGGTGCCGCTTATGGAGCTGGTCGAGGTGATCCGCGGCATCGCCACCGACGACCCGACCTTCGAACTGACCAAGGAATTCATCACCAAGCTCGGCAAGCAGATCGCGGTGGCGGAGGATTTCCCCGCTTTCATCGTCAACCGCATCCTGCTGCCGATGATCAACGAGGCGATCTACACGCTCTATGAAGGCGTCGGCAACGTCGAGGCGATCGACAAGGCGATGCGGCTCGGCGCGCACCACCCGATGGGGCCGCTCGAGCTCGCCGACTTCATCGGCCTCGACACCTGCCTGTCAGTGATGCAGGTGCTGCACGAGGGACTGGCGGATTCGAAATACCGCCCGTGTCCGCTGTTGGTGAAATACGTCGAGGCCGGCTGGCTCGGCCGCAAATCGCAGCGCGGCTTCTACGATTACCGCGGCGAGAAGCCGGTACCCACCAGGTAATCAGAGATCAGGGACCAAGGATCAGGTTTCAGGGATCAGTAATCGCGTTCTGATCCCCGATGCCTGTTTCCCGATTCCTGATCTCGCTTAAGTCATCAGCGCGACAAAGAGACCGATGATCGAAACGTAGCCGAGCGTGAAAACGACCGTGCGGATGTACGGAATGGCGGCCCAATAAACGATGGCGTGCGCCACGCGCAACCAGAAGAACGCCTGCGTCCAGAACGCCGTCATGGCGTCGGCCTTGCCGGTCAGTTGGATAAGGATCACCAGCGCTGCGAACGGCGCGAACGTCTCCACCGCGTTGATGTAGACCCGATCGGCGCGCTTGCCCCAGAGCGGCACCGGCCGCGGCGCCGGATCGACATAATTCGGCGGCGTCAGAAATCCGTTGGTCATGACCTGCGAGACGACGTAGGGAATCCACAGCGACGCCGTCAGCATGGCGGTCAAAGCCAGGTATTTGAGATCGGTCGACATTTTATTTGCTCCTCCCAAAGATCGTGTTGCTTATTTCCGCGCTGCGCCTAATCGCAACAATCCGAACCTTTCGGCTGTTGATACGACGCATTCGCATCGACGACGGCGCCCTCGTAGCGGTCGTGATGGCGCACCCACGCCATCGACCATTCCAAGCCTGCTTCATCGCGGCCTTTCGGTGCCAGGTCGAGGAAATTGTACGCGCCGATCAGGATATCAAGGCCGCGCCCGTAAGTCGAATAAGTGTGGAATACCTCGCCGGCGGCGTTCTTGAAGAACACGCTGGCGCCGGGCCGCTCATCGCTCGGGAATTCCGTCATTTCGTAATTATACAAAACCTTTCTCGATGTTTTTTCTTCGGGCGTGGCCGAGACTTGGTAGTCGAAGTTGAAATCGCTGCCGAACGACGACACCCAAGCGAAATGCCAACCCATGCGGCGTTTGAACTTTTCGATCTCCGCAAGCGGCGCGCGCGACACCACGGCGAACGTGACATCGCGTTGCGCGAGATGGACGACCGCGCCGTCGAAATGATCGGCGAGCAGGGAACAGCTCGGGCAGCCGGCTTCCCAGCCGGGCCCCAGCATGAAGTGATACACGATCAGTTGGCTGTTGCCGCCGAACAGGCCGGCTAGCGATTGTTTGCCGTTCGGTCCGTCGAACAGGTAATTCCTGTCGACTTTCAGCCAGGGCAATTCGCGGCGCTTCTTGCTCAGCGCGTCGCGGGCGCGCGTAAAGGCTTTCTCCTCGGCAAGGTAGGCCTTGCGCGCGGCGATCCATTCATCGCGGGATACGACTTTGTGCGGCACCATGTGATGCTCTCCGCTTAGGCCGGTGTCATCCAGCCGATGCCGGCGCCGCCGGGCTCCATCAGGATCGCGATGCGGCCGACGCCGGGCACGTCGAAGACGG
>Ga0181525_10001163_pt1 | contig 22645 bp, 22 predicted proteins | sample PEATcosm2014_Bin_48_FD_121100 | JGI IMG/M metagenome (GOLD analysis project Ga0181525, IMG submission 121100) | Peatland microbial communities from MTU Mesocosm Facility, Houghton, MI, USA - PEATcosm2014_Bin06_10_metaG | ecosystem: Environmental > Terrestrial > Soil > Wetlands > Peat | place... | reverse complement strand
GCGAGCGCGGTCAGCCCGGCGAGCGCGCCGCCCCAGCTGCGAAAGATCCGGCGTCGGCCGCTCCCGGCGCGCTTCGATCCGACAACGGGCATCCGCGGCGCGCGACGGCGGGAAGCTCTTGGCGGGCGCGTGTAATAGCCGTCGCGCAGCGTCTGCGGGGCGATTCCGGCTCCCGGCACTTCGTCACGGACGACGTCCACCGGTTCGGTGACGGACTCCGCCGCCGCGCGGCGGCTGCGCCGCCGTGGGGCAGTCGGTGGGCGCTGCGGCTCGCCGTCGACCTCCTCGAGGCGGAACAGGATGACCGTGATGTTGTCGCGCCCGCCTGCCTTGTTCGCGGCGGCGATCAGCGCGCGTCCGACGTCTTCGAGCGTCCCGCCGGAGGCGGCGATCTGCTCGACCTCGCCCTCCGACAGCATCGACGTGAGTCCGTCGCTACAGAGCAGGTAGACATCGCCGTCCACCCCATCGAGCGTGATCATGTCGACGTCGACGTTCGGCTCGGGTCCGAGGGCACGCGTGATGATCGAGCGCTGCGGGTGCTCCTCGGCCTCCTCAGCGGTAAGTCTGCCCTGGCGAATCAGCTCCTCGACCAGTGAGTGGTCGTGCGTCACGCGCTCGAGCCGACCGTCGTGGAAGCGGTAGGCACGGCTATCGCCGACGTGCGCGAACGAGATCTCGCGCTCGCCGACGTAGGCAGCCGTGAGCGTCGTTCCCATCCCCGCGAGGTCGGCGTCGTCCTGAGCGCGCGCGTAGATCTCGGCGTTTGCCGATTGGGCCCGACCGGCAAGCCGCTCGGCGGGATCGCCCGCGTCATCGGCACCGATGCCGTCGGCGAACTGCTCGATCGCGATCCGCGACGCAACCTCGCCGCCCTGGGCGCCGCCCATTCCGTCTGCGACGACGAACAGCGGTGCGCGCTCGAGGAAGGCGTCCTCGTTGCCACGCCGCTGGCGACCCGTGTCGGAATGGGAGAACTGTTCGGCGACGCGCAGCATCAGCTGTCCTCGTAGGTGAACTCGCTGTCACCGATTCTGACGCGGTCGCCGTGATGCAGCGGCGCGATACCAGAGAGCAGCTCCTCGTTGAGGTAGGTGCCGTTCGTCGATCCCAGATCCTCTAGCACGACGACGCCCCCCTGCAAGACGACGCGGGCATGACGCGAAGAGGCGTATGGATCGCTCAGACGGATCTCCGCGGCGTCGCCGCGACCGAGGACCGCGCCGGTGCCGATGTCGTAGATCATCCCCTGCGTGTGACCGGGCGCGCGCTCGACGACGAGCCGCGGGGCGCGCTGCACCGGCGCGACGCCTGCCTGGCTTGCCGAGTACATGCCTGTTCCCTGATCCGGCACCGCCACAGATCCCCGTGGGGCGCGCAGATCGCGGGTTGCACTCCAGCCGATCCACAGCAGGAACAGGTAGAGCACGCCGAGGAAGCCGAGCTTGAGCGCAACCGATACTGGCTGGAGGGTCGACAAGGCTATGGCGCTTGCGGGCGACGCGGTCATCGCGCCGGCTCAGTAGACCTCGAAGTGGAGCTCGGTCGGACCGACCTCGATCACGTCGCCGTCGGTCAGCAGCGTCGGCACGCCGACCCTGCTGCCGTTCAGGCGAACGCCGTTTGTCGAACCGAGATCGACGAGAACCCAGCCGCCGCCATCGGGCACGACCTCGGCGTGGCGGCGCGAGACATCCGTCGAGGAGAGCACGATGTCGACGTCGGGGCTGCGCCCAATCACAGCGCCGCGCGGCCCGATCGGCGTCCGTGAGCCGCTGACCGTGAGGAATGCCTGTCCGGCGTCGGGGCCGTCGCCGCCGACCTGGACCGCCGAGGCGGCCCGGCGCGCCACGAGCTCGGGCGGCCCCGCAGTGCGAGCTCGACCCTCCCGCGCGACGAGCTTGGCCTCGATCCCGCACTCGCCGATCGCAAGGCGCTGATCTGTCCGCAGTTCGATCCGCGGATGCGACACGAGCGCGAGGCGCTCGGCGCGTGCGTGTTCGAGCAGGTAGGCGGAGAGCTCGTCGACGAGGCCGTCCTCGATCGGACCGAGCGCGCGGCGGTCGGCCGGGGAGAGCCAGACGGTGTACTCGTTCGGGACGTAGGTGTTCGAGAGCGAGAGCTGGCGGTGCTGATCCATTTCGCGCGCAAGCCGGCGCGCAAGCTCGACGGGGCGGATCTCACTGCGGAAGGCGCGACCGAATGCCCCCTCGACGAGGCCTGCGATCTTGTTCTCGAGGTTACGGAGGACGCTCATCTGGGCGCAGCGCTGCTCGCCCGGCGACAAACGTGCCAGGCGCCAGAGATGCTACGCGACGCCAGGCCGAGCCGGGAGACGAAGCGGCGCCGCCCGGAAGCTGAGGGCGAGCAGCGCGCCGAGCGCGGCAGCGCCGAGCGGGAGCGGTGGGTTGGGTGCTCCTGCGCTGTGTGCCACGATCAGGCAGCCAACGATCAACGCGCCAGCCCAGAGCGCCGCGAACGCGATGCGCGACGCACCGGACGCGCTCCGCAGAATCCACGGCAGCAGAACCGCGGCGACCGCCCAGAGCAGCGCCGGGGCCAGGTGCCCCGGGGTGCAGAGCGGGCTGAGGACGTGCGTGACGGCAGCGCTGGCCGACCCTTCCCAGCCCGAACGCGGCGTCGCTGAGGCGGCGGCGCCGAAGAGCAGCCGGTGCGCGCTCAGCGCCTCGGTGATCGCAAGCCACCAGTAGCCGAGTGCGCCGAGGGCCGCGCGCTGCCAAGCCGACCTTCCTGCCAGCCGCGCGGCGAGCGCCGGGAAGGCAGCCGCCAGGCCGAGCACGCCGAGCGCCGGTGCCAGCGCCGGCACGCACCACAGCCAGGGCTCGGATCCGAGCAGCAGCGGCGTGGCGGCGAACGCCGCCGCCAGCAGCAGCGCGGTTCCTGGCTCCCCCGTGATCGCCGCCCACACGACGGCTGCCAGCGCGATCAACAACCACCCGGAGCGGGGCGAGAACGCAACGCTGAGGAGGGCTGCTGTTCCGATGCACAGCAATGTCATTCCACCGTGCACCGCGAGGAACTCGTCGGACAGGACGATCCCGAGCACTGCCGCCGCCGTCGCGCCGACAAGTCGCTTGCCGCGCTCGGTCAGCCGACCGGCGGCCTGCGGTCGACGACGGCGCAAGGTCCTGGCCCGTGCCGCGGCGGCGCCGCCGCGCACCGACGCGAGCGCGTCGCGCAGGTCGCTGACGCGTCCGCGCTGGGAGGGATCGATGCTCAGCGCGCGATCAATCGCGGCTGCCAGACGCCGCGGCAGATCGGGTCGCGCGATCGCCAGCGACGGAATCCCCTGGCTCAAACGCTTGACTGTCGCGACCGCCGTGGCGCCGCGGAGCGGGTTGGTGCCCGAAAAGCCTTCGTACAGAGTCAGAGCGAGCGCGTAGAGGTCGCTCGCGGCGGTCGCGCCCTTGCCGTTGGCCTGCTCGGGTGACATGTACGCCAGCGTCCCGATCACGTCGCCGGTACGCGTCAGTGGCTGCTCGCCGGCGATCTGGGCGACGCCGAAGTCGGTCAGCTTGGCGCGCGCGCCGGTCTCGACCGCGTCGTCGGCGATGATCACGTTCTGCGGCTTGACGTCGCGGTGGACGACACCGCGCGCGTGGGCGTGGGCGAGAGCGTCGGCAAGCGCAATGCCGATCCCGACAAGCTCACGATCGTCGGGCCGCGAGCGGGCGAAGCGCTGCGCCAGCGAGGAGCCCCGGACGAGCTCGGTCACGAGGTAGTAGGCGTCCGCGTCGGACAGGGCCTCGTGGAAGGCGACGATCGCCGGGTGCGAAAGCCGAGCGGCGGCCAGCGCCTCGCGATCGATCCGGCGGCGATCGTCGCGCTTGGCGTTGTGCTCGCGGGGAATCCGCTTCAGCGCCACCGCACGCCGCAATCGTTCATCGCGGGCCGCCCAGACCGTGCCGTGACCGCCCGAACCGAGTGGCTCGATCAGGCGAAAGCGCCCCATGACGAGATCGCTGCGCGGCCCGGCACCGCGGGCACGCGGAGGCGCGCTCACCTCCTGCGGGAGGGTGTTCACCCGCGCGCCTTCGCTACGCGACCGGCGCTTTCCTGCTGCGCGAGCGCGATGATCGCAAACTTGCGGCGCGGGCGCGAAGGCCGGCGGTCCGCAATAGTGACGGTCGCCAAATCCCTGCAAGGAGCCGTGTTGTCGTTCTTCGACGAGGGTGATGAACCCCGTACAGCAATCGGGTCACCGCCACCGCGGCGGCGCCCGGTAGGACGTTCGCAGTCGACCCGGCGCGGCCCGGCCGATGAGCGCACGGTGATCGCGCGCCGGGCCGGGGCGATTGCGATTGCTGTCGTGGTGCTGGCAATCGTGTATTTCGGGTTCAGCGCCTACGAGTCGAGTCAGAACACGCAAGCGCTGAAGAACTACGACTCCCAGGTGACGACCCTCGTTAACTTTGAGCAGCAGCAAATCGCCGACCCCGTTTTCAATCGGCTGAACGGCGCCCCGGGGACGACCGGTCAGCAGCTCGACGCACTCCAGGCCGCCCTCGAGCAGGACGCCGTGACCGCCCGCCAGGAGGCCCAGACAGCTGCCGGGTGGACCGTGCCCTCGGCAGTCGCCGGCGCCCAGCAGAACCTCTTGACCGTCCTCGACATGCGCACCGAAGCGCTTTCGAAGATCCAGAACTACATCACGCCGGCGCTGAAGACGAGCTCGATTTCGGCAATCAAGGACATCGCCGGCGCGATGGACATCATCTACGCCTCGGACATCCTCTACGACGTGCGGGTCGTGCCGCTGATCCAGCAGGCGCTTGTCGCCGATGGGATCCAGGTCGCCGGCAGCGGCTTCGGCGGCACCCTCCTGCCGCCGACAAAGCCCTTCCTGCCCGACCAATCGTGGACGATCGCCGGCTACGTCCAGGGGAGGATCCTTGGCGAGACCTCGCCGCAACTCGGCGGCACGCTCGGCGCCGGCACTCACGGCCACAAGATCATCGGCGTCCAGGTCGGAACCACCCAGCTCACGAACACCAGCTCGATCCAGCAGGTTCCCTACACGCCCGGGATGAGCTTCACGGTGACGTTCGAGAACGACGGCGAGAACGACGAGTTCGGAGTGCTCACGCAGGTCACGCTCTACTCGGCATCGACGAAGGAGCTGATCCAGCAGGCAGAGACAAAGGAAACGCTGCCGGGGCAGCAGGCGACGGTCACGGTCCCGATCAACGGGACGCCGGTGATCGGGACGACGCTGCTGCTGACGGCGACAGTCGAGCCGGTTCCCGGTGAGAAGGTCAAGAGCAACAACACGCTTTCGTACTACGTCCAGTTCACGCGGTCCTAGCCTGCGCGCGCACGACCAGGCCTTCGCCCGCCGGGCGATACGGTTCCCGCTGTGGTCATAGCTTCATCGACAAGTCAGGTAGTTGCCTACGCTGCCGCCGGGGTCGCGCTGATCGCGCTGATCGCCTGCGTCGTCCTCGCCTTGACGGTGCGCTCGCTGCGCGCCGCACAGCGAGCTGTGCTTGGCGATTCGCGCGCGGTCGACGTCGTCGCCCACACGGTGCATCTCGAGCAGGAGCTGACTGTGCTGCGTGACTACCTCGACGACGTCGCGGCTCGACTGGACGGGCGGCTGCGGCGGGTCGAGGGGCGGCTCGACGCCACGCTCGCGCACCGTGCGATCGTCCGCTACGACGCCTATGGCGAGATGTCGGGCCACCAGTCACTGTCGATCGCGCTGCTCGACGCGACGCGGTCGGGGATCGTGATCTCCTCGATCCTGCACCGCGACCAGGCGCGGATCTATGTCAAGCAGGTTCGCTCCGGCGAGAGCGAGCTGAAGCTGTCCCCGGAGGAGGAGGAGGCGGTCCGTCTCGCCCTCGCCGAGGAAAGCTGAACAGAGGCGGGGCTCGATGCGCGTCGGCTTTCTCGGCCCAGCGGGCACCTACAGCCACCAGGCGCTGCGCGAGGCGCCTGAGCCGGCGGGGTCCGAGCCGATCCCGCAGGCGACGATCTACGGGACGATCATGGCTGTCCACGCGGGCGATGTCGACCTCGCGCTCGTCCCGATCGAGAACGCGCTGGAGGGCTCGGTCGACGTCACGCTCGACACCCTCGCCAGCGACGCCGAGGCGGTGACGATCATCGGCGAGACGGTCCAGCGAATTCGCAACTGTCTGATCTCGGCAGCGCCGGTCGGCGTCGATGAGATCTCGACGGTTTATTCGCACCCGCAGGCGACGGCTCAGTGCGCTCGGTTCTTGCGCACGGAGCTGCCCAGCGCCACGATCCTTGCCGCGTCTTCGACGGCTGAGGCCGTCCGCAATGTCGCCAGCGCCGGCGACCGGTCACGAGCCGCGCTCGGAAACCGGCTGGCGGCCGAGCTGTACGGCGCGCATGTCGTTTGCGAGGACATCGACGACGAGCCGGACAACGTCACGCGCTTCGTCTGGCTCGCCCGGTCCGAGCGCGCGAGCGAGCTTCGCGGCGCCCTGACGCAGGGGGAGGACACGAAGACGTCGATCGTCTTCTGGGGCGGCGGCGACGAGGCTCCGGGCTGGCTCGTGAGCTGCCTTGCTGAGCTGTCCGAGCGCCGGATCAGCCTGACGCGAATCGAATCGCGACCACGGCGCGTCGGACTCGGGCATTACATGTTCTTCGCTGACCTCGCCGCGGCTGCCGCCGACCCTCCTCTCGCCGCGGCGATCGAGGGACTGCGCGGGCGCTGCCAGGAGGTCCGTTTGCTTGGGTCATACCGCGCGGCGTAGCGCGTCGGCGAGCCCGCTACACTCGCGGCCACTGTATGTCTGCAGTGCTACCGCCACCAACGAGGTCCGCGTCGCCAGATGAGCACCGGCGGCGCGGGCGTGACGGTGGTCGGGTGCTCGTTCTCAACGCAAGCTTCGAGCCGATCAACGTTTGCACTGTGCGGCGCGCGATCGTGCTGACGCTGAAGGAGAAGGCGGAGGTTCTGGAGGAGGCCGAATGGGCACTTCACGCCGAGCGCATGTCGCTGCAGCGGCCGTTCGTGATACGCCTCACGACCTACGTCCGGGTGCCGCGCGACGCGCACCGTCGTAAGATCACGCGCCGCGCGGTCTTCGCCCGCGACGACTGGACCTGCCAGTACTGCGGCTCGCGCAGCAACCTGACGGTCGATCACGTCATCCCGCGCTCCAAGGGCGGCCTGTCGAACTGGGACAACATCGTCGCGTCGTGCGCGCCGTGCAATCGCCGCAAGGCCGACAGGACCCCGGTCCAGTCCGGCATGCACCCCGCGCAGGCGCCACGCCAGCCCCACGCCGAGATCTTCATCCGCGTATCGAGCCCGACGATCCCACCGTCGTGGCGCGCGTACCTGCCAGCGGCTGCCTGACGGCTGTCGCCCGTCGTTCGCTGGCGCGCGGCGGACAACCAAGAAAGCGAGGGTCCCGAATGCCGGTGGCACTCGGGACCCTCGACGCTACGCTGGCTGGACTTGACCGGACAGGCCGTTTTTACGCCGCCGCGCAAACTGACGCGGGCCGGGGGGACAAGGTCCGGCGACCTGTACGACGGTGGTCCGGGTTGGATTCCGCTACGCGGGTCCGAGCCGACTTCTCCGACCTAGCGGCCGGCCACCTCCAGAGTCCCGCAAGTACTATCAACCAATTGAGGACCACCTCCTTTCTCTGGTGCCAGCAGAGTAGCGAACCGCGCTGACGGTCGCGAGGGGGAATTTCCCGCGGATTGTGGGCGGTGGCGGCGGCTAGTTCGATGCGGCGCCGTTGGCGTCGGGCCCGGTGCCATTTGCCTTGGGACCGGCGCCATTTGCCTCCTCGACCACATCGTCCACGCCCGTGTCGGCGACGAGCGCGACCGCGCTGACGGTGTCGTCGTCCTTGAGATTCATCAACCGCACGCCCTGGGCGGAGCGACCGTAGCGATTGATCCCGCGGACGCTGATCCGCTGAACCATTCCGCCGTGGCTGATGAAGACGAGTTCCTCGTGCTCGCGGACGACGAGCGCTCCGGCAAGACCGCCCTTGCTTTCGGTCAGCTCGATCGTCTTGACCCCCATCGTCCCGCGCCCCTTGCGCGGGTAGTCGCTGAGCGCCGTGCGCTTGCCGTAGCCGTTCTCGGTCACGACCAGCAGCTCCTGCTCGTCGGCGGCGACGTCCATCGCAAGGACCCGGTTGCCCTTCTGCGCGACGTTCATCCCCTTCATGCCAGAGGTATCGCGGCCCATCGAGCGCACCACGGTCTCGCTGAATCGGACCGCCTTGCCGTTGCGCGAGACCATCAGGATGTCGTCGTCGCCGCTCGTACGCCGCACAGCGACGAGCTCGTCGTCGTCGCGGATCTTGATCGCGATGATCCCGTCGGCGTTGATCGGGGTGTTGTAAGCGCCGAACTCGGTCTTCTTGACGATGCCGCCTCGGGTCGCGAAGAGGAGGTACTTCCCCTCGCTGTAGTCGCGGGTCGAGAGAACAGACTGCACGCGCTCGCCTTCACGCAGCGGCAGGATGTTGACCAGCGCGCGGCCTTTCGCGGTGCGTGAGGCCTCGGGCAGGTCGTAGACCTTCGAGCGGTACACCTTGCCGCGGTTCGTGAAGAACAGGAGGTAGTCGTGGGTCGAGCAGATGAACAGGTGCTCGATGAAGTCGCCGTCCTTCATGTCCATGCCGTTGATCCCGCGACCGCCGCGGTGCTGCTGGCGATAGGTGTCGAGCGGCAGCGACTTGATGTAGCCCGTGTTCGTGATCGCAATCACCATCTGCTGGTCGGCGATCAGATCCTCGATGTCGATCTCGCCCTCCGCATGGGAGATCTCGGTCCGCCGGTCGTCGCCGAAGCGCTCGCGGATCTCGGTCAGCTCCTCCTTGATCAGCGCCAGGACGCGCAGCTCGTCGCCGAGTAGAGCCCTCAGCTCGCCGATCCGCTCGAGCGTGTCGGCGTGCTCCTGCTTGATCTGGCCTGACTCCAGCGCGGTCAGCTGCGAGAGGCGCAGGTCGAGGACCGCCTGGGCCTGGATGATCGACATCCCGAAGCGCGTGACGAGCCCCTCGCGTGCCGTTTCGCGGTCCTTTGAGGCACGGATCAGCGCAATCACCGCGTCGAGATTCTCGATCGCGATCAGCAGCCCCTCGAGTATGTGGGCACGCGCCTCGCGCTGGCTGAGCTCGTGCTTGGAGCGCCGCACGACGACCTCGCGCTGGTGCTCGACGTAGTGGTGGATGACTTCGCGCAGCGAAAGCGTCCGCGGCACGCCGTCGACGAGCGCGACCATGTTGACGCCGAAGGTTGTCTGCATCGGCGTGTGCTTGAACAGCTTGTTCAGCACCACCTTCGGCATCGCGTCGCGCTTGAGCTCGATCACGAGGCGCATGCCGCGCTTGTCGGACTCGTCGCGGAGGTCAGAGATCTCGGTGATGCGCTTGTCCTCGACAAGCTCCTTGATCTTGACCATCAGGCCGTTGTCACCGCCCTTCTTGACCATGTAGGGCAGCTCGGTGACGACGATCGACTCCTTGCCGTGCGAGAGCGGCTCGATGTGCGCGCGAGCCTGGATCCGGACGCGCCCGCGGCCGGTCTCGTAGGCGTCGCGGATGCCGGCGCGGCCGAGGATGATGCCGGCGGTCGGGAAGTCGGGACCTTTGACGTGCGTCAGCAGCTCGTCGACGGAGATCTGCGGCTGCTCGATGTAGGCGATCGTCGCGTCGATCACCTCGCGCAGGTTGTGCGGCGGGATGTTCGTCGCCATGCCGACGGCGATTCCCTGAGAGCCGTTAACGAGTAGGTTCGGGAACCGCGCCGGCAGCACGAGCGGTTCCTGTTCACTGCCGTCGTAGTTCGGCGCGAAGTCGACGGTGTCCATGTCGAGGTCGCGCAGCATCTCCATCGAGAGGCGGGTCAGCTGCGCCTCGGTGTAGCGCATGGCTGCGGCGGGGTCGTCGTCGACCGATCCGAAGTTGCCCTGGCCGTCGACCAGCGGGTAGCGCATCGAGAAGTCCTGCGCCATGCGGACGAGCGTGTCGTAGATCGCCGAGTCGCCGTGCGGGTGGTACTTGCCCATCACCTCGCCGACGATCCGCGAGCACTTGGCCTTCGAGCGCGTCGGGCCGAGGCCGAGCTCGCGCATCCCGTAGAGGACGCGGCGGTGCACTGGCTTGAGGCCGTCGCGGACGTCGGGCAGCGCCCGCGAGACGATCACCGACATCGCGTAGTCGAGGAACGCTGTGCGCATCTCGTCCTCGATCGCTCGCGGCTCGATGTTGCCGCCGGTCAGAACGTCACCTGCCATGGCCCGTCACCTCCTTCCTATACGTCGAGATTCGCCACGAGACGCGCGTTGGTCTCGATGAAGTCACGCCGCGGCTCGACCTGGTCTCCCATCAACATCGAGAAGACCCTGTCGGCTTCGACGGCGTCGGCGATCGTCACCTGCGCCAGCGTGCGCGACTGCGGATCCATCGTCGTCGTTCCGAGCTGGTCGGCATTCATCTCGCCGAGGCCCTTGAAGCGCGAGACATCCTCCCCGGTCTGCGAGATCGACAGGACAGCTGCGCGCAGGTCGTCGAAGGTCTCGGCGCTGATGCGCTTGTCACCGAGGCGGACATCGAACGGCGGCTCGCCGGCGAACTCGCTGAGTCCGTTGTGGGCGGCAAGCAGCTGGCGGTAATCCTTTGAATCGAACAGCGCTGCGCTCAGCCGATGCGTCCTTGCAAAGCCGGTCGTTTTCTCGGTGACGCGGACAACGAGCTCGTCGCCGTCGCTCTCGATCACCTCGGCGTGGTGCGATCCGGCGCCGTTGCGCTTCGCCAGCAGCTTCACGACGTCGCCGGTGTTCTCGGCGCCGTGCTCGAGGATGCCGGCCTCGCCGAGCAGGCGCATCGTGTCGAGGCCATGTACGGCGCGCAGTGACGAAGACAGACCCTCGTACTGGCGGATCTGCCGCACGAGCTTCTGCCAGCGCGCCTCGGTCAGCTTCAGCGGATGCCCTCCGCCGTCGCTGATCTCGAAGCTCTCGAGCTTGTCGTAGACGAGGATCTCCTCGAGGTCCGCCTCGTTCTCGATATAGCGCTCGCGCTTACCCTGCTTGAGCTTGTAGAGCGGCGGCTTTGCGATGTAGACGTAGCCCGCCTCGATCAGCTCCTGCATCTCGCGGAACAGCAAAGTCAGGATCAGGGTGCGGATGTGAGCACCATCGACGTCGGCGTCGCACATCAGGATCACCTTGTGGTAGCGGGCGTTCTCGATGTTGAAGTCGTCGCGGACACCGGTCCCGATCGCGGTGATCAGCGCCTGGACCTCGACGTTCTGGAGCACCTTGTCGATTCGGCTCTTCTCGACGTTGAGGATCTTGCCGCGCAGCGGCAGCACCGCCTGGGTATTGCGATCGCGGCCCTGTTTCGCGGAGCCGCCGGCGGAGTCTCCCTCGACCACGAACAGCTCGGCCAGCGCAGGATCCTTGACCGAGCAATCGGCGAGCTTTCCCGGAAGGTGCGTGTTCTCGAGCGCCGACTTGCGGCGGATCAGGTCGCGGGCGCTGCGCGCTGCCTCGCGGGCGCGCGCCGCCTGGACCGACTTCGTGATCACCGCCCTCGCCTCCTGCGGATTTTCCTCGAGGAACTCCGCCAGGCCGGCGTTGACGACCGACTCGACGAACCCTGCCATCCCCGGGTTGCCGAGCTTCGTCTTCGTCTGGCCCTCGAACTGCGGATCGGCGAGCTTTGCCGAGATCACCGCCGTCAGGCCCTCGCGCACGTCCTCGCCGCTGAGGTTCTCATCCTTCTCGCGCAGCAGGCCCTGGTCGCGCGCGTATTTATTGATCGTGCGGGTCAGCGCCGAACGAAAACCCGAGAGGTGGCTACCACCCTCGTGCGTGTTGATGTTGTTGGCGAACGAGAAGATCGACTCCTGGTAGGAGGAGTTCCACTGCATCGCGACCTCGACCGCGCCCTCCTTGCCCTCGCCGTCGAAGTAGACGATCTTCCTGCCGACCGGGTCCTTGTTCTCATTGAGAAACGCAACGAAGTCCTCGATGCCGCCCTGGTAGCAGAACTCGCTGCGCTGGCCGGCGCCGCGCTCATCGGTCAGGGTGATGTTGAGCCCGCGGGTCAGGAAGGCCGTTTCGCGCAGGCGCTCCTCGAGCGTGCGGAAGCTGAAGTCGACCGCTTCGAAGATCTCGGCGTCGGGGAGGAAGGTGATCGTCGTGCCGGTCGGCTCACCCTTCTTCAGCGCTCGCCCCTTCACCAGCGCTCCCTGGGGCGCGCCGCGCGCGTACTCCTGCGTCCAGGCGTGCCCGTCGCGCCGCACCTCGACGAACAGCCTCTCCGACAGTGCGTTGACGACCGAGACGCCGACGCCGTGGAGGCCGCCCGAGACCTTATAACCGCCGCCATCGCCGAACTTGCCGCCGGCGTGCAGTGTCGTCAGCACGACCTCGAGCGCCGGCTTTTTCTCCTTCTCCATGATCGCGACGGGGATCCCGCGTCCGTCGTCGACGACGGTGATCGAGTTGTCAGCCCCGATCGAGACGGAGACCGCGCCGCAGAAGCCTGCGAGGGCTTCGTCCACAGAGTTATCCACAACCTCGTAGACGAGATGATGCAGGCCCCGCTCGCCGGTCGACCCGATGTACATACCGGGGCGCTTGCGGACCGCCTCGAGCCCCTCGAGGACGGTGATGTCCTGAGCATCGTAGTCGGCTGCGGTGCGCTTCTCACTGCTGGCCAAAGGCCCTCCAATTACGGCAGAAAGCCCCGGTAGCCGGTCCTACCTCGCCGGTCCGGGGCAGCTTTCAATAGTTGACAGAACAATAGCACATCGACCCCCTCGAATCGAGTCGTGGGGGGCCCCAAAAGCCCTGCAAATCGCCCAATTTAAAGGCGTCTTTGACGGGCTCGCACGGCGCCCGGGCCGACGCGCACCCGCGTTAGCACTTCAGCGCCGATCGCCTCATTCAGCGAGCCGACCAGTGACGGGCCCATCAGGTCCAGCTCCGCCGCCCAGACGGCGTCCTCACAGGCCAGCTGGAGCACCCCGTCGCGCTCACCAACGGGCTGCGCGCAATCCGCGATGCGCTCGCCGACGACACGCTCCCAGCAGCGCTGCACCGCGGCGAGCGTACTCGCCGGCTCGAGCGCTGCGGTCATCGGCTCGATCAGCTCGGCGATCCGGCGCGGGGCGCGGCGCCTCATCTGGCGACCGCTCCATCGGTTCGCCCGAGCTCCGCGACAGCGATCTGGGCGACATCGGCGCGGTCGTGCCCAGGCACGTGCTCGAGCTCTGTCGTCGTTACGACAGCCTGACCATGAGCGCGCAGCTCAGCCGCGAGGCGGGCTCGGCGCTCGGCGTCGAGCTCGCTCATCACGTCGTCAAGCAGCATCAGCGGCGGGCTGGACCGCTCGTCGGCGAGGCCGTCGCGCTCGGCGAGCAGCAGCGATAGCAGGACAAGGCGCTGCTCTCCCTGCGAGCCGTAGGTACGCATGTCACGCCCGTCGCGACGGAAGATCAGCTCGTCGCGGTGCGGCCCGTGGGTCGTATATCCACGCGCGAGGTCGTTCTCGAGCGCCGCCGCGATCTCCTGCGCCAGCTGATCGGCCGCAAGCGCGGGTGAACCGCGCCGGTAGGCGAGGCGGAGGCCGCCACCAAGCCCAAGCGCCTCGGCGTGCTGTGCGAAGCGCTCCGCTACCAGCTCCGTCGCACGGGCGCGGTTCGCGGCGAGCTCGATCCCGAGCGCTCCGAGCTCGAGGTCCCAGGGCCGCAAAGCATCCACAGCAGCACGACCACCGCGGATCCTCGTCAACAGCGCGTTGCGCTGCGTCAACGCCTCGCCGTAGCTCCTGCGCGTCGCGGCCCGCCCCGGCCAGAGCGCTGCAACGAGCTGATCCAGGTGGGCTCGGCGCAGCTGCGGCACTCCCTTCACAAGCTCGAGCCGATCAGGCGAGAAGACGCTCACGAGTGGGCGCTGTGGCACGTCGAGCAGCCGCTCGAGCGGCGCGCCGTCGAGGGTGATGCGCTTCGGTTGGCCCGGGTTGAAGCCGACAGCGAGCTCGTGTCGGCCGTCGCTGTCGCCGCACTCAACGACAACGCGCGTCGCCGAGGCACCGAAGCGCACCAACTCGCGGTCGTTGGCCGTGCGGAATGACCGCGCGGTGCAGCCGAAATACAGCGCCTCGAGCAGGTTCGTCTTGCCGGCGCCATTCGCGCCGTGAACGATCGTCAGGCCGGCGCCCAGCTCGACTTCAGCGGCGTCGTAGGAGCGGAAGTCGCGCACGCGCACGCGATCGACCTGCACGGCAGGTCAAGTGCCCAGGCGAATCGGCATCACGAGGTATACAAACCCACTGCCGTCCGCGGACTCGATCAGGCCCGGCCGCAGCGGGCTCGTAAGCTTGATCAGGATCTCCGGCGCTTCGACGCTTTCGAGGCCGTCGCGGAGGAACTCCGGGTTGAACCCGATGTCAAACGGCTCACCCTTGAACGGGACCGGCAATGTGTCGTGGGCTTCGCCAACGTCCGGCGTCTGCGCCGACACCTTCAGCTCCCCGGGCGTAAACCCGAGGCGCAGCGGGGCGTTCTTCTGCGCCAGCAGGCTGATTCGGCGCACGACGTCGGCAAGCTCTTCGCGGTTGACCCGCAGCTCGTGATCCGTCGTCTCAGGCAGCAGTTGTTGAAAGTTCGGGAATTGGCCGTCGATCAGTCGCGAAGAGAGGACGGCGGTCCCGTCGCGGCCGTCACCGAGGCTGAAGATGACCTGGCTCTCGAGCTTCGCGACGGTGATCTGCTCGGCCGCGGTCTGTTGGGCGATCCGCGCCAGTTCTTGCAGCGCGCGCGCCGGCACATTGGCTTCGAACGCCGCCGCGACCGGCGACTCGAGCGCGGTCGTCTTCACGCTGAGTCGGTAGGAGTCGGTTGCGACCATCCGCAGAGATGATTCCGTTGCAGAGACCAGGATCCCGGTCAGCACCGGCCGTGTGTCGTCGCGCGACGCGGATCGCGCGACTCGAGCCACCGTGTCAATGAACGCATCCGCTGCTAGTGACACGACGCCGTCGGCCGGCGGCTGCGGCAAGCGCGGAAAGTCATCGCTGCGGAGTGTGCGGAGATCGAAGACAGCAGTGCCGGACACCACCTCGACGTCCTGCTCGTCGGCGCGGAGCTCGAGGCTGAGCTCTGGGCTTGAAAGCGAACGCACGATGTCGAGCAGCAGCCGAGCCGGTAGGACCACGGATCCCGGTACCACGTCGCGAGCCGGAATCCGCAGGCGAAGGCCGACCTCCATGTCTGTAGCACGGAGCTCGAGCGAATCGCCGTCGGCTTCGAGCTGAACGCCCGAGAGCGCTTGAACTGCGCTGCGTGAGCTGGCGACGCGCGAAGCCGTTTGGAGCTCGCTGAGAAAGGTGGCTGTGGAGAGAGTCGCTTTCATCGATGTATTACTGGTTGGCTTGTAGTTGTAGGGGCTGTGGGTTTGTGGACGAGGTTGCCATGCTCCCACGTGGCGGGGACGATCCGTGGACGTAGCTGTGAACGAGCGCTGATCGTGCTGTGGAGAGGGCTCATCGAGCGAAGTGGTTCGTGAGCGCTGCAATGTCCGCGAGCGCTGCGGCATCGACAGCGATCCTTGCTGCGACGCGGCGACACGCATGAAGGACCGTGGTGTGGTCGCGACCACCGAATTCGCGGCCGATATGCGGCAGCGAATGATCGGTCAGCTCGCGCGCCATGTACATCGCGACCTGCCGTGCCCATGTGCTGCGGGGATCGCGCGAGCGTGAGAGCAACGCGGCGGTGCTGAGCGCGAAGTGTCCGGCGACGGCGTTCTGAACCGCGGCGACTGTTGCGCCGTGCGCGACCGCGGGCGCCAGTCCTTGCCGCGCCAAGACCTCAGTGACGAGGCCTGCGTCGAGTATGCGGCGCTCCAGTGAAGCGACGGCGACGATGCGAATCAGCGCGCCCTCGAGGGCGCGGATGTTGGTTGTGACGCTGTCGGCGATGACCTCGAGCGCCGCGTCGTCGACAGCGAGGCCGTCGAACGCGGCGCGCTTGCGCAGGATTGCGACCCGCGTTGCTCGATCGGGGCGCTCGATATCGGTGACGAGCCCGGAGGCGAATCGCTCGCGCAAACGCTCCTCGATACCTGCGAGGTCACCCGGCAGACGGTCCGATGTGACGACGAGCTGGCTGCCGGCGTCGTAGAGCGAGTTGAACGTATGGAACATCTCCTCTTCGCTGCGCGCCTTGCGTTCGATGAACTGCACGTCGTCAAGCAGCAGTACGTCGACGCCGCGAAAGCGCGCCTTGAAGGATTCGGTGCTGCGCGAGGCAAGCGCCGCGATGAAGGCGTTGGTGAACTCCTCGGCTGTCGCGTAGCGGACGCTGAGACCGCCGCCGAAGCTGCGGACGTAGTTCCCGATCGCGTGGAGCAGGTGCGTCTTGCCGAGGCCGGGTGAGCCATAGATGAAGAGCGGGTTGTAGGCCTGGGTCGGAAGCTCCGCAACAGCCAGGGCCGCGGCATGGGCGAGGCGGTTCGATTTGCCGATCACGAATTGCTCGAATGTGTACTTCGGGTTCGGCTCACCGCCGCCGCCGTGGTGCGCAGCGGTGCGCAGCGGGCCGCTGCGCACCTGCCGCGCGGCGCCGGTCGCCTCGACGCTTACGCCGACGCTCGCGCCGAGCACCGCCGCGGCGGCTTCACGGAGGGCCGCGGCGTACCGTGCCGTGGCCCAGGCAGAGACCTCGGGCGGGCCCTCGAGCAGCAGCGTGTCGCCGTCGAGCCCGACACAACGAAGCGGCGCGAGCCAGAGGCCATAGGTGCTCTCACCGACGCGATTGCGGAGCGCGCTACGGATCTCCTGCCAGGACTCCTCGATATTGCTGGACACGGCGTACGCTGTCCTCCCGCTCAGGGCGCGTTGGGACCTATTTGACGGAGGGGATTCGGGAGATCCCCGGAGCGGGCGAATATACCAACGGCGCCCGGCGCTCCGCCGGAGATCAGCGCATTTGGCGCGAAAAAATGACGGCCCGGTTGCGTGGCGGGAAGCGCGGTGGCGGCTCGCTATACTCGCTGGCGGCGGCGGCTTGTGGTCTTGCCGCGCCTCGAGGCAATGAAGCGCACCTATCAGCCCAAGAAGCGCAAGCGCGCCCGCACGCACGGGTTCCGCAGCCGCATGCAAACGCGCGCCGGAAAGCTGACGCTCAAGCGTCGTCGCGCGAAGGGCCGCAAGCAACTCACTGTCTAGTGTCCGACGCCCGGCAAGTCGGTGCCGCCCGTCGGCGCCCGGGCCGGCTGTCGCGGAGCGCCGAGTTTGATCGCGTCTACCGCCAGGGACGCGCGGTCGCGAATCGCTACCTGGTCCTCTATACGTTTCCCCGCGAAGGCAGCGACGCGCCGCGGGTTGGGCTTTCCGTCGGACGCAAGGTCGGTGGGGCGGTCGAGCGAAACCAGGTTAAACGGCTACTCCGCGAGGCCTGCGCTCAGCACGTGGATGCGCTTCCGCCGGGCCACGACCTGGTCGTTGTCGCACGGGCCGACGCGCACGCGCTCGCCGGCGAGCAGGGACTCGACGGGATCGGTGCTGCGCTCGAAGAGCTGCTCGCGAAGGCCGGCGGCGGCGGCGGGGCGCCGGCGTGAATCGCAGCGTGCTGCGTGAAGCCGCGGTGGCGCCGCTGCTCGCCTACCGCCGCCTTGTGTCGCCGTTGCTCGGCCCGCGCTGCCGGTATGAGCCGAGTTGCTCGCGCTACGCGGTACAGGCGATCCGCGAGTTCGGCATACTGCGCGGGGCGGTGCTCGCTGCCTGGCGGCTGGGACGCTGCAATCCGTTCAGCCGCGGCGGCTATGACCCGGTGAGCGAGCAGCGTCTCTTCGGCGCCCATACGCACGAGCACTGAGGAGACAGCGACCGCCGACCATGATCCTCGCCAACATCATCGAGAGCGCCTTTGGGCCGCTGATCACCGTCTTCGAGGCCGTCATGGTCGAGGCGCACAGGGTCGTTGGCGGCAGCTGGGGTTGGGCGATCATCGGGCTGACGATCGTCATCCGCCTGCTGACGCTACCGCTGATGATCACGCAGTTCCGCAACATGGCGAAGCTGCAGCTGCACGCGCCGATGCTGAAGGAGATCCAGAAGCGCCACAAGGACGACCGCGCACGCCAGAGCGAAGAGACGATGAAGTACTACAAGGAGCACGGGGTCAACCCGTTCGGCGGCTGCCTGCCGCTGCTGGTCCAGTTCCCGGTCCTGATCTCGCTGTTCTACATGCTGCGCACCGACCTCAAGCAGAAGATCTGCGGGCCGGCGATCAAGACGCTCGGTATCAGCACCGCGAAGCTCGCGAACGTCGGCTGCAGCTCGCTCAGCGCGCGCGTCCACGCGCCGAACGAGGCGGGTTTCCTCTTCGTCCACGACATCACGATCAAGGCAACGGGCGTGGCGCTGATCGTCCTGGTCGGCCTCTACGTCACGACGATGGTCGCGACGTCCTACTTCTCAACGGCGCAGATGCAGGGCAACCAGCGTTGGATGTTCCTCTTGCTGCCGGTGTTCTTCACGGTCATCATCATCCGCTACCCCGCGGGTCTGCTTCTGTACTGGGTCGCATCGAACCTGACCCAGCTCCCGCTGCAGTGGTACGCGCGACGCAAGGTCGGTCCGCCGCCGGTCCCGCTCGAGGTGGCGGTGAAGGGCAATGGTTCCGGCGCGCCGGTGGCAGCGCGCGCCGCGGTGAGCCAGGCGAAGCCCGCCCGTGGCGCGCCCCCACCGCAATCGCCGCGCAAGAGGAAGAAGCGCTCGGGTCGCCGGCGCTGAGCGGTGACGATGGGCCAGATCGACCAGCACGAGCCGAGCCACGCCGAGGTCCTCCGGGAGCTGCTGGAGACGCTTGTCGAGGCGTTCACGCTCAACGCCACGGTTGCCGTCGACGAGGGCGCCGCGATCCTGCGCGGCTCGATCGATGGCACCGGCGTCGAGGCGCTCGTCGGCGAGGACGGCAGCATCATCGACGCGGTCCAGCACCTGGCGCAACGAATCGTGCTCCGCGGCGGTGAGGAATTCCGCGTCGTCGTCGACGCTGGCGGTTACCGGCTGCGCCGCGAGGGCGAGCTGCGGGGGGAGGCCGACCGCGCTGCGGACGCGGCTATCGCAGAGGGGCACGAGGTCGCGCTCTCGCCAATGCCTGCCGCCGAGCGGCGCTTTGTCCATGAACATCTGCGCGAGCGTGGCGACGTCGGAACCCACAGCGAGGGCGACGAGCCGCGCCGCCGCCTGATCGTCGCACCGCTCTGAGCCGCCCGGGCGCTGTTTCACCGTCACGAAAAACGTGAAACAAGCCTGTTTCACCGTCGAGAAAAACGTGAAACCGGCGCACCTGTAAGACTCGCCGCGTGGCCGATCTGACGCAATTCGAAGTCGGGGTCGTCGTGGGGATCCTGATCGGTGAGGGCTCATTCGGAGGCGACGGCAAGCAGCCCCAGATCACGCTGCGGATGCACGTCCGCCACGAGGCGCTGTTCCGCTGGCTCGTCGCTCGCTTTCCCCGCAGCCGACTGTACGGCCCGTACGGGCACGGCGGGCGCAGCTACTTTCAGTGGATGGCGCGCGGACCGGCGCTCGTCGAGGACGTGCTGCCGCTCCTCGAGCAGTATCTGACGCCGGATCTCGACGGCTACGCGCAAAGCCGCATCGATGAGATGCGCGACCGTTACGCCGAGTATCTCGGGCGAGCTGGGCGGGCGGCAAAGTGATCCAGACCGACCGGGTCGAGCAGTTGGCGCTCCGGCACGGCCTCCGCCCCGGCGCCGCTGTCCGCTTACGGGCGCTGCTCGATCTGCTCGACGGCGATCCCCACACCCCGAGCGCCGTCACGGCGCCCGAGCAGGCGATCGATACCCACCTTGGCGATTCGCTGAGCGCACTCGAGCTGGAACCACTGCGCGCAGCGCGGCGGATCGTCGATATCGGCTCCGGGGCCGGACTACCGGGTCTCGCCCTTGCGATCGCGCTGCCGCAGACGCAGGTCTCCCTCGTGGAGAGTCTTGCGCGGCGCTGCGACTTTCTCGAGCGCGCCTGCGTCGCCACCGCGACGGCCAACGCGCACGTCGTCAATGCGCGCGTCGAGGCCTGGCCGGACGGGATCGGGGACCACGACGTCGCCACAGCGCGGGCCGTCGGGCCGCTGGCGCTGCTTTGCGAATATGCCGCCCCGCTACTGGCGCTGGGCGGTACGCTGGTCGCCTGGAAGGGTTCCGTGGGAGAGGACGAGCAGGCCGCCGGCGCGCGGGCAGCCGGCGAGCTCGGGCTCGAGCCGGCCGGTGTGGTCCGCAGCCGCCCATATCCTTGTAGCCAGACGCACCATTTCCACATGTACGTAAAGACAACCGAGACCCCGAGCCGCTTCCCGCGCCGCCCGGGCATCGCCCGCAAGCGCCCACTCGGAGTCCCGCGATGAGGTTGCCCGGGCTCTCGTTCGAGCGACGGCGTGGTCCGGATGTCGCATCGAGGGCGTTTTCAAGCGGCTCTGCAGGCGCCGCGCGGCGTCCCGGGCACGCGGCGACACCGGCGGCGTCTAGTGTGTCCGACGTGAGGGTTTTTGCGATCGCAAACCAGAAGGGCGGCGTCGGCAAGACGACGACCGCCGTGAACCTGGCCGCGGCTGTGGCTGCGGCGGGCTACCACGCGCTGATCGTCGACCTCGATCCGCAGATCAACGCGACTGTTGGGCTCGGACAGCCACGGAGCCTGTCGCCGAACGTCTACGACGTCCTCTGCGGGAACGCGAGCGCCGAGCAGGCAGTGCACGCGACGCCGGTCGAAGGCCTGTGGCTGATGCCCGCGGGCGTGGGCCTGGTCGGCGCATCGGTCGAGCTGCCGACGATCGCCGGTTCAGAGCGCCGGCTCCGCGAGGCTCTGGCGCCACTGCGCGAGCGCTTCGCGTTCATCCTGATCGACTGTCCGCCGTCGCTTGGCCCGCTTACAGTCAACGCGCTGGTCGCGGCCGATCGCGTGATCGTTCCCGTGCAGACCGAGTACTACGCGCTCGAGGGGCTCGCGCAGGTGCTCGACACGATCGGCCTGATCCAGCGCGAGTTCAACCCCCGGCTGACCGTCGCGGGCATGCTGCTTACGATGCACGACAACCGCACGCGCCTTGGCCGTGACGTCGAGCGAGACGTGCGGGAGCACTTCCCCGGGCTCGTGTTCGACACCGTGATCCCGCGCAATATTCGCATCAGCGAGGCGCCCAGCTTTGGTGTGCCGGTGACGCTGCACGATCCATTCTGTGTCGGCTCGACCGCCTACAACGCCCTCGCGCGAGAGGTCGCGGCAGGTGGCTAGCTGGCCCGGTACCTCGCCCGGCGGGGGCCGCGCAAAGGGAATGGGCCGCGGTCTTGCGGCCATCATGTCGGTGTCGCAGCCGCTCGAAGGCGAGAGCGACGATCTACGCGAGCTCGCAGTCGAGCTGATTGCGCCGAATCCGCACCAACCGCGGCGCCAATTCGACGAGGAGGCACTGAACGCCCTCGCCGACTCGCTGCGGACGCGCGGCGTGCTCCAGCCGATCCTTGTCCGCCCGCAGCCCGGTGGGCGCTACGAGCTGATCGCCGGCGAGCGCCGGTGGCGTGCCGCCAAGCTCGCCGGCCTCGAGTTGATCCCCGCGCTGGTGCGCCCGCGCGAGGACGCAGAGTCGCTTGAGCTCGCGCTGATCGAGAACATGGCGCGCGAGGATCTCAATCCGGTCGAGGAGGCGCGCGCCTGCGCCGCGCTCGTCGAGGAGCTTGGCCTCTCACGCGAGGATGTCGGACTGCGCGTCGGACGCAGCCGCGTCGCCGTGTCGAACCTGCTGCGACTACTCGACCTGCCCGACGAGGTTCTGGTGCTGCTCGAGCAGGGCGGGCTCAGCGAGGGCCACGGCCGCGCGCTGCTGCTCGTCGCTGACCACGCCCAGCGCAGAATGCTGGCGCGGCGCGCCGCCGATGAGCAGTGGTCTGTGCGCACGCTCGAGCAGGCAGCGCGCGCCGCGAAGCGCGGAGGGACGCTCTCGCCTGCTGCAGCCGACGGGCGAGATTCAGCTGCCCACCCCGACCAGCTCGCGGCCTGTGCGACGATCGCCGACGCCCTCTCGTCTGCGCTTGGCGCCGAGGTCAGCGTCTCGGTGGGCCGCGGCGGCAGCTACCGAGCGGCGCTCACGTTCGCCGGTGAGCAGGAAGCGCTCGAGCTCGCCGAGCGGCTCGGCTCCGTACGCAGCTAGAATCGCCGCTGCAGCGGGCGATTAGCTCAGTTGGTTAGAGCGCTTCTCTGATAAGGAAGAGGTCCCAGGTTCGAGTCCTGGATCGCCCACTCGCGGAACGGCCCGATTTCCAAGGGTTCGCGGTCATAAGGCACGGCGGCGATACCTCTAGGACGAACTCGCCGTATATTCCTGAGCGGTCTCGCTCGCCCTAACGCCGGCGGAGCACGGCCCGGTCCGTAGCGCGGCTGGCACAGACCGGACCGGACCCCGACGGAAACTACAGCCGTCCCGCGGTCCGACGGTTGCTTGCTCAATCAGGCGTTAGGCGGACGATTTCGCCGGCGTGTGGGGAAGTTCCGTAGTTGGAGATGTAGATCGCTCCGTTCGGAGTGACAGCGATGCCGGTGGGCAGGACGAGGCCGGTGGTTGCGAGCACGGTGCG
>Ga0181525_10001162_pt1 | contig 22672 bp, 13 predicted proteins | sample PEATcosm2014_Bin_48_FD_121100 | JGI IMG/M metagenome (GOLD analysis project Ga0181525, IMG submission 121100) | Peatland microbial communities from MTU Mesocosm Facility, Houghton, MI, USA - PEATcosm2014_Bin06_10_metaG | ecosystem: Environmental > Terrestrial > Soil > Wetlands > Peat | place... | reverse complement strand
AGCACCGCGATCACTATTTCCAGTATCGCCGTGGCCAGCCCCAGCGGTGAATTCTCGCAACAGTCAACGACCTGCGGAAGCCAAGTGAAAGGAAAGAACAAATGTACAATCACGGTGGCTTTCGCTCCCACCAAGGCTGGTAGCGTGAACGGAAGCCTCACGGTGACAGACTCGGCATACGGAACCACCCAGAAGTCGACGTTCGCAGGCACGGGAGTCAAGTGAGCCAGACAGGCATTTCCAGGTTGCAGGGCCAGAATACACAGATGCAAAACGACAAGATAACCGTGCTCTACATTGCCGGCTCGGGACGCAGCGGAACTACCCTTTTGGCTCGCCTGCTCGGCGAAGTGGAGGGTTTCGTGAACATCGGCGAAGCAGCGCGCTATCTTTTCGACGTCAACATCCGCGCCAGAGACTTTCCCTGCGGCTGTGGCTCTCCCTTATCGGCTTGTTCGTTCTGGAAGGACAAGATCCGGGCTATTCCGCCGAACCTTGTGCAGCAAGCTTCCGATGTGGTGCGCATTCGCAAGTTTCCCTCATTGCTCATGGCGTCGGGCCGCTCGGGAACTCCTGAAGCCTACCGGCCGGTTTTGGACGCCTTGGCGGAAATGTATCGCGCCGTGGCACGCGAGACCGGTTGCCGGGTGATTGTCGATTCTTCCAAGAATCCCGCCAACGCGTTACTGGCCAGCCTTATACCCGAAGTTGAACTTCATGTTTTGCACGTCGTTCGGAATCCCCACCGGGTGGTAGCCAGTTGGGCGAAGAAAAAGGGATACCTGAGAGCCCATCCGCGCCGCAAAGTCATAGCCTGGTGGTGGTCCTTCAATCTTCTTTCGGAGGCTTTGAGGCTAAAGACGCGCAGCTACCGGCTTTTGCGCTACGAGGATTTCGTTCGCGAACCGGAGAAGTGGATGCGGGAGATTGCGGCTGACGTCGTAGGCACTCCTCCTGCAATGCCGTTCCTCGACGGCACAGAGGCCAGGGTGCGTGTGCAACATGATCTCGGCGGTAACCCCGACAAACTGGGCGGCGGAAAAATAACGATTGTTGACGCCCGTGACTCAGCCGGGGGACCGCGCGACTGGCTGGTCAACCTGACCACGTTTCCGTTGCAGTTACGATATCAATATTTGCTCGGTGGTCGGCCGTAGAGCTCGAACCCTCCGACCGCACCGATACCTCTATTCCTGGCGACCGCAGCCGTCCGGTTAACTGCAAGAGTTTGCGTCCGGCCCGCGAACGCAGTGTGGAATGTTCCGTAAGTCATTAAGAATAAACAAGTTACACTTGGTTCGGCTTGGTATCAGAGGTGCTATTCCACTCTTTTGTCGAGCCATCTTTATTGGCCATCCCCAGGGAGAAGCAAAATGCGGTTTCGATTGTTGCTGGCGATATCGGTTCTTATCTTTACGTGCATGGGCCTCGCCCAGAGCGGTAGCATGACTGTCATGGAGGGGCTCAACACCATCCAGGAACGCATAGGACCGTCGGCCGCACCTGATCCCACGATCGCAGTGGGAACAATCGAATTCTGCGAACACGTCAACAGCGCCTACCAGTGCTGGTACAAGAACGGCCCCAACGCCTTCCAACCGGTAAACTTCATGGGGAACGCAAATCCCAAAGCCGATTCCACTGCCTGGAGTCAGAACAGCAATAACAGCGGAAACACTCCGAACTGCCCCACGACCGATAGTCCCAACGCTCAACTGCTGCACGACAATGTCTACGACCGCTGGATCATGCAGAAGCGAATCCTTTCCACAATTAACGGGCATGAGTACATGTGCGTGGCGATCAGCAATGTCGAGGATGTGAGTTCGACCAGTCCAGCGTTCGGCTGGTTTGCCTTCGAGTTCGACTTGGACACGGTGATCCCCACGAATGCTCACGGGAGTTTTTACTATCCGGACTATCCGCAGGCGGGATTGTGGCAAACGTCACAAACCAACAAGCCTCCCTACCCAGCGGCCAAGACTCAGGCGATGTGGATCACCTATGATCTTCAGGATCCCAACAATGACTACAACATCAATGGAGTCCTAATCTGCGCCGTGGATCTGGCCGGCCTTCGCGCTAGTACCGGCAATCCCTGGGTCAATAAATCGCATACCCCGGCCTGTGCCGTCGCGCACCCGCTGGTCGCCTTCAATCAACGCCGAAGCTGGATGCCTGCCAACAATTCGGATACGACCCCGCCCATTGCCAGTGACGGAGAGATGTTTACCTACATGGTCGAACCCGCCCACAATCATGGCTATCTGACCAACCCGACTGCGACGCAGGCGGTCGAGCGCTGGACCATTAACTGGACCGCCGCCACTCCCAAACCCAGCTCTGAAGGCAGTTGGAATCTTCCCTCGACCGAAGCGGGTGGCGATCAATTGGCGTGCTTTACCGCGAGCAACTATTACGATACGGTTTGCGTTCCACAGCCCTCCACGGCCCAGACCGGAATCTACATCGATTCGGTGGGCGATCGCATGCAGCAGCTCTTCCATTACACCTCGAACGGCGGGAAAGGTGGAATCTGGACTTCGGCCCACGCCATCCAAATCAAGCCCAGCGCGACCCTGAGTCAAACCGAAGCCGATCTCCGGATTCTGCGTTGGAGCCCCTCCGATCCTCCAGTCATCGAGGTGGCCTCCGATTATCCGGTCACGGATCCTCTCGATCCGAATGCTTATGTTTCTCTTCCCAGTGTGGCGCGTGACCAGGTTGGGAATCTGCAAGGAATTGTGAACGTATCGGGCGCGGGATCGAATGAGCATCCCGGGTTGGATGGCGTTTATTTGCTCGCTGGTACTTCGACCTTGGAAAGCTATGGATACATCGCGAATCCAAGCATGGATGGCGATGCAGAGGACACAGACCCGGCCAACTATCGCTGGGGAGACTGGTACGGCGCTGTTCTCGATCCCAGTGATTCCTGCACGGTGTGGGTGGTCGGCGAATACTTGCCAACGAACCGCACGACAGAAGACTATTGGTACACCGCGATTGCCGAGCTGCCCCCGCTGAGCAGCTGCAGCGCCAACTGAGCAACCGTCGGGCGAGCCCGAGGCAAGTGCACGGGATGTCGATCAAGCGCCGCACTGGCCCCTTGGAGCCATCGACAACCGGGCTCGATTCGGCAACAATTCTTAAGTTCTCCGCCTCCCCCGACAGGTGTTCCCCAGATAGTATTCTCCCGCAAATGAGAGGTCGTCGATCTATGTCGCAAATCAGTACTGGTCGCGGCGGTTTGGGTTGCCGCGATGATCGAGCTCACAATCCGGTTCTTGTTTGTCCGGGCTTGGCGCTGAATGGTCGCGTGCTTTCCCTGGGCGCAGCCATCGCAACGTTGGTGCTTGTTTCGCTTGTCTTGTGCCCGGCGCTCCTGTTCGGCCAGGTTCCGGTTCCGACCTATCACGCGGACTACACGCGCAGTGGGCTTTACGACGCAGAAACCTTGCTGACGCCAGCTAACGTGAATTCCGCGCAATTTGGCAAGTTGTTTTCCTACAACGTCGACGGCTTTGTTGTGGCCCAGCCGCTCTACATGCCGAACGTTACCATCGACTCCACTCTCCACAACGTGGTGTACGTTGTGACCCAAAACGACAGCGTCTACGCCTTCGACGCCGACAACCTGAGCAGTGCACCGTTGTGGCAGGTAAGTCTGATCAACCCAAGCGCTGGCGTCACAACTGTTCCCATCGCCCAGCAGGGCTGCCCGTCGACGGGGTACACGGAGACCGGCATCATGGGCACTCCCGTCATCTCCGCTGCAACCGGAACGATTTATCTGGTGGCAAAGACCAAAGAGGTTTCCGGTACAACCACCAATTACGTATTCCGCTTGCACGCCCTGGACATCACGACCGGACTGGAACAACTCGGCGGACCGCTGCTCATCAATGCTTCCATCATCGCGCCGGATGGCAACACCGTGACCTTCCAGCCGCGAGAAGTGATGCAGAGAGCTGCACTGTTGCTGGAGAACGACGTCCTTTATATAGGGTTTGGATCGAATGGCTGCGACTTCAGCGCCCAGGGATGGCTCTTTGCTTTCGATTCCGGTATCGCTTCCGGGGTGCTGCAACAATTGGCTGTCCTGAACACCGACCCCGACGAGTCCTATGGAGCTTCGATTTGGCAGAGTGGTGGCGGGCCGGCGAGTGATGGCAATGGAAATGTCTTTTTCTCTACAGCCAACGGTACCTTCGACTTTTCAACCGGCGGCCCCGATCTTGGCGACAGTGTACTAAGAACCAGCTATTCGTCCGGCACATTAAGCGTCGACGACTACTTCACGCCATACGACCAGGCCAACATGGCCGCCAAGGATCTGGACCTTGGATCTGGCGGGCCTCTGGTCCTGCTCGCACAGCCTGGGCCTTATCCGAACTTGCTGGTCGCCGCAGGAAAGACCGGCACGATTTATCTGTTGAACCAAGCCAACCTGGGTACTTATAACCCTCTCAGCAACGACCAAATCGTGCAGTCGCTTCCGAGTGCGATAGGTCCGTTCTACAGCACACCGGTATATTGGAACAGCAGCGTGTATTTCGCGGGCAATACCGACTATGTAAAGGAATTTAGTTTGAGCAGTGGACTGCTCTCGACATCGCCGACGGCACTTTCGAAGGCCACTACTTCCGGAGGCACGCCCGTAGTTTCTGCGAACGGGAACAACAACGGCATACTCTGGATGGTGAGCAACCCAGCAAATCCCTTATTGCTGGCGATGAACGCTATAACTCTGACGTCGCTGTACAGCTCCGCCACGGTCGCCAGCCGCGACACGCTTGGGGCGACCGCTCATTTCGCCACGCCGATCGTCGCAAACGGGAGAGTTTACCTCGGAACCCAAACCCAGTTGGTCGCCTATGGGCTGCTTCCGGCCCTGGCAGGCGCGGGCGGTGGCGGCCAGAGTGGAGCCGTTACAACCACTTTGCCGCAGCAACTGCAAATACAGGCACTCAACAGCCTACGAGTACCGGTTCAAGGCGTGGTCGTGTCTTTCAGTGACGGCGGCGCCGGCGGCACATTCAGCAATCCCACCGCTACTACGAATAGCGCGGGTACTGCCAGCACGAGCTATACATTGCCGAAGAAGGCGGGAACTATCTCCGTTACCGCTACCGCCTCGACTTACTCTTCTGCCACGCTTACGGTGACGGCGGTAGCCGGTCTGCCAACCTCCATGGGATTACTCTCTGGTGGCGGGCAAAGTGGCACGGTCGCAACGCAATTGGTGGCGCCGGCAGTGGTGCGTCTCGAGGATGTTTACGGCAACTTGGTGTCGGGTGTCCCGGTACAGTTTACTGATAACGGAGCCGGCGGAAGCTTCTCGGCGAACCCTGTCTTAACTGGCGCCAGCGGTACCGCATCCGTCTTCTACACTCTTCCCACGGTAGCGAAGGTGCTCAGCCTCTCCGCCACTTACTCCGCGCTCAAGGTCAACTTCGGTGAGACCTCAGTGGCGGGCGCTCCAACAACGCTGAAGATCGGCTCGGGGAGCGGTCAATCCGCGCAGCCCAACACCCAACTGCCGAAGCCTCTGGTTGTTCTCCTCAGCGATCAATACGGCAACCCGGTATCGGGAGTCAATGTAACCTTCTCGGACAACGGAGCCGGAGGAACCTTCTCTGCGGACCCGGTAACTACCATTCGGGGACAAGCAAGCGTGAATTACACCACGGGGTCCCAAGCGGGAGCGGTCATCATCACGGCCTCAGTTCCGGGCGCGAATACAGCCACACTTCACGAGACCGTCCAGTAGACTCTTCGCCTTTGCTCCAGCGTGTTATTTAGACGACCATCTGCTTCGAACTCGGCTCGCTGAAACCGCTACTGCGACTTCAGCGAGTGCAGCAACTTCCAGCGATCCTCAATCCCAAGCGGCAAACTGCGGCTTTTTTAAGCTAGCGCCGCAGGCCACGCATGCCGTTTTTCCTTCAGCCCCTCTCGGGCACCCCAAACTCCGCCAAGCGCAGTCCGACCAACTCCTGTAGTTGCTTAGCCAGCTTCAGGAAGACGTCCGGACTCCCGCCGCTTGGATCTTCCAGGTCAACTCCCGGCAGCAAGCAGTGAATCTTCGCGGCGGCGAGGGGAAACATCGCCGAGGCTTGTTGTCGCTGTTTCTCCGTCATGCAGAAAATGGCTTCGGCCTCGCCGGCCAGTTCCGAAGTCAAATTTTGCGAGCGGTGGCTCGATCGCGGGATTCCAATCGCTTGCAAGGCTCTTTGCGCCTCCTCGGTCACGGGCGTTCCCGGCTCGGCAGTCAGTCCGGCGCTCACCGCGCGAACGGGAAACATTCTGAGGGCAGATGCTGGAATGCGGAGTCGCCTTGCGATCTCGGAATTACAGACGGCCTGGGCAATCGGCGAGCGACTGGTATTGCCACCGCACACGAATACTACGAGACGCTGCAAGGGGCGCAGACGCTTGATCCGCACGAAGTGACAGGAGAAAGGATGGATCATCACCCAGACTTCACGGCTGGCTTGCAGGACTTCCCACGAATCCGCGCTGACCCGGACTCTAAGATTAATCCCACAATCAACAACAGCATCGACAAAGACGCCAACGCGATTGAGTTCGCTCACTTTTCCCGGGATCAGGTTCCAGGAGCCAATCAGCTCGGGCTCGGCGGAAGCAAGAAATATCTCACTGGATAAAATGCTGAGTTGAATTTCGGAGCCCGGAGGCGTGTAAGCCGGAGGGACTTCGATCTGAATCTGATTTGGGCCGAGCCGGCAAATCATGGTTCCGTTCGATGGCCTCGGGCCTACGACGGTGACATCCATCAGGTTTTCAAAATCAGCAGAAGAAGCCGGGGAATCGCGTCGAGGCGTGGAGACTACATCGAGGGGCAAGCCATCTGTCATTACGCCCCCCGGATCGAAAACAATCACTTGCTCGCCCAACGCGAACATCTCTTCATGGCTGTGAGTGGCATAGAGAATCGGGACGTGGTGGAGTTCGTTCCACTTGCGGAGATCCTCGACAATACCCGCTTTAGTGCCCACATCGAGGGATGAAAGCGGCTCGTCCAGCAAAAGCAACGATGGCTCGGTGACCAACGATCTCGCCAATGCGACCCGTTGCCTTTCCCCTCCGGAGATCGCGTCGGGTAGATGCTTACGCAAGTGTGCAATCTGAAACGACTCCAGAATGCCGCTGACTCGCGGTTCGCGTTGCTTTGCCGGCAGTTGCCGTAGCCCGTATCCCACGTTCTCTTCTACGGTCAAATGGGGAAACAAGGCGAGGCGCTGGAAGACAAAAGCCACCCGGCGTTGTGCCGGCTCGATACTCAATCTCTGTTCCGAATCGAAGAGCACTCGATCGCCCACAGCGATGCGCCCTTGATCGGGGTCACACAAGCCGGCGATACAGCGCAGTAGCGTGCTTTTTCCCGTTCCCGACGGACCCACCAGAACCGTAAATCCCGTCGAGACCTGAAAATTCGCTTCGAGAGTAAACGCCGCACTCCCTTTGCCCGGATAACTCTTCACCACACGTACGTCCAACCCCGATCTCGTCTGGTTCTGTGCCGAGTCGGAAACCAAACCTTCATCGCTTGCCAAGCCCAGCCGCCGGAACAGCCCCGTCGAGGAACTCATTCTGAGGTTCCTCCGAGGTCGGTCAGCGATGTTACCAAGTCCGTCCTTCCTCCCAGCCGGCCAATAAGCAGGGACAGCGCCACCGCGGCCGCAGCCAGCATCACCAGGCAGAACGCGGTCGGCATCGCGCCCGCCAGCCCGTCGGATTCGAATTTGACCCACATGTAGACCGGCAGAGAGTGGGGATTGTAAGCCATGATGAGGGTCGCTCCGAATTCCCCCAGGGCTCGGATCATGGCCAGAGTAACGCCAGCCGCAATACTTGGCTTGGCCAGCGGCAGGGAGACATCGCGGAAAATCTGCCAGCGCGTGTCACCCAAGGTAGCCGCCGCCTGCTCCAGTTCTCGGTCCACGCCGGCAAATCCCACCATCGAAGAGACGATCACGAAGGGCGCTGCCACGAAGAGCTGGGCCAGAACGATGCCTGCCAGGTTGTTGGTCAACTCGATGTTACGTGCGTCCAGCGCGTGACCGATCATCCCGTAAGGCCCATACATCTGCAATAGCAGAATCCCACCCGCCAGATCCGGAACTACCATCGGCAAGAAAATCAGGCCAACCCACAGGCTTTTGAAAGGAAGAGCGGCTCGCGCAAGTACGTAACCCAGCGGCACGCCGAGCACGGTCATGATCGAAACCGAAATGCCTGTGGCTGCAAGAGAAACTTCAATGGCGTCCCGCGCCCCTGGCTGGGCCAAGGCCACCATCCACCCTTTCCAATCGGCATGCAGGAACAGGTTTGCGATGGGGAGAACCAGATCGAGCAGAAGCAGCCCACCCAATACGCCAAACACGAGCGACGTGGGTGTGAAGCGGCGCTTCATCTCAGAAAGGCCCGCCATCGAAGCTGCGAAGCTCGGCCGGTACCTGGGAGTCGTCGCCGCCAACCAGGTGCGTAACGCTTCCGAAGCCAAATTGCTTCCACAGATCTCCGGATGAAAGATCTCCGGACGAAAGCAGGAATCGCACAAAAGCGATTGCCGCATCATGATGGCGCATCGTATCCGGAATCATAACGGTGAAAATGATCGGCGCGCCATGAACCAGCTCACCCGAGGGCGTCACATAAGTTTCCTGTGCATAGCGCGCGGCAGACGCCGGATCACCCAGGTTGATTTCTGGTGGTAAAGAGATGAACGGCATTTTCCGGGCAACGACCTCATGCTTGTAAAAAATTCCGGCATCGAACTCACCTGATTCGACGCGGGCCAGCAACACAATCTCGGGAAATACCTGCGCCGGGTTCATGGGATCGCCCAGCAAACTCGGAATTTCCGGTCGATGGTAGTACTCCGCTGCCAGGCGGAAGAGAAAGAGCGTGCGGTATCCCTTGGGATCGATACTCGGGTCGCCGCGGCCGAAGCGCACTCCAGAAGTTTCCAGCACTTCATACCATGGAATACGCTGCTCCTCCGCCGCTTTGAATTTGTCCGCGAATTTACTTTTCGGGTTGTAAGCCAGCACTAATTGAGACGAGGCCAAAGTCATGAACCACGTAACGTGGTTGCCGTTCTGCGGCCCCATCAGGACTTTCTGATTTACCGACGGGTCAGCGCTGATGAAGACGTCCGGGCGTCGCATGCGATCGCGAATCAAGTGCGCCGCTCCCAACGATCCTTGGGCTTCGCCCTGGTAGCCGTAACCGCTGGCCCGGGTAAACGCGGGACCAATGCCGTTTTCCATCACGGCGCCGAGCGAACCAGCGTACAGCACGTTAACTGTGCGATCCTCGCGACTCTGCGCACGGAGCAGGCAGGAAAACGCCGATAGCAACAGGAAGAAAGCAATGAAGATGCGAGGAAGTTGAAAAGCTATCCGCCGGAAAGCTCCGGTTAACATTTTCGTGTCGACCCCATCGGCAAAGGTTTCCAAGTATAGTACTCCACGTTTATCCACCGGTCTGCGGGCCGGAGAATGCGCAACCCAGTGAGGGCGCGTCAATCGACTCTTGTAATCGCGGGAGAGTTGGATGGTGATCGGCTGGCCGCTGTTACCGGGGCGGCGTTGACTCGAATGGGCTTTGTGCCACCTGGACTCTCAATTGGAAGGCGCAGGTATGCCGGGGCTCTGCGCCGGCAACATTGTTCTTCGGGCGGGTTAGCGTGGCTTCGGAGGTCGCGCTCTCGTGGCCCCTTGCGCGGGCCAGACTGCTACGCAGCCCGCTACCGGCACGAGCAGACGCAAGCAGCGCGATCACACCGAATAGCGCAACCAGCGTGATAACGAAAACGACAGAACCCATTTACTGTCTCCGAGGGGGAGAAGATACGCGGAGACGGCCGAAGGGACCGTCTCCGCGAAACCTGCGAGTAGCATCACAATCAGTAGACGCCGGTCTTGCTGATCGTAATCGTAGCGCCGTCGAACTTAGGGAATTGGAAGAACACGTTGCTTTCGCTGAAGGTGTTGACCACATCCTTCAGAATGTTGATGGCAACGGTCTCACCCAAAAGCAGCGACTGCTGATAGTCCGCGCGCCAGTGCACGCCGGCCAGGTTGCGCCCTACTCCGACGTTCGAAGCCAGCTTGTTGAGTTCGGTTCCCACGGTGATTTGATCGACGTCAGAACCTGTGTAAGCAGTCAGGCTTACTCCGTCCGGCGAGAACACCGGAGTGATTCCCTGGTTCACAAACGAGGTGCTGCAGTCGAAATAAGCCTTCAGCATGGTGATGGCGGCGCCTGCCACTGTGGCGTGGCCCGATCCGTACGAGGGGTGTTGAGGACAGCCCTCAGGAAAGGCCATGGGAAGGTAGTAAGTGCCGTACTTGCTGAATACTTGTTGCACCGCCTGCGAGTTCAACACATCCGAATGCAGGTTATAGTTGCCCAGCCCGAGCTGGTTGATTGTGTTGTGGACCCAGCCGCCATATTCCTCCGGCCGCAGATCGCGGTGTACGTAATATTTCTGGTACCACACGGTGTGGATCGCGCGTAACGCGGCGTCAGCCATGGCGCCGGTGATGTGTGCTCCTCCATAAGTAGCAAACGCCGTTTCATTGGGCGTGTTCACAGCGCTGTAGGGGCATCCCGGATTGAGTGGGAAGCCTTCACCCAACAGTTCCGCCGCCCCCCAGAAGTAGTGCTGGAACAGCTCATCCACGTGGATCAACCCGGTCACGTCTCGAGCTGTATAGAGGTAGCCAGGGTTTGGCTGGAATTGGTTGGTTCCGAAAGCGAAGAAAATGCTTCTGGATTGAGAAGGGACACTCGCCTGGCCGTTCTGTACCGCCAACCACGACGCCGAGTCTGTCATGTAGTCAAGGCCGGTAACGAACTTGTTGTATTGCTGTGCCGGCTGCCCGCTGGAATTGTTGATCGCCAAATTTCCCATTCCGAAGCCTATCGGCATCAGGAGGAACTGAGACATGTAGGGGCCGACCAGGTCGCCCGAGGTGAATCCGCGAAACAATGTGCGCGCGGTTACCGCGCCATTCTGTTTGGGCCCCCGGAAATCCGTCATCTTGTTGAGGTCTGCAATCGCCGCAGCGGTCAATGGTTCATGGCCGTACTGCCAGAAGGGAACGTCTCTGCACAGGGCGTGCCAGTAAAGCTCCACCATCTCTCCCGCCCGCTGTGCGCTGGCCAGTGTGGGCGCCGGTGCAATCGCTACGTCGGCGGTGTCATTCCCTTCGAGCTCCAAGAACAGCCCCGCTTGTGGAGATACCAACGGTATATCGCCGCCCAGCGGAATGGCTTCGAAATCCGATTGCAATCCGCTCGTACAGGCAGTCATGAATGCCTGGTACGAACTGGGAACCACATCTCCCCATGCGTCGTGCTGCAGGCACTTGCTGTAGTTGCCAATGTAGTCGTCATTCGCATAAAGACTCTCGTCGCCATTGTTTACCTGCGCGACCAGCGGATGATTGAAATGCTGGATGGCCGTCTGCAGTCGGGCTTGGTACGCCGCATTCTTTCGCGCCTGACCGCCGACGGGGTTGTTCGCGGAACTGCCCCCAGTTAGTCCTGAGGTCGTGGTTTCGGCATGCGCCTTGGTGCCCTCAGAGCCGAGTAGCGGCGAAAGCGTAACCGCGCTCGCAGCCCACGCAGCGGCGGCCGCGCCCCCAACCTTGCCGATAAACTTGCGCCGCGCGATGGAGGCAATGTTGGAGTTCGCATCGCTCGCATTGGAAAGCTCAGCCGCGGAGTTTTTCACCGGCGCCCCGTTCTCCGGTGTCGTTTTAGTTGTGCGGTATTTTCTGGAAATTTCTTTCATGTTGTTCTCCCCCCGGAGATCTGACTTGACGTCGCCAATTAAATCGACACACTTTGTCTCGACATCGCCGGTTTGTCAAGCCTGAAAGATTTTGCATACACACTGCGTCATAATCCGGCTGCAAGTTCTTGCTCTCCCGCCTTGCCTTGGGCCCGTGTACGTCGAAAGGCCGCAATTGACGGGGATCTCGCTGGGAACGAATGAATGCAAAAAAGCCGTCCGGAAGAAGTCCCGGACGGCTTGTAATCCATCGGTCATTGTTTGCGGCGTTTATGGCAGCGACGTTTACGGCAGCTCCAAGGTCGCGATGCCAAGAGCCCAGTTAGACTTAGGCGTGGGTAAGGTAACTACCGGAGCAACCTCGGAAAGCGTCCCGTCCACCGCACTGATGTTCAGCACATGCATGTGGTTGATGTCCAGGGCATACAGAAATTGCCCAGTAGGATCGACCCGGATGTTGAGGGTGCGAGGTTCAGTCCCGCTCATTTGAAAGTTCTGAACCTCCACGGGACTGGTCGGGTTGCTGATATCGAAGACGCTGACCGTTCCGTCTCCGTTGTTGCCGGTGTAAAGGTAGTGTCCTGCGGCATCGGTGTCTACCCAGCAGATCGTGTTGCCGGCATTGGCCACCGTGTTTGCCACGGTGAGATGACCCGTCGTATCGAAAGTGAGCACTACCAGTCCGTTCGATGCCGGCTGGGCTGCGTAGATAATGTTCTGCGTAGGATGCAGCACCTCGCCCAGAAAAGCTCCTCCATCGGGCGAAGGCACCGAGCTTATGGTAGTCATTCTGCCGTTGGTTGCCACCGAGCGTGCAGTGATGGTGGACGGCGTGGCTTTAAACTCGTCGGTAAACTCCAGACCAAGAGGTTGGTCAACCAGAGCCTGCGACAGATTGCTCCCCACGGGCATTGCGATCGCAGCGCCCTTCATCACCGAAAGGACCCCGCCAGAGGTCATCTCGTAATTGACGTATCTCGGCGTTCCGCCCGACTGGTTGGGATCAGCGTCTTTGTCAACCAAGGTCAACAGGCTGTTTCCGTTCGGCAGGTAGTTGTTGAACAGTCCCAGAGCCGCCGGGTCTCTTCCAGAAGCCGTGAATGGAGAGCCGGCCACAGTAGTCAGCGTGCCATCGGAGTTGATGGTGAACGATGCCACTGAGTTCGAGTGTCCATTGACCGCGAGCAGTATAGTGCCCGCCGAATTGATGACGACCTCCTGGTCCGCATCGAGTCCGCCAGTTGTGGGCACGGTCTTGCCAGTGACGCCAGTGCCGCCCGTCAGATAGGGAGACCCCGCAAGCGGAGTCAAATTCCCCGATCCATCGTTGCTGTAGGCGGCTACCGAATTCATATTCTTGACGCCGTCGTTGGTTGTAACATAGACCAGATTCAATTGTGCGTATCCCGTTCCAACTGAACCCAGCAGAAAGATCGCAACCGCGGCACACAGAACCGCGCCGCTCCACCTCGTTACTCGAGAACTCGTCATTTTTCCTCCCCCTTTAAAACTGATTTGATCTTTTTTGATCAACGAATGGCCATAATTCACTATTTCACCGCCGTTGCCGGCAGTTCCAGAGTTGCGATGCCAAGAGCTGAGTAGCCCTTCGGCGTCGGTAAGTTAACTACCGGAGCGGTTTCAGAAAGTGTCCCGTCCACGGCGCTGATGTTCAGCACATGCAAGTGGGTGACGTCCATGGCGTACAGAAATTGCCCGGTCGGATCGACCCGCACATTGGCGGTGCGAGCGTTCCCGCTAAGTTTAAAGTACTGAGTCTCCACCGGACTGGTCGGGTTGCTGATATCAAAGACGCTGACCGTTCCATCTCCGGCGTTCCCGCTGTAAAGGTAGGTGCCGGCGGCATTGGTGTCAAACCAGCAGATCGTGTTGCCGGCGTTGGCAACAGTGTTTGCCAATGTAAGGTTACCCGCTGAGTCAAAGGTGAGCACTGCCATTCCGTTCGATCCCGGCATCGCGACGTAGATGATGTTCTGAGTAGGATGCTTCACCTCGCCCAGCAGAAGTAATCCATCGGGCGAAGGCACCGAGCTGACCGTGGTCATTCTGCCGTTCGCTGCTACCTTGCGCGCGGTAATGGTCGACGGCGTCGCCATGAACTCATCGGTAAACTCCAGGCCGAGGGCCTTGTCGGTCAGAGCCTGCGAAAGATTACTTCCCGCGGGCATGGCGACTGCGGTGCCGGCCATCACCGTGAGGGCCCCGCCAGAGGTCATCTTGTAATTGACGTATCTGGGAGTTCCACCCGACTGGTTGGGATCGCCGTCTTTGTCAACCACGGTCAGAAGGCTTACTCCGCCCGGCAGGTAGTTCTCGAACAATCCCAGACTCACGGGATCTCTTCCAGAAGCGGTGAATGGAGAGCCGGCGACAGTTGTCAGCGTGCCGTCGGAGTTGATAGTGAACGACGCGACTGAGTTCGAGTGTCCATTGACCGCGAGCAGCAAAGTGCCGGCGGAATTGATGATGACCTCCTGGTCCGCATCGAGGGCGCCATCTTTGCCCGCGCCGTTTCCACCGACGCCAGTACCGCCCGTCAAATAGGGAGACCCCGCCAGCGGAGTAAGATTGCCCGATCCATCGTTGCTGTAGGCGGCTACCGAATTCGCATTCTTGACGCCGTCGTTGGTTTCAACATAGACCAGGTTCAATTGTGCGTATCCCGTTCCAACCGAACCCAGCAGAAAAAGTGCGACGACGGCGGATAGAATCGCGCCGCTTCGCGTTACTCGAGAACTCCTCATTTTTCCTCCCGCTTCAACCCGATTTGATCGACGAATGTCGTGCTGGAAATCTCTCTCCCCTAAAAAGCCGCCCGATCATACACCCGGACGCCGTTCGCCGATAGTCTGAAAGAATTTTCACACTCCTCGCCGTGGGCCGACAGACGGGCAGTTCACCCTTAGGACGCTCCGTCCTTCGCTACTCGACGACGTACCCGCCAGCGAGATCGATCATGGTGGACGTCTTGCCGTTATCCATCCAGGAAGCAAAAATGGTGTGTCCCTGGAAGTAGTTGCCGGTGTAATCGCCCATGAAAACACCACCAAAACCGTCGTTGTTCGGATTCGACAAATTTGGGGTGAGAGGCACATTAGAATATCCGGTGAAGAGCACATCCGTCTGCGTACCCGCACTGGTGGTTAGGGTGAGGGAAGTGATTGAATTGACCGTGGCAACCGTGTAGTTGACGCCGTTGATGGTGATCGCGTCACCATCGCTCAAGTCGCCGAACTGGTCCCCACCCACCCACGTAACTGCCGTTCCGGCGGTGTCGACGTCGCCTGTGGCGCCAAACAGTTGACCTCCGTTGTGGCAGAGAGCGGAATAAGCCTGGTAGTTCACATTGGCTGGATCATTGCGACGATCAAGCCAGGTCGCGCCGATTTTTCCAACACTATTCACCGTAATCCAGGGAAAAAACTGGTCGTGGTTCGAGACGGGAGAGACCAGAACCGGCGCGCTCCATGTCGTTCCCCCGTTGGATGAAGTTACAACCTCGACCTGCAATTGTCTGGCAGTCGAGTTGTAGTTGTACATGATGGCGTAGAGGTTGCCTTCGTGCTGGCGAGCGGAGTTATCAACCGCGATGGCCGGTATGTTGGTAAGGGGCTCTTGAGTATTGGGCAGGCAGCCATAGAATGAGCCGCAGGTGTCGGGAGCCAAGTGAACCTTGGCCATGACGACGGGCGTCGACCAGGTATTGCCCCCATCGCTCGATTTCGAGACTAGCATGCTCGCCACTGTGGCGCCGCAGTTGCCGATTCTGCTGGTCTCGGGGCAGCGCATCCAGCTCACGTAGACCGTACCGTTGTTCTGGATAGCCAGGTCGCTAAACTGGTCGGCCGTTTTCTTTGCAATTTGCAGGGTATCCACTTGAACGTTTGTCCAAGTCACACCCTTGTTGCAGGAATGGGCAACCGCGATCGTGCTGTCGTTGGAGGCATCGAACTGAGTCGTGGAGATGTAGATGCAGTTCGCGTAGGGACTGGCGCCCGTGATATCAATCTGCATCCAATCGGCGTCCACTGTCCCTCCGGTGAACAGCGGCGTTACCGCGACCTGAGGCGCGCTCCAGGTACTTCCGGAGTTGCTCGAGGTTTCGATGACGACTTCCGTCGAGTCGCTGGAGAGGGACTCAATGCCACTGATATAGGCATTGTTCTTGATATCGAAAGCGACCCCCGGACCACCGTCGCCGGCTGTGGCTCCCGTCGCAGTCCCCATGCAGGTGTGATTCCAACTCGATCCCGTGTTGGTGGTAATGTAAAAACCGAGTTCGTTCGGGCAGTTGTAATCGTTGGCTCCTGACAAAAAGACACTCATATTACTAGGTTCTGGAACGATCGGAGTTGTGTTTACCGGGTTGGTATCACCTGCAGGCGATGCTTGCGAGGTAGGCATGACGCAGGGTCCCGGCGTGCAATTCAGTACGTTTGATTCCACATCGAGTGCACTCGCCGATTGCGGCAGGATTCTACCCGCCCGGATAGCACGCGCCATCAGCATGCTCGAGGAGTAGGGCAGCATTTCTAAAGGTGTTTGCGTGGTTTGAGCGCGCCCCAGTGTGACGAGCGACAGCGCAGCCAGCAGTATCTTCAACAAGCCGAGGGTACGGGTTCCTGCGTTCATAAATTCTCTCCGGTACAGTCTTTGCTTAAAGTAATACGTCGTCGAGTGTTGAATGCGGGTCGGGGGCTGCCCTTCCGTCCGCAGCGGAACAAGCCGGGGAGCACAACTTTAGGATCGTTGCTGCGATTTGTCAACAAGCAGATTATTGCGCATTAGTAGCACAAACCTGCGGCGGCGCCAACCACCGTGACGGGCAGCCGAAATGAGTAGTCCGGGCTGGCCGGACCGAAAACGGCCAGTGGCTTGGCAAAGCGCCCAAAGCGGCATGCGAGCCCGTGGAGGCGCCGTCACTATGGTCGAAGCTAAACTCAAGTCTCTCCACCCTTCTGCGCAACCGAGCCGTCCTCACTCCCCGGTGAAACTCAGGTTGACGAACGCGATTGTTGGTGAGATAATCCCGCCGGCTCGTTAACCGAACTTATTCGTAGGGTTAATAAACAGCTGCCTCTCCCCCCTGTGTAGCTGAATAGCTGCAAGTAAAACGTCCCAAATAAAACTGGAAAGAGACACATGAAAAACTGCATCTGCGAAGTGTTGACGCCGTCTCTCGAACACCCTGCCGTAGGTGGAGCGAGTCCTTTCGGCTCGATTGCAGCGGGCCGAGGTCTAGGTTTCCTGCGCAAGCTGTGCCCAGCCCTGGTGTTGCTCGTCTTCGCTTTGCACCCCTTATCGTCGAGTGGTCAGACTCCGGTCCTGGGCTATCATGCGGATGCTACGCGCAGCGGACTATACGACACCGAGACGCATCTTACGCCGGCCAATGTCAATTCCACGCAGTTTGGAAAGCTGTTTTCTTACGCCGTCGACGGCCTGGTGGTCAGCCAGCCGCTGTACGTGCCGAACGTACCGATCGGTGGGAACAATTACAACGTCGTGTATGTCACTACCCAGCACAATAGCGTCTACGCCTTCGACGCGGATAATAACCCGAACAGCCCAGTGCCGCTGTGGCATGTCAACCTCGGGACGTCGATACCCATCGCACAACAAGGCTGCTATGAAGATGGCTTCCAGGAAGTCGGCATCATGGGCACGCCTGTCATCAATCTGACGACGGGTGCTAACGGAGCCGCGGGCACTTTGTATGTTGTCGCCAAGACCAATCCCGGTTACGTCTTCATGCTTCACGCGCTTGACATCACCAGCGGCGCGGAACAGTTTAGCGGGCCGGTGCAAATTGTCCTTCCGAGCTACAATGCGCCCAATGGCAACACGATCAGTTTCCCTGCACAGAACCAGTACCAGCGCCCAGGACTAGTGCTACAGAATAACGTCGTGTACGTGGCCTTCGGCTCGAACGGTTGTGACTTTACCTCCATTGGATGGATGTTTGCCATGGATTCCGGGCTCGCCTCCGGCACATTGCAACAGCTTGCCGGTTTCCCCTTTGCCCCGGACGAGGCGTGGGGCGATAACGTTTGGATGAGCGGGGACGGGCCCGCTGCCGACGGCGACGGAAATGTGTTCCTGGCCACCGCAAACGGAGTATTTGACTTCAGCACCGGGGGCCCCGACTTGGGCGACAGTATCCTGCAAATGACGTACACGCCCGGAGTGTCACCGAATCCGCTGTACGTGGAGGACTATTTCACTCCCTACAACCAAGCGGACATGGGTGACAACGACTTGGATTTGGGATCGGGCGGCGTTATGTTTTTGCCCCCGCAGACCACGGGTCCTCCGAACTTGCTGGTGGAAGCTGGGAAAACCGGGACCATCTATCTTGTGGACCGCGACATGGGCAGCATGGGTGAGTTCGATTCGACCATGCCGAGCTGCAGCGCCGTGGAGTGCATCACGAGTGCAGTCGGGGCCGTCTACAGCACTCCTACTTATTGGAATAACGGCACGAACACTGTGGTGTACTTTTCAGCGTACGGCGACTTGATCAAGGGATTCACGCTCAGCAATGGGATGCTTTCGACGTCTCCGACCGTCACTACCACCCGGGTATACTCGGGATCGGTTCCGTTGATCTCAGCGAATGGGACCACCAACGGGATATTGTGGTCTGTGATTAATCCCGTGACGCAGACACTGTATGCCTTCGACGCCACGAGCCTGATCCAACTCTACAATTCGGGACAGGTTAAAAGCCGTGACGGGCTGGGAGTAACCGCCCATTTTGACACTCCAATAGTCGCGAACGGCAGAGTGTACGTCGGAGCAAACAAGCAGTTGGAGGTATTTGGATTGCTCCCCTATCTGACTCCAACCGCGGGCAACAACCAGAACGGCACGGTAGGGACCACCTTGCCTGTAACTCTCTCGGTGCAAGCTGTGAACAGTCTGGGAGTAGGCGTCCCGGGAGTTACCGTGAATTTCAGCGGCGGCAAGAGCGGCACGTTCAGCAATCCGACTACGGTCACTGACTCCACCGGAACTGCTTACACCACGTACAAGCTGCCGACCAAGTCACAGACTTTGAGCCTTTCGGCTACGGCTACAAGCTATCTCACGGCCTCTCTTACGGAGGTCGCAGCTCCTGGACCAGCGGCCAGCATGATAACCGTCTCCGGTGCAAATCAGACCGGTACGGCGGGTTCGCCTTTGCCCGCGCCCATCGTCGTGAAACTCAAGGATCAGTACGGCAACGGCGTGCCCGGTCTGCCGGTCTCTTACACAGGCGGAGGGGGAGGCAAGTTCTCCGCCAATCCCGTTACCACTGACTCGGCCGGTTCGGCCACCGTTTCCTACACATTGCCCACCAAGGCGGAAACAATCACGATCACCGCTTCCTATTCCACCTTCGCGGTCCATATCAAAGAGCAGAGCGTGGCGGGAAATCCGACAACGCAAACCTTGGTTTCTGGAAATAACCAAACCGGGCCCCCGAATACTCAGTTGACGAATCCGCTGGTAGTCGAAGTCGCGGACACCTACGGAAACCCGGTGGCCGGAGCCAGCGTGAACTTCTCCGATAACGGTGCGGGAGGCATGTTCTCCGCCGATCCGGTGATCACCGGTTCTAACGGACAGGCCAGCGTAAATTACACCACGTCTTCTCAGGCCGGCGCGGTCAGCATTACCGCGTCGGTCAATGACGTAAATTCCGTAGTGTTTACGGAAACCGTGCAGTGAGCGGCCCGCGCGCACTATAGTCGGTGTCGCGCAAAGGCCACTCTACTGACCTATAGCCAGGGCCTCGATGGCGGCAGCATAAGCTGTGCTCACCGCAGGTGTACAGCTCGGAGCCGTGCTCACGTAGCTGGGCTGATCAAAGGCGCAGAGCAACTCTCCCAGGTACAACTCCTGCACCGTAGTGCCGTGCTGTGCGGCGAGCACGAGAACCTGCGACAGCGTCTGTGAATCATTAGTGCAGGTTCCCGCCATAATGCAATCGAGACAATTCGTCGTACCTCCCGCGGGATTACTCAAGTTGCACTCCTGCAACTCAACCGCCGGGACCTTCCCTTGCACCATGATGTGGACATTGCACCAGTCGTCCGAGCAGCAATCCGGCCCGGTGCAGAATGTATTTGCGACATTATTCAAGTCGCTTGAGAGTTGGCCATTCTGCAGCCCCTCGGTGCCGATCGCATACGGCTGGTTAGCCAACACGGCATCTGCTTCGACGACCGCCCACGAAGGATCGACTCCTTCATCCCCGTTTATGTTTTCCAGATCCTGTGCCATGTTGGCGGTGTTCATCAGTTGCCAACTGGGAGCGGTGCCGAGAGCGGCTCGTTGCGCTGCGTTGAAAGTGATCTGGTTCACCGCGGCTCCGGTCCACGCTGCCTTCAGCCCGGCAGCGGTTGGCGGAGAGGTGAGAGATTCGAAGCCGGTGCCCGCCACCCCGTTGATGGTGGCGCAGGTGACGGCGGCCTCGTCGGCGATCGAGACTCCCAGGCGCAGATAGACAGGATAAGTCGCGCTTGCGTAATGCTGAATGATGGCTTGGTGCCAATCGTTGATCGCGGTGACATACGGTTTTTCCCAAATGGCCGGAACACCAGTCGCAACGGTAGCACCGGTACACCGCGTGGTTCCGCTGCCTCCGCAGTTTGTCGTATTAATGTTGGCGATGCCGGCAGCAGGCGGCAGGGGATCAGCGTTCGGGTCCTGCGGATAATTGCTGCAGAACGCTGCATCCTGAACCGGAGAACCTACCGTGTCTGCCCACGCCTGTGAGAACACCCACGTCGGAGTGTTGGAGTTATAGCTCATGAGCGCGGTGACTGGCGGAAACGTCAAATTCACGATGCAGGGGCTGCCCTTGCCGCGAAGAGACGTACCACAGGTGGCGCTGGTATAGCTTGTGATTGCCTGGTCGTAACCCGAGAAATCGAAAGTCGGCGTACACGGCGCGGTGGTGCAAGTGGTCGTGTCGGTGAAAGCAATCTGTCCTGCCCAGTTCACGAAAATCGTTACGCCATCAACAAAGGGTAGAATCGGCTGGGTGGTAGCGTTGAGGGGGATCCCCACATCGACAGCAATGACGGAAATATTGGACGAGATCGTGAGGTTGGCTGAGGCGGATGTCGTCTGGTCGGAACTGGAGGCCGCCATCGCCGTAACCGTATTGCCATAAGGAACGCTGGAGGGGGCAGTGTACATTGTGGAGCTGCCGCTGGCCGTGTGAGTTGGATTGAACGTGCCGCAGGCGCCCTCGCTCCCGCAAGTCGCCGACCAGTCCACGCCCGTGCTCGTCGAGCTTCCCGTCGCTGATAATTTCTGGGTGCTCCCCGGAGCAATAGACGCCGTCGCCGGTGTCACCGCAATTGACTTTGGCTCGGTCACCGTGAGCGTGGTTGAGCCGGCAATTCCGCCCAGGGTCGCACTGATGTTTGTACTGCCCGGTCCAACGCCTGTTGCAATGCCTCCCGCCGCGACCGTTGCCGCATTCGCTTGAGAGGAGCTCCATGTAACAAACTGTGTCAGAATCTGCAAAGTACCGTTCTTCAGATGGCCGGTGGCCACAAACTGCTGCGCGGCCCCGGCGGCAATCGAGGTTGTCGCGGGCGTCACAGTGATGGAATTGAGATTCGTATCATTACCTGTGCCGCTGAGCGCAATCACGATCGGGCTCCCAAAGGCGTTGTCGTTTATCGTGACCGCACCCGGCCGCTGACCGACGCTGGTGGGAGTAAAGGATACTCCGACCGTGCACTTGAGGCCTGCGCCGATGCCCGAACCGCAGGTGTTGCTGGCGATCGCGAAATCCCCGCTGACGGCGATCGAGGAAAACAGCAATTCTTTGCCGAGATCATTCGTAATGGTGAGAGTCTGGGCCCCGCTCGTTGTACCCACCGTGCGACTGGTGAATGTTTGGCTGGTCGGAGCTACAGCAACCGGGGCGATCGCGGTTCCCGCCATGGTGACCGTCTGAGGGCTGCTTGAGACGCCATCCGTAATTGTCAGCGATGCGGTTCGACTTCCCACAGCCGAGGGTGTAAAGGTGACAGTAATGTTGCAGCTCAGTCCGGCGCCCAGTGTTTTTGGACTGACAGGACAGGTTCCGCCCGCCGCATAATCGGCTTCAGCCGTTCCAGAGAACTCAATCGTGCTGATCTTCAGGGGTTCGATCTGCGCGTTCGTGAGCGTTACCGTCTGCACGGCGCTCGTAATTCCTTCGGGCTGAACGCCAAATGACAGCTCTCCCGGCGATAGAGCGACCGGAGCCACACCCGTGCCCAGAAGCGCGACCGATTGCGGACTGTTGGACGAGCTATCCGTGACCGTCAGTGTCGCGGTGCAACTCCCAACAATGGACGGCGCAAATACGACGTTGATGCTGCAGCTCTGCCCGGCGCCCAGTGTGCTTGGACTCATTGGGCAATTCCCACTCTCGGCGTAGTCCGATGGAGCAGTGCCACCCGAGACCACAATGCGCGTAATCGTCAATGGGACAGTTTGGTTATTCTTCAAAGTCGCGGTCTTCGACGCACTTTTGTCCCCTACCGCGTTAATGCCAAATGACAACGTTGGCGTCAAACTGGTTTGAGCGAAAGCTGCCGGAGAGAAAACTACAAGAGACAAAAGAACGCCAGCGGCTGCACCGAGAAGCCGCGTCCGCTTAGCAGTGAGGATGCAATCATGAATTCGTGAAGAACGTGTCTGATTAATTTCGCGACGAAATGGGGGCATTGGCAATCTCCAACAACGGGGTTGTCTTGCACGAACAACAATCCGGACAATCGAGTCCAATGAATGGCCAGGCAATATCGGAATCCGTGACTCATAGGT
>Ga0181525_10001161_pt1 | contig 22673 bp, 21 predicted proteins | sample PEATcosm2014_Bin_48_FD_121100 | JGI IMG/M metagenome (GOLD analysis project Ga0181525, IMG submission 121100) | Peatland microbial communities from MTU Mesocosm Facility, Houghton, MI, USA - PEATcosm2014_Bin06_10_metaG | ecosystem: Environmental > Terrestrial > Soil > Wetlands > Peat | place... | reverse complement strand
TTTGCAGATGCAGCGCCACCGAATCGAGGTCCTTGTCGCCGCGTCCGGATAGATTAACCACCATCAGGTGATCCTTCGGCTTTTTCGGCGCCAGCTCGAGCACCTTGGCAATGGCGTGCGCCGGCTCGAGCGCGGGGATGATGCCCTCAAGCTTCGAGAGGAGCTGGAACGCATTGAGCGCTTCGTCGTCGGTCGCCGAGAGAAACGTGACGCGGCCGAGGTCGGCGAGCCAAGAATGTTCCGGGCCGATGCCGGGATAATCGAGGCCGGCGGAAATCGAATGCGCTTCGGCGATCTGTCCATCCTCGTTCATCAAAAGGTACGTGCGATTGCCGTGCAGCACGCCGGGCCGCCCGCCGGCGATGGAGGCCGCGTGCATGCCGGTATCGAGGCCGTGGCCGGCCGCTTCGACGCCGTAAACCTCGATCTGCCGCTCGTCGAGGAACGGATGAAACAGCCCCATGGCGTTGGAGCCGCCGCCGATGCAGGCGACGAGCGAATCCGGCAGCCGGCCTTCGGCGGCCTGCATCTGCTCGCGCGTCTCGCGGCCGATAATCGACTGGAAATCGCGCACCATCATCGGATAGGGATGCGGGCCGGCGATGGTACCGATGCAGTAGAAGGTGCTGTCGACGTTGGTCACCCAGTCGCGCAGCGCCTCGTTCATCGCGTCCTTGAGCGTCTTCGATCCGGATTCGACCGGCACCACCTTGGCGCCGAGCATATTCATGCGAAAGACATTCGCCTTTTGCCGCTCGACGTCGACCGAGCCCATATAGACGATGCATTGCAGCCCGAAGCGCGCGCAAAGGGTGGCGGTAGCGACGCCGTGCATGCCGGCCCCGGTCTCGGCGATGATGCGTTTCTTGCCCATGCGCCGCGCCAGGAGAATCTGGCCGAGCACGTTGTTTACTTTGTGTGCGCCGGTGTGATTGAGCTCTTCGCGTTTCAGGTAGATTTTCGCGCCGCCGCAATGCGCGGTCAGCCGCTCGGCAAAGTAGAGCGGCGACGGACGGCCGACATAATGCGTGAGGTAGCCGTCCATTTCCTTCCGGAAGGCGGGATCGGCCTTGGCCTGGGCGTAGGCTTTCTCAAGCTCCAGAATGAGCGGCATCAGCGTCTCGGCGACGAAGCGGCCGCCATAGATGCCGAAATGGCCGCGCTCGTCCGGCCCGGTGCGGAAAGAATTGGGCTGCTGCACGGTCATGCGTGGCTCGCGAGCGGATTTGCGGCGAGCTGCGTTACCGCCTCCCGCGCCGCGCGTACGAAGGCGCGGATCTTGTCGGGGTCTTTCTCGCCTGGGGCGCGCTCGACGCCGGAGGAAACATCGACGGCGGGCGCGTGCGTGATGCGCAACGCTTCGGCGACGTTACCGGCATGAAGTCCGCCCGAGAGCATGAACGGCACTCCGGGTTCGATGTGTTCGAGCAAATGCCATTCGAACGAGCGGCCCAGACCACCCGGACGCGTTGCCTCGCGCGGCGGACGCGCGTCGAACAACAGCCGGTCGGCGAGCGTGGAATAGGTTTCGATGGCGGAAAGGTCGGCCTTCGCTTCGACGGCGATCGCCTTCATGACCGGCAGGCCGAAGTGCTTCTTGAGCGCCCAAACGCGCGCGGGAAGCTCCTTGCCGTGCAGCTGCAACAGGTCCGGCTGCAACGATTCAACGATGGCGTCGAGCGTCGCATCGTCGGCATCGACGGTCAGCGCGACTTTCTTCGCCCGGCCCCGGACGCGCGCGCCCAGCGCCCGCGCGGCGGCGAACGAGATGTGGCGCGGCGACGGCGGAAAGAACACGAAGCCGACCATGTCGGCGCCCGCCTCGAGCGCGACGTCGAGGGCGTCGGGGGTCGAAAGGCCGCAAATCTTTACAGTAAGCGACATCGGGTGCCGTCCTTGGCCGGCGCCGTTCTACATTGCCGCGCGCGCCTTGTCTTGGGCAGCTCTTGTCGTGGGCAGTCCGTGGGCGCTGCGGGGATGCTTAACCGGCCGGCGGGCGTAGCCGCAACCGCCCGGGCGGGGTCGTCTCTTCCGCCGCGGGCCGCGGCTTGACGGCATCGCCTTCCAGCGCGGCGATTTTGCCGCGCAGCTGCTGGAGCTCGCGCTCGAACCGGCGCGCCGAGCCTCGCCATTTGCCCTGCCGGAGCCAGGAGGCAAAGCCGCCGATTAGCACCCCAATGATCAAGAGGACAATGATCAGCGCGAACAGCGGGAGCGTAACCGACGCCACCGGCTCGTTGCCGCTGAACGGATCGAACGACACGGTGACGAGGTGCCGGTTCGCCACCGCAAAGGCAATGATGAGGATGGCCAGCGGAACGAGGACGATGGCCGCGACGATCCTGCGCAGCAAAATCACCTCCGGCCAACCAAGAACGAGACCAACGGATCAGGCAACGCCGGTCTGATTGAGCCGCTCGCGCATCTCTTTGCCGGTCTTGAAGAACGGCACGCATTTTTGATCCACCGCGACATGGGCGCCGGTGCGCGGATTACGTCCGGTGCGGGCCGGGCGCTGTTTCACCGAGAACGCGCCGAAACCGCGCAGTTCGACCCGGTCGCCGCGCGCCATCGCCGCGATGATCTCGCCGAGGATGGCATTGACGATCTTCTCGACGTCGCGCTGATAAAGATGCGGGTTTTGTGCGGAAATGCGCTGAACGAGTTCGGACTTGATCATGGGTTCCTGCCGCGGCTCAGTTCGCGCCGGCAGGGTGCCAAAGGGCCAACAAACCGTCAAGATTGAGCCGTTCGACGGCCTGCGCGGCCCCCCAGTCGTCGAGACTGCCGGCCAGCGTCGACAGGCCGGCGGCGTCGAGCAGCAAAGCCGCGGCCGCGTGCAGGAACGGCAGATCGCCGAACCGGCTGTTGAGCCGATAGTCACGCACCGGCAGCTTGCCATCGACGTGTTTCTCGGCGGCAAGCCAGGCAATAGCCGCGCGCTCGTCGCCGATCTCGTCGACGAGCTTCAGCCCGATGGCCTGATGGCCGGTGAACACCCGGCCGTCGGCAACGGTTTGCAATTCGTCGGCAGTGAGATGGCGACGATCCTGCACGAGCCCTTTGAACCAGGCGTAGGAATCCTTGATGATCGACTCGATGGCGGCGCGCGCTTCCGGCGAAGTCGGCTCGAATCCGTCCGGAGCCGCCTTGAGCGGCGATGATTTGATCGACTCGACCTTGACGCCGATCTTGCTCAAAAGGTCGGCGACATTCGGGTACTGAAACAGCACGCCGATCGAGCCGACCAGCGAGGTCTGCCGGGCGACGATATGATCGCCGGCCAGCGCCGTGATGTAGCCGCCGGAGGCCGCCAGCCCGTCGACGACGATGACCAGCGGCTTCTTCTCCTTCAGCCGCATCAGCGAATCGTAAAGCTGCTCGGAGCCGGCGGTGGTGCCGCCGGGCGAGTCGATATGCACGATGACGGCGCGGGCGGTGCCCGATCGCGCGAGCTGATCGAGTTGCGCAACCCGATCCTGGTCGTCACGGATCAGGCCCTTGATGGTGATGCGCGCGACGTAGGCGCCGGCGCCGGCAAAGCCGGTACGATTGCTGACAAGCCCGGCTGCGCCTGCAATCGCGAGCACGATCACAACGACGGCGAGCACGCGCCAGAAGGTTAGCTTGCGCCGCATCCGTCGGCGGTCGACGATCAGGTCCGCATCAAGCGACATGGTCAGGATCCTTCTGCTCCCTTTCCCCGCCCGCGGGGAGAGGTGGAAAACGTCACTCCTTCTCCTCTTCGTCTTCTTCCTTGTCGGTTTCCTTGCGCTTGAGCGCGGTGCCGAGAATGTCACCGAGCGTCGCGCCGGAATCGGACGATCCGTATTGCGCGATCGCCTCCTTCTCCTCGGCCACTTCCAGCGCCTTGATCGATACGGTGACCTTGTGGGTGCGCCGGTCGACCGTCATCACGCGCGCATCTACCTTTTGGCCGACGGCAAAGCGGTCGGGGCGCTGCTCGGAACGGTCGCGCGCAAGCTCTGACCGCTTGATGAAGGAAACCTGATCGGTGCCGACGATCTTCACGTCGATGCCGGCCTCCTTGACCTCGACCACTTCGCAGGTGAAGACCGCCCCCTTCTTGATCTCGCTGCCGGGCTCGGCCGGAGCCGCGGCGGCGGCACCGCCGGCGGTGAGCTGCTTGATGCCGAGCGAGATACGCTCCTTCTCGACATCGACGTCGAGCACCTGCGCCTTGACCTTGTCGCCCTTCTTGTATTCCTCGATGACCTGCTCGCCCGGCCGTTTCCAGTCCAGGTCGGATAGATGCACCATGCCGTCGACGTCACCGTCGAGGCCGAGGAACAGGCCGAACTCGGTTTTGTTCTTGACCTCGCCCTCCACCACCGTGCCGGGCGGATATTTCTCCAGGAACACCTCCCAAGGATTGCGGATGGTCTGCTTCAATCCGAGCGAGATACGGCGCTTGACCGGATCGACTTCGAGCACCTGCACCTCGACTTCCTGGGAGCTGGAGACGATCTTGCCGGGATGCACGTTCTTCTTGGTCCACGACATTTCAGAGACGTGGATCAGACCCTCGATGCCGGGCTCGAGCTCGACGAAAGCGCCGTAGTCGGTGATGTTGGTGACGCGGCCTTTAAAGCGCGCGCCGACCGGATACTTGGCTTCTATGCCCTGCCACGGATCCTCGAGCAACTGCTTCATGCCGAGCGAGATGCGGTGGGTCTCGTGATTGATCTTGATGATCTTGACCTTCACCTGCTGACCGATGTTGAGCACCTCGGACGGATGATTGACGCGCCGCCAGGCGATGTCGGTGACATGCAAGAGCCCGTCGATGCCGCCGAGGTCGACGAACGCGCCGTAATCGGTGATGTTCTTGACCGCGCCGTCGATGACCTGGCCTTCTTCGAGGTTCTGCACCAGTTCCTGACGCTGCTCGGCGCGCGTCTCTTCGAGCACGGTGCGGCGCGACACCACGATGTTGCCGCGCCGGCGATCCATTTTGAGGATCTGGAACGGCTGCTGATTATTCATGAGCGGCGAGACGTCGCGGATCGGCCGGATGTCGACCTGCGAGCGCGGCAGAAACGCCACGGCGCCGTCGAGATCGACGGTAAAGCCGCCTTTGACCTGATTGAAAATGACGCCCTGGACCTTTTCGTTGTTCTGGAAAGCCTTTTCGAGCTTGCCCCAGCTTTCCTCGCGGCGCGCCTTGTCGCGCGACAGCACGGCTTCGCCGAGCGCATTCTCGACCCGCTCAAGATAGACTTCGACGGTATCGCCGATCTTGATGTCGGCGTTGCGCCCCGGTCCGGCAAACTCGCGCAAAGCCACGCGCCCTTCGGTCTTTAATCCGACGTCGATGACGGCGACTTCTTTTTCAATGCCGACGACGGTGCCTTTGACGACGGACCCTTCCTGCAATTGACCAGCGCCGAACGATTCCTCGATCATGCTGGCGAAATCTTCGCGCGACGGCGCGGCAGCAGCAGTTTGTGCCATGAATACTCCGAGCCCCGCGAAATGGATCAATCCCGAACGCACGGCAGCCGCCGGGAAGCCGGCGGTGGGGCCAAAGCCAGACGGTCGGGACAAAGCTAAGGTCCGGTGCCTTACTCAAAGCGTGAACGGGCGTTCCTCCAATGACGAAAGCGCGGTCAACGGCGCTTTCGGCCCGTTCGGACGGCTTCGATGATATCGACGGCAGCCCGGAATGCGGCGTCTATACTCAAATGCGTGGTGTCGAGCAAGTGCGCGTCGGGCGCGGCTTTCAGGGGGGCAGCGGTGCGCCGGGAATCGCGTTCGTCGCGGCGCAGGAGGTCCGCCAACACGTCGTTTTCGTCGGCCGCTTCCCCCCTCGCCTTCAGTTCCAGCACCCGCCGGGCGGCGCGCACCTCCGGCGTGGCGACCACGAACAACTTTACGTCCGCCCCCGGAGCGATGACGGTGCCGATATCGCGGCCGTCGAGCACCGCCCCCGGCGGCTTGGTCGCGAACGAACGTTGGTAATTCATCAGCGCCAGCCGCACTTCGGGGATCGCCGCGACCACCGAGGCGGCCTCGGTGATCTTCTGCGCCTTGAGGGCCTGATCGTCGAATTTCGCCGGATCGAGCGCGATCGCGGCGGCGATGGCTTCCTTGGCGTCATCGGGCGAGTGGCCGCGGTCGAGCACCGCTTTGGCCACGGCCCGATAGATCAGGCCGGTGTCGAGATGATGCAGCCCGTAAACGTGCGCAAGCTGTCTTGCGATCGTCCCCTTGCCCGAAGCCGCCGGTCCGTCGATGGCAATGATCATCCTGACCTTGTTCTCTTGACGCCGTTACTGCTTTTCTTCGCGCCATCGCCGCGCCGCCGGTACGCGGTTGTGCCTCGGCCCGGAAGCGGCTAGATCAAACGGCGGGACGAGAGATTCCGCAAGCACGAAAAGCGGCTTGCCCGGATGACATCGGCGTCCCGATCACCCGAGAGCATTATTTTCCCGTGAAATTGGCAAGACGGATCACGAACACGCGCTGGGTTCAGCGGGCGATCGGCATCACCGCGGCCGAATATCTGCGGCTGGTCTGGAAGACCAGCCGCTTCACGTCGGAGCCGCCGGATTTCTACCGGCTCTACGACATGCAGCAACCGGTCATCGTCGCAATGTGGCACGGGCAGCACTACCTGCTGCCCTTTACGCGGCAAGGCTATCGCGTCAAGGTCCTGATCTCCCGCCATGCGGACGGCGAGATCAACGCCGTGGCGGCCGAGCGGCTCGGCATCGGCACCGTACGCGGCTCGGGCGACCATTGGCGCCGATTCCATCTCAAGGGCGGCGTCAGCGCGTTCAAAAGCATGCTGGACTCGCTGGCCGAGGGCTGCAACATCGCGCTGACCGCGGATGTGCCGAAAGTCTCGCGCGTCGCCGGGCTCGGCATCATCAAGCTCGCTGCCGAGTCCGGCCGGCCGATCTTTCCGGTCGCTCTCGCTTCAAGCCGGCGGATCACACTTAACAGCTGGGATCGCTCGGAAATCAATCTTCCCTTCAGCCGCGTCGGCGTTGTTGTCGGCGATCCGCTCCGCGTGCCCGCGGGTGCGGACGCGCGGGCGCGGGAAAGCGCGCGCGCGGCACTCGAAAACGCGCTCAACGCGGTAACCGAACGCGCGCATGCCATCGCCGATCGGAGATCCTGAACGCGGTTGCGGCCTTTTTGCCGGGCGGCTTGAGATTGTGTGCCGGGTATCGAATAATAGGCGCGAAATTCGTTTTCTTGGCGTCAACAACGGTGAATTCGCGGGGAACGACTTGGAGATCATCGACGACGTGAGGACCATTGTCGCGCAATCCCTCAAGATTCCGGTCGAGCGGCTGACGCCCGATACGAAGCTTGAGGAATTGGGCGCGGAATCACTCGACGTGATCGAGATCGTCTTTGGCCTAGAGGAAAAGTTCGACATCACCATCCCCTTCAAAGCCGAGCAAGGAACACGCGTGACTGTGCCTGGCAAAAACGGCAGCGAAGAGATGGAGTTTTCCACGGTCAGCGACGTTGCAACCATCGTGCAGAGGCTGATCGCGGCCAAAGCACAGGCATCCTGATGCACCGGGTCGTTATTACCGGGATCGGCGTGATTTCCCCGATCGGCAGCACTCAGGAGGCATTCTGGTCGGCGCTGGTAGATGGCCGGTCGGGTATCGGACCGATCGTCAACGTTGCAACCGATCGCATAAACACGCGGATCGCCGCGCAGGTTCGCGACTTCGATCCGGCGGAGCATTTTGATCCGAAGCGCGTCGGCCTCCTCGATCGCTTCTCGCAATTTGCGGTGGTGGCCGCACGCGCCGCGGTCAAGGACGCGCAACTCGAACTCACCGAACAGCTCGCGCTGGCGGCGGCGACGATCGTGGGCAACGGCGCCGGCGGCATGAATACGCTCGATGATTCCTATCTGAAGCTCTACGGGCAGAACGCGGCACGCTCGCACCCACTGTCAATTCCCCGCTTCATGGCGAATGCGGCGTGCAGCCAGGTGTCGATGGATCTCGGTCTCAAGGGGCCGACCTTCACCACGGTATCGGCCTGCGCGTCGGGTACGCATGCCATCGGGCAGGCATTCCACATGGTGCGTTCGGGTCAGGCCCCGGTTGCGCTGACCGGCGGTACCGAGGCCTGCCTGGTTGTTGGCACCTTCAGAGCCTGGGAGGCGTTGCGTGTGCTCAGCGCCGACACCTGCCGACCGTTCTCCAAGAACCGCACCGGGCTCGTACTCGGTGAAGGCGCGGCGATGTTCGTCCTGGAAACGCGCGACGGTGCGGTCGCGCGCGGCGCGCCGATCTACGCCGAGCTGCTGGGTTTTGGCATGACCGCCGACGCGCATGACATCACCGCCATCGATCCCGACGGCGCCGCGCGCGCCATTCGCGGCGCGCTGATGGACGGCAAGGTCAATCCCGAAGACGTCGATTACGTCAACGCGCACGGCACCGGTACGGTGCTCAACGACAAGGGCGAGACCGTCGCGCTGCGTATCGCGTTCGGCGAGTGCGCCGATCAGCTGGCAGTCTCGTCGAGCAAGGCGGTGCTCGGCCACAGCCTCGGCGCGGCCGGCGCGCTCGAACTGGCGGCGACGGCGCTCGCCTTGCACCACCAGACCATCCCGCCGACCGCCAATTTCGAAGAGCCCGATCCAGATTGCGATCTCGATTACGTGCCGAATACCGCCCGAAACGCGCCGATCCAGTGTGCGATGTCGAGTTCGTTCGCGTTCGGCGGACTGAACGCGGTGCTCGCACTCGGTCGTGCGTGAGGCTCGGAAGTCAGCTTAAATCCGCGCCGAGCGAGCGCATCAATTCAGCGAAGCCGGGAAAGCTCGTGGCGATAAACGCCGCGTCGTCAATGGCGACGGGCTTTTCGCTGGCGAGCCCCATCACCAGCGCCGACATGGCGATGCGGTGGTCCATATGGGTGGCCACGAGGCCGCCCCCCGGAGCGCGGCCCTTGCCTTGCACGATGAGATCGTCGCCTTCGATGTCCGCCATGACGCCGTTGGCGCGCAACAGATCGGCCGTGGCGGCGAGGCGGTCCGATTCTTTGACGCGCAGCTCCTTGAGCCCGCGCATCACGGTCGTCCCCTCGGCGAAAGCGGCGGCGACGGCCAGCACCGGATATTCGTCGATCATGGCCGGCGCGCGCGCTGCCGGCACCTCGATGCCGCGCAACGCACTCGCCCGTATGCGCAAATCGCCGACTTCCTCGCCGCCTTCGTTGCGGATCGCGAGCCGTTCAATCATCGCGCCCATTTCGGCAAGCGTCGCGAGAAGGCCGCTGCGCAGCGGATTGAGCATCACGCTGTCAAGGATCACGTCCGAGCCCGGCGTGAGCAGCGCAGCGACCAACGGGAAGGCGGCCGAGGACGGATCGGCGGGCACCGTAATCGGCTGCGGCGTCAGCTCCGGCTGGCCGGTAACTGTAATGCAGCGGCCGTTTTTTCCGGCGGGCTCGACCCGCACCTGTGCGCCGAAATGCGCGAGCATCTTCTCGGTGTGATCGCGCGTCGCTTCCGCCTCGATCACGATCGTTTCGCCCGGCGCCGCCAGACCGGCGAGCAGCACGGCCGATTTCAATTGCGCCGAGGCGACCGGCGGCTCGAACACGATCGGGATCGGGTCGCGTGCGCCAGCGAGCGTCAGCGGCAAGCGGCCGTCGTTCGAGGACAACGCATGGGCGCCGATGCGCTCGAGCGGATCGAGCACACGCCGCATCGGGCGCTTGCGCAGTGAGGCATCGCCGTCGAAGGTGGCGGTGATCGGGCAGCCGGCGACGGCGCCCAGCATGAGCCGGCAGCCGGTGCCCGAATTGCCGAAATCGAGCGCGTCGTTGGGCTGCGCGAAACCGCCGACGCCGACGCCGCTGACCCGCCAGGTCCCCTCGCCGCGACGTTCGATGCGCGCGCCGAGCGCCCGCGCCGCTTGTGCGGTATTGAGCACGTCCTCGCCTTCCAGCAGGCCGGCGATGCGCGTCTCACCGACCGCCAGCGCCCCGAGGATCAGCGCCCGATGCGAGATCGACTTGTCGCCCGGCACCTGCACGCGGCCTTTTAGCGGGCCGCGGCGGCGAGCGGTGAGCGGGGCGGACTTCGCATGCATCGGCGGTAAGCTCCGAGGCGTCCTCTAACATGGGCTATTGACAGGCGCACCCCGACTAGCCAAGTGAAGCAGCCAAATTGAAGGATTCCCCCGCCGTGGCAAAAGCGGAACTTGGCACCAAGCGCGTGTGTCCCGAAACCGGGCGCAAGTTCTACGATCTCAATAAGGACCCTGTGATCTCGCCGTATACCGGCAAGGTCGTGCCGGTAGAAACGCCGGTTGCGCGCGCACGCCCGGAACCGGCGGCGGCCGCGGTCGTGCGTCCGGCCGCCGTGGTCCCGGCGCCTCCGGTCGAAGAGGTCGTCGTGCCCGAACCGCAAGAGGCCGAGACGGTGTCGCTCGAAGAAGCCGACGCGGAGGCGCAGAGCGCCAAAGGACCGGTGGAGACCGCCGAACCGGATATCGAGGAAGAGGTCGAGATCGACGAGACTCTCGACGATGCCACCTTCATCGAGGAGCAAGAGGAAGAGGACGCCGACGTCACCGACATCATCAGCGGCGACATCGAGAACGAAGAGGAAGGTTGATCGGGGCGTCAATAATCAGGAGTTCAGGACTCAATCGCCCCTGACGCCCGCCTTCTGATCTCCGATTACCGATGTCTGTTCCCTGGAGGGGCCATAGCTCAGTTGGGAGAGCGCTTGAATGGCATTCAAGAGGTCGGGGGTTCGACTCCCCCTGGCTCCACCAAATTAGTATATTGATTTGATCTCAATTCCCGGCATCGCGCGTCATTGCCCGCTCTAATTTGGGGTGGGAGGAACCGCGCCCGGCGCGGTTGCGGGCACGTCTCCGATGGCCTCGGCAATCGAATTGAGAATGCAGGTATTTCGCTCCAAGATTTCAATGGTTAGTCGCGAAGTCGCGTCCGGCTGCACGGCTGGTTCTGGCGTGACCGGTTGCGCGGCGGGTAGTTCCCCGGCGCCTTGTTGTCCGGCGCCCTGCAGCGCGGTGCTTGCAGGGCGCGGTTGCCCGCTGACCGGCTGCGGCTTGCTGGGTGGCCCTCCGTTGATTGCACAGGGATGGCCGTTCGGTTCGCCCAGCATCCACGACACGACATCGAACGTCGTGCGCGAAATCTTCCATCCCAATGCCAAGCCGTAGGCCACGTCCTGGATCTCGACAATCTGCAGTGGTGGGCTGCGGTCCGTGTCCGTGGAGTGGCCGACACAAGTTCCGTTCGTATCCCGGTTCCCCGCCGTCTGGTTGTTGCCGCCTAAAGTGTCTTGAGGATAAAGCGTACTACACACGCGCGCGACGGCGTCATTTCCCAAATCCGATCTGACCGACATGATCGCGTCGACCGGAGCCATCATGTCGCCCAATGACGTCCCGTTGATTTGAGGACCGGTCAGATTAGGCTGCGGGTTGGCGCTGGTAATCAGGATGATCCGCAGATCGACAGGAGACGCTTGCGGCGTCTTCTGTTCCTGCGAAGCCGGCTGCTGCAATACTTTCTGCATTGCCTGATAGAGGTCAAGCGCAGTTGTCGCACCGGAATTATCGGCATATCCACCGTCGACAAAATTCCAGCGCTTGGATGGCCCTTCTTGACGCTTTTCCTTTCCTCCCTCCGTAGTAGTTTCTGTAGCGATCATAACCGCCGACAGCGGTGGCAGAATGACAGGAAAACGCGCACTGGCCACGGCCGCTGTAATCAAGCTTGCCGTCGACTCATCCGGCATATTCAGATCGTCGAACGAATAAAGGGATTGGTTGATGTCGTGCAGGTCGAAGGGCGCGAAGGCCGCTCGAAAGCCGGTTTCCACCCATGTTGTGTTCAAGACCAGCGCCGGTGGCGCCTTGGCAGGGTCCCAATGGCTGCCGAACTTACCAGACAGCACGTCGGCCGCGATGCCGTCCTGCGTGTTAACCGAAACCCAGAAACTCTCTTCCAGCACATCCGGCCGCTTTGTGGGCAATCCCAAAATCTCGGGAAAAATCGCCCCGACCACCGGCGAAAAATGATCGTCTCCCATGATGGCGGCCACCTTGTCTTGCAGGAATCGATTGTTCTTCTGCTGTGTCGCCGTCGAGGCCGCCGCGGGGTCGTGGTCTAGGGCGTCGAAGATCGTCGAGCCGATCGCGCCGCCGGATACACCGCTGATCGCGAATACATGCTCGGCAAAGTGCGGCGCTTTGTCCTGCAACTTTGCCATAAACATCGCCGCGGCACTGGCCGCGTAAATGCCGCCGCCCTCAGCCGCGATGATGTAAACTGGATATTTCTGTCCTGCGGCCAACGCTGACCGGGAAAACGGTGGCGGGTTGCTAACCGTGCAGCTGGCTGGAGGAGGGTTGGCGGGTTTAATGCCCCTTTGCTCGAGCCAACATGCAAACTTGACCTGGATCGATGCCTCCGCGGTTTTGGAGATTTGCAAAAGCTTTTTAGGCTCTGGTCTGCACAAATTGACGATCAGTGGAACAAGTAGCACCACTGCCACTATGGAGACTGCATAACGCCCTGCCAGCAGAGCCAGGATCGCAACCGCCACCCACACAAATCCGAGTACATAAGCAATGTATTTGATGTAGGCCGGAAACATCGCGCAGACGATGAAGGCAAGGATCGACAGCGTCAGCGCCGGAAAGCCGGATCGCTGCGACAACCCGGCCAGCAGCGCGAACGTCGATATCAGAAAAACCAGCTCGAGCCCGGTGGTGCCGAGCGGACCGATGGCCTGGTAGATCCAGACGATCGTTTGTAGCGACAGCAGCCCCGACACGGCTACCGTCGCAACAAAAAATACGACGACCATGATGACGATCGCCGGACGCCGCCAACGGTGAGCGGAGAAGCGGTCCAACAATTGGACGCATAGAAGTCCCATCGCGATACTGACACACATGGCGAGTGGAAAAATTGTCCAGCGGCCCGGCAGCGGCCACCCTGTCGCAAGCGGACATTGATCCCATTGACCGGGCTGCGGCGGCGGCCCCGCTTGCGCGAAATGTGGCGCGACCACGAAATAAATCGCGACGCAGGCCCACGGCAGCAGCGCCCAGGCCACCAACAGCCGGCGCCGGCGCTTTCGCAAGCCCACGCCGGTTGCCGATCCAGGCCGGGCGTAAAGGTAGAAGGCGGGCGTAAGCAAGGCAGGAATGCGAAGCCGGCGTTTGCGCGCGACCGTTGGCGTATCCGGATCGGGCCGCGAATAGACGAACCCGCCCCGCCGCCGATAGAGCCAGTGATAGGTCAGGGCATATAAGACCGTCGCCGCAAACACGAGAAAATAGGTCCATGTAGCAATCGACCAAGATGTCGGTGCCGCAAACTTCCAAGATGGATGGGGCAGCGTCAGCTTGAGCCAGTCGGTGAAGAGCAGGAACAGCAACGCCGCGAGGCCGGGTGCAATGTAAGCAACCGCGCGCTGGGCGATCCGGTTCTGCTGATCGACGCAGGAAAAAACCGCGATTGCCACTCCGACGAAGACGAGCGCCGCGGCAATCATCCAGTTCTCTGGCGCCATCAGATGCTGCATTCCGTCGAGCGTCTGCTGGGGGACCTTGGCGCGGTTGAAGAGTTGGCAATAGCGGTCGGCTACGAAATTTCGCGTGTTGAACAGGCCTAAGGTGACGCCCAGCCAGGGAAACAAAACCAACACGAACGCGGCCGTTCGCTGCAGCGTACGCAGCAGCGAAGTGGTTTCCGGATTCGAATAACTCGAATAGACGATATTCAAGCGCATGGTGCTGAGCGAATAGTGCGCTTCGTAAAGCACCGCGCTGATCAACCCGAGAGCGACAAACCCGACGACGATGCTGGTAATCCAGCCACCGAGCTGACCGTTGGGCCCTTCCAGGTAACCGATATAGATTTCGCGAAATTGGCCGTCGGTCGCCAGCAAAACGAAGACGATGAGCGCGACAATCAGCGGCAACAGATGGAATATTTCCATCATGTTGCGCAACGGTTTCCAAAACCCGCGTTGCAGCCGCGGGCCAAGCTCCTCCCATCGTTCGGTCAGCACGTCCGCAAGATTCATTTACGGCCCCAGCCGCTCGAGCGTCTTCTCTTTGCCGTCGCAGTGCCGCCGGAACACGCGCTCGCAGGCGCTTTTTTCGCGCGACCTGAAAGCAAGGAAATAGACTTCCTTCAAACTGCTTTTTGGATTGTTGCTAAAATAATCGAGCGCCGCCGGAATAAGGGCTTCAGCCACGGTTTCGATCTGCAGACCGGCGTCGCCGGCGCCCATCATCGGAAATAGGATCGAATCGAGATGCTTCTCTCCGAGCAGCCATCCAAACACTTTGTTTCTGGCGTAGCGCAACAAGCTGGTATTTTCCCGGTGGGCACGCTTGAGCACTTCGGTGACGCATTCAGCCAGTTTCGCCGGAGTAGTGCCGCCACCGAACCCCTTGCCCGGAGTGCCGTCGACCGTCGCAACGTGAAAAATCCGTTCCACCTTGTTGTCGCTCCACAACATGCCCGACTCTGTCACCAGCACCTCGCCGATGGGAACCCGCGCGCGCTCGCCCATGACGCTGCGCAAACTGTCCTGGATCGTATCGTCAACGACGTTGCCGCCGTCCTTATTGGCGCCGAGGAATCTGACGGTGGCGGAAACGCTTTTGCCCAAAAACCGGTCCATCATCATGTTGGTATTTTCGGAATTGACCCAGGCGCTCACGTCCTTGACGTTCTCGATCGACCCGGTGTGGTAGCCGATGATCCGCTCGGGCCCGCCTTTCAGCTTGAAACGCATCCTTGAGTGTTTGAGCGGCTCGACTTTCCGTAGGCGTTCTTGCAGCCAATAGGCGGCGATCGCGAGCTTGGGGTCTTCGATCTTCCCTTCGGCCAATTGCGCGAACAACTCGTGCGCCGGCCGTTCGAGAACCCTGATGTCTTCATCCTTGACGCCGCCGCCTTCGCCGACCTTGTCTGCATCGGTGACGGACGCGAAGTACAGAAAGATGCGTTCGGAGGTTCCGCCCGGCGAGGAAAAAAACGTGCAGATGGGCTCGGGATTGGTGATTTGATAGCCGATTTCCTCTTTCGTCTCGCGAATGATGGCTTCCTCGGGAGTCTCGTCGTCGCCGATCATTCCCGCCACAGTCTCGGTAATCCACCCTAACGTCGTCGCCGGATTGTCCCGGCGGCGCGCCATCAGCGCCGGGACCCTGAACTGGTCGACCACGGTCACGGAGTGGGTGTCGTAATTGTAAGGCAGTATCGCAACCGCGTCGCCGCGCTCGAATATCAGCCGGCGCTGCCCGTCGCTCATTTTCCCGTTTTTTTGCTGGTGAGAGACGATAACCTCGTCGACCTTGAAAAAATCGTCGAACACCCGCTTCTGGTCGCGAATTTCAACGAGATGGGAGCTCCGCATAAAATGCCTCGCAGGCGTAAAATCCGCCAAAGCAGGCCGGCATTCTAGGCGCCTTCCGTTCGGCCATGCAACGACCGGCCGGCGGGCCTACGTCTAAGATTTGATTGTTGAAATTACTGAATAACGCGAACGATCGGCGTTATCGAAAGGTCGCTCGGCGCAGTTTGGATGGCGATCAGCTGCGCCAGCAGGCTGAACACCCGCTTGGTGTTGGCGGCGCTATCCGGGACGCAATAGTCGCCGTCATTGAACCAAGTGTGCACGAAACAGGGTTCGTCCGTGCTGCCCTTTATCACTTCTATCAGCTTTGCGTGTTTTGCCACACCATTTATCTGATAGACCACGCTATTCAGGGCCGGCGGGAGCAGGACGTTATTCGGTTCGTCCCCTGTTTTTCGTTTTTCCGGAATGTAAGTGTTTTTCAGCGGCACCACATCGCCAAGCTGCACCTTCATCAATACGCCGAGAAATTGAAACACGCCATATGCTGAACGTGGAACAATCCTGAAGGTATCGCCATTGCCGAGCTGCAGGGGAAGGGTATCGCGCTGTGGTACACTGGCGGTCGTGAGCGGGTTCCAGTTACTCCCGCACCTCGGATTAAGTTGCGAGAAAAATGCCAGGTCGGTCAACTTTTTATTTCCGGTCACATCCATTGCCGCCAACTCACGCTCGGACAACACCGAATTGAAGCAGAACCGCGAGAAGGTCGTTGTCGTCGGCTTGCTGGGGGCCGCTGAATCGCCGCTCTTCGCCGATCCGGATTTTTGTTGTGTCTCTTCCTCGACGGTGAGGCCGGACTGGGTGGCCACAATAACCCAGTCGACAAAACAGCGTTTCTGTCGATCGGACTCGTTACAGCCATAGTCTTGCGGCGGGTTATAGCGATAGCCGAGGGTCCGACCGGCGTGCGTAATTTCGAATGAATCCGTGAACAGCCAGAACAACAGCTCCGGAGGATATCCCTGGCGAATAAAGTAGTTCAAGGTCGTCAGATCAATCGGCTTGAGAAATCCGTCATAGAAAGCGGAGGTCTCCTGGGTGGCGACGTTGAAGTTGCTGCTGACCGAAATCGAATTCGAGGCGGTCGAGTTGCCGAAAACGACGTCGCGCCCGGGCGACGAACTCGGCAACGAGGACGTGACGTTGTTCACGGTGGTCGAGAACTGGGCGCCCGGGCCGAACAGGAACGACGGCAAGCTGAACCCCGACACGTTGGTCATCGTCGGGGTGACGTTGGAAATGGCGGTGAAGCTCAACGGATAGTCGTGGCTCGCGCGCACGAGATTAAGGAAAATGGATTCGTTGCGCGCCTTCGCCAGGCTGCGGCCGATCGTGTCGTAGCGTGAATCGACAGGATCGACGACGGCGCAGCCGCCGATCGTCACAGCAAGCGACGCCAAGCATACCCATGCTCGGTACGCCACAATTCCCTCCGCCCCTACCGACGTATTTCTGCACGCTTCAAAGTTGCCGGTCAATCGGGCGAGCGCTCGGTGTCCGCACAATTCTTGTATTGCGCGGCGGCGCCGTTAGCTTGACGATTGCGGACGAAGCCTTCGGCAGCGGCACGCCATGATCCGAAACGGCGACGAGTATATCGAGACTTTGCGCGACGGACGCGTGGTCTATATCGACGGCGGCAAAGTGGAGGATGTCACCACTCACCCGGCCTACTGGCGGGCCGTGCGCTCGATTGCACGGCTTTACGATTTTCAGGCGGCGGCGGCCAACCGGGAGCTGATGACCTACGAATACGGCGGCGGGCGCGCCAACCGCATTTGGGAATTGCCGGCCTCACTCGAAGCGCTGGTCAGGCGGCGGCAGGGACTGGAAGCGTGGACGGAATTGCACTGCGGATTCCTCGGACGCGCACTCGATCACGTCGCTTCCTGCATCTCCGGCATGTATATGGGCCTCGGAGTCTTCGCGGCTTACGATCGCGCCCGCGCACAAGAGCTCGCGGACTATTACCGCTTCGCGCGCGACAACAATCTTTACCTGACCTACGTCATCATCAATCCACAGGCCGACCGCTCCAAATCGGCGGCGCAGCAGAAAGGCGAGCACCTCACCGCTGGCGTGGTCGATCGCGACGCCAACGGCCTGGTCGTGCGCGGCGCCAAGATGCTGGCGACCGGCGGCATCATGGCGAACGAGGTATTCGTCACCTGCATCCAGCCGCTTCTCCCGGCGACGAGAAATACGCGCTGTCGTTCGCCATCCCGATGAACAGCAAGGGACTGAAGATCCTGTCGCGCAAGTCGTACGAGGCGGCCGCCGTATCGGTGTTCGACAATCCGCTGGCGAGCCGCTTCGACGAGAATGATGCCGTGCTCTACTTCGACGACGTGCGGGTGCCGTGGGAGCGCCTGTTCGTCGCCGAGAATATCGAGATGTGCCAGAAGCAATTCCATGCCACGCCCGCGCACGTCTATCAGAATTACCAGTCGATGATCCGGCTCGCGGTGAAGCTGCGCTTTCTGCTCGACCTTGCCCGACGCACCGCGGAGATCAATGGCATTCTCAATTTCCCGCAAGTGCGCGAGAGCCTCGGCCAGCTTGCGGCCGATGCCGGCATGGTGGATGCGCTGGTCGCCGCCATGGAAGCGAAAGGCGCTATGTTTGGCGATTATTTCGTGCCCGACCGGCATACGCTCTACACGGCGCAAGTGCTGACCCAGCAGCTTTACGCCCGCTTCATCACCGGCATCCGCGAGCTTGCCGGCGGCGCTCTGATCGCGCTGCCGTCGTCGGTGAAGGACCTATCCGATCCCGAAACCGCCGCGCTGATCGAGAAGACGCAGCAATCGCCGGCGGCAAGCGCCGGCGAGAAAGTAAAATTCTACAAGCTCGCCTGGGATGCGATCGGCTCCGAATTCGCCTCCCGGCATTTGCAATACGAGATGTTTTATTCCGGCGCGACCTTCGTCACCAAGGGCCATTCGTTCCGCACCTACGACTGGAGCCGCGCAACCGGCCTGGTCGACCGGATGCTCGCCGGCTATGACCACAACGGCGAGAACCAAGGATAGTAATCTCAATCACCCCAAAGCTGCTGGGTGGCAAGGTCAGCGCCCACCCGCATCGCCCTGAATTTCTCCCACACCACCGTGCGGTGTACTTCGGTCTTGTACATCGCCTGCGACGAGAAACCGCAATCGGCGCCGGCGACGACGTTTTCGCGCCCGACCAGCCGGGCGTAACGGATGATGCGCTCGGCGATCAGTTCGGGGTGCTCGACGATATTGCTGGCATGGGTGATTACGCCGGGCACCAGCACCTTGCCGTCGGGCACTTTGACCCGCTCGAACAGATGATATTCGTGCTCGTGCCGCGGATTGGCCGCCTCGAAGCTGTACGAACCGGCGTCGATCTTCAACACGTAGCCGATCGTGTCCTTGAGGCCGGCTTCATGGATGCGCGGGCCTTCGTTGATGCCGTAGCAGGTGTGATAGCGCACGCGCTCGGCCGGAATGCCGCGCAGGCCGGTATTGACGGCTTCGACATAGATCTCAGCGCGGCGTTTCTTCTGCGCGTCGTCAAGCCCGGGCTCGTAGAAAATCTCGGAAAGCGCCGGATCGTCGATCTGCACCAAGATGCCGGCGTCGGCGATCGCACGATATTCCTTGCCCAGTTCCACGGCGAGCGCGTGGAAATAATCCTCGTCCGATTTGTAATATTCGTTCTGGCCGACGCAGGACGGGGCCGTGGCGGGCAAGAAGAGGTGCTCGTTGGCGACGCCGGCGGCGGCGGCGGCGGCTTTGACGTTGTCGATGTCGGCCGCCACCAGTTTCTCGCCGCGGTATCGGATCGGGCCGACGCAAACGAGCGGCGCCATCGCGACCACGGCACCGCCCATCATCGCGTGCTTGAAATACTCCGCGTAATATTCCGGGAAAGCGTCGACTTCCCGTTGAAAGGTCTGCCGCTGCGACCCGGGGCGGGGTTCAAAGCCGTCGAGCCGTTCACGAATGTAAGTGAAGAAGCCGGGCTTGGAGAATTCTCCGTCGGTGACGATGTCGACGCCGCAATCGACCTGCTCGCGCACCACGCCGGCCACGGCTGTGCGCAACGTCTGCCGGTACGCTGTCTCGTCGTAATTCTGCCCGGAATATTTTGTCTTCATCGCGTCGAGCAGGGCATGCGGGCGCGGCAGGCTGCCGATGTGCGTGGTCTGGATGCGGTCGGTGTTTTGCTGAATTTGCACTGAGCGTGCTCCCGGTTTGTGCGTTGCGGCGATCCGCTTCGCTCTCTGGACCGGCCGCCATGCTATGTTACGGTGAACCGGCGCGGAACGGGAGGCGCATTGCGTATGCATCGGCGTTGGATCGGGGCGGCGTTGCTTTTTGGCCTCGCGCTGGTGAACCCCGGCTCGCTGTCGGCACAGCAACGCCAGCAGCTGCCGCCCGGACAACCTTCGATCATGGACGACGACGAAGGCGACACGGCGCCAGCTGCGCCGGCGCCGAAGCCGGCCAAGCCGCTGCGCAAAGGCGACAAGCCACCGGCACCGGCGATCGAACAGGATCCCGACCTTGACGTTGACGATCAGCTCGCACCCTCGCAGGTACGCCAGCCGGTACCCGCTGCGGTATCGACGCCGACCGGCGGGGAGAAGCGCACGCGCGCGGCCGCGCGCACGCCGGACGGCATGGCCGAACCGGGCCTGATGGCGCATCCGCTCCGCGCCGCGAAGTCCGATATCATGGCATGCAGCGGCGTGTTCGGCAGGGATTCAAGTCATGTAAAGCTCGCCTCGGCCTACCGGTCGCGCAACGTCACCTTTACGCAGGTCGACGCCGCGACCGGCGCCAAGGTGATGGCGAGCGTCCTGTTCGCCAAGGATCCGAAGCGGCGCCTGGAGATTTGGTGGTCGAAGCCTTCCGCGCGCACCGACACTCATCTCATCGTGATCAACGGCCAGTCGGACTGGATCGCGCCGGGCGACCTGCACCTCGGGCTCACGCTGGCGGAGCTCGAGCAGCTCAACGGCAAGCCGTTCAAGCTTTTGGGATTCAACAAAGAGGGCGTAGCGACGCTGAGCGATTGGGACGGCGGCCAGCTCGCCGCCCTGCCGGGGGGCTGCAAGATCGGCATCAGCTTGCGAGCCGATCCGAAAGCTCCGTCATCGGCGCTAAGCGGCGCGCCCGCGGACCGCGTCTTCCGGTCCGACGACGCCGTGCTGCGCGCAGCCAATCCGACCGTCAGCGAAATCCTGGTCGCTTACTGAGCCACAATATGTAGAGGTCGTCTTATCGCAGCGGTCGCGGCTTGCCGACCGCGGGCGTCGGACTGGCGCCGCCGGGCTCGCCGCGCTCGTACTGCTCGCGCAACGCTTTCACGTCCCGCGCCATCTCCAGGCAGGTAATCAGTTCGGTGTAGCTCGACTCGCCACCCATGACCGATTCATTGACGCAGTGCGTCCGATCGGACGGCGAAAAACTCGACCATTGCTTGACCAATTCGTCGCGGATCGCCAGCTCGCTTTGCACGCAATTCTTCTTCTCTTGCGCAATAGCCGGGTCGCGGAAGGTGACGCCGCCCTGTTGCGCGATGCCCTCGCATACCTGATCGACGTTAAGCTGCGGAACGCTGTCGGCGGTGGTCGCCACCACCGGCATCATCAGTTGCACGCCGAGCGCCAGCGCCTTGGGCAAAATCATCGACCGTCTCCTGTTCCTTCCGGCAATTATACCACCCGCGCCCGAGGGAACCAGCAAGCGTTTCGGGCGGACAAAAACATTGACCGGCGGCGATTTCCGCCCGCCATGGCCGCCTGGCCCGGCTGGAAAGCCACCCTGACGATCGCGCCACCGTTCGCCACGGTGCTTATCGCCGCTGTGCCGCAAAATCGCCGCCAAAGGGCGCTCGATTGACCGCGGCAAAGGCGGGGTGCAGTCTGCGGGCCTTTCAAGCAGTAGAGATTCGGAGTTTCAGTCGCGCGGTCGCGGTCACTGTGTTGGCGCGGGAGAAACCGGCATGTTCGGCATCAGCGACTTGTTCCAGTGGGAGCGGTTCGTCACCCCCACGGTCATCAAGGTTTTCTACTGGCTTGCGGTGGTGATTTCCGTCCTGCTCGGGCTGGCTGGCGCGGTCTCCTCGATCACCACTATGGCTTACAATCCATTTGTCGGGATGATCTTCCTGATCGCAAGCCTGCTTGGCGCCTGCATGGGCGTGGTGCTTTCGCGCATCGTCGCTGAGTTCGTGCTGATCGTCTTTCGGATCAACGAGCATCTCGGCGCGATCCGCAATCAGGGATCGCTCGGCAATCAGTGATTGGGAGTCAGCAATCAGATTTGCTCGACATGCTGCGTTGCACCGAAGTCTCGCAGCCTACGGACGGTATGGGTCATTAGCGGACAACAACTCCGCGCGACGTCTGCTTTAATCCCCCAAAGCCGACATTGGCTGCGCGCTTATGAGTACACGCCCTGGCCGAAGCGTCACTTGCTGCGGCGCAAGCGAATGTCGGCTTCTAGGGGGTAAAGCGGAAGTCGCCGCCGGATGCGTCAAACAACGCTCGTGACCCACAACGTCACTTTGCGACCGTCAATTGACGCACTGCGAAAGGCTTATTCGACTGAGAGGTCGGGCCCGCGCGCCAAGTTCGTGCGCTGGCAAGGCAGGAGCACGGCCCCCATAAGGCTTTGGCTAATTGGGGCCTCGCAAGCCTTCGAAAATTTGCTTGCGAGGGCCACCTGTCGCAGGTCTCGTTCACGCGGGGAGTTTCGCCGTCCTCGGATCGATCACGGAGCGCACCCGCGCAATTGAGTTTGCCGGAAATCCGCCCTTCTGGGCGTGCGCTCGCACAGTCTCCTCGTCGGGTGCAACGTATATGCAGTAAATCTTGTCATCGGTGACGTAGCTCTGGACCCATTGAATCTTCGGACCCATGCTCTGCAAGACACTGCACGACTTCTGCGAAATGGCCTGCAACTCGTGCTTCGGCAGTTTTCCGGCTCCCGCAATTTCCCGTTCAATCACGAATTTCGGCGTAGCGCGTTCCCTTAGCTCGGGCATGCACCATGCATGACCCGCGTAACAGGCTACAGCCGGTAGAATTTTTGTCTTGAGGCGAAGGCCCTGGCAGGGAGTGGACCGGAGCACACGAACCCGGGGCCAATGTCCCGGGTCAGCGCTCGCTGATTACCCGATTATTCGTGCCCAAGCCTGCGTCGCGTGCGAGCACAATAGCCTGGTAACGATGAGCAACGCCGATTTTATCGAATACACGCGT
>Ga0181525_10001160_pt1 | contig 22689 bp, 17 predicted proteins | sample PEATcosm2014_Bin_48_FD_121100 | JGI IMG/M metagenome (GOLD analysis project Ga0181525, IMG submission 121100) | Peatland microbial communities from MTU Mesocosm Facility, Houghton, MI, USA - PEATcosm2014_Bin06_10_metaG | ecosystem: Environmental > Terrestrial > Soil > Wetlands > Peat | place... | reverse complement strand
TGCGGCCCACAGTCATGAAGTCGTGGTCTTTGCTTGAACGGCTAGGCACGGTAATATTATAGGCGAAGGAGCTTTTGATGGCCACGAGATTTTACGTTGTGTTTGCCGGAAACGGAAAACAACAAGTGATTGAGTGTCGCATGGACGAGATAGATCGGCGCTTGTCGGAATTGGGCGCTATCTTACAGGGCGAAGGCGACAGCCGCGAAGAGGCGCTCACACAAGTAGAAAGAGCTAATCCTCCGGGCGGTTGGTACTCCGGTCTTGGTTCATTGCCAATGCCCAAGTAATGGCCCAAGCCAAAGAGGCAGGCGACACGCGAACGCTGGCAGGTGCCGTGTTGGGCTTAGGAGGCCTAGCGGTAGCTGTATTGGTGGTCTGCTGGCAGGGCTACATGTGGCTTAAAACCGGCCACTGGCCTCACCTCACTCTGATTTCGGCGCTCACCCCAGTAATCTCTGGTACCGATTTCTCCGCATGGCTTGTTGCTCCTCAATCCTGGTATGGACTTCACAGCGCGACCAGGTTTCTATTTGACCTTCCGTTGTTTTTGTGGATCGTTGCTTTTGCTGCCTTAGCGCTGCACACGCTTCTTGACTGAACTAAAAATCAAACTGATACACTACCGATTAGCCGCGTGTTGGTTATCGCGCGTTACAATAAGTGAAGTTCATGCCCCAATTGATGCAGGGCAAGGTTGCCCTTGTACTCGGAGTCGCCAACAAATGGAGCATCGCTTACGCTATCGCTCAAGCTTTTATTCGAGAAGGCGCGCAGGTGATCCTGACCTACCAGGGCGAGCGCCAGAAGCAAACCGTGGAGGAGCTGGCCGCCGAGCTGAAAGCCAGTCTCACTCTGCCCTGCGATGTAACCCAGGACGCCCAACTGGACGCCTTAGCGAATGAGCTGAAGGGCCGGGGAACTGTGCTGAACGCCGTGGTTCACAGTATCGCGTTCGCCAATCGCGAGGACCTGAGCCGCCCGTTTGTTGAGACATCGCGGGCCGGCTTCGCGCTCGCTCAAGACGTGAGCGCATACTCGCTGGTGGCGGTAGCGCGCGCCACGGCGTCCTTGATGGCTGCTCCCGGGGAAGGCGGCGGCTCCATCATGACGCTGACTTACCTGGGATCCACGCGCGTGGTGGAACACTATAATGTGATGGGTGTGGCCAAAGCGTCGCTGGAGGCTTCGGTGCGGTACCTGGCGGCGGACCTGGGTGGGTCCAATATTCGCGTAAACGCAATCTCGGCGGGAGCCGTCAAAACTACATCCGCCCGCGGCATCCGGGATTTTACGAAAATGCTGGAAGGCGGCGCCAAGCTGGCCCCGCTGCGGCGCAATACCGATCCGGCCGAAGTGGCCGACACGGCGGTTTTTCTGGCCAGCGATCTGGGCCGCGGCGTTACCGGCAATGTAATTTACGTCGATGCCGGCGTGCAAATTATGGGCTTCGCCCTGCCGGCGCTTACGCCATGACAAAATGACGGCAGCTACGTCCAACCAATTTGGAGAACCCGTTAGGGAACCTGTTGGAGAACCTGTCAGAGAACCAGGGCGGGTTGGCCCGCTAGAGCGAAGTCCGGCGAATCAAATTGACATTCGCCGCCACCGATTTTTATCATGTGATTGCAGCAGCCTGATCGGAGCAGGCCTCCTGGGAGGCGCTTCCGGCCAGTCATCGCAGTTCCTCCGAGTCTAACTATGATTAAAGTTCAAGGCCTCACGAAGAGATACGCCCACACGCTTGCGGTGGATCATATCTCGTTTGAAGTACAGAAAGGCCAGATTGTGGGCTTCCTGGGACCCAATGGCGCCGGCAAGACCACAACCATGCGCATTCTGACGTGTTTCCTTCCGCCCTCGGAAGGCACCGCGAACGTGGCCGGATTCGACGTGCTGGAGCAGCCGCTCGAAGTGAAAAGAAGAATCGGCTATCTGCCGGAAACGCCGCCAGTTTACCAGGAAATGGAGGTGAAAGAATACCTCACCTTTGTCGGAAAGCTGAAGGGGATGTCAGGCTCCAGCCTGGCCAGCCGCGTGAGCGAGGTGGCCGAGCGTTGCGCCGTTGGGGACGTGCAGAATAAACTCATCGGCAAGCTCTCGAAAGGGTACCGGCAGCGCGTAGGATTGGCGCAGGCCATTATTCACAACCCGGAAGTGCTTATTCTCGACGAGCCCACTGCCGGCCTGGATCCCAAGCAGATCATCGAAACGCGGGACCTCATCCGCAGTCTGGCCGGAGACCACACCATCATTCTTAGCACCCACATCCTGCCGGAAGTGGAGCAGACTTGCGAGCAGGTGCTGATTATCAATAAGGGTAAGCTGGTGGCCACCGATTCGGTGCATAATCTGCAGAACCGGGCGCGCGGCGCCGAGTCCGTAATGCTGGAAGTGGAAGGACGCAACAGCGCGCTGGACGCCCAAACCATCCAGCATCGGCTGGAAACGGTGAACGGCGTCAGCCGCGTGCTGCTGAAGGATTCGCGTGGCAACCGCTCCGTTTTCGAAGTGGAAAGCTTAAAAGATCGTTTCATTCGAGGCGACCTGGCGCGCGCCATTGTGGAGTCCGGCTGGAATCTGAACGAGCTTCGGCCCTCGGCCATGAGCCTGGAAGAAGTCTTCCTGCAACTGACCGGCGGCGAGAAGGCGGCCGAAGAGCCCACCGTGGAAGAAGCCCTGGTGCAAGGAGAGATCCAATGAGAAATATTTGGGTGATTGCTCAAAAAGAGCTGAACAGTTATTTCGTTTCGCCCGTGGCTTACCTACTGCTGACGATGTTCGCGGTCATTTTCGGATTCTTCTTCTGGAATTCCGTGGGATATTTCAACGCAGCCAGCCTGCAATCGCAGATGGGCGGCCAAGCTATGCCGATGAGCGTGAACGAATACGTTATCCGGCCGCTGCTCTCCAATATCAGCGTGGTGGGGCTGTTTTTCATCCCCATGATCACCATGCGGCTGTTTGCCGAAGAAAAACGCCTGGGCACCATCGAGCTGCTGGCTACTTCGCCCATTCGCGACGTCGAGATTATCGTCGGCAAATGGCTGTCAGCGATGATTCTTTACGCCATATTGCTGCTTTTCAGCGCCATCAATTTCGCCTTCCTGTTCCGCTATGGCAATCCGGATTGGAAACCGCTCGCCATCGGATACCTGGGGCTGCTATTGCAGGCCGGCGGGCTGCTGGCGATCGGAACGTTTATTTCCACGTTGACCAAGAATCAGATAATCGCCGGCGCCGCCACATTTGGCGTCTGCCTGTTGTTATGGGTTCTGGAGTGGGTGTCGGGCTACGAAACCGCAACCTGGGCCAAAGTGCTCGCGTATATGTCGGTGATCACGCACTTCGATTCGTTCTCGAAAGGCGTGCTGGACACCAAAGATGCCGTCTTTTATTTGTCGGTGATCTTCCTGGGGCTGTTTCTGACTACACGCTCCATGGAATCGCTGCGTTGGAGGTCGTAGTGAATAACGCTTGGATGCAGACCAGACAGACTAAGTACGCCGCCTACGTGACGGTTTACATTATCGTGATCCTGGCGGTAATAGTGGTGGCGAACTTCCTCGCCAACCGCTACAACAAATCCTATGACGCCACCGCCAACAAGCGCTTCACTTTGTCGGACCAGACCAAGAAAGTGGTCGGGGAGCTGAAGCAGGACGTGACCATCAGCTATTTCGATCGTCCCACCGGAATGCAGAACGCCAAGGATTTGTTGGACCGCTACCAGAATCTTTCATCGAAGATTCATGTCCAGTACGTCGATTTGCTGAAGAACACCACGCTGGCCCGCGCCCAAAACGTGTCGCATGAAGCGGAAGCGGTGATTACCGTGGGCGCGCGGCGCGAAGACGCCAAAACATTCGACGAGGAGGGCGTCACCGGCGCCTTGATCCGCGCTCTGAAGGGCGGCGAACGCACCGTCTGCGTAGTCTCCGGCCACGGCGAGCACAGGCTGGACGATTCTTCGCAAAGCGACGGATTCTCCGGCTTTCAGACCGTGGTGCAGCGCGACAATTACAAAGTCCAAAGCGTTAGTTTGCTCCAGAAACCGGAAGTACCGGCGAACTGCACGGTGCTGGTGGTGGCCGGCCCGACCGGAGATTACATCCAGCCCGAGGTGGACGCCATCAAGAAATATGTCGAAAACGGCGGCCGCGCGCTGTTCATGCTGGATCCTCCGTTGAAGCTGGGGCGAAAACAGATCGGCGATAACACCGCGCTCACCGATCTTCTGGCGAGTTGGGGCGTCACCCCCGACAAGGACCTGCTGCTGGATGAAAGCGCTGCGTCGCAATTGCTGGGCGGCGGACCGGAGGCACCGGTGGTGCTGCAATACGATTCGCATCCCATCGTGAACGATCTTACCAACGTCTCCACCGCCTTTCCGTTGTCGCGCTCGCTCGAAACCAAGAACACCGACAAAACCACCATCACGAAATTATTTTCGACATCGGCCGACAGCTACGCGACCAGTGACCTTGCGTCATCGGAGATTCGCATCAACCCCGCTAAGGACAAGCATGGGCCGTTCACGCTGGCCGTGGCGGGCACCTACACGGGTGCAAAGCCGACCGATTCCGGTCGCTTTGTGGTAGTCGGAAATTCCGGCTGGGCTTCCAATCAGGCGCTGGGTTTCAGCGGCAACCGTAATCTGCTGTTGAACATGATTAACTGGCTGTCGTCGGATGAAGATCTTATTTCTATTCGCCCCAAAGAGCCGGAAGATCGCCGCATCAATTTAACGCGCGCTCAATTCCGCCTGGTGCAAACTACCAGCCAGTTCTTCCTGCCGTTGATTGTCATTGTGGGCGGCGTGATGGTGTGGCTGAAGAGAAGATAAGGGCGCGGAAGAGGAAGACAGAGATGCGGTTCCGAGGTCTGTTAGTCGCCGTCGTCCTGCTGGCCGCGCTGGGAGTGGGGCTATATTTTTCGAATCGGGAAAAAGCCGCGGAGGCTGCTAAACCACCTTCCGACGCGGCCCCAAAAATACTGGCGCTCACCGAGGGCGACATTACGAAAATCGCCCTGAAGAAGAAGGGCGCGGATGAAACGGTGCTGGAGAAAACCAACGGCGTGTGGCGCATCACGCAGCCTAAGCCCTATCCGGCCGATCAAAGCGCCGCAAATCAGTTAGTGGCGTCAGCAGCGAATGTCAGCTCCGACGTGCTGGTAGAAGACAAGGCTTCTAATCTATCCGGATATGGGTTGAACGCTCCCGGGCTCGAGGTGGACATCACCGGTAAAGGCGGCAAGGTGAGCAAGCTCGAAATCGGCGACGATACGCCCATCAACAGCGGTTCCTACGCCATGCTGGCGGGCGATCCGCGTGTGTTCACAGTGGCGAGTTTCGTGAAGAGCGGCCTGGATAAATCTCTCAACGATCTGCGCGATAAGCGCCTGCTGAATTTCGACCAGGACAAGCTCAGCCGTGTTGAACTGATCGCGAAAAACCGGGATATCGAGTTCGGGCGCGACAAAGATCAATGGCAAATCGTGAAGCCCAAACCATTGCGCGCCGACGGTCTGCAGGTGGATGAGATGCTGCGGAAGCTGAAGGACGCCAAGATGGATCTCGCGCTTTCCGATGACGACGCGAAAAAAGCCGCGGCCGCGTTCGCTGCGGGCATGCCGGTGGCAACCGTCAAGCTGACCGATCCTTCCGGTACCCAACAAATCGAGATTCGCAAGAGCACCGCGGCCGTTAATAAGAGTGACGATTACTACGCAAAGTCGAGCGTCGTTCCGGGAGTTTTCAAAGCCACTCCCGAATTGGGCATGGGAGTGGATAAATCCCTCGACGATTTTCGCAATAAGAAGCTCTTCGACTTCGGCTTCAACGATCCCAGCAAAATCGAAATGCACGCCAACGGCAAGTTCTTCGGCTTTCAAAAAGGCGGGGACGACTGGTTCTCCAACGGCAAGAAGATGGACCCCATCAGCGTGCAGTCCTTCCTCGACAAATTGCGCGACCTGTCCGCCAGTAAGTTCATCGACACCGGATCGCTTGGCACGCCCGGCATAGACATCAGCGTCGTCTCGAACAACGGCAAGCTTACTGAAAAGCTGCTGATCGCAAAACAAGGCTCGGACTACATCGCCCAGCGCGAGAACGAACCGGCGCTTTACGGGTTGGATACCAAGGCCGTCGACGATCTGGTTCAAGCCGCGTCCGATGTGAAGGCCGCGCCTCCAGCCAAGAAATAAGGTCGGCGTGGCGGGTCCTGCGTCACTCTAGCAAACTTTCCTTTTGCCGGCGGCCTCACGGACGCATATCGGTCCTTTCTATAACCCAGGCCTTCTATTCGGATAGGATTGGCGCGCTGATCGATCTTATCCGAGGAACATCCAGGCTACCAGCTCCACCGAGCGATGCAGAAAATCAAAAGATCGGCAGATGACGATTGGAGTTCGGACCTGCAGCCAGGCGTCCTGAGTCCTCACTGGGCCGTGAACGCGAGCAGCACGTTGCCAGGCGTACCACGGGCGCCGAAGATGTAGCCCGATCCGACGAACAGCGTGCCGCCGGCGACCACCGGCCCCGCCGCGCCCAACGAACCGCCTTTGGCCGCCACTCCATTTACGGTCTTGAAGTCTTGCAGCATGTTGTATTGCCACAACAGCTCGCCATCGGTGCTGGAAAAGAGTCGCAGAATTCCATCGTAACCGCCAGAATAGACCACGCCCGAAGCAACCGTGATGGCCGCTCCGATGCCGAGCCTGGGTCCCGCGGCCTTTACCGGGGCAACCCACTTGTGCTCGCCGTCGGCCAACCGCACCGCCACCACGCCCACGCTGCTCACTCCGAAGTAAGCGTTGTCGTCATCCGCGGCGCCGCCAAAAGTGATTTCGCCGATCGCGAGTTTCTCCGGGATCTGCGTCTTCCATACCACGGCTCCTTTTCGATCCGGATCGTGCGCCCAGAGCATGCCGCTCTTCTGCCCGGCGATCAGCACGCGGCGTCCATCCGGCAAGGTTCGCAGAATAGGCGAGGCGCCGAAGTCATAATCCGGGCCCATATCTTCGGGGCAATTTTCGGTCTTTCCAAAGACTCCCGCACACACCAGCCAAGCGTCCTTCGGCGTGTCTTGCGCCACCCACAACACCTTGCCGCTGTCCATGTCCAGAGCCAGGATCGCGTCGGTTCTCTCCTGCGCCGGTTGAGTGTAGGAGTTGCCGGTTCCTACGTAAAGAGCGTGCTGCTTCGGATCGATGGTAGGCGTGTTCCAAACTCCGCCGCCCGCTGGCGCCCAAAGCTGGGTGCCCGCGGAGTTTTTCCTGGTGGGCTTCGGTTCGTCGGGAATCACGTAGGTTTTCCAGATTTGCCGGCCGGTGTTGGCATCCAAAGCCACCACGCTGCCGCGAAAAGTGCAGCAGGGATACGACAGGGCGACACCGGACTGCTCCTCGCGGGAGGCCACCGGGACGTAGAGGCGCCCTTCAAACAGGGCCGGCGCGCCAGTGATTCCCGCCAAGCCATGATCATCTACCTTAGTTCGCCAGAGCAGGCGGCCGTTAACGGCATCCACAGCGTAGACGTTGGCTCTGGCATCGCCAAAGTAAACCGCGTAGCTCGCGGAGCTTTGGTCTTTAATTGCTCCGATGCTAATGGCGTTGCGTACTCCGGAGCGGGCCTGGAACGACCAGTACACGCATCCGGTAGCAGCGTCCAGCGAGTAGACATATCCGTTGTTGAGCCCCACGAAAACCCGTCCCGCCGCCACGGAGGGTTGCCCGTGCACGGCCGTCGCGCCAGGAAAACCAAACGCCCATTTCAGTTTCAAACTTGGGATTTGCGCTTTCGACAGACCCGCGTTCTTGGCCGGTTGGAAGCGGCCATTGGTGGCATCCACGCCCCAGCCGTTCCAGGCCGGCGCCGCAGTCAAGCTGGTGATCGGCGGATTACCCGGACACAGGTTCGGCATTCGCCTGGCTTCGCCCGCGTCGTCCGGCATCATGTTCCGGCCGCTGACAAATTCAGCCACCGCGCGTTTCACATCGTCGCTGAGCTGCAGCTTTTGGTGCGCGGCGTCCGAGTTGAGTGTCTGATAAACCGATTCAGGCGTCATTTGCCGCAGTGCCGTCGGATCGGGTATCGGCGGGACTTGCGCCTTCCCGTGACACGTGGTGCAGGTTTGTTCGAACACGCGCACCCCTTCGAGGGATTGCCCCAGTCCGCAGCCGCACCAAACCATAATTGCCAACGCTGCCCTGCCAGGGAGTTTTATCATAAGAAGTCTTCCACTTAGTCTAATGGTTCAGCCGGCGCGCCGTTGACTTCTCAGCGCCCAGCGAGGCCGTGCTAATTTTAACCGGGTAAGACGGAGAGTTTATTGTGGGGGGGGTGTGAGTGAGATGTTGTGGCAGAAAAGCGCGATCGAGGTCGCCTCTGGTATCCGGGAGAAACAATTCTCATGTGCCGAAGTGATGATATCTGTCGTGGAGCGTATCCGTGCGCTGAATCCCAGGCTGAATGCGATCGTTATGGATCTGACCGCCCGGGCCCTGACGGAGGCGGCGGCTGCCGATCGTGCGCTCCAGCAGCATCCTCAGCCTGGGCCGCTGTTCGGCGTTCCAGTGACCATCAAGGTGAATGTCGACCAGGAGGGTCAGGCGACGACGAACGGGCTGCCCGCCTTTGCCAACGTCATCGCCCCCGCCGACTCGCCCATTGTGAGCAATCTGCGATGCGCCGGCGCCATCGTGGTGGGCCGCACCAACACGCCCGAGCTTTCGATGCGTGCTACTACCGTAAACCCGTTGCACGGGCGTACTTTCAACCCATGGCATGCTGACGCGTCTCCTGGGGGATCGTCCGGCGGCGCCGGAGCCGCGGCCGCAGCGGGCTTTGGCCCAATCCATCACGGCAACGATATCGGCGGATCGCTGCGATTTCCAGCCTTCGCTAATGGTGTAGCCACCATCAAACCGACCACCGGCCGTGTGCCCGCGTTCAATCCCTCGGCCACCGTCGAGCGGGGCCTGCTGGCGCAGCTCACGTCGGTGCAAGGCGCCATCGCTCGCACCGTTGCCGACGTGCGTCTGGCCACCCGCGTGATGGCCGGCGCCGATGCGCGCGACCCTGGCTGGGCGCCCGTGCCCTTCGACGGCGAGCCTCTGGAGAAACCAATTCGCGTTGCGGTCACGCGCAATAGTCACGGATACCGGATGCATCCAGGCATTGCAGAGCTGATCGACCGGGCCGCGGGTTACTTGAGTGACGCCGGATATGATGTCGTGGATGCCGAGCCGCCGTCTATCATGGAACCGGCGCGCGGCTGGTTCACCGTGCTGCTCACGGAACTGAAGGCAACGCTGGGGCCGACCGTCGAGCAAGCTGGAAGTGACGATCTGCGCCGCATCTTTGGTTGGTATTACGACATCGGCCAGAATCTGGATCTGGACGGCTATCGCGCCGGGCTCGCGGACCGCACGCGAATGATGCGCGCCTGGAACTTGTTCCTGGACGACTATCCGTTAGTGCTCACTCCATTCCTGATGCGGCCATTGTATCCGTGGAACTACGATGCGCTGGGATTCGAGCAGACCAAAGATCTCTTCGATTCGGCAGTCTACAGTTATGGCGTAAACTATCTCGGGCTGCCCGCGGGCGTTGTGCCGGTGGACCTGGTTGAAGATCTGCCGGCAGGCATTCAACTGGTAGGACGCCGCTTCCGCGAGGACGTGATTCTGGATGCGATGGAAACCATCGAGCATTGCGCGGGTTCTCTGGTGAAGCGGTTGTGGGCCCGTTGACCCTAAGGCGCACTATTCAGGCGGCCCTCAACTCGGCCTCGTGCGCACGCAACTTGCCGATCTGACGAGGGGAGACTCGAGAACCGTCTTGCCAACCTGCTGGGAGCGAGAGTCGATCTGTCCTCGCCCGAATGGCTCAAAGAATCGGTAAGGAATCGACTAAACTCTGCGAGGACCGCCTACAGCCGTGCCACCCTTCCGGTACTCTTCGAGTCGACGTTTTCCAGGTGCACTGACTCCTGTCATCTTCGAATGTGCTGCTGGCCGCGGCTCAGTGGTTTCATGCCGTTACCGAGCCACGACCGTTAGGAAGCGGGTTTAGGCAGAGGCCGTTAGGAGTTTGTCGAGCTCGGCCATGGCGCGCAGCCGGACCCGGCGCCCATAGCTGAATGCCCAGACCATTGTGATGGTGGTGGGCGTGCCGAGCAGGATCGGTGAAATTACCAGAACCATAGCCGGGAAGGTGTTGTAAATCAAAATGATCCGAAGGCTCAACTCGCCCATAAAAGCACTCCCCCAGACGGTTGTAATGAGCCGGTGGCAAAAACGCACCTCTGGCAACTGCCAGGCGGCGTTGAACCGCGCCTGCCGCGGCGGGTCGCTCCCCGCCATGAAATAGCGCCCGAAATAAAACATCATTGGACGCGGAAACAGCAGCGAGATAAAGCAGGCCAAACCAAACGCGCCGGTAAATAAGGATTCCCGAACCAGCAAAATACGAACGCTGCCCCCGAAAAGCAAGGCGACGCCGTCCGCTGCAATTCCCAACAGAACCAGGATCGAAACCGGATCTACCTGCCCGCGTCGGATCAAATCGAACACGCTCTTGCCCAGAGGAAAAGTGGAAGCTATCAGCAGAGCCCTGAACTCAGAGGGCGATACGTAGCGCTTGGAAAGCTTATAGAGGATTACCGGAACGCTTGCATTCAGGACGATGTCCCAGACGATACCGCTCACCGGCGGGCCGGACATTTGCTCGTCGGCATTTTGCATGATCTACGTCGCAGGTCTGAACTTAATTATAGTGTGCAAGAATGGAGGGGCCGAGGAGACAATGAAGACTAGCCTTATTATCGTCAAAAATAGCAACCGGCGCGGCGATGAAGCCGCCAGGCATTTAATAATTGCCGCAATGCTCGCATTGTGCTTTGCGTCCGCGGGCGCGGCTCAGATCCAGCCGAGCCCGATACTGACGGACCAGCTCTTAGCGCAGGCAGCGCCCGATGAGTGCTTTGCAGGCATCGGACAACCTTATCCGGCTATGCTGAGTCCAGGGGTGTGCCCGAGCGGCTCAGTGCCGAAAACCAACCAGGCATACGTCTGGGGACTCACCCAATCAGGGACAAAACTGTGGTTTGGCACGGCCGCCAATGTGCTTTGCATTACGCCGGGCGCGGAGCAAAACCCGACGCCGATCCTAAGAACAACATTGGTCTGCGAGTATGGTGAGAGCCAGTACGGTATAGCCAACGGCTTACCTCCGGACTTCGGCGATTGGCGGCCTCCCAAAGCATACGTCTACGATACTGGCGCAAGCACCCTCACCGACGTAACGCCCATCGACCACAATTTCTCACACACCATAGGCATGCGTTCAGCCGGCGCGATCGGGGATACGGTATTTCTCGCAGGCCCGGCGTTGGGGAAGAAGGGCGTGAATATCTTCGCCTGGAGCTCATCGACGCAAAAGTATTTGGGATCATGCCAGGCGTCGTCCTTCAACAATATCCGGCAATGGAGACTGATCAATAACGTCCTGTACGCCGGAGTGGGCAACAAGACCGGTGGAGGTTCGGTAATTCGCTGGAACGGGACCCCGCAACAGCCGTTTGATACCACAAGTGCAACGTGCGGCTTTGAGATCGTGGCCCACTTGCACGGAGAGGCGGCTTACCTGACGGCTTTTGGGGACAATTCAGACCAGATTGCGGTATCGGCTTGGCCCAATCCGAATGGGGCGGGCGTGTACCTCAGCCCGGTTATGAACGCCGCAAAAGGATTAACCGCCGGCGATGCATCGGCCTGGACGCTGGTTTGGGAACCTTCCATGTACGAGCCGGATCCGGTAACGGCTAACGCTTACGCCGGTGGCGCCATCGCGTATTGGAACGGGGCCTTGTATTTCGGGACCATGAATCTGGTGAAAGGTGGATTGATTGCCTATGAGAAGGTTTACGGTGTACCCACGCCGCAACAATACACCGAGGTGTTTCAGAATACTTATCGCGCCATCTCCATCTGGGCGATCCAGAATCCGAGCGCCACACCGACCGTGCAGCTCCTCTATGGCGAGTCCGCTTTGCCGGTGTACGATCCCAATACGAGCACGTTCGTCTCCACGCCGACTGGATTCACCCCGCTCTATGGCCCATCCGGTTTCGGCAACATTTACAACTGCCACACCTGGTCGGCCACCGTGTTTCAAAACCGTGTAATCTTTGGGACCATGGATTGGAGCTATCTGCAGTCTGTGGACGGCGCACCGCCGCCGGCGCCAGGCGCGATCCAACCAAGCTCTGCCTGGGGCGCCGACCTCTGGCGCTTCGACTCCGCGCCCGGTCCGGCTGTGGCCGAGAACATAGACGGCCTCGGGAATTTCCTCAATACCGGCTTTCGCAACTTGATTGTTTCTCCGGATGGCGACGATCTTTATCTTGGAACCGCGAATCAGGGAAACCTGACACCTATGGCCGGATGGGAGTTGTGGGATCTCCAGTTGGCGCCTTGAGACCTCCGGGCGTGACGTTCGGCTGAGGCGAGTCAGAAGGTTCCACTCGGCGATGTGCAGGGATGAGTCGCGGCGTTGGCCTGCGAAGATGCTGCTGCGCCGGGCACTGCCGGAAAGCGCGAGCGGTCGCAAAAGCCGAACTCAAGCCGGTTCGAGCCGCTTTAACTTTGAAGTGATGCGGTTGAGCCGGAGCTGCGCAAGTTCATACTGCGCCTGTTGCAAAAGCCAGCCCTCCTCGGCGGCCGTACCAAACCACTGTTCCGCCGAAAACCTTGGACTGTCTGAGGGCCATTTCAGGCGAGATGCCGCGCCGCTCGTTCACCAGTTCCGAAAGCGCGTTGCGCATAACGCCAAGGGCGTCCGCTGCGTCCGTGATGGTAAAGGATCGATGCATTCACGCAACACAACGCCTCCGGGGTGCGGCGGGTTTTTCATCGTCATGGGTCGTTCTCCAGTGGTAGTCGACATAATCAACATCCTCCGGGCCGCCGTCAAAGCGGAAAATCACCCGCCAGTTAGCCCGAACGGTCACGCCCCAAAAGCCCTTCAAATCGCCTTTGAGCGGGTGCAGCCGAAAGCCCGGTAAGTCCATGCGGGCAACGGTTGCGGCGGCGTGAAGCGTTGCAAACACGGATAGAACATAAACGCAGATAAAAATCAGCCGGAAAGCTTGAAAGCATAGCGGAAGCTGTTGCCTGCTAACTCGTCCACTGGCAAACGAAATACTTTTTCGGCGAGCTCGTATTCCCGCGTCAGCGTGGTATGGAAAAACGCCGGGTCGTCGGTGTTGATGGTGATGGGGACGCCGGCGTCGAAAAGCGCGCGAACGGGGTGGGTTTCCAAGGATTCCACGGCGCCGGTGCATAGATTGCTGGAAATGCAGACCTCCAGCGGAACATTATCGGCGCGGAGCTGCGCCATTAAGGCCGCATCCTGCGCGGCGGCAATGCCATGCCCGATTCGTTCCGCGCCGATCGCCAGCGCGCCTAAAACAGATTCCGGTCCGGCGGTTTCTCCCGCATGAGCAACCAGGTGCAGCCCGCCATCGCGGGCATAGGCGAAAACGTCGCGGAACCAATGCGCCGGTCCACGCACTTCGTCGCCGCCAATGCCGTACGCGACGATTCCTTCCTCACGCCGGGACACCGCGAATTCGGCCACTGCCATTCCCTTCTCCGGGCCGAATTGCCGGATGGCGTCCAGAATCCACAACACTTGGACGGAGGACCGCTGCGATTCGCGCCATACCGCTTTGTAAACCGCGGCCAAATCCTGCTGCTTCCAGAGGACCACGCCCGCCGACAAAGTAATTTCGGCGTAAGTCACATCCTGATCGGCCAGTGAGTCTAGTAAGTGGCGAGTTGCCAGGGCGTAATGTTCCGCCTTTTTAAGTTTCTGACTAACCCAAATGTAACCCTGCAGGAACTGCGCGAACGAGGAGCAGGTCAAATAACCCTCGATCTCCTCGCGCGCGAGCGATGGATCGATGGCCAGCAGTGTTTCAGCCCCAATAGATCCTTCCAGATGAACGTGCAACTCGGCCCTTTTCACGTGTAGAACCTTTTCATGCGTACAACCCTTTCATGTGTAGAACATTTCATGTTTAGATGGTGATGAAAAAGGCCGTAAACGGCTCCCTCACGGTCACGGCTCAAAGGATCGTTCGTATCCGCGCGCGTGAGCAAGCGGTGCTTGAAATGGCTTTTTCATCAGCTTGTTAGAACAATGGGTTCCTAACTCCTGTGGACTTACAACCCTCTGCCATAATAGCTGTGCATGACTCCGCAAGAACTCGAAGCCATCCTGAACGGGACGCACGGCGATCCGTTCGCCGTTCTGGGGCCGCACCAGACTTCCTCATCTGACGCGGGTCAAAGCACGGAATGTTGGGAAGTACGTGTGTTTCTTCCACAGGCCATGGACGCCGCGGTGCTGGCCCATGGCGTGACCGTTGGCATGCGTAAAACGCGCTCGGAGGGCTTCTTTGTCGCCTCCCTTCCGCAGGATCCGGGCGATTATAAGCTGCAACTGACCCTGTGGAACGGCGCGCGGCAAGAGGTGGAAGATCCGTACCGGTTTCCCCGCCTCATTTCCGATTTCGACCTGCATATTCACGGTGAAGGAACGCAGTATGAGAGCTACCGCACTATGGGCGCGCACATCGTAGAGTGCCAGGGCGTACCCGGCGTACGTTTCGCGGTGTGGGCGCCGAACGCGGAAGTGTTGAGCGTGATCGGCGATTTTAACGACTGGGATGAGCGGCGCCATCCCATGCGCCTGCGCTCGGGAGGCGTTTGGGAAATCTTTCTGCCGGGAGTTGGAGCCGGAACGAATTATAAGTATTCCGTGCGTGCGCCTTCGCGCGGTTATCGCCAGCAAAAGGCCGATCCATACGGCTTCGCCATGGAAGTGCCGCCGCAATCCGCCTCGATCGTTACAGATCTTGGCAATTATCAATGGAACGACCAGCAGTGGATGGACGCGCGCGCGCATAAGGACCAGTTAAGAGAGCCCTTCTCCATCTATGAAGTCCATCTGGGGTCCTGGTTGCGCGGCCCTTACAATTCGTATCTGAGCTACCGGGAGCTGGCCGACAAGTTAGTGGATTACGCCGTCCATATGGGTTACACCCACCTGGAGCTTCTTCCGGTGATGGAGTATCCGTACTCGGGTTCCTGGGGCTACCAGATCGTGGGTTACTACGCGCCCACATCTCGTTTCGGTCCGCCGCAGGATTTTATGTACTTCGTCGACCGCTGCCATCAGGCCGGAGTGGGCGTAATCGTGGATTGGGTTCCGGGGCATTTTCCCAAGGATGCGCACGGCCTGGCTCATTTCGATGGAACGGCGCTGTATGAACACGCGGATCCGCGGAAAGGCGAGCACAAGGAGTGGGGCACGCTGATCTTTAACTATGGCCGCAATGAAGTGCGGACATTTCTTATTTCGAACGCGCTGTATTGGCTGAAGGTTTATCACATCGATGGATTGCGCGTGGACGCCGTGGCTTCCATGCTGTACCTGGATTATTCGCGCAAACCCGGCGAATGGCTTCCCAATATGTACGGCGGTAACGAAAATCTGGAGGCCATCGACTTTTTAAGGCGCTTCAACGAGCTGGCGCACCAGGTGCCGGGCGCCATCACGGCGGCCGAGGAGTCCACCTCGTTTCCGGGCGTTTCGCGCCCGACGTATCTGAGCGGCCTGGGCTTCACCATGAAATGGAACATGGGATGGATGCACGATATGTTGAACTATTTTTCGAACGACCCGGTGCATCGCAAGTTTTTCCACAACAACATTACATTCAGCATGCTGTACGCTTTCACCGAGAATTTCATTCTGCCGATTTCGCACGACGAAGTGGTTCACGGAAAGGCCGCGCTGTTGACGAAAATGCCTGGCGATATGTGGCAGAAGTTCGCAAATGTGCGCACATTCCTGGCATATATGTACGCCCATCCCGGAAAGAAGCTGCTGTTCATGGGGGCTGAGATCGGCGTGTGGGACGAGTGGTACAGCGAGCACGGCCTGCCGTGGGACATCCTGCATTACGATTTTCATCGCAAGCTGCAGGCTTTTGTGGCCGCGCTGAACCATCTTTATCGAAGCCACCCGGCGTTTTACCAGGTGGATTTTCAGTGGCAGGGCTTCGAATGGGTGGATTTCCGCGACGTGGATGGGTCCACCATTTCGTTTATCCGGAGGCCGCAAAACGGCAAACCGTTTCTCCTGTTCGTGTGCAACTTCACGCCTGTGCCTCGTCCGAACTATCGGGTGGGCGTGCCCGATCCAGGCGTTTATCGGGAAATTTTGAACAGCGATTCCGAGCTTTGGGGCGGCAGCAATATGGGCAACGGCGGCTGGGTGGGTTCGGAAGCAATCTCCTACAACGGGCATTATCACAGCCTCTCCATCACGCTGCCTCCGCTGGCGGTGGTGGTGTTCGAATCGCCGCAGTAAGGGTGACGCTTCCGGATTCCGGCTGGCCGTCCAGGGCCTGGCGGAGATCTCCCCGGCCTTCCCGCGCCACCTGGAGAGGCCGCTTGAACCGAGACGCCACCGGGACGCCACTTGAACCCGGCGCGCCGCTCTGGTATATATGACGTTCGCTCATGTGGCAGCACAACTACACACCCATCCACGGAAGCCTGGTACTCTCCTCGCTTGTCGCCGCGTTGCCGATATTCGTACTGCTGTATCTTCTCGGCATCCGGCGCACGCCAGCCTGGATCGCGGCGCTCTCCGGGCTTGCAACGACGATCCTGGTTTCCTTTCTTCTGTATGGAATGCCGGTGGGTCGCATCGTATCCGCAGCCGCCTACGGCGCGGCCTATGGATTATTTCCCATCGGCTGGATCGTCATCTGGGCGGTCTACCTTTACCGGCTCACGCTCGATACCGGCAAATTTGAAGCCATCAAACATTCGCTCCGCAGCCTCACGCGCGATCCCAGACTGCAGACGCTGTTGATCGCATTCGCGTTCGGGGCGTTCCTGGAAGGCGCGGCGGGGTTCGGGACGCCGGTGGCGGTGGCCGCGGCCATGCTCGCCGGGCTCGGTTTTACGCCCTTCCACGCCGCCGCCATCTGCCTGCTGGCGAACACCGCGCCGGTAGCTTTTGGATCCATCGCGATACCTATCGTTACTTTGGCCGGAATCACCGGCCTGCCGCTGGCGCGCTTGAGCGCGGGCGTGGGGCGCATGTGCGCGCCGGTTTCGCTGATCGTTCCCGCTTATCTGGTAGTGGTAATGGGCGGGTGGGGAGCGCTGGCGCGCGTGTTTCCCGCGGCGTTGCTGTGCGGCGTCACCTTTGCCGGCTTACAGTTCACCATTTCGAATTTTGTGGGTCCTCAACTGACGGACCTGATCGCTTCGCTCTGCTCCATCGGTGTTCTGGTGGTGCTGTTCCTGTTTTGGAAACCCAAGGATAAAGACAAATACGAACTCACCGCCGCCGCCCAGGCCGCCGAAGGTCCGCAACATTCCACAGGACAAGTGTTCCTGGCATGGAGCCCGTACTTTTTGCTGGTGGTCTGCGTTCTGCTGTGGGGCTGGACGCCCATGATCAAGCCGTTGAATTCGGTGAGCATTCCGATTGCGTGGCCGGGCTTGCACAACCTGATTGCGCGCATTCCACCGGTGACGGCCAAGGTGTCGCCCTATCCCGCCATATTCAACCTGAACTGGCTGTCCGCCGCAGGCACGTCCTGCATGTTGGCCTGCATCCTGAGCTGTTTTGTCCTGCGCGTCTCACCGGTGCAAGCGCTGAAAATCTTTGGCAGCACTATGCGGCAGCTCGCATTCTCGCTGATCACGCTGGCCGGCGTTCTGGGCCTGGCATATCTGATGAACTATTCGGGAGCCACTGGGACGCTCGGCCTGGCTTTTGCGGCAACCGGAGCATCGTTTCCTTTTTTCAGCGCCATTCTCGGCTGGCTCGGCGTTTTTCTCACCGGCTCCGATACATCCGCCAACGCGCTGTTCGGAAATCTGCAGGTGGTTACTGCCACCAAGCTCGGATTCAACCAGGTTTTGATGGCTTCCGCCAATTCCGCCGGCGGGGTGATGGGCAAAATGATCAGCTTGTCGAGCATTGCCGTGGCGGCCGCCGCTACCAACATGGCCCCCGATGAAGAGGCCAAGCTGTTCCGCTTCACGCTGAAGCACAGCGCATTTCTAGCCTGCGTGATCGGCCTGATCGCGCTGTTTTATACTTACGTGGCGCCCGGTCTGCAGCCTTAATGAACAGTTCGTACCGCTTACTGACGTGCGCGGCTCTTATGAGCCGCGACCGTGAGGGAGCGGTCTACGGCCATTTCGTCACCCGGTTAATCTTTATTCCTGCGCCTGTCGTACCTGAGACGCCGAAATAGCGGTCAATTGCACCTTCTGGTGGCCGTTCGGCTGCATCTTAATGGACGCCGCCTGTTTCTCGAACGGCTTCCGGAACTCGGGATCCTGCGGAGCGCCCACCGGCACGTCCTCCCACGCGAAAACTTTATATTCGCCTGGCGGAACATTCTTGATGTTGAACTCGCCCTTGCCGTCGCTGAAGCCAAATCGATTGAAATCGCCGCGGTCCGAGTGGTCCCCATAGGCGATCACGTTGACCCGAGCCCGCACCACAGGATCGCCTTGGGCATTTTGGACCGAGCCCTCCACCTCGCCCTCGTCCGCGCCCAGCACAATGATCAAGGGCTCCAGCTTCGACGCCAGATCGATGCGTCGATCTGCCAATTGCTTGTCGCCCATGCGTACCGATTTCAGATAGACACCCGGCACTCGGTTGATCGCGAGTTGGTACGTCAGCGGAGGCACGTCTTTGGCTAGAAACGAGCCGTCGGGATTCACTTCGGCCGTTTGGGTTTCAGCTACAAGAATTTCGTGCTCCGATTGCAGATCGATCTGGAGCCTGGCAAGGTCCGGGAACGCTCCGCCCTCGACGCGTACTGAGCCGGCCACCTCCACGCCAGGAAGGAAAGTCAACGTTCCTCCATCGACGTCGGCATTCACCACCTCGATCTGCTGAATGGCGTAAATCTTTTTTCCCCCAGCGGAGGTTGTAATGACGGCTTCATAAGAGCCCGGAGGAACTGCGGGAAAGACGACCCCCTCATGGGAAAACTCGGCCGCTTCCGGTGGGCGGGGCCCTTGCTCCGGCGCCAGAAAGGCGTTATAAAAGCCCTCTACCTGAAATCCTTCGGGCGTTTTGAAGCGTACCGAATAAGCAGCCGCCGGTTGCAGCCGAATATCGAAGCCTTGCAGTTGCGAGCCGGCGCTAACCACTACAGGCGCCGCGCGGCTCTGATCGGCTGCACCTGGATAGTACGTTGCGGCCACCCGCTGACCCGGTATTCCAAGATCGTGCGTGGCTTTCAAATAGAACGTTCCGGGGCGAAGTCCGAAGAGGCGAAAATTTCCGTTATCGCCAGACTGGACCTGCTCCACTTCTCTCAGCTCCTTTTTCCCGTTCCGGTACCCGTATACCAGCGCTTCCACCTGCGCGTCACGCACCGGATCGCCGTCTGCGTCCAGCACTCGGCCAGTAATCGCCCCAAGCGGAGTGAGCCGAATGGTGACATCTTTGACCTGCTGGCCTTTTTCCACCTTGACGCTGGGCGGCGGTGCGCCGGTGGCGCCTGGAGGTTGTGTGATGAAGCCGGGGCGCTCCGCCAAAACGGCATATTCGCCGGCTTCCATGTCACTGATCGAAAAATGCCCGCTGCCATCGGTCTCATCGGCGTAGCTCGGTTGGTGTTCCTGATCGCGGGAGCGCAAAATTACGGTGACCTTGGGCACCGCTTCCCCGTTCAAAGAATTGATCACGCGCCCCTCGACAGCGGTTGTAGCCTGTGCCGGCGGCTGGGCAGGGAGCTGTTGCGCGAGAAGCGCTAACGCGGCAATCAGGAGGGAGATCATGGCAGCTTGCTCCGTTCCTTCTCGATGTCGCTGTCGGTAATCAGGCTCAGTTGAACCGAAGCCTTTTCTTTGGGGCCAACCGTTACTGCGGCGCTCTTGCTTTCGAACGGCTTGCGAAATTCGGCGGATTGAATGGCGTCTTCCGCGTTGCTTTGCCAGGCGAACACCTTATATTCGCCGGGCGCGACATCCTTGATCCGAAAATTACCGGAAGGGTCGCTGACGCTTTGCTTTAACAGATCCGAGCGGGCTTCGTATTCTTCAGCCGGCGCGAGAATGACCTGCGCCGCAGCTGTTGGCTGACCGTCCGAATTCTCGACATAGCCATCCACTTCGCCGCCGTCCGCGCCCAAAACGATATTCAAAGACGCGCCTGCTCCGTTGGTCAGATCGATCTGCCCGTTTTTGAGATCCCGATCGCCAAAGTGAATGGACTTCACGTATTTGCCTGCAGGCACATTGCCGATTTGAAGCTGGGAAACCTCAGCGGGGGCGCCTGTGATGGCGAAAGCGCCGTCAGCGCCCACAGGATGGTTGCCGGCTCTATAAATGCCCTTCAGCGTTGAAAAGTAGATCTGAAGACCGAACTGTTCAGGCTGTTCGCCTTCCACTGCCACCGTTCCTGAAACGTTCACTTCCGGCTTCTGCGCCAGCACCACCGCATTGACGTCGGCATCCGCGACATGCACCGATTGCGAGGAATAACGCGGGGCTGCCGGTCCAAAGTGCTGGTAGGATACTTCGTACGAGCCGCTGACTACGCCCCGCACATCGAAGCTGCCATCGGGCTGCACCTGCCCGACTGCGGCGGTCCCAAAGTTCGCCTCCGGCGTCTGAACCGCTACTTGGCCTGTTCCCCGGTCGCCGCCGGTCCCTCCGATCACGGTTCCGCGAATATGATAGGCGGGCATCTTGCGCAGCCGGAAATCGATATTGCTCAGGTGTGCGCCTGGCGCGACATCGGCGCCGGTGGTTTCCTTGACGTCGCGCGCGTTTGGATAAAATGTCGCAGGATACGCTTCCTCGGGACGCGCCCAACGCGTATGCGGTGGAATGTTTCGGGGCGGCTGCGGCGCCGCTTGAAAATAATAGCGTGCGGGAGGCAGGTTGAGCACCTCGAATTCACCCAGGTCGTTGGTTTGAGCGAATCCAACCTGTCTCAGCCGCTTGCCAGCCGCGCTATAAAAATACTTCAGGACGATAATTCGAGCCCGCACCAGTGGATCGCCATCCTCATCCAAAACGTGCCCGCTCACTACGCCTAGCGGGGTCAGTTTGATGGCGACATCCTGGACATGCTGTTCTTCTGCTACCGTGATTTCCGGGAGACGGTGGCGCGGCCCGTTGGCAGCCACGAATCCATCTCGATCTGCGAAGGTGAAGTAGGCGCCGGGGGGGACGTTGTCGAAATGAAAATGGCCGCTGGCATCGGTCAGCGCGGTGATGGTTGCCGGCTCAGCCGTGTTCGAAAGGGCGGCCGCCTGCAGAGTGACCGTAGCTTTTTTAACCGGCTCGCCGGTAGTGGAATTCGCGACCGTGCCTTCCACGCTGCCTGGCTTCGCGGCCGGCACTTGCGCGCACAGAATCCCGGACAAGACGGCCAAGAAAGGAAGGATCGCGGCTGCCTTCATGAGATTGCCTTCTTGGAAACTACTGTACCTGTTTTGGCAGTGTATTTCGTGCGAAAAGGTGTGCTCGCCGCTGGAACGCGACTGGAAGTCGCCTGGAGGGGCGTGGCGCACGCACTTCCCAGTAACCACCTTCTGGCAGCTGCGGCCATACTATCGTGTGAACGCTTTAGGCTCCGCGAACAATGTTCGCACGAGTGCGAACACAGCACGTTGAGAACGTGCGCCGCATCGAGCGCACAGATACGGCACCAAAAAGTGAAACCCGCTGGAAGCGCGCTGAAGGGCGGTGGGATTAGACCGGGCGGACGGAGCTAAATAAAAGCTGTGGTTTTGATGCCGGAAACGTCAAAACGCTTCCTGCATCGCATGTTCTTGCACATCACTTTGTCGTCCAGCAGCACCATGTAGCTGGCGGCCTTTTTGAACTTGGCGCGATCCCGTTCGTCGGCATTGCCAGGCAGCCGGTCCACCTTCGTGCGCACCAGCCAGCGCAGGTCGTAGGCCTCCGAGCCCCGGCAGAAGGGGCAGTGCAACGTAACAGGCTTGGTGGTGTGCGATTCTTTATAAAACGCTCGTTCGTCCATCAATTCTCTCCTACCACCGGGCCGCCTCCCGCTGCGTCCCGCACGTGCCGGTTGTGGGCGCGGGAGATCGCGAGCGGTTGCTGATAATAATGGAAGACGCAAGGGAACAAATGCTCGTTTGGAGCGGGAAGGATCTTCTCTTTGGCGAGAGGCGGAGTCATGCTTGATTCTAATACCGAAGGAGGGTGTGGGGCGCGCAACCGATTGCCCAAGCGCGCGGCGCGGAAGTGTCCATTATGAAGATCGCCCTGGCATGAAGATCGCCCTGGACGCGACCCCGCTCACGGTTCCCAGCGGTGGCGCGCGGCGCTACACCGAGGAACTGACCCGCGCGATGTGCGACAGTTTTCCCGGCGATCGGTTCTGGTTGCTCTCCGATCAAAACGTCGCGCTTCCGTTTACTCGTCCGAATTTGAGCGCGGGCTCCGGACCCCGCAACATGCTGGAACGGCGCTGGTGGTCGTGGGGATTGCAGGGCGAGATTTCGCGCCTCGCGATCCAGGTTTTCCATGGCACCGATTTCGCGGTCCCCTATTTGCCGCTGCGGCCGAGCGTGATGACGCTGC
>Ga0181525_10001158_pt1 | contig 22714 bp, 20 predicted proteins | sample PEATcosm2014_Bin_48_FD_121100 | JGI IMG/M metagenome (GOLD analysis project Ga0181525, IMG submission 121100) | Peatland microbial communities from MTU Mesocosm Facility, Houghton, MI, USA - PEATcosm2014_Bin06_10_metaG | ecosystem: Environmental > Terrestrial > Soil > Wetlands > Peat | place... | reverse complement strand
CGGCAGCGTCATCGCGGCCACCCCGCCCTTGGATGCGGCATAGGCCGCCTGTCCCACCTGGCCTTCGTAGGCCGCGATCGACGCGGTATTGACGAGCACGCCGCGCTCCTCGTCGGCGGCCGGCGCCAGCCGTGCCATCGCGGCGGCGGCCAGGCGCAGCAGGTTGAAGGTGCCGACCAGGTTGACGCCCACGACTCGCGCGAACAATTCTAGGTCGTGGGGGCCGTCGCGGCCGACCGTCCGTTCGCCGGCCAGGATGCCGGCGCAACTGACCAGGCCACGCAGCGGGCCCAGAGCGGCGGCGCGCTCGACTGCGGCGGCGCAATCGGCCGCGCTGGTCACGTCGCAGGCCAGCGGGTGGACCTGCGCGACACCGCCGCCGGCCGCGGCCGGGCCGGCACGCAGCTCGGCCGCCAGCGCCTGCACGGCCTCGGCGCGCAGGTCGAGGGCCACGACCGTGGCGCCGCGCGCCGCGAGCATCCGCACGGTGGCCGCGCCCAGTCCGGAGGCGGCGCCGCTGACCAGGAAAACGTTGCCGGCGATTTGCATGAGCTTCCTTCCGGTGCGGCGCTGGCCCGCGCCGTAGCGATTCACGTTTACATGCGCTGCACCAGGCGCACAAATCGCCCGCCGCGGCGCAATTGTGCCCCGAAAGGGCGGGAAATCCCCTTCCGGGGGTGCCCGGGTGAGGGGAATCGGGCGGCGGCCAGGCGGCCAGGCGGCCCCGCCCGGGGTCTGGGCCTTTTCCGGTGCAATTTTGACGATTGCCGCCATCCAAGTCGCGGCAATCTGGCCGAATACACAAGTGTGGGGGAATCCCGATCCGGGACGGCTCCCGTCGTGGCTGCGGAAACCGTTCCGCAAGCCGGAAACCGGCGTTATCTGATGGTCGTAGATGAAGATCCAGCCGCTCAGGGCGTTTAGAAGCACGATCGGCCTGCGGACGATGGGCCAGTTCGCGGCGCTTGCGCTGCTGCCTCTGGCCGCCATCGCGGCGCTGCTCTTCGCCCAGGGCGCGCTCACGCCGGCGATCGTCGCGGCCCTCGAGATCACGGCCGCCGCCGCCGCAGTGGTGGCGCTGGGCCTGGGCATCCTGCAGGGCGAGGCCTTCGTGCGCCGGATCGACGGGCTGATCGCCTCCACGCGGCGCATCGCCAAGCAGGATTTCTCGGCCATGGTCCCGCAGAACGGCAAGGACGAGGTGGCCGAACTGTCGCGCGCGTTCAACGACATGGCGCGCAATCTGGGCACCACGCTGTCGGTGCAGGGCATCCTGGCGCAGATGGACGACGCCATCCTCACCAAGCTCGATGTCGGCGCGCTCATCCGCAGCGCCCTGCGCTGCATGCGCCACGTGACCCAGGCCGAAGTGGTGGTCCTGGGCCTGTTCGAATCGGACACGGCCGAGGCGATGCGCGTCTTCGTCATGCAAAAAGGCGAGCGCAGCCACATCGACAGCGAGAAACTCGAGATGCGCGCCGAGCTCAAGCGGCGCATACCGCTGAAGACGATCACCGAGACCCGCGCCGAATCGCCGTTCCCCGAGGAATTCGAGGCGCGCCTGCGCGATCAGAACGGCACCGGCAACTTCTACGCCGTGCCGATCTCGCGCGGCAATCGCGCCTGGGGCGTCATGGTGTCCTGCCACAAGGCGCCGGTGGAGCTCAGCGGCAGCCAGATCAAGCTGTTGAGCGGCGTCTCGGCGCGCCTGATCGCCGGCTTCAGCGGCTCGGAGCGCGACCAGAAGCTGCACTCGCTCGCCTATGTCGACCCGCTCACCGGCCTGCCCAACCGCGTGGCGATGCAATCGCTGCTCGACCAGGAACTGGGCAATGCGCAGCGCTCCAAGACGATGGCCGCGATCCTGTTCATCGACCTGGACCGGTTCAAGCAGGCCAACGACACGCACGGCCACGCCTTCGGCGACCGTCTGCTGATCCAGGCGGCCAACCGCATCCGCAACAACGTGCGCGAGGACGACGTGGTCGCGCGCATCGGCGGCGACGAATTCACCGTCATCCTGCCCGACGTGAAGAATCCGCGCGAGGCCGGCTCGGTCGCGCGCAAGCTCATCCAGTCGCTGTCGCGGCGCTTCGAGATCGACGGCCACACGATCTACACCGGCGCAAGCGTCGGCATCGCCATGTATCCGGACGACGGCGTGCGCGGCGCGGAACTGCTCAAGATGGCCGACACGGCGATGTATCGCGCCAAGAGCGCCGGGCGCAGCCGCTTCGCCTTCTACGAGGAGCCGATGAACGCCGAGAGCAAGCGGCGCACCGTGCTCGACGGGGAATTGCGCAATGCGCTCGAGCGCAGCGAGCTGGTCCTGCACTATCAGCCGCAGATCGACCTCAAGACCGGCGCGCTGTGCGGCGTGGAGGCGCTGGTGCGCTGGCAGCATCCGACGCGCGGCCTGCTGTTCCCGCGCGACTTCATCGAGTATGCCGAGGAGATCGGCCTGATCCCGGAGATCGGCGGCTGGGTCATGGCCGAGGCCTGCCGGCAGTTCCAGCAATGGCGCGAGGACGGCGTGCGCGTGCCGCGCGTGTCGGTGAACGTCTCGAACGGCCAGCTGCCGCGCACCAATTTCGTCCCGACGGTGCAGCAGCTGATCGCCCGCACCAACATGCCGCCCGGATCGCTGGAGATCGAGGTGACCGAGTCGATGCTGGTCGAGGGCGGCAAGCCGGCCATCGAGGCGCTCAACCAGCTCGCCAAGGACGGCGTGCTCATCGCGATCGACGACTTCGGCACCGGCTACTCGTCGTTCAGCTACCTCAAGACGATGCCCGCCCAGGTGCTCAAGCTCGACATGAGCTTCCTCGTCGATGCGCGCGAGGACAACGACGCGGGCAAGATCGTCGCGGCCATCATCAACATGGCCCACGCGCTGCAAAAGGAGGTCGTCGCCGAGGGTATCGAGCGCGTCGACCAGCTCAAGCTGCTCAAGACCCTGGGCTGCGAGCGCGGCCAGGGCTACCTGTTCGGCAAGGGCGTTCCTGCCGAGAACATCGCCCGTACGTTCCGCAGGCTGCCCGAGGTCGAACCGCCGGTGCCGCGCCTGCCGGCGGAGCGCGAGGAGGCGGCTGCCGCGGCGCAGAGCGCTACGGATCCGGTCCCGGCCGTTGCGCCGGTTGCCATCGCTTTGCCGGTCGTCAGTGCTGCGCTGCCGCTGCCAGCGGTGCTCGAGGTCGCGGCTGCACCGTCCGCGGCGCCGCCTCCGACCCGATTCCCGGTCGAATCGGCCGCGCAGGTCCCGCCCGCCGAGACCGGCGAAGCGGTGCCCGCCGACACGGCGGACGCGCTGTCCGATGATGCCGAACAGGCGATCGCCGACCTGATCCGCCTCGATGCCGCACCGGTCATGGAAAGCGCCGCCGGCGAGGGCGATTCGACCGCCGCAACCGATGAAGCCGACGACATCGCGCTCGATTTCGAGGCCGAGCACGCGGTGAGCTACGCGGCCGAATTCGCCGAAACCCTGGCGGCGCATCGCGCGGCGCAGGACGCCGTGATGCCCTCGGTGGAGTTCCCTGCCATCGCGCCGGCCCTGCCGGCGCACGCGCCGGAAACGGCCGACGCGCATGGCAACACCTGGCCGCCGATCGACGACCTGGCGGCGATGGCCACCGGCCTATCGCTGGAGGACGCCGGCACCCCGCTGGCACCGCTGGGCACGTCGCTGCAACTGCAGGACGCCCCGTCCTCGGCGCACATCTAGCGTCCCTTGCCGCTCCGGGCCCCGTGCCGCGGGACGCCAGAGACCTTCCCCGATATCAGTGCAGGCTGCAGCGCGCCGAGAGCGATACCCTGGCGTGCGAACTGCTGTCGGCGAACGACGAGTGCATCTTCATCAAGGGCGCCGTGCAGGTGCTGGCATTGATACCGGCAAAGCGCAGCCAGCCGCGCAGCGAATCGGACGACGCGCCCAGCGCGAACTGCGGCCGCACGTAGGTCTGCGCCTCGCCGGCGGCCAGGCGCGTCGTGCCCATGTCGATGAGCGTGGGCGCGCGGCTCACTTCGGCCCAGGCGGCGGCCTGCGTGGCGCTGGCCAGCGAGTAGTCCGGAAGGGAACTGGGTGCGCGCACCAGCGAGCTCCAGTGGGTGTCGAGGATTTCGGCGGTGACGTTGAGATTGGTTTCCAGGCGCACCCAGCCGGGCGCGGTCGGATCGGCGCTCGGCGTGGCGCCGGCCGCGGCCAGCGGCGCGAGCAGCGTGAACAGGGGCGCGAGCAAGAGCGCGGGCCCGCATCGCGCGACCCGGACCTTTTGAGGCTTGCTCGAGCAATGAGGCGTGGTGCGCACGGTGGCCCTGACCCTCGCCGGAAGGTGTCTAGCACATCATCCATTCTGTTCGTTGCCGGCAAATTACGGAATAGGGGGCCGCTGGCCCCCTATTCCTGGTCGCAGGTCCGGACGGTGGACGCCCGGACGGCCATGCCGTGCCGGCTCAGTAGCCGGAAGTGCCGGTAGGCGCCGGCGCGTCGTGCGGCGCGACCTGGGCGGTCGGCGCCGCCAGGCTGGCCGCGCTCGGCGTGCTGCCATGCAGCACGGCAAGAATGGGCACGATCAGCAGGGCGACGATGTTGATGATCTTGATCAGCGGATTGACGGCCGGGCCGGCGGTGTCCTTGTAGGGGTCGCCGACCGTGTCGCCGGTGACCGCCGCCTTGTGGGCATCGGAACCCTTGCCGCCGTGGTGTCCCTCCTCGATGTACTTCTTGGCGTTGTCCCAGGCGCCGCCGCCGGTCGTCATCGAGATGGCGACGAACAGGCCGGTGACGATGGTGCCCATCAGGACGCCGCCCAGCGCGGCAGGCCCGAGCAGCACGCCCACGACGATGGGCACCAGCACCGGCAGCAGCGAGGGGATCATCATCTCCTTGATCGCCGCGGTGGTGAGCATGTCGACCGCACGCGAGTAGTCCGGCTTGGCCGAACCGTCCATGATGCCCTTGATCTCGCGGAACTGGCGCCGGACTTCCTCGACGACGGCGCCGGCCGACCGGCCCACCGCCTCCATCGCCATCGCGCCGAACAGGAACGGGATCATGCCGCCGATGAACAGGCCGACGATGACATGCGGGTCGGAGAGATCGAAGATCGTGTGCATGCCGGCCTGGTCGAGCGCATGGGTGTAGTCGGCAAACAGCACCAGCGCGGCCAGTCCGGCCGAGCCGATCGCATAGCCCTTGGTCACGGCCTTGGTCGTGTTGCCGACGGCATCGAGCGGATCGGTGATGGCCCGCACTTCCTTGGGCAGGCCGGCCATCTCGGCGATGCCGCCGGCGTTGTCGGTGATGGGCCCGTAGGCATCGAGCGCCACGATGATGCCGGTCATCGACAGCATGGCGGTGGCCGCCACCGCGATGCCGTACAGGCCGGCGAGGAAGTACGAGAGCAGGATGGCCGCGCAGATCGCGACCACCGGCCAGGCGCAGGCGCGCATCGACACGGCGATGCCGGCGATGATGTTGGTGGCGTGTCCCGTGGTCGATGCCTGGGCGACGTGCTGCACCGGCTTGAAGTCGGTGCCGGTGTAGTACTCCGTGATGTAGACCAGCGCGGCGGTGAGGGCCAGGCCGACGACCGCGCAGCCGTAGAGCTTGACCACCGACAGGCCGGCGCCGGCGGCGACGGGCCCGAGCAGCCAGTTGGTGACGAACCAGAACGCCACCAGCGAGAGCACGCCGGCGACCAGCAGGCCGCGGTACAGCGCGTTCATGATCTTGCCGCCGTCGCGGGCCTTGACGAAGAAGCAGCCGACGATGGAGGCGATGATCGACACGCCGGATATCGCCAGCGGATAGACCAGCCCGGCATCGCTGCCCGGGAAGGCGAAGGCGCCCACCAGCATGGTGGCGACCACCGTCACGGCGAAGGTCTCGAACAGGTCGGCGGCCATGCCGGCGCAGTCGCCGACGTTGTCGCCGACGTTGTCGGCGATCACCGCGGGATTGCGCGGATCGTCCTCGGGGATGCCGGCCTCGACCTTGCCGACCAGGTCGGCGCCGACGTCCGCGCCCTTGGTGAAGATGCCGCCGCCCAGACGCGCGAAGATCGAGATGAGCGAAGAGCCGAACGCCAGGCCGATCATCGGGTGCAGCGCGGCGCCGGCGTCGCCGCCGGATTCGTGCAGGCTGGTAAGCAGCGTGTAGAAGCCGGCCACGCCCAGCAGGCCCAGGCCGACCACCAGCAGGCCGGTGATGGCGCCGCCGCGGAACGCGACATCGAGCGCGGGATTGAGCCCCCGCGTGGCCGCCTGCGCGGTGCGCACGTTGGCGCGGACCGACACGTTCATGCCGATGAAGCCGGCCGCGCCCGAGAGGACCGCGCCGACGACGAAGCCCAGCGCGGTGAGCCATCCGAGCTTGGGAATGGCGGCAATGATGACGGCGAGCACGACACCGACGATGGCGATGGTGCGGTACTGCCGGCTCAGGTACGCCTGGGCACCCTGCTGGATCGCCTGGGCGATTTCCTGCATCCGGGCATTGCCGGCGTCCTGTTTGAGGATCCAGACCGTAGAGAGGGCGCCAAAAACCACCGCGGCGACGCCGCAGAGCAGGGCGAGCAGAACTCCAGACATGCAGTGCTCCTTTGACAGAATGCAGCCAAGACAGTACGGCCCCCGCCTGACGCCAAGCTTGCATGCCGGAACGCGGACCCGGAGTGCGGGGCCGGGCGCGCGGCAGCGGCCGCTACGACTCCAACACCTCCAGGACGCGCTTCTGGATGTCCTCGACGGACCCGACGCCGCTGATCGCGCGGTAGCGCGGTGCGCCGGCCGCGCCCGAATCGGCCCAGGCCGAGTAGTAGTCGACCAGCGGCCGGGTCTGGGCGTGGTAGACCTCGAGGCGCTTGCGGACGATTTCCTCGCGGTCGTCGTCGCGCAGCACCAGCGCTTCGCCCGTCACGTCGTCGTGGCCGGGCACGCGCGGCGGATTGTTGCGCACGTGGTAGGTGCGGCCGCTGGCCGGGTGGACCCGGCGTCCGCTCATGCGTTCGACGATGTCGCTGTCGGGCACGGCGATCTCCAGCACCAGGTCGATGCCGACCTTGGCCGCGCGCATCGCCTCGGCCTGCGCGATGGTCCTGGGAAAGCCGTCGAAGAGATAGCCGTCGGCGCAGTCGGCCTGCGTGAGGCGCTCGCGCACCAGGTCGATGATGATCTGGTCCGAAACCAGCTGGCCCGCGTCCATGACCTTCTTGGCGGCGACGCCCAGCTCCGTCCCGGCCTTGACCGCTGCCCGCAGCATGTCGCCGGTCGAGATCTGCGGTATGTGCAGGCGCGTGCGCAGGAAGGCCGCTTGCGTGCCCTTTCCGGCCCCGGGTGGTCCGAGCAAAATCAGCCGCATGTTCCCCTCGCGCACGCCGGTGCGCGCTCCAAAGTGCCTAGCTATTTTTATGTCCTGCCGCGAGCGATCGGTCTCTCAAGCGAGCCGCATCTTACCCGGAACTGCGGTCGGTACGCGTGCGCCAATGCTTCCCATTGCCGCCTGGCCGGTTGCAGTGCGCCATAAGCAAGGACATCGGCAAGAACATCGGCAAGAACATTGTCGCTGTCCACGACAGCGACGCGCGTCAGGGCCGGTCTTCGGCGGCCGCCCGGGCGGCGTGCCGCTCGCTGGCTTGGTGGCCCTCGGCCAATGCGCGGCGCACCCGATCGAGGTCGGCCGGCGTGTCGACGCCGGCCGGCAAGGGCGCCGCAAGTTCGACCACCGCGATGGCGCTGCCGTGATAGAGCGCGCGCAGCTGCTCGAGATTTTCGTGCGCCTCTATCGCCGGGCGCGCCAGTGTCGGAAAGCGCAGCAGATAGCCGACGCGATAGGCATACAGGCCGACGTGGCGCAACGCCGGCAGGTCCGCGGGCAGCGTTGCCACCGCGGGTGCGGCGCCAAAGGCGTCGCGCGACCAGGGGATCGGCGCGCGCGAGAACAGCAGCGCGCGGCCGCGCGCGTCGCGCACGACCTTGACGACGTTGGGATCGAAGAACTCGGCCGGGTCGGCGAGTGCGTGCGCGGCCGTGGCGATGTCGCAGTGCGGGTCGGCCGCCAGCGCGGCGGCGACCTGGCGGATGACGCCCGGCGGGATCAGCGGCTCGTCCCCCTGGACGTTGACCACCAGCGCGCCCGGGTCCAGGCCGAGCAGCGCGCAGGCCTGGGCCAGGCGATCGGTGCCGGTCGGATGGCGGTCGTCGGTGAGTATGGCCTGCACGCCGTGCCGGTGGCAGGCGTCGAGGATGCGCGCGCTGTCGGCGCAGACCACGACGCGCTCGGCGCCGCTGGCCGCCGCGCGCCGCGCCACGCGCACCACCATCGGCACGCCGCCGATATCGGCCAGCGGCTTGTCGGGCAGCCGGCTCGAGCCCAGGCGCGCCGGGATCAGCGCGGTGAACGCCGTGCCCTCCGGCCTCATCCGCGCGTCTCGCGCTCGTCGTCGTCGAGGCGCCGCGCCTCGCTCTCGAGCATGATCGGCATGCCGTCGCGGATCGGATAGGCCAGTGCCGCCGACAGCGAGACCAGTTCCTGGCGGTCGCGGTCGTAGCGCAGCGGCCCCTTGCTCACGGGGCAGACCAGTATGTCAAGCAGCTTCGGATCCATAGGACCATCCTCTGAGGCGGGTGGCGAGGAAGTCGATCAGCCCCACGTCCAGGTCCGAATGCAGGGGCACGACCCAGATGCGCTCGTCGCGGCCGAGCTGCGCATCCCGGTAGCATTTTACGGCGTCCTTCTCCGTCATCAGGACGCGGTCGTAGCGCTCGAGCGGAACCAGCGCCGCGGTGATCGTGTCGTGATCGGGCAGGGCGATGGTGTCGCATTCGAGGCCATGCTCGCGCAGCATCGCGAAGAAGCGCTCCGGATTGCCGATCGCGCACAGCGCCAGCAACCGCAGCTTGTGCTCGCGCTGCTCGCGCGCGAGCGCATCGAGCGACACCTGCTGCGCGGGCGCCGACATCCGCACCGCGTCCTGCAGGCTGGTCTGCATGCGGAAGAACGGCGAGTGGATGCGCACCGGCGGCACGACCCCGTGCAGCACGACCGCATCGACGTGCTGCAGGCGCTCGGGCGGATCGCGCAACGGGCCGGCCGGCAGCAGCCAGCCGTTGCCCACGCCGTTGCCGTTGACCACGACGATCTCCATGTCGCGGCCCAGCCGCCGGTGCTGCAGGCCGTCGTCGGCGATCAGCAGGTCGCAGCCGGCGTTGGAGGCGAGCAGCAGCTGCGCCGCGGCGATGCGGTCGCGTCCCACGGCCACCGGGCAGCCGGCGATATGGCGGATCAGCAGGGGTTCGTCGCCGCACTGGGCCGGGTCGCCGTCGGGTTCGACCAGCAGCGGCCCCTCGGCGCCGCCACCGAAGCCGCTGGATACGACGCCCGGGTTCCAGCCACGGCCGCGCAGCGCGCGCACCATTTCGATGACCAGCGGCGTCTTGCCGGTTCCGCCGACGGTGAGATTGCCGACGACGATCACCGGCACCGGCAAGCGCACCGGCCGGCGGTAGCCGACGCGGTAGGCCAGGGCGCGCATGCCGCGCCAGCTGCGGTGCACCAGGTGCAGCGGCAGCATCAGCCAAGCCAGCAGGCCGCGGCGCTGCCAGGCGCGGCGCACCCGACGGTGCGCCCAGCTGCGCAGCGCGGTGCCGAGCGCGGAGCTCATCGCCCGCCGCTGGAGCGGTGCTGGGTGGCGAAACTCAGCCGCGACAGCCCCGCGTTGCGCGCCGCTTCCATCACCGTGATGACCGACTGGTGCGGCGCCTGCGCGTCGGCGTTGATGACCACCACCGGGTCGGTGAGCTTGGCCGCGGCGGCGCGCAGCAGGTCGGCCAGGGCGCCCGAGTCGCTGACCGGTATGACCGTGCGGCCCAGGGCGAACCGGCCGTCGGCGCTGATGCCGACCTGGATCTCCTGCAGCCGCGCGGCCGCCTGGTTCGGATCGGCCGAGGGCAGCTCGATCTGCAGCTGGGCAAAGCGCGAGTACGTCGTGCTGACCGCCAGGAAGATCAGCACCACCAGCAGCACGTCGATCAGCGGGATCAGGTTGACTTCCGGATCCTCGGCGTAGCCGCGCCGGAATTTCATGGGTTGGCGCGCGCGGCGCGCGGGTCGGCGTACAGCGCCTCGATGAGGCGCTGCGCCTGCTGTTCGAGATCGACGAGGAAGTCGTCGATGCGGGCGCGAAAGATCCGGTACGCCAGCACCGAGGGCACGGCCACGATGATGCCGAAGGCGGTCGAGTACAGCGCGATCGATATCCCCTGGGCCAGCTGCTGCGGGTTGGCGCCGGTCTGCTGCGAGGCGAAGATGTCGATCATGCCGACCACCGTGCCCAGCAGGCCCAGCAGCGGCGCGATCGAGCCTATGGCGCCCAGCAGCGTGAGGTAGCGCGACAGTTCATGCGCCACGTGGCCGCCGGCGATCTCGAGCGCCTTGGAGGCGACATCGCGCGAGGCGCCGGCGCTGCGCAGGCCGGCGGCGAACAGGAAGCCCAGGGCGGAGCTCGTCTCGAGCTTGTTCAGGACGTCCAGGTTGATCTGGCGCCGCGTATACAGGTTGAGCACATCGCCCAGCAGGTTGGCCGGCAGCACGCGGCTGCGTCGCAGGGCGACACTGCGTTCGATGATGAGGGCGAGCGCGACGATGGAGGCGATGATCAGCGGCCAGACGGGCCAGCCCAGGGTTTGAACAATGGCGAACACGAAAGGATTTCCGATCGGCAAAAGCCGGAAGTGTAGAGCCGATCGCCGGCGCGCTTCGGGCGCGCCCGGGTGGGGCCGGCCAAACGGCCGAGGGCACCGTGCGCGGGGCAGCGCGGCCTGTGGACAAGTTTGTGGAGAAGTATCCTAAGCTGGTTCGAAATAAGGGCATGCGCAAAGCCCGCAAACTGCGCACGCCACCGGCGCGAGAAAAAATCCCTATTCTTTTCAAGTAGATATGCATACCTACCCAGGGCGCTGCCGCACGCTGACCCGATACTGCCGCCCGCGGTAAATTTGTGGAAACCTTTCAGGCTGCAACCCCGCATGGAATCTGGCTCCGACCGGCAAAACCCTGAATTGACACGGGTTTGCCTCACAGTCTCGCAGTTGAACCGCGCCGTTTCGGGAGCGCTGCAGGCCGAATTCGGCGCCCAGCGCGTGCGCGGAGAACTTGCCTCGCTGACGCGGGCGGCCAGCGGGCACTGGTATTTCACGCTCAAGGACGCCAGCGCCCAGGTGCGCTGCGTGATGTTCCGCAGCCGCAATGCCCAGCTCGATTTCGCGCCGCGCGATGGCGACGAGGTCGAGGTGCTCGCCAACGTGGGCCTCTACGAGGCGCGCGGCGAGTTCCAGCTCACGGTGGAGGCGATGCGCCGCTTCGGCGCCGGGCGCCTGTGGGAGGAATTCCTGCGTCTGCGCCAGCGCCTGACCGCCGAAGGCCTGTTCGACTCGGCCATCAAGCGGCCGCTGCCGGCCCTGCCACGGCGCGTCGGCGTGGTGACCTCGCTGCAGGCGGCGGCACTGCGCGACGTGCTCACGACGCTGCGGCGCCGCGCCCCGTACCTGGGCATCATCGTCTACCCCGTGCCGGTCCAGGGCAGCGAGGCCGCGGGTCGGATCGCCGCCATGCTGGCCACGGCCTCGCGCCGTGCGGAGGTCGACGTACTGCTGCTGGTGCGCGGCGGCGGTTCGCTCGAGGACCTGTGGTCGTTCAACGACGAGGGCGTCGCCCGCGCGATCCGCGCCTGCGCCGTGCCCGTCATCGTCGGCGTCGGCCATGAATCGGATTTCACGATCGCCGATTTCGCCGCCGACCTGCGCGCGCCGACGCCGACCGCCGCGGCCGAACTGGTCGCGCCCGAGCGCGCCGTGCTGCTGCGCGAACTGGGCACGCGCTTGCGGGCCATCAGCCGGGCGCTGGGCCGGCGCATGGGCGAGCGCGCCCAGCAGCTGGACCACGCGTTTCGCCTGCTGGCCTCGCCGCGCGCACCCCTGCGCGCCCTGGACCTGCGAATTGCCGACCTGCGCGCGCGTGCCGCCGGGCGCGCACGCGCGCTGCTGCGCCAGCACCGCGCGGCCACGGCCGACCTGGCCGACAGCCTGCGCCGCGCACGGCCGGCGCCGGAGCAGGGGCTGGCGCGCCTCGCCGAGCTGGGCTACCGGCTGCAAAAGGCCCAGCAGCGTGGCGCGCAGTTGCGCGCCAGCGCGCTGGCGCTGCGGGCCGGCGCGCTGGCGCACCTGAACGTGCAGGGCGTGCTCGATCGCGGTTTCGCCATACTTCGCGACCCCTCCGGCCGGCCGGTGACGCAGGCGGCGGCGCTGGCGCCCGGCATGCCGGTGGCGGCCACGCTGGCGCAGGGCAGCGCGGACCTCGTCGTCACGCGCAGCCACAAGACCCCATAACGCGTGAGGTCGGCGTGCGGCCACGCACTGACGCCGGCGCGGCGACGCAATAGAATCGCGTTCCTACCGACGGGGAGTCGCGGCGCGGGTTCGAACCGAACCGGGCCCGGCCCGCCCGGACGACGCGGCTGACGATCACCCCTCCCAACCAAGGAAGCACCATGGAACACACCCTACCCGCGCTGCCCTACGCTGCCGATGCCCTGGCCCCGTACATCTCCAAGGAAACGATGGAGTTCCACTACGGCAAGCATCACCAGACGTATGTCACCAACCTCAACAACCTGATCAAGGGCACCGAGTTCGCCGACAGCGGCCTCGAGGACATCGTGCGCAAGTCCAGCGGCGGCGTGTTCAACAACGCCGCGCAGATCTGGAACCACACGTTCTTCTGGCACAGCCTCAAGCCGGCCGGCGGCGGCGAGCCCGGCGGCGCGCTGGCGGCAGCCATCAGCAAGAAGTGGGGTTCGTTCGCCGGCTTCAAGGAGGCCTACACCAAGAGCGCCCTGGGCAACTTCGGCTCGGGCTGGACCTGGCTGGTGAAGAAGGCCGACGGCAGCGTCGACATCGTCAACACGTCCAACGCCGGCACACCGCTCACGACGGCCGACAAGGCGCTGCTGACCATCGACGTCTGGGAGCACGCGTACTACATCGACTACCGCAACGCGCGCGCCAAGTTCGTCGAGACCTTCCTGAACAACCTGGCGAACTGGGACTTCGCGGCGAAGAATTTCGCGTAATTCTCCCTCTCGCCCGCCCTCTCCCGCACGCGGGAGAGGGCGTTGAATTCACCCTCTCCCTCCGGGAGAGGGCAGGGGTGAGGGCTCAGCGCCCCGCCGCCTTCGCTATCCCCTTGATCACGCTGCCGGCGCCCAGCCCGTGCGCCTTGAACCACCCGCCATCCATCTCCAGCGCGTAGCGCACGCCGTGGCGCGCGCAATGCGTGTCGTCGGTGCGGGCCTTCATCTCCTCGACATTGACGATCGAGCCGTCGTTGTCGATGAATGCCACCGCCAGCGGCAGCAGCGTGTTGCGCATCCACATGCAGTGGCGGTCGGTCTCGTCGAAGATGAACAGCATGCCGTGGTTGGGCGCCAGCGACTGGCGGTACATCAGGCCGCGCATCCGCGTGCTGTCGTTGTCGGCCAGTTCGGCGTGGATCAGGTGTATGCCGGCCGACAGTTCGACGGTTGGCAAGGCCGCGCCCTGCGCGGCGGCCTGCCGTGCCGGCAGCAGCAGCGTGAACAGCGCGGCGAACAGCGCGGTCAGCAGCGCGGTCGACAGCGCGCAGGACAGCGGGGCTGCCGGGGCCGTCGCCGGCCGGGCATTGAAGAAGAATCGATACGGCGAACGCGACTGCGGGTGCGGCATGGGGTTGATGTCCGTGACGGGTGGGCCAGACGGCACTGTAGAGGGCACCGGCCGGTCATTCAAGCGCGCGGCGGCCGCGGCGGCCACGGCCGCGGCGCTACACTCGCTGCCACGCACTGGCGCGACACACTCGGGAAAAAAGAAAATGGCCTATCAACATATCGTGGTGCCCAAGGTCGGTGAAAAGATTACGGTGAAGGCCGATGGCACGCTCACCGTGCCGGACCACCCCATCATCCCGTTCATCGAAGGCGACGGAACCGGGTTCGACATCACGCCGGTGATGATCAAGGTGGTCGACGCCGCCGTCGCCAAGGCCTACGGCGGACGGCGCAAGATCAGCTGGATGGAGGTCTACGCCGGCGAGAAGGCCACCCGGGTGTACGGACCGGATGTCTGGCTCCCCGAGGAAACGCTGTCCGCGCTGGTCGAGTACGTCGTGTCGATCAAGGGGCCGCTGACCACGCCGGTGGGTGGGGGCATACGGTCGATCAACGTGGCCATGCGCCAGGAACTCGACCTGTACGTATGCCTGCGGCCGGTGCGCTACTTCACCGGGGTGCCCAGCCCGGTGCGCGAGCCGGAAAAGACCAACATGGTGATCTTCCGCGAGAACTCCGAGGACATCTATGCCGGCATCGAATATGAAGCCGAGTCGGACAAGGCGCGCAAGCTGATCGACTTCCTGCAAAAGGAGATGGGTGTCACCAAGATCCGCTTTCCGGCCACCTCGGGCATCGGCATCAAGCCCGTGTCGCGCGAGGGCACCGAGCGGCTGGTGCGCAAGGCCATCCAGTACGCCCTGGACAACGGGCGCAAGTCCGTCACCTTCGTCCACAAGGGCAACATCATGAAGTTCACCGAAGGCGCTTTTGCCCGTTGGGGCTACGCCCTGGCACAGCGCGAATTTGGTGCGCAACTGCTCGATGGAGGACCTTGGCAGGTTATAAAGAGTGAGCGCGGCGATATCGTACTTAAAGACGTGATAGCCGATGCTTTTTTGCAACAAATCCTGCTTCGCCCTGCCGAATACGACGTGATCGCCACCTTGAACCTCAATGGCGACTACATCTCCGATGCGCTCGCCGCGCAGGTCGGCGGCATCGGCATCGCGCCGGGCGCCAACATGTCGGACACGGTGGCTGTGTTCGAGGCGACGCACGGCACGGCACCCAAGTACGCCGGCAAGGACTACGTCAACCCGGGTTCGGAGATCCTGTCGGCCGAGATGATGCTGCGCCACATGGGCTGGGACGAGGCCGCCGACCGCATCATCGCGGCGATCGAAAAGGCCATCGGCAACAAGACGGTCACCTACGACCTGGCGCGCCTGATGCCGGGCGCAACCCAGTTGTCCTGCTCGGGATTCGGCGCGGCGCTGATCGCGCAGATGTAGGCCGCGGCGCGGCCGGCGCGCCGCCGGGCGCACCGCCGGCCGAATGAAAAAGCCCCGCATCGCGGGGCTTTTTTTTCCTCTGGTGTCGACCGTCACGCGTTGGGCGTGATGTTCGATGCCTGCTTGCCCTTGGGACCCTGCACGATCTCGAAGACCACCTTCTGGCCTTCCTTGAGGGTCTTGAAGCCGCCGATCTGTATCGCCGAAAAATGTGCGAACAAGTCCTCCCCGCCGTCGTCCGGGGTAATGAAACCATACCCCTTGGCATCGTTAAACCATTTCACCGTCCCTGTAGCCATGCAAACGTCCTCTTCTCCGCGTTTCCCGAACTGAAGTAAGGCGTCGCGGTGCATCCGGCCAGCAGCGCCGGTTCCTCCCCCGGGACCCCTATCCCTACGGCCGACCCCAATCACGCTGCGGGCCTGCCTTGACTCCTGCGAGGTTTCTCCGCCATCGTCAGGAGTAGGATTGTTCGGTCAAATCTGACGGGACGTCAAGACCCGTTGCGGCCCGGCCTGGTGCGCCGACCGCGCCGTTTTGGCCCCTGCGCAAGGTTGAGGGCCGGAATCGCACGAAAACCGGGCGTATCACGGGCGGCCAACGGCCGATCGCACCCGGGCCGGGCAGGTCACTATTCCACCCGTCAGGTCACGCTTTTCACGTCCGGGGGTGCTGCGAATGGACCGCCGTTTCACTTATGATGTAAGCGGTAGCGACCCGCGCCCTGGCGTGCTACGTTTTGCGTCGCGGGGTGCCTTTTTTTGTGAGTCATGAGCGAACGGTTCGAAGAGGGCACTGTCGTAGAAAAGAAGGTAGCGGAGACCAAGCCGCCACCGATGTTCCAAGTCGTCCTTTTAAATGACGATTTCACCCCCATGGAGTTTGTCGTCGGCGTCCTGCAGAAGTTTTTCGGCAAGGGTCGGGAACAGGCGACCCAGATCATGCTAAAAGTGCATCACGAGGGCCGTGGTATCTGCGGCGTGTATCCGCGAGATGTGGCGGCCAGCAAGGTCGAGCAGGTTTGCAGTTTTTCACGCGAGCACCAGCACCCGCTGCAGTGCGTGATGGAGGAAGCATGATCGCGCAGGAATTGGAAGTCAGCTTGCACATGGCCTTCGTGGAGGCCAGGCAGGCTCGTCACGAGTTCATCACCGTCGAGCACCTGCTGCTCGCGCTGCTGGACAATCCCTCGGCCACGGAGGTGCTGCGCGCGTGCGCGTGCAACATCGAGGATCTGCGCAAGAGCCTGCAGAATTTCATCGCCGACAACACGCCCGTCCTGCCGCAAAATTCGGAGGCCGATACCCAGCCGACGCTGGGCTTCCAGCGCGTGATCCAGCGCGCCATCATGCATGTCCAGTCCACCTCCAACGGCAAGAAAGAGGTGACGGGGGCCAACGTGCTCGTCGCGATCTTCGGCGAAAAAGACTCGCACGCGGTCTACTACCTGCATCAGCAAGGCGCAACGCGCCTGGATGTGGTCAATTTCATTTCGCACGGCATCACGAAGGCGCCTGCCGCCGACGAAAAGGCCAAGCCGCAAGGCGAGCCCGAGCAGGAGTCGGGCGAGTCGCGCGACCAGGTTTCGCCGCTCGAGCAGTACACGCAGAACCTCAACGCCTTGGCACGCGACGGCAAGATCGATCCGCTGATCGGGCGCGAGCCGGAAGTGGAGCGCGTCATCCAGGTGCTGTGCCGCCGGCGCAAGAACAACCCGCTGCTCGTCGGCGAGGCCGGCGTCGGCAAGACGGCGATCGCCGAAGGCCTTGCCTGGCGCATCGTCAAGAACGAAGTGCCCGAGATCCTCGAAAAGGCCAACGTCTACTCGCTCGACATGGGCGCACTGCTGGCCGGCACCAAGTATCGCGGCGATTTCGAGCAGCGCCTGAAGGCGGTGCTCAAGCAATTGAAGTCCAACCAGCAGGCGGTGCTGTTCATCGATGAAATCCATACGCTGATCGGTGCGGGCTCCGCCTCGGGCGGCACGCTCGACGCGTCGAACCTGCTCAAGCCGGCGTTGTCGACCGGGCAACTCAAGTGCATCGGTGCGACCACCTACACCGAATACCGCGGCATCTTCGAGAAGGACCACGCACTGTCGCGGCGCTTCCAGAAGATCGACGTCAACGAGCCAACGGTGCAGCAGACGATCGAGATCCTCAAGGGGCTGAAGTCGCGCTTCGAGGAGCACCATGGCGTGAAGTACTCGACCAGCGCGATCCAGGCGGCGGCCGAGTTGTCGGCCAAGTTCATCAATGACCGCCACCTGCCCGACAAGGCGATCGACGTGATCGACGAAGCCGGCGCGGCGCAACGCATCCTGCCCGTGTCCAAGCGCAAGAAGACCATCGGCAAGAACGAGGTCGAAGACATCATCTCCAAGATCGCGCGCATTCCGCCGCAGACGGTGTCGAGCGACGATCGCACGCAGCTCAAGAACCTCGAGCGCAACCTCAAGAACGTGGTGTTCGGCCAGGATCCCGCGATCGAGGCCCTGTCGGCCGCCATCAAGATGGCGCGCTCGGGCCTGGGTCGTCCGGAGAAGCCGATCGGCGCTTTCCTGTTCTCGGGGCCCACGGGCGTGGGCAAGACCGAGGTGGCCAAGCAGCTCGCGTTCACGCTCGGCATCGAGCTCATCCGCTTCGACATGTCGGAGTACATGGAACGCCATGCCGTAAGCCGCCTCATCGGCGCGCCGCCGGGATACGTCGGCTTCGACCAGGGCGGCCTGCTGACCGAGGCGATCGCCAAGAAACCGCACGCGGTGTTGCTCCTCGACGAGATCGAGAAGGCACATCCGGACATCTTCAACATCCTGCTGCAGGTCATGGACCACGGGACGTTGACCGACAATAACGGTCGCAAGGCGGACTTCCGCAACGTCATCCTCATCATGACGACCAATGCCGGCGCCGAGACCCTGCAAAAGCGCTCGATCGGCTTCGGCAACAGCCGAGAGGCCGGGGACGAACTGGCCGAAATCCGGCGCATGTTCACGCCGGAGTTCCGCAACCGCCTGGATGCGACGATCAGCTTTGCGGCGCTCGACCGCGAGATCATCCTGCGCGTGGTCGACAAGTTCCTCATGCAGCTGGAAGAGCAGCTGCACGAGAAGAAGGTCGACATCGTGTTCAGCGATGCGCTGCGTGCCCACCTGGCAAAGAAGGGCTTCGATCCGATCATGGGTGCGCGTCCCATGGCGCGCCTGATCCAGGACACGATCCGCAAGGCGCTGGCCGACGAATTGCTTTTCGGACGCCTGGTCAACGGCGGCAAGGTGGAAGTGGATGTCGACGGCGAAGACAACGTCAAGCTCGACTTTCCGCCGGCCGATAGTGGCGACGCTCCGGCTCCCGAGCGTGGCGAGCCGGTTCTCTCCGAGTAATGCCTTCGGCGTGACGGCGCAACGCGCCGTCGACGCCGTCAGCTTGGGCCGCCTCGTGGCGGCCTTTGTCTTTCTCGTCGGGTTGGCGGCACATGCCGATCAGGATGTGCCGGCGCCCCCGGCCACGCCCGTCGGCTTGTGGCAAACGGTCAGCGATAACGACGGCAAGACCGAGGCGCTGGTGCGAATCCGTGAACAGGACGGTGAACTGCGCGGCGTCATCGAGACGCTCCTCGATCCCGTTAAGCGCGCGGACCTTTGCAGGAAGTGTCCTGGTGATCGGCAAAATCAGCCCGTGCAGGGCTTGACGATCATCACTGGGCTGCGCAAAAGCGACGATGGTTTCGCGGGCGGCGAGATCCTCGATCCCAAGAGCGGCCGCATCTATTCGTGCAGGATGCACCTGATCGACGGCGGCAAGCGCCTGGAAGTTCGCGGATTTCTCGGTTTCTCGCTGCTCGGACGTACGCAGACCTGGATCCGCCAGGAATGAAAAACGGCATGGCAATCCGCGCAGCGTTGAGCGCCGCACTCTTGCTGACCGCGAGGCTTGCGGGTTCCAGCGATTTGCCGACGGCGCATCCTTGGCACGATCAAGCGCGCGCAATGCTGGAACACCTCGTGGACGTTCCCACCGTCAAAGGACGAGGGCGGGTTCCGGAGCTCGCCAACTGGCTTGCCGCGCAGTACCGCGCGCACGGGTTCCCTTCCGAGGACATCCGCGTACTGCCCTACGGGGAAACCGCGGCATTCATTGCGCGGTGGCGCGCTCCGGGCAAGCCGGTGGCGCGGCCGATCATGCTCATGTCGCACCTTGACGTGGTCGAAGCATTGCCGGAGGACTGGAAGGAGGCAAGACCGTTTCAGTTCTCCGAGAAGGATGGCTACTACTACGGACGCGGCACCTTCGATATCAAGCAGGGCGTTGCGGCCACGACGATTGCCCTGTTTGAACTCAAGAAGGCCGGGTTTGCGCCAAGCCGGGATATCGTCGTCTTTTATTCCGGTGACGAAGAAACCGACGGCGAAGGTGCCCGGCTTGGGGCCACCAAATGGCACGACCTCCTGGACGTGGAATTCGGGTTGAATTCGGATGCGGGCGGCGGCAATCGCGCCCCGGACGGTCACTTCATCTCGTTCAACTTACAGAGCGCCGAGAAGACTTACGCCACCTACACGTTTACCGCCCGCAATCGAGGCGGACATTCGTCGCAACCCAGGGCCGACAATGCCATCTATGAATTGGCCGATGCCCTGCGCCGACTCGCGGCGTACCGCTTCGAGCCTGCGATGAACGAAACGTCGCGCGCCTATTTCAGCGAGCGGCAGAAGTCCGAACCCGGTGCGCTGGGAGACGCGATGCGCGCCTGGCTCGCGAACCCGGGCGACGGCAAGGCGGCCGATTTCATCGAGGCCCAAGCCACGGAAATCGGATACACGCGCACGCGATGCGTGGCCACGCGGCTTCAAGCCGGGCACGCCGACAACGCCCTGCCGCAGATGGCGCAGGCGACGGTCAACTGCCGGATTCTCCCGGGAGTCTCGACGGATGCGATTCGCGACGAGCTCGCGCGCGTGGTCGCGGATCCTGGCATCGAGGTGCGGCCGTCCGATGTCTCCGCCATCGCGCCCGAGTCGCCGCTGCGAGCGGACGTGGTCCATGCGTATGCCGCTGCCGTCCACGCACTGCACCCCGATGCCCCGATCGTTCCGGAAATGAGTCCCGGGGCAAGCGATGGCACGTTCTTCCGGGGCGCCGGCATCCCGGTCTACGGCGTGGACGGTTCCTGGGTTGTCGTTCCGGAGGACTACCGTGCCCATGGCAAAGACGAGCGACTTCCCGTCGGTGCCTTGGGCGATGACGTGGATCATTGGGTTCTGATGTTGAAGGAACTTGCCGGCCCCCAACCTTGACTTGACGCGGTACGTTCCAAGCCGGCTCAGCCGGCGCCGGTGCTACCGAAGCCGCCGCTTCCGCGCTCGCTTGCCGCGAACTGGTCGACCGCGACCAGGCGCACCTGCTGCACGGGAACGATGACCAGTTGCGCGATCCGGTCGAGGGGCTCGATTCGAAAGGGCGTGGCGCTGCGGTTCCACATCGATACCATCAACTGCCCCTGGTAATCGGAGTCGATCAGCCCCACGAGATTGCCGAGCACGATGCCGTGCTTGTGACCTAGCCCCGAGCGCGGCAGGATCAGCGCAGCGAACCCGGGATCGGCCAGGTGGATGGCGAAGCCGGCCGGGATCAGGGCACTCGCGCCGGCTTGGAGTTCGAGTGGTCCGTCGATGCACGCTCGCAGGTCGATGCCTGCGGAGCCGGCCGTCGCATATTGGGGTGGCGTGGCGCGCAAGCGATCATCGACGATGCGGATCTGCAGCTCCGGCAGCTCCGCGCCTGGCCGATCCGTACGCAAGCGGTTCGACCCGTCGCCATTCATGCAGCGTGCTTTCCTTCGTGCCGCACCAGCTTGCGCGGCGTTTCCTCGACATCGACCGAGCTCGCCAGGCGCTCGGCGATAGCGGCGACGATGCGCCGCCCCTGCTCGAGCTTGGGGGCGCGCGCGAGCGTGCGCGTCGCACTGGTGTCGACCAGCAATAATTCCGCTTCATCACGCCCGGCCGACTCGTGGAACAGATTGGCCACCATGAACGCCACCGCCTTGGCATTGACCTTGGCGCGCGCATGCTCGACCAGGTTCTCGCTTTCCGCGGCGAACCCGACGCAAAGGGGCGGGGATGGCAGTGCGGAAACGGTCGCGAGGATGTCCGGATTGTTCGCAAGCTGCAGCGTTGGCGGCTCGGCCGAGGCCCGCTTCTTGAGCTTTACGGTACTGGGCGATGCGACACGCCAGTCGGCGACCGCCGCCACCGCCACGAAGACATCGGCGGCATCGACCTCGTCGAGCACCCGATCGAGCATCTGTTGTGCGCTGTCGACACTGATGCGTCGCACGCCGAACGGCCGGGGCAGTGCGGTCGGACCGCTGACCAGCGTCACTTCCGCGCCTGCCTCCCACGCGGCGCGCGCGATGGCGTAGCCCATCTTCCCGGAAGATCGATTCGTGATGCCGCGCACGGGGTCGATCGGTTCGTAGGTCGGACCCGCCGTTACGAGGACGCGCCGTCCCGCCAGCAAGCGCTCCTGGAACGAGGCGACCAACTCGGCGAGGATCTCGCCCGCCTCGAGCATGCGGCCGGCACCGGTCTCGCCACAGGCCTGGTCACCTACGGCCGGCCCGAGCACGCGCGTGCCATCGGCCAGGATGGTCTGGACGTTGCGGCGGGTTGCCGGGTGCTCCCACATTTCGACGTTCATCGCCGGCGCGACCAGCAGCCTGCACTGCGAACGGCGCCGCGCGAGCGCCATCGTGGAAAGCAGGTCATCGCAAATGCCGTTGGCGAGCTTTGCGAGGAAGTCGGCACTGGCGGGCGCCACGACGATCGCGTCGGCGTCGCGCGACAGCTCGATGTGACCCATGCCATCGGGTACACGTCCGTCCCACAGGTCGTCGAATACGGGTTGTCCCGTCAGCGCCTGGAACGTCGCGGCGCCTACGAATTGCTTTGCCGCGGGAGTCATCACCACGCGCACGTGGGCACCCTCGTCCTGCATACGGCGCACCAGCTCGCACGACTTGTACGCGGCGATGCCCCCCGTGACTCCCAGCACGATCCTGCGCTTGGCAAGTTCCATGGAAGACCCCTTAAGTTATGCCGATGCGGTTATGCCGATACCTCAGGCGCGCCGCGCGCGCAAAAGCTCGTCCAGTATCAAGAGTCCAGCACCCACGCAAATCGCGCTGTCCGCAAGGTTGAAGGCGGGAAAATGCCCGCCCGGGAACAACGCACCCAGCCAGCTCCAATGAAAGTCGAGGAAATCGACGACATGCCCGTAGCGCAGGCGATCGATCACGTTGCCGATCGCGCCACCGAGGATCAATCCGAGCGCCGCCGCGAAGCGCCGCTCCTTGCCAAAGTGCGCGAGCATCCACACGATAGCGCCGCTGGCGGCCAAGCCGATCACCGTGAAAAGGTGGGCCGACCAGGCGCCGCCGTCGTTCAGGAATGAGAATGCCGCCCCGCGGTTGAACGCCAGCACGATGCTGAAAAACGAAGTCACGGCGACGCTTCCTTGTTGCAGGACGAAATCCTGGACCCGGCTTTTCGTCAGT
>Ga0181525_10001157_pt1 | contig 22755 bp, 16 predicted proteins | sample PEATcosm2014_Bin_48_FD_121100 | JGI IMG/M metagenome (GOLD analysis project Ga0181525, IMG submission 121100) | Peatland microbial communities from MTU Mesocosm Facility, Houghton, MI, USA - PEATcosm2014_Bin06_10_metaG | ecosystem: Environmental > Terrestrial > Soil > Wetlands > Peat | place... | reverse complement strand
TCAATGAACAGCGCAGTCGCAATACTGCAGAACGATCCCGCGCGCGCGAAGTTTTTGGCCTCTGAGATCAACTCGGTGGCTGAGAGCGTATTTAGCGCAGGTTCGTTGCCGGAATTTCTTACCTTGGTCTCGGAATTCTCCGTCCAGGTAGGAGTCGTGGACTTAGGTTTGATCAGCTTTGAGGAAATCGTTCGCCTGCGCCATCATCGGGGGATCGATATTATTTGCACTCACCACACGCCGGACGATGTCATGTGGAGTGGGGCGCTCGATGCGGGCGCGCTCGATTGTTGCTTTGACGACGACGGGCGGTCGATCTGCCGCGCGATCCTGCAGAGCAGGATGGCCGCAAATCAAGCCGTTTCTTAAGGATACCCCCTCACGGATTCCAAATCCAAAGGCTGACGAATCGCCGCCGGTCTCCCTTTTTCCGAAGAAGATACAGACGGGCATCTCCCGCGAGCCTGCTTGCAACTAAAGAATTAGTTACCTTTTTGAGGTTGCCGCGTCTAATCGTTTCAGGAGAGCGCCAGTGCCGCCAAGACCATCCGAGACTCTGACGGAAGCCGAGTTGCGGCTGATGAATGTGCTGTGGCTGAAGGGGGCTGGCACGGTCCAGACGATTCTGGATTCGTTGTCGGAGAAACCCGCCCTGGCTTACAACTCGGTCTTGACTACGATCCGGGTGCTGGAGCGCAAGGGTTACGTCAAGCATTCAAAAGATGGCCGGGCGCATGTGTACGCTGCGTTGGTCGGAAGGAAAGAGGCTACACGCTCCGAGATCCGCCATTTGGTCGGCCGGTTTTTCAAGAACTCCCACGAGCAACTGGTGTTGAATGTGCTTGAGGAGCAGGGAATCGAGGCTGCCGAACTTGCTCGCTTGCGGCAGATGCTGGAACGGAGTGGCGCGAAATGATGTGGCCCCAGCTACAAACCATCGCCGAGGTAGCGATCGCCCGCATGGTGAATTCGCTTCCGGAAGGATTGTTCATTGCTCTGTTCGCGTGGACGATGTTACGCCTTCTGCCACGACAGAACTCTGGTACCCGATTTGCAGTGTGGTTCGTAGCTCTGCTCGGTGTGGCGTGGCTTCCTTTCATCGGCGGGGTCAAAAACGAGCACTCCCGTTGGGCCGCCGGGACGATGCCCCCGGTTGTCACCTTGCCCGGTCACTGGGGATTTCTGTTGTTTGTCGCATGGCTAGTGATGTCGAGCTTCGCGATGCTGCGCCTGGCGATCGGACTTTGGCGTCTGCGCGAATTGCGCAGAAGTTGCATCGCAGTCAATGCCGCGGAGTTGCATCCTGCTCTGCGAACCAGCGTCGCGGAGTTAAGTTCTTCCTCCCGGGCGGTCACGCTGGCGACGTCGGAACGCGTCCACGTGCCGGCCGCGATTGGATTTTTCAGGCCGGTGATTGTCATTCCCGTCTGGGCGCTCCGTGAGCTTCGACCGGAAGAGTTGAATATCATTCTGCTCCACGAATTTGCCCACCTGCGTCGCTGGGATGACTGGAGCAATCTGCTGCAGAAAATCGTACGAGCCCTGTTCCTTTTCCATCCGGCGGTGTGGTGGATCGATCGCCGGCTCTCGCTCGAGCGGGAGATGGCATGTGACGATCAAGTGCTGGCTGCAACCGGCAATCCCCGGGGATATGCGCAATGCCTGATTGCGCTGCTCGAGAAAAGTGTCGCGCGCCGGGGTTGGGTGATGGCGCAGGCAGCGGTGCATCGAGTTCGCGAGGCCTCGCTTCGCCTGACGCAGATTCTCGACGCCGGTCGCCCGAACTCCATGGGCGTTTGGAAGCCGGCTCTCGGTCTGGTGAGCGTGGTTTCGTTGCTCTGCCTGGGGGTCGTTCCAGGTGCTCCAAAGTTCGTGGCATTCGAAGCAGAGCAGCGCGCGATTCCGTCTGGCGATCTGCGCGCGGCGGCGCCCGAGCAATCCCAGTTCTCCGCGGCAACTGTGATTCCGGCGGCTATGCGGGCGAGTACGCTGCCTGCTGCAGAGAAAATGTCTCAGCCGCGTACCCGGCAGGCTGTCAAGAATCATTTCGATCATCCTGTTGAAGCGAGCATCGAGCCGCAGTCCACCCCGTTCGATATGGTGCAGGCACGCTGGCGCGCAGCCGCGGTGGGCAGTGAGGCTGAAGCGAATGCGTCCGCGAAAGAAACAGACGTGGCAGCGCCCGAAACAATCGTCGTGGTAAGGACGTCACAACGCGTCGGCCCGAATTCGTGGGTGTGGAGCGTTTCCGTGTGGCGCCTCAGATGGGTGATTCCATCCCCGGGCCAAGCGGCCGGCGCGCCAATCGCAAGCAAGACATAGCCAAAATTTTTTGTGAGTTACAACTAAACAATTAGTTACAAAGGAGAAGTGAGATGAACCAGTGGAAAACAATTCTGACCCGGCGCCTGCTCGCGGCCGTGGTTGCCCTCGTAACCGTCGCATCGCTTGCAACGTATGAGTTCGCCAAGCCCGCGAGGGCAGCGGTCGCGGCTCCAGCTGCTGCCGCGCTTGACGATAACAGTGTTGCAGCCTTGCTCACGCTCGACCGAGCCATGGAAACGTTGGCAGCGAGAGTTACACCCGCTGTGGTGAACGTGACCGTGACTTCCAAGCCGGGCCCGCAACCAGCTGGCGAAGAACCTTCGTCGTCAGAAGACATGCAGCAGTTCTTTGCTCCGTTTGGAGGCAATCATCCCTTCGGGCGGATGTTTGGTCAACACATGATGCCTCAGCAGAGGGTAGAGCACGGCTTGGGTAGCGGCGTGATCATCTCCCCCGACGGCTACATCGTCACCAACAATCATGTCGTCGATAGCGCCACCGACATCCGCGTCACCATGAGCAACCGGGAAGTCCTGCCGGCGAAGTTGATCGGTACCGACCCTCTCACAGATCTGGCGGTGATCAAAGTGAATGCGTCGAATCTGCCGAGTGTGCCCTGGGGTGATTCGGCCAAGCTGCGTCCGGGTCAGACGGTGTTGGCATTCGGCAATCCGTACGGATTCCGCTTCACCGTGACCCGTGGAATCGTCAGCGCACTGAATCGTCCGAATCCGGACGCCAGTGATCGGCGCAAGCCCGGACAGTTCATTCAGACCGATGCTGCCATCAATCCCGGAAACTCTGGTGGCGCGCTGGTCGATGCGCGTGGCGAACTGATCGGTATCAACACATTCCTGATTTCGTCGAACGGTTCGTTCTCTGGAATGGGCTTCGCAATTCCTACCCAGATCGTCGAACCCACGGTGGAAGCCCTGATCCGCGATGGAAAAGTCAGTCATGGATTTATTGGAATCGGCATTTCGGATGTGACTCCTGACAACGCCAAATTCTTCCACAGGAGTAACGCTACGGGAGCGATTGTGACTCAGGTCGATCCCAACTCGCCGGGAGGAAAAGCCGGGCTGAAGACGGGGGATGTCATTGCCAGCCTGAACGGACAGCCGGTGACCGATGCCGGAGAACTGCAAATGGAAGTCGGGCAGAAGCGTCCCGGGGACACGATCCAGCTTCAGGTTGAGCGTGATAGTAAGGCCATCAACATTCCCGTCACGCTTGAGGCCATGGGACCGGCCGCTGGACACGGATCAGCGAACGGGGAACACGGGAAAGGCCGCTGGGGACTCAGCCTGGGCGACCTTAGCCCGGCCGAGCGCGATCAGTTGCAGATTCCCGGCGATGTTCACGGTGCGGTCGTCGAGGAGGTGCAGCCCGGCAGTCCGGCTGACAACGCGGGCTTGCAGCGCGGGGATGTGATTAGCGAAGTTGACCGGCATCCCCAGCAGTCCGCTTCCGACGTGGCACAGGCCCTATCGAGCGTTGCTAAGGGACAGGACGCGCTCGTATTGGTCTGGTCGGCTGGAGGCAGTACCTTCCGAGTATTGCATTCCGCGCAGGAGTAGTTGGGCGCGCGCTTGTGCTCCGCCCCGCCGACGCCGGGGCGGAGTGCAATTGCCGCCTTCGCGGACGGAGCTCGCATTTTTCAGGCGACGCGAATTTCACCCCGCCAGCAGTGTAAACTTGATGCCTCGTGTGAGCTGAGCCCGATGAAAACTGCAAAACTGGCGAGCGCCTACCGGGTTGATGATGGCAGACATTTCCGCTTAAAAGATTTTGATCCCGCTGACACCGGGCATTGGCATTCGGAGGATCACGCCCAGGAGCATCTCGAGAAAGACGTTGCGCGCATGGCCGATTTGCAATCCAAACTTTATGCTCAGGACCGCTGGGCGGTGCTGCTGATTTTTCAGGCGATGGATGCCGCCGGCAAGGACGGCACCGTGAAGCACGTCATGTCGGGTGTGAACCCGGAAGGCTGCCAGGCGTATTCGTTCAAAACGCCCTCCGACACTGAGCTGCAGCACGATTTCCTATGGCGTACCACGGAACGTCTGCCGGAGCGCGGGCGCATTGGAATCTTTAACCGGTCTTATTACGAAGAGGTGCTCGTGGTGCGAGTGCATCCCAAGGTGCTCGACGGCGAAAGGCTTCCGCCGTCTCTGGTGACGAAGAACATTTGGGATGAGCGCTTCGAAGACATCCAGGCCTTCGAGCGGCACATGGCACGCAATGGCACCGTGATCCGCAAGTTCTTTCTGCACCTCTCCAAGAAGGAGCAGAAGCGGCGTTTTCTAGCCCGCTTGGAGGAGCCGGAGAAAAATTGGAAGTTCTCCGCGGCGGATGTTCACGAACGTGAATATTGGGACGACTACCAGAAAGCGTACGAAGAGATGATCCGCCGTACGGCCAGCAAGCATGCGCCGTGGTACGTCGTTCCAGCCGATAACAAATGGTTTACCCATCTAGTGGTTTCCGCTGCAATCGTGGAAACGCTGGAAGACCTTGGCCTGTCCTATCCCGAGGTAGACGGCGCGAAACGCAAAGCACTGCAACGGGCGCGCGCCGGACTCGAGAAGAAATGAAAGCCCGAAGAGCGGTCTCCTCTTAACTCAGACAATCAAATTTCTTTTATTCGGAAACGGAGACGGCACTGCCGGAACCTGACTGTGTGACTGTGTTACTTCCGTGCCACGATAATGGCACGGTTGGGCCTTGTCCACCCGATGTAGCACTGCTATTTTGCCGATAGTGATGCTGAATCCTCCCCTGTGAGGTGATGTTGGAACTGGATGATTTGGGGGTATCAATGAGGCTCATGCATCTGTGTTATGCGGCTTTAGGCTTTGCGGTGGCTCGCTGGGTATTCCGTCGGCAGCCGGTGGTCGATCCGGTCACGCGGATGCGGAGTTCGGGCCTTCTGTAGACAGCTCAGGCTAAGCTTCGGGCGCGCGTCCCGTTGCGCTTCCATTTCGTCAGCGCGCGCCGTGGTGGTTGTTGCGGAAAGGCTTCGGATCGGTTCTGGCCCCGGTCCGCGGCTCATGCGCGGAGGTTCTAGCCCTTCGGTTTGCGGGAGTGATCTCTTCTTCCTCGCGCGCTCTCACTACAATTAACGACAGGACTGCTGCGCGCCGTGGCAATCAACCATGTTGCACCGCTGCTTCCGCATAAGGTTTTATGCGGCGGAACGATGCGCCGCTTCTCTGTTCCCCGTGCAAATGCCTATTCCAAGCCGCTTCCCGCTCGTCCTGCTGATCGCAGGAATGCTTCTGCTGGCCTCCTCTGGGCGGGTATGCGCTCAGGATGACCCCGCCGACACGCCCTTAGGAGATGTGGCACGCAGCCTTCGCAAGAAAGCTCCAGCCTCCGAAGCGGTCATTGATAACGATAATTTTTCCAAGGTAATGGACGAGGCGGAAACCCATCGCACAGCGGGCTCCTCGATGGTGTTTTCGTTTGATTCCGGAAGCAAGAACTTCCGCGTCTCCTCGCCCGATGTCACGTGCAGCCTGTCGTTCAGCGCGAAAGCGAGCGTGTTGCTCTCCGATCCCATCCCGGTGGACGAGCTGCCGCGCAGTGAACTGGCCAAACTGGACGGACCGGCGACGATTGACGGAGATTCGCTCCAGGTCGCGATGCACAATGGGACGTCATGGGAGCTGCGCGAAGTGATGATCGGCCTGACCATCGTTCGACGTCAGGAGTCTCGCGACGCTTTCTCCTACCACGGTCCGGCGCGAATTGTTCCCGCAGCGGCTGGCGGGCAACAGGCGCAACAGTCCTCCCAGAAACAGCCTGACGTCACCCTCTTGTTGCGGGTGAAGGGATCGGCAGCTCCTTCTGCGACGTCGATCTTTCGTACCTCGCTGAATTTTGCACTATTCCCCGACCAGGAATGGCATTGGGCGATCGTGAAGGCCAAAGGCGTCCCGCCTCAAACCTCAAATGCAACTCCTACGGCGCGGTCCGCGCAAGCGCAGGCTGGGCAGAGTGCCGACCAACTTTCACCGGAGTTGCGCGTAGCCGGCTCTCAAAGCCAGACGCACGCTCCATCTTCGGCAATGTCGTCTGCGTCCAATCTGGCGCTGTCAAATCCATCTTCGTCAAATCCGTCGTCGAACGCGGCTGCGGCGGCTCACTAGAGTTAGCGCGCAAACTTCCCTTCCGTCGAGCCGTGTTAAACTGACTTTAAATCCCACATCTTCAAGGACAGGCGATGAAATTCGGCGTCATCATCTTTCCCGGTTCCAACTGTGACCACGATGCTTACTGGACCGTCCGGCACGTGGCCAATCAGCCGGTGACTTTTCTGTGGCACGAATCCCACGATCTTCAGAATTGCGATGCCATCATTGTCCCCGGGGGATTTGCTTTTGGCGACTACCTGCGGACCGGAGCGATTGCCAAGTTCTCACCGGTGATGGAGTCAGTGCGCCGATTCGCCGAGGGCGGCGGTCTGGTGTTGGGCATCTGCAACGGTTTTCAAATCCTGTGCGAGTCGGGACTTCTGCCGGGAGCGCTCATGCGGAATACCGGACTGAAATACATTTGCAAGCCGGTGCAGGTGCGGGTAGAGAACGTCGCCACTGCTTTCACCAACGTTTGCTCGCAGGGTGAGGTGTTGACCATCCCCATCGGACATATGGACGGCAATTACTTTTGCGATCAGGAGACTTTGGAGCGGTTGCGCCTGGACAACCGCATCGTGTTTCGTTATACAAATCCGGCCGGCGAATGCTCTCCATCGGCAAATCCAAACGGCTCACTGGATAATGTTGCCGGCATCTGCAATGAGGGCGGGAATGTGGTTGGCATGATGCCTCATCCCGAGCGGTCTGCCGAGCCGGAACTTGGTGGCAGCGACGGCATGAAGATTTTTCATTCGATGGTCGGGGCAATGGCCAATCGATAATCTCGCCCGCGCTTCGCTTCGCCGGGAGATTGGTTGCGCGAGCGTTGCCTCTCGGATTTGTACAGCAGATTCTGTTTGATAATGCGGCGATTTCCTGTTACTGTCTCCGCGAAGCTGCTTCCCCTCTTCGGCCCCAATTGGAACTTAATACGTCACCCAAGCAAAGGGAGGAGTGTGCGCAATGACAGCCAAACAGATTCTCGACGCCTTTTCCGAATCGCTCATGCGGGACGAGCGCATTCTAAGCCCTCGGGAGTGGGAATTGTTGACCAATCTTCTGCAAAACTCCAGGGCGGTATCCAACAACAATCCAGAGATTCAATGCGCCGTGACTGCGGCGATAGCTCGTTCAGTAGGGGAAACGGTTGCACAACGCGCCTTTGCTCTGCTGGGCGGAAGCATCGTGGAGCAAATCGTCGCTCACCATGGGATGGCTTCAGCTAGAGATGAGGCCATGCCGGCGATCACGCAACAGGGGCCCCATCCGCCAGCGCCGCAGCCCCCGGGTCCGCACGTTGTGCCCAAGGGACCGCATCCGCCAGCGCCGCAGCCCCCGGGACCGAAACCAACCGCACCGCAGCCGCCGGGCCGCGCTCTGCAGCCTTTCACCGTGGAGCGGGGGACGGAGAGCATTCGTGATTCGGGCGACGGCAGCGTCGGAGTTATGGAGGCGCCGCCGGCAGCTCGGGCACAGTACGTTGTCCTGGACGAGTTCCTGGCTCCGCAAGAGCTCGATGAACTGATTCGCTATGCTCTGCAGAATGAGTCAGGTTTCACCAGCAGCGAAGTGGTTTCACCCAGCGGAGTCCCGGGGGTGGTGGATTACGGTCATCGCCGCTCGCGCGTGCTGATGGATTTGGGACCGCACGAAGAGATCGTTTTGCATCGAATTCGTGGCGTGCTTCCCAGTGTGCGGGAACGGCTCGGGATTGAAGAGTTTCTCATCGCCCAGGTTGAGGCGCAGATCACGGCCAGCAACGATGGTGACTTCTTCCGGGCGCACTGCGATGACGCGCAAGCCTTAATCGCATCCCGCAGGATGACGTTCGTCTACTTCTTTCATCGCGAGCCCCGTCGGTTTGAGGGTGGAGAATTGCGCCTCTACGACTCGAACTGGAAGGGACAACCGATCCCTAACAACGCCTACCAGACGATCGTGCCGCAGCAGAACCAGATCGTGTTTTTCCCGTGCTCACTGCTGCACGAAATCACACCAGTAGATTGCCCGTCGCGGGCTTTCGCTGACAGCCGCTTCACCCTAAACGGATGGCTTCACAGGTAAGAGACACGGCGTGGCTTGCATGGATGGCAAGCCTGTTGGCGGCGGGGTCGCGACAAACGCAAACCGCGACTCTGCCGCCCGGACAATTTCACTGTCTGCTCGACGAGTTGCCGCTGCACTTGATTCCGCGGCACGCTCTCCATTCACAGACCTGGCGGCGGGATCTTTCCCAGCCGCTCTTTCTGAACCCGGATTGTTCGGTTCTGTCCCCCGGTCAGCTTCCGGCAGAATTGGAATCGCAGCGTCATCTGCTGGAGGGTTTCCACCTGCAACACACGCTTGCATGGGTGTGCGACCCGCCCGTCGCTTCTCTGCATCCATTCTGGTTGGGAGGCCAGACGGAGGCGGCCGTGATGCGGCTCCGCTCCGGTGAGCCCGCGTCGTCGCTTCCTGAGGACGTGCGCTTCTTGCTGGCCCGCGCCGGCGTACTGGCTCCCGAGGGACATGCCGAGCGGCGCCGAGCGGCATGGAACGAAATCGTAGGCCGGCAAGCGCCGCTCTTTAAGGCGAAAGGCTACGCACCCCTTCGCAGCTTGATTCATCCTTACCATGTAGCCGCTTTGCGCCGTTACTACCGGCATGCGATTCGGCGGCGCGCCATTCGGCTGGGAGACGAGCAGAGTTCGCGCCGCTATGTGGCCCACAATGAGAGCGTTGCCCGATTCTTTCACCACCAGATGGCAAAAGCGGTGAGCGCTGTGGTGGGAGAGCCCGTCAAGCCTTCCTACGTTTATCTCGCGTCTTATTTAAGTGGAGCGGAACTGAAAAAGCATACGGATCGCGAGCAATGCGAATTCAGCGTTACGCTGTGTCTCGATTTTTCTCCCGAACCCGATCTGGAAACGCCGTGGCCCATTCGACTCGATGTTTCGGGTGGTAGCATCGCGGTATATCAGGCGCTGGGCGACGGCTTGCTTTACCGGGGCATGAAGTTGCCCCACTACCGCAGAGCCTTGGCCAAGGGATATACATCGACGTCAATCTTCTTTCACTACGTGCCGCAGGATTTTTCCGGCCCGTTGGACTAGGAGTTCCAAAGCAACGGTGGAGCGAACGCAATCAGGGCGGGCGGATTAACGCAATCCTGAAATCATGTAAAGGACGGAAAAAACCTGGTAATAACTGTAAGCAAAGCGCGAGGCATCGCGGGTCAGGACCACGGGAGCGATGGCCACGACGCCCATGGTTGTTTCAGGTTGCAATTCCTGAATCAGCGTCATCTCGCCACCACGCAGGTTGATTCGGTATACCTCGGTTGGAACCTGTCCTGGACGATACCCATAAACGAAGGAATTGTCGGCTGACCATTGCACAGGTATAAATCCCGGGCTGATGCCAGGAATCGGCCGGGCGGTGCCTCCGCTGATCGGGTAGACGGCGAATTGGCCCGCATCGTCGGCGCGAAAAATAAATTGACCGTCGGGCGAAACCAAGCCCCCCGGCATTCCTTCCGGCGTAATCGGGTGGACTTTTCCGTCGTCCAAATCCACCAAATAGCGGCGCACGGCATGGCCGGGTTCGTTGCCGTCGACCGCGACGCGTTTACCATCTGCGAGGAAATGCGCGTTGCCGTTGTGAACGTGCTCCAGTCCCGGCACCGCCACGGTCCGAGGTTGACCGGCGCCGAGAGGCAACAGAACGATTCGAGATGGGCTGTCGTCGGGAATAGAGATGGCCCATTTACCATCAGGTGAAAGACCGCCCGCGCTGCCCACGCCCAAACGTACCGGTGGTGTCCCGTCGATTTTTCGAAGGGCAACCGAATAGTGGGGGCCGGCTGCTTCACTGGAATCCTCGAAAAGCAGTGATTGGCCATCGCGTGAAATGTCTTTTGCGACACTCCAATCGTGCCACGAAAGATCAAATGGTTTTCCGTCGCGGGGTGTCGTGGCCATGGCCAGGCGTTCCGCATCAAGGCTTACCAACACCCGGCCATCTGGCGCGATGTCCTGCAGGGTCATGCCGCCCGGCAAACTGAGCACCGTGCGAGTCTTCCCAGCCATATTGACGGCCAGCAAGCGCCGGTTCTCGCCGTTTTCGACGGCGGTAAACCAGACTTCCTTTTCGTCGGGGCTCCACGCCAATCCGGCTTCGGATTCACGCTCCGGCGAAAGCACCGTGACATGGCCACGGACATCGATGAGTTCGACTGTGCCCCGATCGTCCCAGGGTGAAGGATGATTCATAAACGCGATCTTGTCAGCTTGTGGAGAAAACCGAAGGTGGCTAATCCAGCCGCTGGTCTGATACAGAACATGACCAATCGGGTACTCGATTCGATCGTGGCCGGGGGTGCGGTGTACCACGGCAAGTTCACCGTTGCCGTCCCAATCGGCCCAGGCAACGTCATCGAGGACCTCCCGCGGAGAGCCTCCGGCCAGGGGAGCGCGGGCCAGCGTGCCGTGCTCGGTCTCCAAATGAGCCGTGTGAGCGCCGTGGAGCACCACCGCCAGTTCACCGCCGCGTGATATCGCCAGCAGACTGGCGCCAGCCAGCGTGAGCGGCTGGGCCAGAAGGGAATTGCCAACGGTCGAGTAGAGCTGCAGCGGGTTCCCGTTCCAGGCGGCGCCATACACAATCGAGCGAAAGTCGGGCGCGAAGCGCGCAGAGTAGATTGTGCCCTGCTCGAAGGTCAGCCGATGGTAATTCGGAGCCAGCAGATCGGCTTGCCAATGCTCACGCAGCATGAGCAGCGTGGTCAGCAAAAGTGCTGCCGAAAGCGCCCAGGGAAGAACCCATCTTCGCGGGGGTGGAACCTCGACAACTCCCGTGCGAGTGGGGGAAGCATCGGAAAGAGTATTCAACGCAAACGCCAAGTCGCGCGCCGATTGAAAGCGGTTCTCCGGATCTTTCTCCAGGCAGTGCCGGACGATTTGCTGGAACGTTGCGGGAACTTTGGCCTGTTCAAATTCGATCTCCGGGGGATCTTCCCGAAGCACCGCAGTGATCGTGTCAACTTCTGTTTCACCGTGAAAGGCCCGGCGGCCAGTCAGCATTTCAAACAGAATCGCGCCTGCGCTAAAAATATCGCTGCGGTGGTCTACTGCCTTGCCGCGCAATTGTTCCGGCGCCATATAAGCCACCGTACCGACCACCGCGCCGCTTTTGGTGACCGTGGTCAACTCTTCCACCGGGCGCCCGGCTTCTCCGGGCGCGGGTTGCAGCTTGGCAACTCCGAAGTCGAGAATCTTCAGCCGCCCGTCGGTGGTAACAAAGAGGTTTTCTGGTTTGAGGTCACGATGTACGATGCGGCGTTCATGAGCCGCGATCAGGCCTTGTGAGATCTGCAGCGAGTAGTCAACGGCGACGCCAACAGGAAGCGCACCTTCCGCTAAGCTGTTGCGGAGGGTCTTACCTTCCAGCAACTCACACACGATGTAAGGAACCCCATCGGCGACACCCACGTCATAAATGGCGACGATGTTGGGATGATTCAGCGAGGCTGCGGCGCGGGCTTCGAGCTCGAAGCGGCGAAGATGGTCGGGATTATCGTTCGAGGAAGGCCGGATCAACTTCAGGGCCACATCCCGGCCCAGCCTCTCATCCCGAGCGCGAAAAACCTCACCCATGGCTCCAGAGCCAATTTTTCCGAGAACCCGGTAGTGGCCTATCATTTGGCCAGTCATCTGAAGACACTCCCCGCTGGCATGGTAGGGTGCGTCGGCTCCAGGGTCAATACTGAATCGCAAATCGCCGGGAGGTGTTTGCGGGTGGTTGTTCCGCCGGGCGGTCCTGGCCTGTTGGCGATTGACAAATGCGGCGACCGGCGGGGCGGGTCGTGCTATAATGCGTGTTCGCCTGCATACTTAATCGAGGCAGCCAGTGATTTCTTCGGGCGAATTCCGCACCAACCAGATTGCGTCAATCAAGATCCTAAGATACGAGGTCTAGTCATGTCTGGCCACTCAAAATGGGCCACAATTAAGCACAAGAAGGGCGCGCTGGACGCCAAGCGCGGCAAGATTTTTACCCGGCTTATCAAGGAAATCAGCATTGCCGCCAAGAATGGCGGAGGCGATCCGGATTCCAACCCGCGCCTGCGCGGCGCGATCGTTGCGGCCAAGGCTGAGAATATGCCCGCCGATAACATCAAGCGCGCGATTCAGCGTGGTACTGGAGAACTGCCGGGAGCCACGTACGAAGAGTTTTCGCTTGAGGGCTATGGTCCCGGTGGCGTGGCGATTTTGCTCGACATCAACACCGATAACCGCAACCGCACGGTCAGCGAGATCCGCCACTGCTTCGGCAAGAACGGCGGCAACATGGCCGAAGCTGGTGCCGTCTCCTGGATGTTCCACAAGAAGGGCGACATCATCATTCCAAAGAGCGCGGCCAAAGAGGACGACCTGATGAACATTGTTCTCGAGACCGGCGGCGAGGATCTGAATGACGATGGCGAGAACTGGGAGATTCTGACCGAGCCCTCCGCTTATGAGGCAGTACTTGAAGCGGTGAAGAAGGCAGGGATTGAGCCGGCGTCTTCGAGCGTCGCGATGATTCCTCAGAACTACATCAAGCTGGAAGGGCAGGCTGCCAATACCATGATCCGGCTCATGGAAGCGCTCGAAGATCAGGATGACGTGCAGAACGTGCACTCCAACTTCGACATCGACCAGAAGCTTCTGGAAGAAGTTGCGGGCTAGTGGTCCCCGGGAATGATTTTTTTTAAGCCGCCCTTCGCGGGGCGGCTTCTTCATTCTCGCTGACTCTCTTTCTTCAAGAATGCGAGCGCGCAGAGAGTTTTCAACACAAGAGTGGAAAATTCTGTGGAAAAGCACGACAGTATCTTTGTAAGTGATTCAGCGGGAGATGGTTCAGCATTTTGCACCGGAGCGGGTGCTGGCACTTTGGCGCGGCAGCGGCAAAATGGCGCGACTCCTGCCCGTCGTGCTGGTTACTTCAAATTTTTCTTTCCGACCCAGACTTGAAACTGAGACTCGACAAACTTCTGGTGGATCGCGGACTCGCAGCTTCGCGAGAGCGAGCAAGCGCTCTCATTCTCGCGGGAAAAGTGCTGGTCAACGAGCAGAAGATGGATAAAGCTGGCACGCAGGTCGTAGCGAACGCGCCCGTCCGACTGCTCGGCGACGACCTGAAATATGTCAGCCGCGGCGGTCTCAAGCTGGAGCATGCTCTCCAGTATTGGGGCATCGATGTCGAACACAAAATCTGTATGGATGTGGGCGCCTCGACCGGTGGATTCACCGATTGCCTGCTGCAGAACGGCGCGGCCCGCGTGATTGCCATCGACACCGGATACGGACAGATGGATTTCAAGTTGCGCCAGGACTCTCGCGTGCGGCTGCTCGAGAAAACCAATGCCCGCTATCTGAAGAGCGAGGCCATCGGCGAGAACGTGAATTTGATTGTGATCGACGTTGCCTTTATTTCCGCTACGTTGGTTCTGCCAGCTACCGTGAATGCCGCCTTTCCGAGGTGTCCCGATGAACGCCACGGACGGCAGGCGATTGTCCTGGTGAAACCTCAGTTTGAGGCGGGAAGGGAATTCGTCGGTAAGGGAGGGATCGTGCGCGACGAGGCAGCTCAATTCGCCGCGGTCGAGAAGGTGAAACGAGCTTTACTGGATCTCGCATGCACTCAAACGGATGTGATTGAATCGCCTATTCTCGGCGCGGAGGGGAATCGCGAATTCCTTCTTCGAGGGCTGTTCTGATCCTCAGCACTCGCGTGCGCCGCAGCAATTAAAGTTTCTCTTCGAATTCTGTACAATCCTTCTTTCCATCTTTCAACATGGCAAGCTCGTCTTCATCTTCCCCATCGAAAATCGCAGCGATCATTTCCCGCCCAGCGCGGCCCGAGTGGCATGCCACGGGTGATGTCCGGAATGAGGTGGGGCGCACCGTACCCGACCTGGTTGCATGGCTTCACTCCCACGGTTACCGAGTCATTGTCGACCCGGAGACCGCCAAGTATTCCACTGGCCAGGAAGAAGTGCCTCGAGCGCAAATGTCCTCGAGACCTTTGGATCTCGTGGTGGTGCTCGGTGGCGACGGTACCTTGCTCTCGGCGGTGCGAGCCACAGCTGCGATCGACGTGCCGCTGCTCGGCGTGAACCTGGGTTCGCTCGGCTTCCTCACCGACGTTCCGCTTTCTTCCCTCTTCCCTGTCCTCGATCGGATCGCGGAGGGAAGCGCCGCCGTGGAGCAACGCTCGCTCATGCATTGTGATTTGCTACGGGGCGAAGAAATCCTGGGAAGCTACCTTGCTTTTAACGACGTCGTGGTCAACAAGACCACTCTCGCACGGTTGAATCATTACGATCTCTTCGTCGACAAAATGTTCGTTTCCAGCTACCGCGCCGACGGCATGATCGTGGCCACGCCCACAGGTTCCACAGCCTACTCTCTTTCTGCCGGCGGCCCGGTACTCATGCCGACGGTGAATGCGTTTGTAATCACTCCGGTGTCGCCGCATTCCCTTACCCACCGGCCGCTGGTCGTGCCCGATTCGGCGGCGGTTGAAATTCTGCTGCGCAGCGACGAGGAGGTGGCGTACCTCAGTCTCGACGGCCAACCTGGACTGGATCTTCGCGATGGGGATAGAGTGCGCTGCCGCAGGTCTGAGCACAAGGTCAGCTTGTTCCGCACGAGCCCCGATTTTTTTCAAGTGCTGCGTACCAAGCTTAAATGGGGAGAAAGGTGACGGGTTGGCGAACCAAGCGGATGAGCTAGATTTCCGCGGAGTACAGTTCGTGCGATTGTTCTCTGCGGCGGATAACCTTGGCCGACTTTCCGCGAACCAGAATTTCCGCTGGACGCGGACGCGTGTTGTAGTTGGAAGCTAACGCCATTCCATAGGCCCCAGCATCCAAAATTGCGAGCAACTCCCCCTCTTCGATGCGGGGCAATTCTCGGTCGCGAGCGAAGAAGTCGCCGGATTCGCAGACCGGGCCAACCACGTCAACGGTTTCCGTATTCCTCGCCGCACTCCGCGTCGCAGATTCCCCGGGGCGGACCACGGGAACGATTGCGTGATACGCGCCGTAGAGCGCGGGCCGGATAAGGTCGTTCATGGCGGCGTCCGTCACCAGAAACCGTTTGCTGTTGTTGTCTTTTCTATAAATAACGGAAGTGATCAACGCACCTGCAGAGCCAACAATGGCGCGTCCTGGTTCAAGCAGCAAATGCACTTTCAGGCCGCGCAGGGGATTGGCAACGGCTCGCGCGTAACTCGCCACGTAATCGGCGAACTCCGAGCCCGGTTCATGATACTCAATACCAAGCCCACCGCCGGTATCGACATAGTCGATCCGGTGACCGTCGGCGCGCAAGGTGCGAACCAGATCGGCAACTCGTTTCGCCGCCTCAGCGAAGGGCGCGGGATCGGTGATCTGTGAGCCGATATGAACGCTCACCCCGGCAACTTTCAGATACCTCGATCGAGAGGCCTGGGCGTAGAGTTCGCGCGCCCGGCCGATTGGCACCCCAAACTTGTGTTTGTGCAGGCCGGTCGAAATATAAGGATGAGTATCAGCCGCGACGTCCGGGTTCACGCGGAAAGCCACGCGCGCCCTCGTGCGCAGTTTCGCTGCGCACTCTGCCAGCACGGAAAGCTCCGATGAGCTCTCCACATTGAACAGCAGGATTCCGGCTTTCAATGCCGCGATCATCTCATCGCGGGATTTCCCTACGCCGGAGAATACGACTTTCTTGGCTGCGCGGCGGTCGGCGACCAGCGCGCGTTCCAGTTCCCCGCCCGAGACTACGTCAAAACCGCAGCCCAGCCCGGCCAGCAGGCGCAGGATATTCAAGTTGGAGTTTGCCTTTACGGAGTAACAGATGGTGTGCGGAACATTGCGAAACGCCTTCTCAAAGACTGCCAACCGGGTGCGGATCGCGGTTGCGGAATAAACGTAGAGGGGTGTTCCGAAACGCGCTGCCAGGGTAGAGAGAGGCAGATCATCGCAGCACAGTTCGAAATCCCCACCACCTCCCGAACGGCTTTTCTTGCGCTCGCGGAAAACGAATCCCGGAGGCCGGTCGGGATAAGAATACGGCGGCCGCTTAACCTCGCTGCGCCGGGTCATTTTGGCTTGGCAGACGCAAAGGTTGCGCTATCTTTGACTTTGATTGCCACCACGGTTTGATCGTCGAAAGTTTCTACTCCGGCGGAGTGCTCAGCCGCAGCCTGAAAGAGAGTATCGACAACGCAGTCGGCCGACTGCTCGGTGCACTCCGCGATAATTTTCTCCACCCGTCCCCGGCCGAACAATTCTCCCTTTCGGTTGCGCGCATCGAGGATGCCGTCGCTGAAGAACACAAACATGTCCCCGGGTTTCATACGAAAATGAAACTCGTCGTAATCGGCGTCGTCGAAAAGCCCCAGGGGCAACCCTGTCGCCTCGATGACATGATTCTTTCCATCGTGCACGAAGACCGGGCGAGGCAAGCCTGAGTTTGCTACCAGAAGAGTACCGTGTGCATCATCCCAAACCGCGTAAATGATGGAAACGAATTGCGCCTCAATGCGGCGCTCCGCCAGGGACATATTCACCGCCTTGAGCATTTCGGCAGGCCCCGGTTCGATGGGAGCGTGCGAGCGCAGAATGCCGCTGACCAGGGCGGCATAAATGGCTGCAGGTGCTCCCTTGCCGCTCACATCTCCAATCACAATTCCCAGCCGTGAAAGCGAGTAGGGAATGAAGTCGTAAAGATCTCCCCCGATGGCTCGTGCGGGCACAAACTTTGCGGCAAATTCCAGGTGCGCCAGGTGGGGACGGGTCTGAGGAAGCAAGCGCATTTGTAATTCTCGCGCCAACGCCAAGTCTCGCTCCAGGCGCCGTTCCTGCCGCGCGATTTCTTCGTACAGGCGCGCGTTTTCGATTGCGATTGCAACCTGTGCGGCCAGCGTCATCATGGTGCGCCGGTGGTCGTCAGTAAAAAATCCGCGGCGCGTGTGCTCCAGATCGAGCACTCCGATAACCTTGTCTTTGTAGATCAGGGGCACCGCCAGCTCCGAGCGCGTCTCCGGGTTGGCTTCGATGTAGCGGGGATCTTTGCTCACGTCTGGAACGAGGATCGCCTGCCTGGTTTCAGCCGCGTGCCCCACGATTCCGCGGCCGAGTGGAACCTCCTGTTTGAGATTAATGTTCTCGTGGAAACGCAGCGAGAATCGGTGTTGCAGCATCTCGCCGGAGGCGTCGAGCAGCAGAATGCTGAACATCTGGTAGTCAATCAGCTTGCGCAGGAGTTCCGCGACCCGGTTCAGCAACTCGTCCAGATTCAGGATGGACGATAACTCGCGGGCAATCTCGTTGAGCAGCACCAGAATGCGGGCCTGCCGAGTGGTGCGCGTGTAAAGCTGTGCGTTTTCGATTCCGCTGGCGATTCTCGAGGCAACCAAGGTCAACAGGCGGCTATGTTCCTCATTGAAATAGCCCGGTTTGCGGGCTTCCAGATCAATCACACCGATGACGCGATTCTTAACCACGAGGGGCACGGCCAACTCCGAATACACATTGGGAACCGCGGCAATGTAACGTGGATCACTCGTTACATCGTCGACCAGAATCGCCTGCCGCAATTGTGCGGCTTGTCCCGTCACTCCTTCGCCCACTTTGACCCGGGCTCGTTCAGCGAATTCTGGGGGATACCCCACCTGGAAGCGGAAGCGCAGTTCCTGAGTTTTCTCATTGAGCAGAAGGATGGCGAAAATCTCGTATTCGATGACTTTGCGCACGACCTCCGCGACCCGACGCAGAGTCGTATCCAGATCAAGCGACGTTGACATTACGTCGGCAACCTCGAGCAACAGCGGCTCGACCTGCAGATGATCTTCCTGCTTGCTGAGTGCAGACCCCATTTGGTTTTCTATGATAACAGCCGCCGGTTTCGTATCGACTCGGTACTCGCAACACTGCCTTGGGCTTACCCTCTGGGCACGATGCAGACGTCGGCCAGGTTGCGATAGCGTTCGGCATAATCCAGACCGTAGCCCACGACAAATTCATCCGGAATGGTGAAGCCGACGTAGTCGCCTTTCAGAGGTAGTTTGCGGCGCGAGGGCTTATCGAGCAGAGCCGCGATCTTCAGACTTCGAGGTTGATGTGCCAGAAGCAGCTTTTTCAGAACGGTGAGGGTTAATCCCGTATCCAGAATATCTTCGACCACAATTACGTTCTTATCTTTGAGGGACTGATCGACGTCCTTCGTCAGTTTCACCTCGCCGGTGGAATCCCATCCACTTTTCAGTTCTTGCGAGGGGCTGGGGCGGTTTCCGTAACTGGAAACACCAATGAAATCAAACGTCGCGTCGAGCCTCACCTGTCTAGCCAGGTCCGCCAGAAAAATTGCCGAGCCCTTCAACACGCCCACAAACAGTACTGGCTGGCCCGCGAAGTCCCGCGTGATCTCAGCGCCGAGTTCTGCCACTCGTTTCGCAATTTCATCTCGCGAAATAAGCACCTTGAGCTCAGTCATGGCGTTTCATATTAAACTCAGCTCTAACATGTTGTAAAGCAACAACTTAATGGATTTAGCGATTCATCAAATGTATACGATGGAATGAATCCAGCCTGCGTTTATGCGGTGGTGCACGGTTCAGAACTCGGAGCAATCGCCTGAGAGTCTGCACTTGCAGATTCTGTGTGACCGGCTTGGGTGGTTCTTGCTGGCTCGGCGGGCGTCACAGTTACGTCGGCCACACTGCAGTGTCCCCGCGGGGGGCGAGGCCTACTTCATCGTCGCGCTCTCGAGGACACGCTGCTTCTTCGGCCAGGAGGCGCATCAACAATAAGGAAGCTACCGCTTCCGGCTGGCCCGAAATGCTTTCCGGCAAACGAACCTTTTCGTGATCAAACCTGTTCGTGAGCAAACCTGAGGGCGTCTCAAGCAGGACTCTCCCCCGAGTTGCACGTCTCGCCGGTTTGACCGGGTAGAGACACGGCCAGTTTCTCGGGGGTGTTACCTGCCGAGAGCGACCGGCTTTCGCCGGGGTCGCTATTGTTGGGGCGGCGGGCTCTGCTGGCCAGAGCCGGCGTCAGGCGGTCCAGAGCGACGCTCTTGCATCCGCTGCTCACGCCTGGCCTGCATTTCGTCCCACTTCTTTTGCTGGTTAGCGTCGAGCAGCGCGCGAATCTGCGCGTCGGTGCTCTTGTGGATCTCCATCATTTTGGCGTGGCGATCCTGCTGGGAAACAGAAGCGTCCTGGTGCAGGCTCTCGATCGCGGAATGTTCGGACTGAAGAGCATCCTGCACTTTGGATTGCTGATCCGAGGTGAGCTTGAGTTGTCTGGTCAGTTCCGCAGTGCGCCGTGCGGGATCGGGCGGGCCGTGGTGCCTGCCACCGTAGTCCTGCGAGGGCGGCGGGGATGGTGGATTGTTGGACGGGCTATCTTGGGCGGCCGCGAACGGCGCAGCGACCGAGACAAGGCCGGCTGCGATGAGAACGAGCAGAGACTGCTTGAGCACGGGGAGCTCTCCTTTTCGAATTGATCGGTACACGTTTATGAACGGAATTATGAACCGGAAGTTGCTTGAGAAAACACAATTCTTGCAATCTTTGCATAACTTTACGAAGCGGGACTTCGATTTTGGATCGAAGCCAAGATGGCACAAAATTTTACAGTTCAATGCGAGGGAGAGCGGTATGATCCGAGCAAGACGACACCGAGCGTCCGCTCAATGCTATGAAGAGTTCCCGTCTTCGCATCCTGGTAATCAAAGGCAGGCTGCACCCTGGATTCGTCTTTCGGTTGCTCTTCTTGCTTCATGTCGGCGTGTTTCACCCGCATCTGTCGCAGGGGCAGAGAGCTACGCCAGCGGCAGGAGGTCGGACCATTCACGGCGTGGTGACGTCGGGCAATACGCCGATTCCCGGCGCAGGAGTTTCCGCGGCGAGTGCCGCCACCAAGGAACAAGTCAATACGTGGACGGATGTGGACGGCACTTACAGGTTGCGGATTCCCGCCGATGGCCGCTATACCGTGCGCGTGCAGATGGCAGCGTTTGCCGGGAGCGCGCTTGAAGTGGTGTTGGATGCAGCCCATCAGGACGTGCCAGCAAACTTTGAACTGGTTCTGCTGTCGCGGGCGCGCGAGGCGGGCAACGAACAGCGGCGGGCGAATGCGGGCGGGCGCGGTTTTCAGAGCCTTTCTGTGTTTCAGAGTGGCGCGACGCAGGATGCGGCTGGCGGGGCCATGAGCGAGGTTGTGCCTTCCGGTATGCCAGTTCCCGGAATCGCGTCGGACAGTGCAACGGAATCTGTGGCGTTTTCGGGCAACACCTCCAATTCGTTCAATGCGATGAGCGCTGACGACCTGCAGCAGCGCTTCAATGATGCCCGCCAGCAGGGGGGAGGATTCGGCGGTGGGGGTGGATTTGGTGGTCCAGGGGGTGGTTCCCGGGGCGGGGGCTTTGGTGGCGGAGGACCGATGATCTTTGGCCGGCGAGGTTTTGACATCAATCGCCCGCATGGATCGCTATACTACGGCGTCGGCGATTCGGCTCTGAATGCATCGCCGTACTCGCTCACCGGTCAGCCGACGAAAAAACCGGGATACTTGCAGAATAGTTTCGGCGGTTCCGTGGGTGGACCGCTGAACGTTCCCTATATCTACCACGGCGGGAGCAAGACTTTTTATTTCATCAATTACAACGGCAAGCGCGCGGAAAACCCTTTCGATCAGTTTTCGACGGTGCCGACGCCTCTGGAGCGGAACGGATGCTTTTCCCCGACCCAGGAAATTTGCGATTCGGGAGCCGTGGGGGGACAACCGATAGAGATTTTCAATCACGCGACCAACACCCCTTATCCCGGCAACCAGATTCCGCAAATCAACCCGGCGGCACTCGGGTTGTTGAACTATATCCCGTTGCCAAACTTGCCGGGGAATGATCAAAATTTTCACTACGTGACTTCCGCCAACAGCGACAGCGACGATCTCAACCTACGTTTGAACCACTCCTTTGGTGCGGCGCCGGTGGGGAGACACGGCGGCGGAGGCCGCAACGCTCCTCACAACAACCTCACATTTGGCCTCCACTACCACGGATCGAGCGCCAACCTGACGAATCCGTTCCCGAGCGTCGGCGGCAAGACAACCGTCCGCAGCTTTGACATTCCTGTGTCTTACACGCGCAGCATCGGAAAGCTGACCAACATTGTTCGCGCCGACTTCAACCGCAGCCGCACGCGCACGCAGAATCTGTATGGGTTCAGCGACGACATTACAGGTGCGCTGGGAATCACGGGAGTTTCGCAGAATCCTTTCGATTGGGGCCTACCGAACCTGTCGTTCACAGACATCGCCAGTCTTCAGGACACGACTCCGCAGCTCACACGAAATCAGACCTACACCTTCTCCGACAATGTGATCTGGAACCACGGCAAGCACACCTGGCGCTGGGGAGGAGACTTCCGGCGCGTCGAGGTGAATACGGAAACTGATGGTAACCCGCGCGGCTCGTTCGTCTTTACCGGTGTCAATACCTCGCAGCTTGATAGCAGCGGAAAACCTGTGCCCGGCACCGGATATGACTTTGCCGACTTTCTGCTGGGACTGCCGCAGCAAACTTCGGAGCAGTTTCTCGGACTGTCTCAGCCGACTTCCGGGTTTGGAAACGGTGATCACTTCCGGGGCAACTACTGGGATCTATACGCGCAGGATGAGTGGAAGATGCGCGCCAATCTGACCCTTAATCTTGGAGTGCGCTACGAGTACGTTTCGCCCCTGACGGAACTGAACAATCGAATTGTGAACCTCGACCTTTCTCCCAGGGTGTTGCATCAGACGCTGCCGCTGAACCTGACGGACGTGACGCCGATCGAACCCGGGCAAGGGGGGCCCTACAGCGGTCCCTTACCGGCGAGCCTGGTGAGGCCGGATCGCAACAACTTTGCGCCGCGAATCGGCTTTGCCTGGAAGCCATTTCCGAAAACTGTCGTGCGCGGCGGATATGGCATGAACTACAACACGGGGGCGTATCAAGGCATCGCGCAGCAACTTGCCCTGCAGCCGCCCTTCGCCACCACGGCGACGAATATTCAGACCGCGCCTGGAGAGCTCACCCTGCAAAACGGATTTCCTACGCCGGCCGGTGTCACCAACAATTATGCGGTGAATCCGAATTACAGGCTGGGCTACGTGCAGATTCGCAATCTGGACATCCAACAACAGATTCGCCCCACTTTGCTGCTGAATATCGACTACACCGGAACCAAGGGAACGGATCTCGACATTCTGGAAGCGCCCAACCGAACC
>Ga0181525_10001156_pt1 | contig 22778 bp, 23 predicted proteins | sample PEATcosm2014_Bin_48_FD_121100 | JGI IMG/M metagenome (GOLD analysis project Ga0181525, IMG submission 121100) | Peatland microbial communities from MTU Mesocosm Facility, Houghton, MI, USA - PEATcosm2014_Bin06_10_metaG | ecosystem: Environmental > Terrestrial > Soil > Wetlands > Peat | place... | reverse complement strand
CGACAAATAACACCAGGACGGCACCCAGGGCATAAGACAGCCAGCTGATGCTGCCGGTGGTGCCGAACATCGTGGGGACGATCAGCGCGGCCGTCATGGTCGGCGAAATCACCGCGATGTTTTGCGCCAGCAGTTCTTTGAAGTTGAGGCAGTTTGATTTCAGTTTGTTCATGGGATCTCCTTTCGGCTTTTGGGTTTTGGTTTTGCGTTTTTAACATTGATTTTCGTCTGTCGCGGCCTGGCCAGGCTGGTTTCATTTTGCCGCTGAAAATCCAGCAGCCGGAATGTTGGTATCGCCCGGTGCTGGCTGGCTGACGGAAGCGTCGTCTGGCCGGAATTGGCGACCGGCGAAGCCACCACCAGCACCTCCGCGTCTGTTCGTCCCCTCGCGATCAGGCGATGCGGCAGACGCGAATCGAAATGCGCGGCATCCCCCGGCGCAAGCTCGTAAGCCCTCCCCGCCAGCGACAACGTCAACTGGCCGGACAGCACATAAATCCATTCCTCGCCGTCGTGATGGTAATGCTCGTCGCCCCGGCGCGACAGCGGAACCTTGACGCGAATTGGCTGTAGATTGAAGAACCGACCCGCGTTGGAGAGCGGAACATACTTAAGGCCGTTGATGCTCCGCTGGGTGGCATCGGCGCCCCTCACAATCACGCACGGTTCCGTGGCTGCTGGGGATTCAAACAGGGACGACAGAGAGACATCAAAAATCCGCGCCAATGTCAGCACGGCGGCGATTGAAGCCTGACGGTCCCCGGACTCGAGGCGCGAGAGGAACGCCTTTGAAAAACCACCCCGGCAGGCCAGTTCCTGCAAAGTCCAGCCGCGCTGCCGGCGCAATTCCCGAAGGCGCGCGCCAAAGGAGGAGAGCTGGGACTCGATTTGTTCAGTCATCGCAATCATGTTTTTCTTCAGGCAACTGTGTTGTCGCACAGTCAACCAGCGGATAAGCATTGAAAATGCCAAGTTTCCAATTTCTAATGCTTCATGTTGAAATCGTTTGAAATATCAGCATTTCTTTTTCGAAGCGGATGAAGCCGGGCAACGATGCGGCATTTTGACTGTTGCAATTTAGACAGGACGGCAAAAACGAGACCGCGTTGAAGAGCAAAAACCGGAAACACTAAACTGCCACCACATCACCCACCCGCAACCGTTTTCCAGCCTCGGCAGGCTCGATGGAAGTGTTCACGGCGAAGCGGTAGAAATGGTTGAAACGCTCCGCATTCGCCCATGCAGGCAGATGTTCCTTGCGAAGCTGCATGAATCTCTTTTGAAAATCCGGAACCGCCGCGCCGCTATCGGGATTGCGTGTGGGCACCACGCAACGCTGGCAGGGGTTGTGACCCAGAAACCGCACCGGCCCGATTTGAAACGGCTTGAGTTCGCCGGGCGCGCCATAAAGCCGGTCTTCGCAGAACGGCTCGCCGCCGGTGAGTTCCAGATTGGTGCGGAACCGGCGGCGCACGCTTTCCAGCGTCAGTTCTGGATACCATTCCATGACGGCCCGCAAGCTGGCTTCACTCACAATTGTCGGTCCAAAAGCCGTGCGGTCATCCGGGAATCCCTTCTCCGGCTCACGCCGCAGGGTGACGGCAAATCCAAAAAAGTCGCCCAGCCAGCGATTGATTGGGGCGGAGGCATCCAGTGAAAATTGTGCCGCTGTTGTTTCGCCGCCCTCCTGCCAGAGGCGGACTTCCTTGATGCTCGCGTCAAATGAGCAGCGCAATTGGTGGACGCGCGGCAGGCGCTTGCCATTCACATAACGTCCCTCCGAATCCAGCATCGCGTATATGCGGTCGTTTTCGAGAATGCCGCCCGCTGTGACGAGCGCCTCCTCCAGCAGCACGCCGTCCAGGGATTTGATCGGGAAAATTTCAATCCTGCCGAGTTGCATGAAGCCCTTTCAATACAACAGCCCAACACATTCAATCAATAAAAATGCAAACTTAAGCGCCGACTCAAACTGAATCCTCGTCGCGGAGGGCGGGGGATACACCCGGGTTTTTAATTCCGCATTCGTAAATCGTGATTCGCAATTCCCTTCACGCCCTCGCCTGTTGCGAGACGGGAATCGCGGCGGCGCGCCGGACGGCGTGGTTGCGGATGTGGTCAAAATCCCCCTGTTCGCAACCCGCCACGAAACCCTCCGTGACGGACTTGAGTTCCTCCCAGCGCGCGCGGATTTGCTTTGCCTCGCCGGTTGTCACTTCGCTATCGTGCGCGGCCTTGGCGATGACGGCGAGGAGGTCGGCGAATTCCTGCACAATCTGGTTGGTGGCGGGAATCAGATAATGCGGACGCGGGACGCTCTTGGGATTCGGGATGAAAAAACCGTTCGCGCGCTGGCAAACCCACTGGGCAATGCGCGGGTCGCTTGTGCTTTTGAGCAGCGCCTCCACGCGGTCGAGCGGATTGCCCACGCCGCTGCTTTCGGGCGGCTCGGCCCACTTGTAGAGCACCGAGGTCGAAACCCCGATGTCGTCGGAAACCTGTTTGGGCGACTTCGCCTTGAAAACTTCACGCAGGAGTTCGTAGGATTGCATGGACAGACTTTGAAAAAGACTCCGGCACTTGGCAAGCGCGAAGCGGTTACAAAATGGAGGCAAGATTATAGCCGTCCGGATTCCTCCTCATTCGCCATTCGCGGTTCGTAATTCGTCAACCGCTTCTCAACCGCTTCTTGACTTCCTGCGTCCGGCGGCAAGACTCCTGAAACCAAATAGCGGCACGCTGACAATATGGCCAAAGAAGTTAAAATCACATGGTTGGACAAACCGGAAGCGCATGATTATCCGGCGGCCCTGTCGTATCTGACATTGCTCCAGGATGAAAACACGGCCCGCCGCCTCGTGGGCCGGTTGAAAAAGGCGGCGATGGGCCGCTTCAAGGCCAAGGATATTTTTCGGGCGTCCGGCTTGTCGCTGCTCGGCGTGAACAATTCCCATGTCAATGCGGACTGGAAGAAAATAAAATCCGGGAACGGCGTGTCTCCGCTCCTGCTGGTTCGGGATGCGGCCAACGGCAGGGTGGTGATAGCCGACGGCTACCACCGGCTGTGCGCGGTCTATTCGTTCGATGAAGACGCCGTGATACCCTGCAAGATTGTGTAGCGTGGCGGCAACACATCCGCTGATTAGCGGATTTCAACTTTCCGCTTTTGGCGTTTCTGGTTTTATCGGTTGCTCTTCCGGTTTGGGCCGGTGCAGCACCATCACGTTTCCGACGCGCATGATGAGGTGGCTGGCCGTCTTTTCCGCCAGCAGCGGCGCGAGTTCCTTCTTCTGCTCCTTGAATTCCGCGAACTTGATCTTCACCAGCTCATGCTGCGACAGCGCCTCGTTTACCGACCGGACGAAACCGTCGCTCAACCCCGCCTTGCCCACCTTGAGCATCGGCTCCAAAAGCTGGGCGGCGGCCTTGAACAGGCGCAGTTGCGGATTGCTCAATGGCTCGATCATGGGCCGCGCATTCTAAAGGCTCCCGCCGGAAACACCAAACCCAATCTTTGTTTCGGTATCCTTTGCCATCCAAAAAAGGGACAGGGCAGGGGACGCACGCTGGCGGGGAAGCAAAAGAAAGGCAATAAGCGGATGAAATCCGCCGGCAACGTGAACATCCCGCAGGGGGCGTTCATCGAAGTGCTGAAGGCATGAAATTCAATTTTCATCTCCTCCAGTATTTTTTCAACTCCTCCAGTATCATGTCTATGTAAACATCGTATTTCTTAAAGCCAGCCGGCGGTTCAAACTGGCTGTCATCGGGTTTCTTCAGGGAAACATCTTTGAAAAGCACGATTGCGTCAAAGTCCTGTTTCCTGGCCTCCATTTTAACCGTAAAATTATTCAAGTCCGTGGCATTCCAGACGGTGGATTCGTCCACATTGCCGTTCTTGTCGGTTAAGGTGACCGTGTTTTTGATGCAAGCATGGCCGTCAACCACTTCCCTGCCCAATTCGGTGATGCTTGTCTGGTAATCAGGTTCCGCGTTGGTGGCGGATGCGTTGGCGGGAAGCTCCACATACGACTTGATTTCAGGGTAAATCAGGTAGGTGATTTTCAAATCGGGCCTGTAAATCGCCGTTACCTTGCCAAGAAGCCCCCCTATGACAGGATCGGGTTTGTTTGTCAGTGTCTGCTGGGTGAACATTCCCACCAGTCCGATTGAAGCATCCCTGATTTCGGCCGGCTCAAAGGGTTTGCCCTTGATTTTCGCCACATCCAGATCAATACGAAATTTGCCTTCTGACCTCGAGTATTTGGCAACCGAGCTGGACTTCTCGCCTTTGTATTCCAGGTGGGTTTCCACCCTCGCGGAGAAGTTGCTGTTGCCGGCGAAGAAATTCACAAAATTGCTGCCTGGGACGTATTGCGCGTGCGCCTGGAGCAATCCACAAAAAAAGGCGGCGGATGCCAGAATTAATCTGAATGTTTTCATAAACGTGTAATGCCGTGAACCGCCACAACATGGCCGTCCGCAAGGAGCTTTGGCCCCGGCGCGGTGTTAGGCGGCAAAATCAATATCACAATGATTGCAACAATGTCCAAGCATAGTTCCTCTTCGAGTCGCTACACCCGGAATGGAATGGCCGCACACTGGACAACAAAAATACATAAACTTGAAAACCATCATTCCTATTCCTGTAAGCAGCACGGTGCCGAAACCAACGCCTACGGCAACTTTGCCATCTTTGTGAACTGCATCCAAACTTAATAGGCCAACCATCAACAGAAACCCACCTAAAAGAATCCCAATGCTACCAACAATCAACACAACGCGCCGGCGGCGAAAATGTCGAATCTGTTCTGGTGTGGCTTTTGTCATATGGTATGATGTGGTCTAACCTAGAAAGTTGAGCCACCGCCGACTCGCGATATGAACCGCGACAGCGGAACGGACAGCGCCAACGGCGGTCGGCCCCGGCGAATTATCAGGCATCATGGTAATATCTCCGGTGGAAACTTAATGGCAAAATCAGTTCCGCCTTGAGGGCTTGGCCGAAATGTAACGGTATAAGTGGCAGTGACCCCGCCACTCCGCTTAACCTTCCAACTCTCTTTCCAAGAACCATCAGGCGTGATTGGCGCTTCGATAACCGTCGTATCCTGAATCTCTGGGTCTGCGTATTTAATGACTCCCCGACCATATTTGGTGCCTGCACAACCCCACTCAAAGATTCTGATTTGGAGGTATGTGTCGCGCTTTAGCACAAAATCCGCTCTTGTCTGGCCGGAAATCAATGCGGTGTTGGCACTAATGCAGCCGCTCAAGCCAAGTGCCAACATCGACAAAAGAACGAAACAACCTGACATTCGGGAAACCCTTTGGAATTTCATAAAAGTTAAACTATGGCGTCTTGCCTATTGTTCTATGCTGTTCTGAACGGAGGCGTTGATCGGTCCATAAAAAGTGCTTCCGGAATCCTCGATGACATACCATTGCTTTGCCCTGTCGGTGCCGCGCTTCACATAGAGACCTCCGTCGCAAATATGATTGAGAAATATCCCCCGTTCAACGATTTTTGTCGGAGCTTGGTAATAATAACCTCCGTTGTCTTCATACAGTGGGAAATATCTACCAGCCGGGAATGCCGCATTTTCAAGAACTATGTTTACGGTGAACGGTGCCATAACGATCATATCCGGTGTTGGTGGCGCGGAGGCGATTGGACGCATAGACGAACATCCAGATAGGCAAAATACAACTAGCATGGAGCCTATGACGCCCGTAACTCTTTGAAATGTTTTTCTCATAAAGTTAGCTTTTGACGGACAGCAAATCATCTCTTCCGGTGAAAGAGTGTGGAGGGATTCTTTTCACAGGAGTGACGCTATGTCTCTCTTTGGCCATTGTAAATAGTTTTTGTTTTTTTAGGGGGTGAGGTGTGCATTCATCTTCATCCGCCCGCGCCACTCTGACGGGGTTGCTCCGCTGTCCGCTGCCGCCAGCGGCTGATGCAGCCGCCGATGGTCAGCAAGCCAAAGACGGCGAGGATGAAGACCGGCACCGAAAACATCGCATCGCCGCGTTTCGCCATGCTTTTCCAACTCATCGCAAGAATCGTCACATACCAAAGGCCGTTGCCGATGCCCAGCGCCAGCAACCAGCGCGGCGATCCCGGCCCCCACATCCCCATGCTCCACCCCGCCAGATACGGCAGCACCAGCAGACCCCACCACATCGAGTATTCCGATTTGCCGCCAAACCCGCCCACGCTGGACAACCACAGCATCGCCCACACGCCAATCCCTATCAGGATGAAAACCACCATGCGATAAAGAACCAGCCGCCGTTCGTTTTTACCCAGCAACGTGCCGAGCGCCATCAGCAGGCTGGCGGGAAGGATGACGACCGATCCCTCCAGGGGATCAACCGCGCCCGCCGCCATGCCGATGCCGCCGGCGATGAATAATATCTGCGACAAAAGTTTGCGCCTGTTCATGATTGGGCGAGAGAAAGCTCGCGCAGGGCTTCAAAGAATTTCATGCCAGCTCCACTGAACTTTCTCAAAAGTCAGTGCAACGCCACAACACATCGGTTGGCGTAGGAGCAACATTTCTTGCCATCTGAAAAAAGCAGGGCAGGGGGGATTTGAGCGCGGGGGAATTTTTCTTTCATTCGCCCGTTTTGCGGGTATTCTCCGGGCGAATTGCGGGTGACGAATTTCGATTTGCGAATGAACCGTGGAGCGGAATTCTTGTCTTTAACTCGACGTTCTAAATTCGACACTCGAAATTAACATGATTCACTGGCTGTTTTCCAAGACGCGGCGCGACGCGATTGCGCTACGCAAGCATGTCCAGAGGCTGCTGGATGCGCAGCGGGATTTGATGACGCCGGCGGCGCTCCAGGTTGTCCGGGGGTCGTTGCTGGAGTTGCAGAGCGCCATCGCCGACCGCGCGAAGAAGCAGGATTTGCGGAAGAAGATGGATTTGGTGGAGGAGGTGGCGGGCAAATGGCTGCGGCCGCATCCGCATCCCGCCATCCGCGAGAATGTGGAGGTGCTGCTGGTGGCGCTGGCGGTGGCGATGGGCATCCGCACGTTCTTCGTGCAGCCGTTCAAGATTCCCACCGGCTCGATGCAGCCGACGCTCTACGGGGTGATGTCCACTCCGAATTTCGGAAACGCTTTTTCGGAAATCCGCGCGGGCTACGATGGCAAGGCGGACATGGTCAAGCAATTGGAGTTGCAGAAGAATTTGGTTATCCCGACGGGCTGGGCTCGGGTGGTGGACTGGATTCACGGCAATTCCTATGTTCATGTCGTTGCGAAGGCCGATGGGGTGATTGACCAGATCAGCCCAATGCGGAAGTTTCTGATTTTCAACATCAAGCAGTCGTTTTGGATTGCCGGTGTGGAGCATGTCATGTGGTTTCCGCCAGATTATGGCGAGCAGGACCTCGTCCGCCGCGCGGGCTTGGTTCCGGGACACAATTATCACAAGGGCGATGACGTGGTGAAATTGGAGGTGGACGCGGGCGATCATTTGTTCGTGGACCGGCTGACGTATAATTTCAGGAAGCCCACGCGCGGGGAAATCATTGTCTTTGAGACCGCCGGCATTCCCAAGGAGGCGCGCGACCAGTTCAACATCCCCGCAGACGAGTTTTACATCAAGCGGCTGACGGTGTTGCCGGGCGAAAAGGTGAAAATCGGCAATGACCGTCATCTGGTCATCAACGGTGAACGCCTCGACGCCTCGACGCCGCATTTTGAGAATGTTTATGGCTTTGACCCGAACAAGCCGCCCCGGGAAAGCGAGTATTCCGGCCACGTCAACGGCTGGGACGCGCAAACATACAATTTGTATCCCGGCATCGCGCCGCTGTTTCCGGATGACGCGACCATTTTCACCAACCCGCCCGATTCCTACATGGTGATGGGCGACAACACCTGCAACAGCCTGGATTCGCGCTCGTGGGGCCCGCTCTCGGCGCGGGCCGTCATCGGAAAATCGTTCTTCGTCTATTGGCCCATCACCAAACGGTTCGGCGTGGGACATTCCATCACCGCACAATGAGCGCGGCGAACCCGGAGACGGTTCTGATCACCGGCGCGTCGTCGGGAATCGGTCTGGAACTGGCGCACTGCTTTGCCGCGGACGGCTCCCGGCTCATTCTTGCCGCGCGTAACACTCCGGCATTGGAACAGCTCGCCGTGGAATTGCGGCGGGATTACAAGGTTGAGGCAATCGTCCTGACCGCTGATCTTTCCCTGCCCAAAACGCCGGGGAAAAATTTTTCTGAATTGAAGGGCAGGGGAATTGTTGTGGACGTTCTGGTCAACAACGCGGGGTTTGGCGCGCATGGGCTGTTCCCGGAATTGCCTCTCCAGCGACAACTTGAAATGCTTCAGGTCAATATCACCGCTTTGACGGAGCTGACCGGACTGTTTCTGCCCGGCATGATCGAACGGCGGCTTGGTGGCGTGCTGAATGTGGCGTCGGTGGCCGGTTTTGTTCCCGGCCCCGGCATGGCGGTTTATTACGCGAGCAAGGCATTTGTCCTTTCATTCAGCGAGGCGTTGGCCGAAGAGATTGCCGGCACGGGCGTCAAAGTCATGGCGCTTTGCCCCGGCCCGACAAAAACAAACTTTTTCAAAATTGCGCACGCCAACGATGCGCAACTGGTGCGGGTTGCCGACATGACAGCAAGAGAAGTGGCGATAGAAGGTCACAGAGCATTCCGCGGCGGTCGAGCGGTGAATGTTTCTGGCTGGCGAAACCGGCTGCTGGTTTTGCTGGTTCGTATCACGCCGCGCTTGCTGGTCCGCAAAATCGTCAAGAAATTCAACGGTATTTAGAATATGAAGCTTTTGCGATCTAAGTTTAATATTAATATTTAATATAGACACACAATGTTTGTTATATTTAATATATAACCGCCAGAGTTTGACGGGTTGCCAGCCGGTGTGGTAATAATAAGCTTATGATGGGAATTCGACTGGCTATTCTCATCGTTGGAGTTTGCTTGGTTTCCGCAATAAGCGCTCCGGCGATGGATCGTTGGGATGCCCTTTCTATGATTGAAAGCGGCGACAATGACCGCGCTGTCGGTCATGGCGGCGAAGTATCGCGCTTTCAAATCCGACCGGAACTCTGGCCCGGAGGAAACGCGCAAAGTGTGCGGGATGCGCTGACAGCGGCGCGTGAAGTCATGAAACCCCGTTTGGAATCGTTTGAAAAGAGCCACGGACGCCCGGCGACCGATTTTGAGTTTTATGTTCTGTGGAATGCGCCGTGGGAAGTGGATCATCCCAGCAAAGCCGTCACCGAACGCGCGATTCGGTTTTGCAATCTTGTCCGGCGTTAAAACCGCCTGCCGCTTCATAGACTTTGACATATTCGCCGACGGTTCGATCCCAGGAAAAATCCGCCTTCATTGCGGTTTGGCGAAAGCGCCGCAGCAGGACGGGATGCTTATAAAGCGCCAACGCCTTGCGAATCGCCTTGGCCAGCGCGCGAGCCGAAAATTCACGGAACTTGATTCCATTCGCGCGCTTTGTGTTTTCAGTAAAATCTATCACGCTATCGTCCAGACCTCCGGTGGCGCGAACGACGGGAACCGTTCCGTAACGCAGACTATACATCTGGTTCAAGCCGCTCGGCTCGAAACGCGACGGCATCAGATAGAAATCGCATCCGGCCTCGATGCGATGCGCCAGTGCCTCGTTGTAGCCGACACGCACAGCCACCTTGTCGGGAAATCGCCGCGCGAGTTCGTGGTAGCCCCGCTCATAGGCTGGCGACCCGCTGCCAAGCAGGATGAACTGCATCTTGGTGCTCAACATTTCCTGCAACGCGCCGAGTTGGATATCCACCCCCTTTTGTTCCGCCAGTCGCGAAATCGTCCCGAACAGCGGCACGTCTGGCGCGACTGGCAACTCCAGTTCCTTCTGCAACGCGAGCTTGTTCGCGCTTTTTCCCGCCAGCCGCGTTGCTGAATAAGGCCGCGCAAGAAATTCATCATCCGACGGATTCCACTCTTCACAGTCCACGCCGTTGAGGATGCCCACAAGCCGGTCTTGCCGGAGACGCAACCGGTCGTCCAAACCGCAACCTAGTTCCTCGGTCGTGATTTCACGGGCATAACGCGGGCTGACAGTCGTTATCACATCGGCAAATGCGATTCCCGCCTTAAGACAGTTTAATTCGCCATAAAATTCCGCGCTGTCCATGTTGAAGAAATTCTGTGGCAGATTCGTCAGCGCAAACGCACTTGCCGGGAAAACGCCCTGATAGGCCAGATTATGGATTGACAGGCAAACCGGCGGTGGATTCCCCCACCCTTCCGCGCGCCGTTGATGCAACATCAGTGCCGGCACCAAACTGGTCTGCCAGTCGTTGACATGCACGACATCCGGCCGCCACGGCAAATACCGGGCGAGATGCGTAACGCATTTGGAGAAGAAAATAAAACGTTCGGCGTTGTCGGCGTAGCTGATGTCGTCTTCCTGATATATTCCGGCGCGAAAATAAAACTCCGGCTGATGGACAAAATATACCGTCAACCCCTTTTCAACTTTGAGCGAAAACAATTCCGCCTGAACGCGCCGCGCGCCCAGCGGCAAATCAAACTGCCAGTCTTCGCGTTTGATTTTTGGAAACCTTTCGTGGATGCCGCGATACAACGGCGTGACCATCCGCACCTCGTGGCCGGCGCGTGCCAACGCCTTGCCCAGCGCGCCCACCATGTCCGCCAGCCCGCCGGTCTTGGAGAACGGATGAACTTCGCTGCTGGCCAACAGGATTTTCATCAGGAAGTCATTCGAAGCTAGGCCGTGATTCGCTCTGTCTTCAAATATGGTTGCAGCGGCCCGGGAATATTCACGCCGCCGTCGGCTTGCTGGTGCGTCTCAATCAACGCCACGAACAGCCGCGCCAGCGCCGTGCCGCTGCCATTGAGAATGTGTGGAAATTTATTTTCCCCAGTTTCCGTCTTGAAACGCAGGTTCATCCGCCGAGCCTGGAAATCCTCGCAATTGGAACAGCTTGAAACTTCCAGATAGCTCCCCTGCCCTGGCGCCCAGACCTCGATGTCGTAGGTCTTCGCGCTGCCGAATCCCATGTCGCCGGTGCAGAGCATGATGACGCGATAATGCAATCCGAGCAGTTGCAAAACTTTTTCCGCATTTGCCACTATCTTTTCCAGTTCGTCGTAGCCGTTCTCGGGTTTCACGATTTTGATCAGCTCCACCTTGTCAAACTGGTGCACGCGGATCATGCCGCGCGTGCCGACGCCCGCCGCGCCGGCCTCGCCGCGAAAGCACGGCGTGTAGGCGCAGTAAAAAATCGGCAATTGTTTCTCCGCCAGAATTTCTTCACGATGAATGTTTGCCACCGGCGTCTCGGCAGTTGGAACCAGATAAAGTTTGCCGAGCTTCTCCTTGTCATCGCCCTCGGCCACGCCGTAATACTGATCCTTGAATTTTGGAAACTGCCCGACTCCCTCCAGGCATTGCGGTCCCACCATGAACGGCGGCGACACCTCCGTGTAGCCATGCTCGTTTACATGCAAATCGAGCAGGAACTGAATCAAGGCCCGTTCCAGCCGTGCACCCCAATTTGTATAGAGCAAAAAGCCGCTGCCGGACAATTTGGCGCCGCGCGCGAAATCCACCAGCTTGAGTGACTCGCAAAGTTCGACGTGGGACTTGGGCTTGAAGGCAAAACCTACTTTCTCGCCGTGAACGCGGATTTCGGGATTGTCCTCGGCTGTTTTACCGACAGGAACAGATTCATGCGGCAGGTTTGGCAGTCTCAACATCAGCACGTCGCGCGCCGACTCGCTTTCCGCCGCCTGTTTGTCGAGTGCCGCAATTTTATCGCCAAAGCCTTTCGCTACGGCTTTTTGAACCTCTGCCTCGGCGAGCTTCTTCTGTCCCATCAATGCCCCGATCTCCTTCGACGCCCGGTTGCGCTCCGACTTGAGCGCCTCCACCTCGGCCAGAAATTTTCGTCGTTGTTCGTCAGACTGGAGGATTCCATCAACGAGCTTCTCATCCCCCGCCCCGCGCGTGGCGAGGCGCTGGCGCACGAAGTCGGGCTTTTCACGGATCAATTTGATGTCGAGCACGACGCAATTTAAGAAACGCGCTTGGTTCGGGCAAGCCGATTGGATTCAATAGTCGTGCCAATGAAACTACCGGAGAAACTGGCCGCCGCCTTCCGCGTCCCCAAACTGACGTGGACACGCGTCCTCCTGGCGCTCGGCGTTGCCGTCATAGCTGACGGGCTCCAACTTCTCCTGAACGGCTTCGGTTGGGTCGGCCCCGACCAAATCATTGACGTCGTTGCCATGGTGCTGACGAGTTGGTTGATTGGGTTTCACTGGCTGCTCCTGCCAACATTCGTCATCAACTTCGTGCCTGTGCTGGACGATCTGCCCACGTGGATGGCGTGTGTGATTGCTGTTTCCGCCTTGCGCAGACGCGAACAACGTTTGGTTCCGCAGTCAGCTCCGACGGAAAAGCCGACGATTGAAATCTGATTGAAAATTCCCCGCGCCCACGGCATATTATACCTGCTATGCAATCTGTCTTTACCGGCCCCGTTTATGTCGTGCGCGACAACATTGACACCGACCAGATCATCTCCGCGCAGCATCTCGCGCTCGTCCCAACCATTCCCGAGGAATACGAGAAGCTCGGCAGCTACGCACTCGACGGCCTGCCCAAGTCGCTTTACGCGACGCGCTACGTCAAGGAAGGCCGGCTTGACAGCGAATTCCCCATCGTCGTCGCCGGAAAAAACTTCGGCTGCGGCAGTTCGCGCGAGCACGCACCCATCGCGCTCGGCTCGGCCAAATGCCGTATCATCCTCGCCGAAAGCTTCGCGCGCATTTTCTTCCGCAACAGCGTCGCCACCGGCGAGCTGTATCCGTGCGAAATCACCGAGCGCCTCTGCGACACGTTGAAAAACGGCGACGTTGTGACGGTTGATCTCGACGCCGCGACCGTCACCGTCAAGGCGACCGGCAAAGTCATCAAATTCAAACCGCTCGGCGACGTCCGCCCCGTGGTGGACGCCGGCGGCCTGTTCAATTACGCGCGTAAAAGCGGCATGATAGCGGCAAAATAAGTGATTGCGGATGTGAAAGCGCCCGCATTACTCCCCTGCCCCCGCTCGCTGAAACTTCTTCGCGGCACGTTCACGCTGCCGAAGCAGAAACCCCTGTCCGTAATCAAGGTCATCCGCGCCAATTCCACGCCGAATCATCCCGAAGGCTACGCGCTCACAATTTCCAAAACTGGAATCGAAATTTCCTTCCGCGAAACCGGCGGTCTGCGCGCGGCCTCGGCGACGTTGCGGCAATTACTGCGCCAATACGGCCGCCGACTGCCGTGCCTGCGCATCCGCGACTGTCCGGATTTTCCGCGGCGCGGCGTGATGCTGGATATTTCGCGCGGTCGTGTGCCGAAGCTGGAAACGCTCCTCGACCTCGCGGAACATCTCGCTGATTTCAAGATCAACGAGCTGCAACTTTACACCGAGCACACGTTCGCCTACAAAAAATACAAATCCATCTGGCAAAGCTGGGGCGCGCTGACCGGAACGGAAATCCGCAAGCTCGATGCGCGTTGCCGCGAACTAGGCATTGACCTCGTGCCGAACCAGAATTCCTTCGGCCACCTGCGCCATTTTCTAAAACATCCAAAATTGGGCAAACTCGCTGAAGTCTCCAAGCCTTACGCAGACGCCAGCGGTGAATTCGTCCGTCGCCCATCCACGCTCGCGCCAAATCATCGCGGCACCCTGCCTTTTCTGCGCGGCCTGTATGACGAATTGCTCCCGAACTTTTCCAGCCGCTTCTTCAATGTTGGTTGCGACGAGACGTGGGATCTGGGCCGTGGACAAAGCAAAGCACTCTGCGATGCCAAAGGCAAAGGCCGTGTTTATCTGGATTTTCTGAAGAAGATCCATCGCGAGGTTTCAGCGCGGGACAAAACGATGATGTTTTGGGGGGACATCATTTTGAAATATCCGAAACTGATTCCTGAATTGGCTGCGTTTGGAGCGCCGAGCATCGACTCGGCTCAAATGGCGACAAATTCAAAACACGCCGAGCCGGTGTTCGGCGCTCCAAGCCTCATCGCACTGAATTGGGGTTACGAGGCAAATCATCCTTTCCGAAAGGAGGCGGCGAAATTTGCCAAGGCGAAGATTCCATTTTATGTCTGTCCAGGCACGTCAACCTGGCAAACGCTCATTGGCCGGCACGACAACGCTCTGGCCAATCTCCGCGCGGCGGCAAAGGCCGGCAGAAGATTCAAAGCCATTGGCTATCTCATCACCGATTGGGGCGACGGCGGGCATCCGCAACCACTGGCGGTGAGTTGGCCGATGCTTGCCGCCGGCGCTGCCTTGGGATGGAATTCAAAGACTTTTGATGAACGCAAACTGCTTCCGGTTCTGGCTCGCGACATCTTTGGCAGCGAAAAAGTTGCCAAGGCAGCTTTCAAATTAGGGTTCGTTCACAAAAAACTAGGCGTAAAGGCGATCAATGAAACGCCGTTGGGAACAGTCATCGCGGCTCCGCCACTGGAGGAGCGGGAATTATTTTGCCGGAACGGTTTGAAATGGTTCGCGAAAATTCGACGGGAAAGGGTTCTTGGAACATATACGGAAATTGAGGATCAACTGCGACGGGCCAACTTGCTTTCATGCTCGGGGTCTATTTTGGAAATAGAATTGAATTTAGCGGCGCGCATGGCCGCAGTGTCCTGCATGTTCATGTTTTGGCAGCAGGTTGCTGCGGATGGAAATAAAATCGCAATGAATTGTGTGGGAAATCAAATGGTCGAGGAGTTGCAGAAATTGGAAGTGGATTTCAAGGCATATTGGCCTTTACGGAACAAGGCCACGCCAAGGCATTGCTCGGCTTTTCTGCAGTGGCGGATGGACGATTACCGAAATGAATCTGCGGCGTGAAGAAAGTGGCTCACGTCACCCGGGTCAGCGCCCGATGTTCCGCACGTTGATGCGCGGACGAATCGGCGGAGGAATCGGAATTTTTGGCGGCGAGGAGGAGGTTCGGGTTGAAGCTGGCGCTTGCGGCCAGTGCTTTTCTGCATACGCGGTGGCTTGTGTGGCAACCCTGGCTATTTCTTCAGGTGACTTCGCCAGGGTCAAAGCCGGCTTGGCTTCAATTTGCTCGGATTCCTGGTTCGACACGCTGACGGATTTCATGGCCATCTCGCCGATCCTGGCTTCTGGAAATTTCATCTCGCCGATATCAAATTGGCCGAGCTTGTCCGTGGTTTGTCCGATGGGGGGTGCTGGTGCGATCGCGTGACTGGCCGCCGTCTCCAGCGTCTGATAACCGTTCACGATCCAATCCAGCCTGCCGGTCTCGGTGTCCACCAGCAGGCCGTGGACAGGGATTTGCGGGCCGATGAGCGGGCTGTGCCGGACGATGTTGCACGCCTTGATGACGTTCTGCCGTTCGCTGGCGAACATGCCGAAAAAATCGTTGATGTTGTCCGGCAGCAGATTTCTCTCGACGCCAAGCTCCTTCAATTTATCCAACAATTGGATTGTGGTCGTCCTTGCGACCTGGCAATCCGTGTGGCCGATGACGGCGATTTCCTTACCTCCCTTCACCGCGCACGCCAGCGCGAGCGACCGCATGGTGCTGCTCAACGGCGCGGTGATGATGTTGCCCGCGTTGCGCAGCCAGATGAACTGCTCCGCCGGCAACGCCAGCGCGTTCGGGAAGATCGCGTTCAGGCGGGGATCAATGCACGTCAGCGCGATGACCGGCAGTTCGTCCTCGAAATCCGCCGGATGCAGGCCGGCGTTCGTGTCGCCGGCGATTGCCCGGTGGTTCGCATCTACGATGGCTTCAAAGAGGCGCATCGCAAGTTAAAGTTTGAATTCCTCGGAAACGACGAGCAGAAGCTCGCATTCCTTCTCGGCCATCTTGCGGTCGCTGGTGAGCGAATCCTCCAGTGCGGTATAAACCAGGCGTCGCGCGGCGGGCGTTGGAAAATTCTTGCCGATTTCTGAAATATAACTTCGCGTCGCCGGTGCAGAAGCGCCGTGCTTCCTGGCGCGGGCGAAGCTTGCGTCCAGAAAATACTGCCGCGCGCTGTCAGATGAGAATTGGATTGAATCCAGCACCCGCCGGGCCTTTTCATCCTCGATCAAATCCAGGTTGCCGTCGGCATACATACCCAGGACGAGCAAGTCCACCACGGCCTGCTTTTGTTTGTCTGTAAATCCGGTTAATTCCATAAAATCATTCAAACCGTTTTCTTCCACGGTTGCAACAACGCGGGTTCAACATTGGATGGCTCTTCCGGCAATAAATACCAGAGAGCCAGATACAGGAAGATGCCCGGAAACGCCGCGCTGAAAATAGTTCCCAGCACCCAGACCAGGCGCAGCCGGGAGGATGGCAGGCCAAAGTGTTTTGCCAGACCGCCACAAACTCCGGCAATCCGCCGGTCATCATGCGAACGGTAGAGTTTCATAAATCAAGCTGCCGCGACCGGCGCTTTCCTTCTCGGCCGGCCGATGAAAAAATAAAGCAGCGAGCCGAGTAAATGGAAAAAGACAATCCCCAGCACCCAGCCGGTCTTTTCGCCGTCGGTCAGCCCCTTGTTCTGGATCGCGCTTACCAGCATCCATATCCAGAAAACCAGCAGGAACAATATCAATGGCACCACAAACAACGCCGCCAGAACAATCAGCGGAATGACCAATAACGGAGCGACTACAGCTGTCATATCATTGCCTTTCTCGTTTCATTTTGGGTTTACGAGTTACGAGTTCTGCCGCAATTCACGTCTGGCGCGTAAATCGTATATCGTCAATTCTTATTTGCCCTTGTCGTCGTCCTTGCCCATCGCCTTTTTCAAAGCGGGCACCTGCTCCATCAATTTCTCGAGCTTCATGCCGGTCAGGGCTTCCAGCACCGGCGGCAACTGGCTGATGATGGTCGTCACGTCGCTGGTCAGCTTGCTCGCCCCACCGCCTGGGCCGTTGCCGGAATTGATGATGACCATCTTCTCGGTCTTCGACAGCGGCTCGCTGATCTTGCCGGCGATTTCCGGCATCACGCGGATGATCATTTCAATCACCGCCGCCTCGTTGTATTGCTTGAAGCTCTCGGCCTTCACGCGCATCGCCTCGGCGGTCGCCTTGCCTTGCGCCTCGATGACATCCGCCTGCGCAAGACCACGAGCCTTGTTCGCGTCGGCTTCGGCGAGTCCCGTGGCCTTGACGACGTCGGCTCCGGCAAAACCGGTTGCCTTCGTCGCGGACGCGGCGCCGGCGGCTTCGGTTTCAAGTTGGAATTTCCGCGCGTTTGCCAGCGTCTCGACTTTGTAACGCTCGGCGTCGGCGGGCTTTTGAACCGTTGCTTCGAGTTCTCGGGATTTGCGCGAGATTTCCTGCTGTTGCAGTTCGATCTGCTTCTGCTTCTCGACAATCTGCACCTGCACTTCCTCAGCCTTCACGAGCTGGCCGGTCTTGAATTTCTGCAAATCATACGCGAGGTCGGCCTGCGCCTTCTGCACGTTCACCGTCGCCTGATATTGCGCGACATTCGACTGATAATCGCGTTGCGCCTCGGCCACTTTCGTATCGGCAAGAAACTTCGCCTCCTGCCCCGCCTGGTTCGCCTGCGCGGAGCGGATGACGGAATCACGGTCGGCCTCGGCCTGCGCGATGATGGCGTCGCGCTTGACCTGCGCGATGCGCGGCTTGCCGAGGGCGTCGAGATAACCCTGCCCGTCGCGAATGTCGCGGATGGTGAAGCTGACGATGCCGAGACCCATGTTGCCCATGTCGCCGGCGGCCACTTCCTGCACCTTTTGCGCGAAGGCATCGCGGTTCTGGTAAATTTCCTCCACAGTCATCGTGCCGAGAATTGCGCGCAAATGACCTTCCAGCGTCTGCATGGCGATGTTTTTGATGTCGTCCACGCCCTTGCTCAAAAATTGTTCGGCGGCGGTTGAGATTGAAACATCATCGCCCTTGACCTTGATCTGCGCCACGCCATCCACCTTCACCGGCACGCCTTTGCTCGTGTAAACTTCCGGCGTCTGGACATCAATCGTCAGCAGTTCGAGCGAGAGGATGTCCACCTTTTCGAAGATGGGCCAGACGAAGCGGCCGCCGCCCTTGACGATGCGGAAGCCCACCTCGCGCGTCGAGCCGTCCGGCTCGGTCATCTTGCGCTTGATGCCGGAAATCACCAGCACCTGGTTCGGCCCGCTCTTGGTGTAGCGGCTGGCGTAAATGATGACGAAAACGAAAAAGACAAACAGAAGCGAGCCGACGCCAACGACGACGCTCATCCAGGGAATATCCGCAAGCATGGGGGCAATGTTCATAATCAAGTTGATGGTTAAGTGTGGTGTGTTCTTTAATTGGTTTCTTCGACGTAAAATTGCGTGCCGACGATGCGCGTGATCTTCACCGTCCTGCCATTCGCGATGGTCTCGCCCTTTTCCGCGCGCGCCGGGGCGGAGTAACGCGAACCCGCCTGCGTGTAGGAGATTTCCCCCACCCCGTTCTCGGGAATCGGTGTGACGATGGCGGCGGTCCGGCCAATTAGCATCGCGACGCGCGATTCGCTGGAGCTTTCCGTCCGTTTGAAAATGGCGTTGAACATCCACAGCACCAGCAGCGCCACCGCCAGCGCGCCAAAGAAGGAGATCGGGGCGTTGATCCAGACGCTGCTCGTCGCATCAATCTTGGAAAAAATCAGGCCGAGCGCGCCGAACGCCGTCACAAAGCTCGCCAGCACCGTCGGGCTTAAAAATGAAATCCCCGGAACGCCGTCATGCCCCACGCCGCCATCGGCGTGGCCGCCCATGCCGACATGGGCATCGCCGTGGCCACCGAACAAATGGCCAAAGATTGCGCTTAACAAGGTGAAGAGCAGACCCAGAACCAGACAGGCGGCATAGACTGTGGCAATCATAATTCCTCAATCCGTTGAGTGTTGCGCCAAGTTAAAACCCGTCCGCCCGCTGATGCAAGCAGGAAAGGCAAACTTGATTTCGCCGGACTATTCATGTTCCACGCTTATTAAACACCAAAAGCGTGGAAGGCGCAGTTACAATCTGGCGCCGAGATTATAATCGCTCCTGCCCATTTTGACGGGATAAGCAGGATGGGGCAGGATTGACACCGTGCAACACCGGGCGAAAGATAATTTCCGAATGGCCTTGCCTCGATTTGGTGGTCAGTGTTGCTGGTTTGTCTCATGCGCAAGCGGTCACCTGACATCGCTTCGAAGCCAACGCCATCGCTCTTTGAAGTTTTTCTTTACGCCTTCAGCACTTCGATGAAGGCTTCCTGCGGGATGTTCACGTTGCCGATGGATTTCATCCGCTTTTTGCCTTCCTTCTGCTTCTCAAGCAGCTTGCGTTTGCGCGAGACGTCGCCGCCGTAACATTTGGCCGTCACGTCCTTGCGGAAAGCGCTCACGGTTTCCGATGCGACAATTTTTCCGCCGATGGCCGCCTGTATCTTCACCTGGAATTGCTGGCGCGGAATAACTTCCTTGAGTTTTTCCGCCAGTGTGCGTCCCCTGCCCTCCGCCTTGGTGCGATGGACAAGGCACGAGAACGCATCCATCGGCTCGCCATTCACGAGCATGTCGAGCTTCACCATGTCGCTCGCCATGTAATCCGCCGGCTCGTAATCCATCGAACCAAAGCCGCGCGTCATGCTTTTGATGCGGTCATGAAAATCAATCAGGATTTCGTTCAGCGGGAGCAGGCTGGTGAGCATCACGCGCTTGGAGTCGAGCGTTTCCGTGTGGTCCACCGCGCCGCGCTTTTCTGAAATCAAGGCCATCATGTCGCCGATGTTTTCATTTGGGCAGATGACGAACGCCTTCACCATCGGCTCCTCGATCTTCTCAATGAAGGTCACGTCGGGCATGAAGGCCGGGTTGTCCACCGTCTTCATCGTGCCGTCCGAGAGATAGACCTTGTAAACCACGCTCGGATACGTCGCAATGATGTCCATGTCGTATTCGCGGCGCAGGCGTTCCTGCACAATCTCCAGATGCAACAGGCCGAGGAAGCCGCACCGGAACCCGAAGCCGAGCGCGACGGACGTTTCCGAGGAATAGACGAAGGCGGAATCGTTCAGCTTCAATTTGCCCATCGAAGATTTCAACTGCTCGTAGTCCGCCGTGTTGATGGGATAAATCCCGCTGAACACCATCGGATGGATCTCCTTGAACCCCGGCAGCACTGGCGACGGATTCCGCGCATCGGTGATGGTATCGCCCATCTTCACCTCGGACGCGAACTTGATGTTCGCCGTGAAATAGCCCGTCTCGCCGACTTGAAGCTTGTCGCGCTCATAGGGCTTTGGATTGAAGCTGCCGACTTCCTTCACCTCGACATTTTTGCCGGAATGCAACAGCTTCACCTGCTGGCCGGCTTTCAATTCGCCGTTGAAAACGCGGACATGCGTGACCACGCCCTTGTAAGTGTCGAAATAGGAATCAAACGCCAGCGCCTGCAAGCTCGGCTCGCCCGTCGGTTTCGGAGCCGGGATGCGCGCGATGATGGCTTCAAGGATGTCCTCGATGCCGATGCCCTGCTTCGCGCTGCATGGAATCGCCCATTCGGCCGGGATGGCCAGCACCTCTTCCAACTGCTGCTTCGCCTGCGGCACGTCCGCGTGACCGAGGTCAATCTTGTTGATCACCGGGATGATCGTGAGATTCAGCTTCGCCGCCAGATGATAATTTGCGACGGTCTGCGCCTCGACGCCCTGCGCGGCGTCAATCACGAGCAGCGCGCCTTCGCACGCGCTCAAGCTGCGCGAGACTTCGTAGGCAAAATCCACATGGCCGGGCGTGTCAATGAGGTTCAGCTCGTAGGTCTCGCCGTTGCGCGCCTTGTAGGTCATGGTGACCGGATGCGCCTTGATGGTGATGCCGCGTTCGCGCTCCAGATCCATCGCGTCGAGCAACTGATCCGACATGTCGCGCGTGGCAATTGTGCCCGTCATGTGCAACAGCCGGTCGGAAAGCGTCGTCTTGCCGTGGTCAATGTGGGCAATGATGCTGAAATTTCTTATGTGTGCCGCGTCCATCCGTGTTTCCTAAATTGTAATCGTAACTGCTATGCCGGATTTCAAATGGCGAATCCGAGCGCAGCAGGATAGCCGGAAAACGGGTGAAGAAAAGGAAATTTGGCGCGGCATTGTGACAGGATTGACAGAACGAACAGGATTTCCACTTCCGTTTGCTCCTCATCCGAGGCCGTTTGACGTTTTATCATTTTGGGTTATTTTACGCTGTTTATAGGTCTGGAAAGGGGTATTGGAAGACATCAGAAATATGATATGATAAAGTCCATAATGATGCTTGTTTTGGGCGCGCTATTGTCGCCGGTCATCAGTCCGGCAATGGATTTGAAGCAGGCAAAATTCACGCAGGTCGTCAACGATGTGAAAGTGCTGTCGGCGGCGAACAAATCCGCCCGGCGCGCGGCGGTGAATGTGCTTTTCAAGATGCCGGACGTGTTGCACACCGGCGGGGCTTCGCGTGCCGAACTTGTCGCCCCGGACACCACCGTCACGCGCGTGGGTGCAAACACGATTTTTTCCTTCGACACGGCCAATCGCACGATTGATTTGCAGCAGGGCAGCCTTCTGTTCCATTCGCCACATGGCCTCGGCGGCGGCACAATCCGCACTTCCTCGGTCATCGCCGCCGTGCTGGGAACGACACTCATCGTCAGCGTCGCTCCCGATGGCACGGTGAAGGTGCTGGATTTGGAAGGACAGGTGGAAGTGCGCCTCAAGAACGGGCATCGCGAGATATTGGAGTCGGGCCAGATGATACTCGTGCAGCCCGATGGCAGACATTCGTCCACCGCCGTCTTCGATCTGTCCGGGGAAGCAAGAAGCAGTTCGCTGGTGACCGGATTCAGCCAGCCGCTGCCATCGTTGCCGTTGATTAACGAGCAGATAGCGATTCAATTGAGAACAATTCCGGGGCTGGCTGCCGTAAGCAAGACAGTATCTGCGGTGAACGGCACCCTGTCTTCCGCGAAGGTGGTGTTGAACACAGTGAACGGCGTATTGGCCCCCGTAATCGGAGTATTGTCGCCATTAACAGGTGGTGGTTCTCCATCATCGAACCCGGGTTCGTCGCCTCTGGGTAATTTACCATTAGCATTGAACCCGACCTTGCCGCCTTCCGGGGGAAACACGCCATCAACTCCAGTTTCATTGCCCGTAGTGGCGCTACCTTCGGTGTCATTGCCCACAGTGAGTCCGCTTCCCAGCCTTCCCCAGATAAACAATTTGCCAACAGGACTTCTTCATTAAGCGAGCACGCATATCAGGCAGGGTTCCACCGTTCATTTTTTGATTGATGAATTTCCGCCGGAGGCGTAGAAATAAGCCATGAAGCAATTCCCCTCCATCGTTCTGGCCTGCGCCTTGGCGATTCCCGTCCTGGCACAGGATGCAAATACCAATTCAGTCAGCACTGACGTTCAGCCATCAAGCCAGTCGTTCCCGGCGTCGGCAGCGGTGCTGACCGAGCCGCTGGCCTTGACCAATGATTATGTTTACCTGACGACGGCCCAGGCGGAATTGCCGGACGGCGGCAAGGCGGTTTTCAATTTTTCCGTCACGAATGCCGGGAATTATCAAATCGAGACGGTGGAGTGCGCGCCGGACGAAAGCTCGAACTCATTTTTTGTGAACATTGACGCCGCGCCGGTGGATCCGGACATGATTTGGGACATTCCGGTGACGACGGGATTTGAGACGCGCGTAATT
>Ga0181525_10001154_pt1 | contig 22808 bp, 18 predicted proteins | sample PEATcosm2014_Bin_48_FD_121100 | JGI IMG/M metagenome (GOLD analysis project Ga0181525, IMG submission 121100) | Peatland microbial communities from MTU Mesocosm Facility, Houghton, MI, USA - PEATcosm2014_Bin06_10_metaG | ecosystem: Environmental > Terrestrial > Soil > Wetlands > Peat | place... | reverse complement strand
CGCGTGGCCGCCTGGGTGTCGTCGCCGGGCAGCTGGCCGTAGCGGTCGATGTACGAGTTCACCGCCGCCGACATCTCGCGCGACATGTTGAACGTGGCCTTGATCTTGCTGTTGAAGATCAGTTCCTGGCCCTTGAGCACGCCGCCGAGCAGCAGACCGATGATCACCAGGACGATGGCGATCTCGACGAGGGTAAAACCGGACTGACGGGACTTCATGGCGCACACCTCTGGATAGTTGTCTGACGAACGCCATTGCGGGCCACGGCGCCGGCGCAACCGCGACCGGCCGGACCCATGGAAGTCCGCCTAGCTTCGTACATTCGTATTAACGGCCATCTTCGGGCTTACTTGATGGGGGAAATGCCGGAATAAGCGCATCGATGGCGTCCCGATTCGGCGCTTTGCTGCCCGGCAGCGTTTCCATCGACGAAATCCTGCCCGCGAGGCGCTCGAGGTCCTGTGCCGGCGTGCCGCCGCTGCCGGCCGCCAGGCCGCCCAGCAGGGCGCGGCGCGCATCGATGGGATCGCGGCGCCCGAGCACGTAGGTGTCGAGCTCGCGGGCCCATTCGGGGATGGCAGCGGCCGGCGGCGCGATGCGCAGCAGGTGAGCCTCGGCCAGCGCGCGCGCGTCGTCGTGCAGGACGTAGCGCGATACCCAGGCGGCATGCGCCAGCCAGCGCCAGTGCGCGGCCGGATCGGCGCGATAGCCGCGTTCGACGAAGTCGAGGATCGCGGGTGCCTGCGGCGCCGCGGCGTGCGTCATCGCATCCTGCAGGTGCGCGGTTTCCGAATAGTCGAATGCCGCCAGCATCAGCGGATAGCTGCTGTGCGGGTTCAGGTCGAAGGCCACTTGCAGCCACGCGCGGATCGCCGGGTAGTCGGCGGTGCGCAGCGGCAGCAGCGCGCCGGCCTGGGCGTCGTAACCCTGCAGGTACAGGTCGGTGCCATAGGCGGCCAGCGCCGGCTCGTCCAGGCTGGCCAGGCGCAGCACGGCCGGGGCGGGCGGCGTGCCCACCGAGGCCTCGAGGTGCCAGGTATCCGGTGCGCGCAGCGCGACGACCACCTGCACGGCCAGCAGGGCGGCCAGCGCCATCCAGGCCGGCGCGACGCGGCCGCGCGCCGAGGGCGTGCTTGCGGTAGGGGCGGTTGCCGGCATCATCGGTGGGCTGGGGCGTGGCCGGTCAGCGCGCCGCTTCAGGCGAACTGCGCGCGGCGCAGGTCCAGGCTGGCCACCGTCACCGTCAGCAGCCCGTAGACCAGCGCCTGGCCGCAGACGAGGCCCAGCGCCGCGGCGTCGGGCGGCGTACCCAGCAGCCAGTCGGTCCGCGTGAACAGGTCGAGGCGGGGAAAGAGCAGCGCTATGGCCTGCAGCACCGGTCCGGCCGGACCCAGGTCGGAGTAGTCGTGCGCCCGCTGCGCCAGCAACTGCACCACGTGCAGGTCGCGTGCCAGCACGTAGAAGCCCAGCACCGCGCACACGGCCGGCGGCACCTGGGTGAGCACGACTGCGATCGCCAGCGCCACGGTGGCGACCACCGCCAGTTCGAGCGCCAGGCTCAGGGTCCAGGCAAGCAGCGCCGCGGGGGGCGGCCCGAAGGCCGCCACCGGCAGCGCCAGCAGCAGCGCCGTGACCAGCGCGATCGCGACCAGGCCCAGGGCCTTGCCCGCGACCCAGGTCGTGCGGCTCATCGGCGCGGCCAGCGCCAGTTGCAGGGTGCGATCGGCCTGTTCGCGGCTGACCGAGACGATCGCGCTCAGGGCGACGATGAGCACGGCCAGCAGGCGCGCCAGCGGGGCGGCGAAGGACAAGGCCAGCTGATGGTCTTCCGACAGCGCCAGCGAGCGCGCGAACAGCGCGATGACGGCCACGCCCAGCGCGCCGGTGACGCTCATCCAGATCCAGCGTCCGCGCACCGCCTCGCGCACGGTGTCCTGCAGCACCGTGCGCAGCGCGCGGCCGACGCTGCGGCCGGCTGCGCCGGCGCCGTGCGCCGCCGTCATTGCACCCACCCGCCCGACACCAGCCGGTCGGCGACGGCGCCGTAGGAGATCCAGCTGACCTGGTCGTCGAACGGACCGTTGGCCGCACCCTTGGCGATGTACGGGTGGCTGATCACGACCCGTGCGACGGTCGGCGTGTAGTTCTGGCGCTCGTCGGTCGAGTAGCTGGCGATGTCGTTGGCGTCGCCGCCCAGCGACCAGATGGTGGCCGCCACGTTGGGCGCCAGGTCGTTGGCGGCATTGAGCCCGCAACGGTCGTTGGTGGGCAGTATGTTGGCGCTGCTGTAGCAGACGAACAGGCCGTGATTGTTCAAGGCGGCGTTGCCGGTCTTGGAAAAGTACGGTTGCACGGCGGCACGGATGGCAGGGCTGTTGGGCGCCCCCAGGCCAGGATTGATCAGCGCCCAGGCATTGCCGGTTCCGGACAGCGTCGCCACCGAATAGCGGATCACGCGCAGATACGTGCCGTTGCTGTTGCCGGCACCATCGTGCCAGGCGCTTTCGAGCAGGCCGAAGGTATCGAGATGGTTCATGCCGAGCGTCTTGGCCGGCAGGTACCCGGTCTCCACGGGACAGGTGCGCGTCGTCCCGACGACGACCGCGTTCTCCACGCCGTTGCCGCCGGCGATCGCCGGGCAGGGGAGATAGCCGTAGGTCGTGACGTAGGCGAGCAGCGCGTCGTGGGCGCTGTTCAATATCGCGTCGGTATCGGCCATCTTGCGCTGTTCGAGCTGCTGGCGCAGAACGGCGACGATGATTCCGGAGGCAAGCGCCAGCAGCACCAGGCTGATCGCCACCTCGACGAGGGTGAAGCCGCGGCAGCGCCGGGACGAATGCGGACGGTTGCGGCGGTTCTTCATTGGACGATATCCAGTCGGTCGTCGTTGGGCGCGGCTGCGCCGGGTGCCACGTTGGCGAACACGCCGGTCGTGCCGCCGTTGGCGTCGACGGTGCTGTCGAGATAATCGGCCGCCAGCGGCGACAGGGCGCCGAGCGCCAGCGGCGCCTGCGGGGCGCCGCGCGAGGCGGCAAAGGGCGCGGTGCGGATCGGCGAACCCGGGGCGAGCAACAGCGCATTGACGCCGGCCGTGGCATCGAGCGTGAGCCCGGGAGCGCCGCAGGCGTGACTGGACGCCACGCAGGTGGGCGAAACCGCATAGACGAAGTATTGCTGCCAGCCGGCGTTGGTCAGCCAGGGATCGTTGACCTGCAGGCTTGCCAGCGAGTTGCCGGCGCCGCAATTGCCGTCGGCGACGGGCGGATGGCCGAAGCGCAGGGTGGCCGTGCAGGCACCCGTGAACGCGTTGAAGTTCGCCGCATAGGGGAAATAGCCGTTGACGCTCTTGTACTGGAGCAGCGCGGCATTGATGACCTTGCGGGCGCGCGCCTCGAGGTAGCGGAACAGTTCGTCGACGCCGACCCACAGCACCCGGTTGTGGTAGCGGCGCGGGTCGGCCACCCATGGCAGCTGCTGCAGGGCATGGTCGGAGAGATTGGTCGCCACCAGCGTCGTGGCCACGCCGTTGGCCTGCTGGTAGGCCGCGTTGTCGTACAGCCCCGGCACGCAGGGCGTGGGACAGCCGGGATTGACCTGCAGCGCATTGAGCCAGGCCGAGGGCGCGGCGGTGGCGTTGCGCGTGGCGCCGCCGACCGGCGGTCCGGGCATGATGAGCGCGAAGGCCACGCGGTTCGACACCACGTTGCCGCGCTCGTCGACCACGGTCAGCCAGGGAAACGGCAACTGCGAGGGCGAACCCGGACAGGTGTTGAGCACCGGCGAGCCGATCACCAGCGGCGTCAGGTTGGGCATGCAGTTGTTGCTCACCGCAAGATTGGGCGAGATGACCAGCCAGGGAATGCGACCCTGGATGTCGTTGGTATCGACCGCGCCCAGGTCTATGCCCAGCGCCTGCCAGGGCAGGCGGCCGAAGCAGCGGGCCGCGGCGCCGCTGGTCTCGGCCGATGCGAGCGCGTTGCCCGGCACCCAGGTGCGATAGGCGCACTGCAGCAGCGGCGCCCCCTGGCCGGTGAAGGCCAGGTCGGGCAGCACACCGAATTGCCCCAGCCGTCGTACCGGCGGGCTGTCGAGGTCGGGCGCGGCCAGGTGCGCCAGCACCGCGTCGCGCGCCTGCTGCAGGATCTTGAGATCACGCGCTTCGCGGTTGCCCTGCCACAGCGTCTGCGCCCAGAACAGCGCGGTCACGATGAATATCGTCACCAGCACGAAGGCGTAGAACACCAGGCCCTGCTGGCGGTGGCAAGGGTGCGCCGGAAGGCGGGAGCGGCGCATGATCCACTAGCGCCGCTCGGCGGCGGCCGGCGGCGCCGCTTCGGACCCGGCCGGTGCCGCTTCCGGCGGATTGTCGGCTTCGCCGACCCGCAGCTTGACGCTGCCTTCGGCTTCGCGGTGCACGACCAGCACGCCGCGCGCGCGGTCGAACTGCGCCTGGGCGTTTTCCATGTCGTCGGCGCCGGATTCGGCCGCCCGCTGGGCGGCCGGGTGCAGCCGGCCGCTGCGATCGGCAAGATACGGCGTGCCGCTGACCCAGGCATGGGTGCCGGCAGGGCTGGTGACCCAGCCGTCGAAACGCGGACCCGCGGTGGAGGGACTCGCGGCGGTGAGGCCGAGGCGCACCGACCGGTCCTGCGCATCGAGATTGCGGCGCTGGCGCGGTTCGTAGAAGAGCCGCGGCAGGTCCCAGCGGGCGGGTTCGCGTCCGGTGGCGCCCTGCGCGGCCTGCTCGACGGGGGCAGGCGCGGCGCCTTCCTGCGATCGTGCCGGTGCCGCGCCGATGCAGGCGCACAGCGCGAGCCAGCCGGTGGCCAGGGTGGTCCGGATGCCGTTGGCGCTCATGAATCCTTCCTCGATTCGGCGCCGGGCAGCGCTCCGGCCGGCGCCAGCGTGGCCGCCGGCACGCCCTGCAGCCGGTACCAGGTCAGCAGGCAGCGGGCCTTGAGCGGCGGCAACTGGCCGTTGCCGGCGCTGTTGTCCACCGCCTCCTTGGTGGGACGGTGCAGTTCGCAGCTCTCGACGCCGCCGGCCGGGCCGCGCAGGCCGGCGATCGCGTCCCATACGTCGAGGAAGCGTTCCTCGTGCAGCGGCTCGAAGTCGACGGCCACATGCTCGATGTCGATCTGGTACTTGGCGGCCGGTGCCAGCGGCGCCGGAGCGATCTCGCGCCCGCCGCCGATCTGGTAGCGCGCCACGGTCGCGAAGTACGGATGCAGGCTGGCCTCGGCCCGGTCGATGGCGCGCGGCTTGTCGATCGGGTCGAACAGTCCCGCGCGCTGCAGTTCCTGGAAGCGCGCCGAGACGCGTTCGCTGAGCGCGAGCGATTCGCGCGCCTGGTGCAAGGCGTTCTGCGCGTCGCGTTCGGCGCGCCCCAGCTTCTCCTCCAGCGTCACCTGCTCCTCGTACTGGTCCATCGCGAGATAGGCCATGCCGGCGGAGAGGCCCAGCAGGGCCACCGCGCCGGCGATCGACATTGCGAGCTGCTGCTTGGGACTAGCCATGGAGCGCACCTGCGGTTTGGGGAGCCTCGGCCGCCGGCGCGGGCGCGGGGCGCTCGAGTTCGAGCGTGAAGCGCGGCGAGGCCACGCGCGTGGTGTCGCGCAGCGAAGCGGCGTAGGCAACGTCCATCGAGGGGTCGTAGGGCGGCACCAGGATGCGGCCGTCGCACGCGCAGGCCGCCTTGAGTCGCGCGAAATAGGCGGCCACCTTCTCGTTGGCCAATTCCTTGGAGATGCTCGGGTCGACGTAGCCGGATATGCGCACCGTCGTCGGCGTGGTCGCACCGGCGTTGCCATCGCCCGGGGCAGGCGCGACGGCGGGGGGCGTGCCGGCCGCGGCCGTGCCGGCGCCGGCCGGCGGCGGCGCCGCGCCGCCCAGCGGGCGCGCCGCTTCCCAGGAGATCTCGTCCAGGTTCACGGCCGGATCGTGGGTCAGGCCCTCGCCCACCCAGTGCAGCAGCTGCGCGGCATCGACGTGGCGCGAGCGCAGCTGCGCGGTGAGCTGCACGACGGCATTCATTTCCTCGGCCGACACGGCCTGGGTGCCCAGCTGCTGTTGCAGATCGCGGGCCTGGGCGCGCACCGCCTCGACCGCGGCCATCCGCGGCCGGGCGCCGACCGCGTCCATGCTGCCGCTGAGCGTGTACTGGATGAACAGGTTGGCGGCCAGCGCGACGAGCAGCGACACGGTCGCGAACGACCAGCCGGCGGCTAGGCCGCGCGCGGTGCGCCAGTTGGCACGCATCGCGTCGGTGGCGTAGTCGGCGCGCAGGCCGTGCGCGATCGGCAGGAAGTGGCGCAGGCCACCCAGGTAGTCGTCGACCTGCGCGGCATCGGCCGCGGCCGGGTCGATCCAGTTGATCGGCACGGCGGCCTCGCGCAACGGCAGCGCGTCATCGGCATAGGCGCCGTCGCTGTCGCCGTCGATGCCCGAGCCCAGCACGAAGATCGGCACCTTGCCCGCCTGGATCAGCGGCCGTAGCGTGGCGCGCGACATCATCAGGAAGCGCACCGTGCGATCGAGTTCCTCGGCGACGCGTCGCCACGGCGCGCCGGTCGGCATGGGCTGCTGGCGCGTGAAGCAGACCGCGCCGTTGTGCACCAGGGTCTGGCGCAGCCCGCCGGGCTGCACGCTGGCGAGCAGCGCGGTCGGGCCCGCGCCGGCGGCGCGCAGCAGCGTCGCGGTGCGCAGCGCCAGGCTGTCGACCGCGGCGATGCGGGCGCCGGCCGACAGCGCCGAGTCGATCCAGGCCATCATCGGATTGCGCTGGCGCAGGCCGACCAGCAGCGTGCATTCGCGCATGCCGGGCGTCTTGGCGTCCTTCTTGACGGCCGTGCCGGCGGGCAGCACCCAGGTCGTCAGGGCGCCATCGCGAAAGCGCTGCTTGAGGCGCCGGTCGAGCACCTTGTCGCGGTCGCGGCCGCGCACGTTGGGCAGCTCGTCGGTCTCGATCTCCTCGTCGGCGCTGTCGAGCAGGAAGTAGAAGCGGTCGCCGCGCCAGCGCGCGATCCATTCGCGGAAGGCCTCCGGCACCGGCGAGGCGGCCACGGCGCTGGCCGCGCCGCGGTCGACGTCGGGCACGGCGCCCAGGTGGAAGGTGGCCAGCGTCAACCAGCGCCGCCCGACCTGGCGCAGCGCGACCAGCGAGTCGGCGGTGACGTACAGGGTCTGCCGTCCGCCGCCGATGCCGGTCCAGGCGCCGATGGCGTTGCTCAAGGCATCGCGCCAGGGCAGGGGCCGGTCGGCGACGCTGCCCAGCAGGGCTTGCGAATTGAGGGGGGCGCCCATCGGATCAGACCTTCATCTTCGACAGCAGGTCGTAGAGCGGACCGAGCACGGCCATCATCAGCCAGCCCAGCAGCAGGCCCAGGATCATCGTCAGCACCGGTTCGGCGAGCGACTCCAGGCGCTGTATCGAATCCTGGATCTCGCGCTCGTAGAAATAGGTGACGTTCTTCATCGCCTTGTCGATGTCGCCGGTGGTCTCGCCGATGCGGATCATGCGCAGCAGCAGGTTGGGGAACAGGGCGGCCTCGGCGAAGGCATCGGTCATCGTGCTGCCCTGCGCGATGCGGTTGCGCGCCCGCTCGGCGCCTTCGGCCAGCGCGCGGTTGCCGATCGCGCCCTCGGCGACCTCGAGCGATACGAGCACCGGCACGCCCGAGGCGTAGAGCATGCCGAACAGCCCGGCAAAGCGCGCGATCGCGAGGCGCGAGAGGATCGGTCCCACCACCGGGATCTTCAGGCGCCAGCCGTCGATGCGCCGCTTGAGCCGTTCGCTGCCGGCGCGCGAGATCGCGAACAGCGAGCCGATCAGCAGCACCGGCGGCACGGGCAGCAGGTACCAGTAGGACTGCACGCCTTCGGAGAGCGTCAGCAGCAGCCAGGTCTGGAACGGCAGCTTGCCGTCGTTGGCCGAGCGGATGAACTCCGACAGCTGCGGGACGAGATACAGCAATATGAACAGCGTGGCGCCCAGCAGCACCACCAGCGTGAACGCCGGGTAGGTCAGGGCCTTCTTGGTGGCCGAGATGATCTCGTCCTGCCATTTGAGGTTGGCGGCCAGGCGCGCGAACACCTGGTCGAGGTGGCCGGAGCGCTCGCCCGACTCGACCAGGCCGATGAAAACCGCGTCGAAGACCTGAGGGTAGTCGCGCAGCGCTCCCGACAGCGAGGCGCCTTCGCGCACGCGGTCGAGCACCATCGAGACGACCTCGCGGAAGCGCGCGTGGGTGGTCGACTCGGCCAGGTCGGCCAGCGCATCGATGAGCTGGACCCGCGCGGTGAGCGTCGTTTCCATGTGCACGCAAAACGAGATCAGCTCGCGGCGCGGCACCGTCGTGCGGCGCGACCAGCGGCTCAGCTCCTGGGGCTTGGCGTCGATCAGGTCCAGGCCCAGCAGGCGCAGGCGCGCCTCGAGCTCCTGCGGATTGAGCGCGGCCAGCCGGCCGCGGCGGATGGCGCCTGCGGCGGTGGCGGCCCGGTAGGAGAAGGTGCTCACGGGAAGGAGTCGCCTGGCCGGTTCACTTGGCGGCGTCGCCGCTGTTGCCCATGCGCGTGAGGTCGACCACGCGCGCCGCTTCCTCCAGCGAGGTGTCGCCCTGGCCGACGCGCCGCAGCGCGGCGTTGGCCAGCGGGCGGAAGCCCTTGCGCTGGGCCGCGCGCAGCAGTTCCCACTGGGAGCAGCGGCGCACGATCAGTTCGTCGAGTTCGTCGTCCAGGCGCAGGGTCTCGATGATCGCGATCCGGCCGCGATAGCCCTGGAACTCGCATTCGGCGCAGCCCACCGGCCGGTAGATGCGGCGCGGCGCATCGGCGGGCATCTCGAGCAGGCGTGCCAGGTCCTCGTCGATGTCGTAGGCCTCGCGGCAGTGCATGCACAGGCGCCGTGCCAGGCGCTGGCCCAGGATGCCCACCAGGTTGCCGGCCAGCAGTTCGGGCGTCAGTCCCAGGTCGAACAGCCGCACCAGCGCGCCGACGGCCGAGTTGGTGTGCAGCGTGGAGAACACCTGGTGCCCGGTCATGGCGGCGCGCAGCGCCATCGTCGCCGTGTCGGCGTCGCGGATCTCGCCCAGCAGGATGATGTCGGGGTCCTGGCGCATCAGCGAGCGGATGCCGGAGCCGAATTCCATCTTGATGCCGGTCGACAGGTCGGCCTGGCGCACCATCGGCAGCGGGTATTCGACCGGGTCCTCGAGCGTCATGATGTTGACGTCGACGCGATTCTGCCGCTGCAGCATCGAATACAGCGTCGTGGTCTTGCCGCTGCCGGTCGGGCCGGTCACCAGCAGGATGCCGATCGGCCGGCTGATCATCGTCTCGACCTGCTCGAGCTGCTCCGGTTCGAAACCCAGGGTCTCCAGCGGCACCAGCGCGGCATTGCGGTCGAGGACGCGCAGCACGAAATTCTCGCCGTACACGGTCGGCTGCACCGCGGCGCGAAAATCGATGGTGCGCCCGTAGACCGTGAGCGAACAGCGGCCGTCCTGCGGCGCGCGCTGCTCGGCGATGTTCATCCCCGACATGATCTTCAGGCGCGACAGCATCGACGACCAGTGCTTCTGGTGGATGGCGCGGATCTGCCGCAGCACGCCGTCGATCCGGTAGCGGATCCGCAGGAAGCCGGCTTCCGGCTCGAAGTGCAGGTCGCTGGCGCGCCGCTGGACGGCATCGGCCAGTATCGAATCGACGAGGCGCACCACCGGGCCGCTGTAGTCCTTGCCGCTGGCGTCCAGGCTCTCGATGTCGACTTCGCCGGTCTCTATCTCGCGCAGGATGCCGTCGATCGACCACGAATATTCGTAGTGCTTCTGGATCGCGGTGCTGATCTCGCCCTCGGCGCCGATGATGGCGCTGACGTTGTGGTTGGGCGGCAGCAGCGTGCGCAGGCGGTCGAGCAGGACGATATCGTTGGGATTGGTGACCGCCACCTTGAGGGTGCGCGTCTGCGGGTCGAAGGCCACCGGGAAGACGAGGTTGGCGCTGGCGAAGTCGCGGGTGATCATGCCCAGGGCGGTCCCGTCGGGCACGATATGCGACAGGTCGGCCTGCTCGGCGCCCATGTCGGTGGCCAGCGCGTCGCGCAGCATGGCCTCGGAGAGGAAGCCCAGCGCGACCAGCACCTTGCCGACCGGCTGCTTGCGTGTTCCCTGCTCGATCAGCGCGATGCGCAGCTGGTCCTCGGTGATGAGACCGCGCGTGATGAGCATCTGCCCCAGGGGCAGGCGGCGCGGCGCCGCCGGCGCTGCCGGGGGCGGCGGCGCCACCGGGTCGGTCGCGCGACGGCCCTCGCGCAATCCGGGCCGGGGCGAACCGGTCTGGCGGGAACCGTCCATTACGGCTGCTTCGGGGTCAGGGCGACAACGCGTTCCTGCGCGACGGCCGGATCGAAGCGTGCGCCGTGGTTCTGCGCCAGTTCGAGCGCGCGCCGGTAGAACGACAGGGCCGCGGCCGGCTGGCGGATGCGCTCGAGCGTCACGGCCAGGTTGAAGGCGACGTCGGGCTGGCTCGGGTCGGCGGCCCAGGCCTGGTAGAAGGTCTCCTGTGCTTCGAGCCAGCGGCCCTGGCGCGCGAGCATCTTGCCCAGCGCGGCCTGCAGCGCGGGCTGCGCGCCGTCGCGCACCAGCAGCAGGCGCAGGCGCGATTCGGCTTCCTGCGGGTCGACGCCGGCCTGCACGCCCAGCAGGCCGCCGAGCGCGACGCTGTCGCCCGGATCGATCTCCAGGGCGCGCCGGTAGTCGCGATTGGCCGCGGTGCTGTCGCCGCTGTTGGCGGCGATCGCGGCCAGCCCGATCCAGGCGTCGCCGTTGTTGTGATCGAGGTCGATGACCTGCTGGTAGATGCGGCTGGCGCCCGCGGTGTCGCCGCGTCCGGCGGCCGTGTACGCCTCCTGCAGCAGGGCGCGGATGTGTTCGGGAGTGACTTCCGGTGCACGCAGGTGGATGGCCTCGGCCGCATGCGTCGCCTCGCTGCCCGCGGCGTAGCGACCCGCGCCGGGACCGGGCGCGGCCATGCCGAAGGCGCCGACCGGGCCGGCCGGGCCGGCAGTGGTGCCGCCGGTGACCGGCGCCTTGGCGGCAACGCCGCTCGACGATCCGGCTGGCGCATGCTGCCGCGCCGGCTTGTCCGCATGGAGCGCCGGCGTTGCCTGCAGGCGATCGGCCAGCGAGCGGGTATTGGGCGGGGGCGGCGCGGACCCTTGCAGCAGTCCATCGAGGCCGGAAAACAGCCCCTGCCACCAGGCGGCACCGAGGGCGCCGGCGGCGAGCACGACGATGGCGACGGCCAGTGCGAGACGGCGGTTGCGCCGGGCGCCGGGCGGCGGCGCCATCAACTGGCGGGCGGCCTTGCGTTGTTCGTCCTGCAGCTCGCTGGGCGCGGCGGCGGGTTCGGCCGGCGCAGCCGCCGCAGCGGCGGCGCGGGCGCGCGGGGCCGCGGGCGGCGCCGGTGGCGCCTCGGCCATCGGCGGAATCGGCGCGGCCGTGGCCGGGCGGGGCCGGGCCGTATTCGGTTCGGTGGTCGGGATCACCGCGGCGGTCACGCGGGGCGCGGGACGCGCCGCGCGTTCGGCCGCAGCGTCGGCGGCTTGCGCGCGCGCCGTGACGTCGACGCTGGCCGGCTCGAAGGCCGATGCCGGCGAGGGCACTGGCGTCGCGGCGGCGCCGCCGGCATGCGGTTCGTCGGCGTCGTGCGATGGCGCCGCGGGGTTGCCGGGCGCCTGCGGCTCCACCGGTTCCAGGCTCAGTGCCGCGCCGCTGCGCGCGGCCGGCAGCGGCGCCGGCGCCGCTGTCATCACCGCCGGCGGTTCGGGTTCGAGGACCGCGGTGCCGGCGTGCGCCGGCGCGGCGGCGGCCGCACGGGCCATGTGGTCGCGTTCAGCCTGCTTCAATGCCTTGATGAGGATGCTCATGGCCGCGCCCTATTGCGTCCACTCGCGCGGCACCACCGGTTCGGGATGGTGGACGAAGAAGTCGTCATCGGGCAGCAGTTCCTTGTAGCCGGCGTAATCGCCCTGCAGGCTGGCGTCGTGGACCACGGTGGGACGCAGGAAGATGACCAGCTCGCTCTTGGTCGAGGAGTCGGAGACGTAGCGGAACAGGTTGCCGATGATCGGCAGCGAGCCGGCGCCCGGGATCTGGTCGCGCTGGTCGCTGAGCGATTCCTGCATCAGCCCGCCCATGACGGCGATGTCGCCGTTGTCGACCTTCATGACCGATTCGATCTCGCGCGTCTGGATCTCGGGCACGCGGCTGACCGTCGAGGCATTGGCCAGCGCCGGGTTCGGGTCGTTCACGTAGTCGATGACGCGGGAGATCGTCGGGCGCATGTTGATCGTGACGCCGCCGGCGTCGTCGATCTGCGGCATCACGCTCATGACGAAGCCCACCGGCACCGTATTGGCGGTGGAGCTGTAGGTCACCACCGGCGCGGTGGTCGCGCTGCCCGGGGTCACATTGACGTTGATGGTGAAGTAGACGAGGTTGTCCACCACCTTGAGCACGGCCGTCTGGTTGTTGAGCACGCTCAGCTTGGGGCTGGACAGCACCTTGACCTTGCCGAAGGACTGCAGCAGCGACACGGCCACGCCGATGTTGCCGTGCGCCCCGGTATCGAGGTAGCGCAGCACGCCCAGCGAGGGCGTGGCCGCCGCGCTGGCCACGCCGGCCACCGTGGCGCCGCCGGGCAGGCTGCCGCCGGTCGGCGGCACGGTCGGGAAGATGATGCCGCCGGGACCGGTGCCCGACAGCGCGCCGGTCGACAGCGCCTGGGCGCCGTTGGGCTGCTGCTGGAACGACCAGCCGCCGCCGTTGAGATTCATCTTCGACCAGTTGATGCCCTGCTGGTACTGCTCGGACAGCTGCACCTCGACGATGGTCGCCTCGATGAGCACCTGGCGGTGCGCCGAATTGAGCATGCGGTTGATGACGGCCTGGACGCGCTCCTGCTCGCGTTGCGTGGCGATGACGGTGAGCATGCCGGTCTCGCGGCTGGCGATGACGGCCTTCTTCGCCGTCGTCGGCATCTGGCGGATGGAGGAGCCGTTGCCGGCCGTGTTCGGGGCCGGCGCGCCGGCCGCCGCGGCAGTGCCCGAGGGGGGCGCTGCGCCGGGGGCGGGCGGCGTGGCGACGCCGTTGATCGAGGTTCCGCTGGCCGGGTTGCTGACGCCGGAGGCTTTGGCGCCGCCGTCGCCGCCGCTGGCCTGCGTCGTTGCCGCGGCCAGTTGCGCGCCGGTCAGCGCCGCGGCGCCGGTGCCGCGCACCGCGGAGACGCCGACGATGGCGGCGATGCTGTCGACCAGGGAATCCCAGAAGTGGTTGGAGGTGTCTATCGTCACCTCGGTGGTCGAGTTGTTCGACGAGTTGCCGCCGCTGCCGCCCAGGGGGCTGCCGCCGGCCGCCGAGATCAGCGTCGCCACGGTGGTCGTGGACTTGGCATCGCGCGTCATGTTGACGTAGTCGATCGGATACTGGTGCAGGTAGGGGACATCGGCCTGGACCAGCAGCGTCTTGCCGTCGAATTCGTAGCGCAGGTCGACCTGGCGCGCCAGGCGGTTGAGGATCTGCGGCAGCGTCTGCTCGATCGCGTTGATCGACACGTGGCCCTGGATGCGCGGGTCGACGTCGACGTTGACCTTCGCGTCGCGGGCCACGGCGAACAGCAGGTCGCGGATGTCGACGTCGCTCACCACCACGGAATAGCGTTCCAGGTGGGGGGTGTCGCGCGGGCGCGGCGCCGGCGTGCTCTCGACCAGGTCGGGGACCATGTCGACCGTGGGTGCCTTCGGGCGCATCAGGGCCGAGGCGGCACTTTGTGCGGTGATGTCGGTGTGGTCGGGCCGCATCGGCGGCGTGGAGCAGGCGGACAGGAGCAGTCCGATGCCGGCAGCGGCTACGCCGCCGAGCGACGCCCGGCCGGCAGGTACCCCATGGCGGACCGTCGCCGGAGCGCGCCGGCGTCGATCGAGTTCATCCTGCATGAAAACACCCCCACGTAACGACAGTCCCGGCGGTGGCGCGCATGCGCTGCGCTGGTGGACCAGCGACAACTGCATTGCGCACAAATCATCAAACCTGCACCTTGCCGGCGGATTTCTTACCCGTTTCTTACCGATGGATTCTGGGCTGCGCTGTCTACCCCCGATCCATGGATTAGCGCCGCGGTCCTGCGCCTCTTTGCGTCTTAAGGCAGGACTGCCGCCCGTACGATGCCGCCATGGACAAGACCCCCATGGCGACGACCCATGCGCGCGCGCTGCCGGCTGGCGGCACGCCGGCGATCGGCTTTCGTGGCGTGGCCAAGCGTTACCGCGGCCGGGACGTGTTGCGCGATGTCAGTTTCGAGGTGCCCGACGGCAGCAGCCTGGCCATCGTCGGTGTCAACGGCGCGGGCAAGAGCACCTTGCTGCGCTGCCTTCTCGATTTCGCGCGGCCGGATGCCGGCCGGATCACGATAGGGGGCCTGGCCAGCGAAACGCTCGCCGCGCGCGCGCAACTTGGCTGGTTGCCCGAACGCTTCGTGCCGCCGGCACACCTGCGGGCGCGCGAATGCCTGGAATGGCTCGCCGGCCTGCGCGGCACGACGCTCGACGGCGCCGCCGTGGAGGTCATGGCCGCGGAACTGGGACTCGATGCGGCGGCGCTGGCCAGCCGGGTGCGCGAACTCTCCAAGGGCATGACGCAAAAGCTCGGCCTGATGTCGATCGCCCTGTCGGATTGCCCGACCTGGGTGCTCGACGAACCGATGAGCGGCCTCGATCCGCTGGCGCGCCACAACGTGGCGCGGCTGATCGAGCGCGCGCGCGCGGCCGGACGCACGGTGCTGTTCACCACCCATGCCCTGCGCGACCTGCCCGGGTTGTGCGATCGCCTGGTGGTGCTGCACGGCGGCACGGTGCGTTTCTGCGGCGGCCTCGATGCCTTCGTCGATCGTTACGACAATCCGGACCTGGAGCTCGCCTTCCTGGCCTGCCTGCAGGAAACACCGCCGACGGCGCCCCGCGCCAGCGGCCAGCACGCCCTGGAAGGATGCGCGGCATGAGCACCGTAGCCAGCAAGAAGAAGACCACGCCGCGCGTGATCGCGGACGACGCGCAGGCACTGTTGCCCAGCGGCATGCCCACGCCGTACGCGACCCGGCTGTTGCGGCGCATGGTCAACGATCCCTCGGGGCGCCTGCTGTACCTGGACCACTTCGGTCTCAAGAGCGCGCCTTTCCAGATCACGCCCAATCCGGACTTCTTCTACGGGGCCGGCGACCGCGGCCACATGCTGTACGCGCTGCTGTACTGCCTGCGCCACGGCAACGGCATCACGACGCTCACCGGCGAGGTCGGCACCGGCAAGACGATGCTGGCGCGCATGCTGCTGTCCTGCGCGCCCAAGGCCCTGGATATCGCACTGATCGCCAATCCCTCGCTGCGCCGCGCCGAGGTGGTGCCGGTGATCGCCGATGAGCTGGGCATCGACATCAGCCACGCGCCGCCTGCGCAGGGCCTGCGCCTGCTGCAGCGCGCGCTGATCGAGCGCTATGCTTCGGGACGGCGCGTCGTGCTCGTGGTCGACGAGGCGCACGCGATGCGCCTGGACGTGCTCGAGGAGATCCGCTTGCTGTCCAACCTGGAAAGTGCCTCGCACAAGCTGCTCAACATACTGCTGGTCGGCCAGGACGAGTTGCGCGCCACGCTGGCGGCGCCGGCCCAGCGCCCGCTGCGCGAGCGCATCACGCAGCGCTTCCACCTGGCGCCGCTGGCCGAGGCCGAGGTTGCCGCCTACCTGGGATTCCGCATGCAGCGCGCCGGCGCCTCGCCCGATGCCTTCGATCCGGCCGCCGCCAAGATGATCGCCCGCGGTTCGATGGGCCTGATCCGGCGCATCAACATCCTGGCCGACAAGTGCCTGATGGCCGCCTTCATCGACAGCTTTCCCCGCGTCATGCGCAGCCACGTCGAGCTCGCGCTCAATGACGCCGCCTTCCAGGCGATACGCGGCACCACCGGACGCACGGCGGCGGCTCCCAAGGCCAATGCGCTGGGCCGGCTGTGGCGCCGCTATGGCCTCGGCCGGGTAGGCCCGGGCTGAGCGATGCGGCACGACCATGAAAAACCGGCCACGTGGCGCCACGCCGGCGCCGCGCTGCTGCTGGCGACGCTGCTGTGCCTGGAAGGCTGCGCGTCCTCGCCGACGGCCGCCGTGGCGCCCGGCGCACCGGCGGCCGGCACGGCGAACCGGCCGGACGGCGAGGGCTATGCCGGCGTCGGCGAATTGCTGGTCCGGATCGGTGTCCAGCAGGAGGCCGCGGGCTGGACCGAGACCCTGACCTCGACCCTGGCGCCGAAGAAGCACGAACGCGCCTATGTGGAGATCCGCTATCAGGGCCTCGATAACCTCGGCCGGGCCGTATTCGAGCGGCGCGACGGCGACGCACTGGCGGCTGCTGCACCCAACACGGTGCTGCCGACGAACGCCAAGGGCACGGTGCTGGCGCCGACGGCCGCCCCGGCCAGCGGCGTCGACGGCGGGCCCGGCGGTGCCAGCGCGCCCCTGGCGCCCAACACGCGCGACATCGCGCTCGACCTGCGCCTGACCCGCGAGATCCATATCCAGGGCAAGATCATCGAGGTCGTGGAAGCCACCGCCTCCGGCGTGGTTTTCCGGCTGTATTGAGCGGCCCGCCGACCCGCCCGGCGGTCCGCGCCGGAGCGAGTAAGATGTAGGGATGAGACCCCGCATATGAAGCACGGCGTATGAGTCAGCGCCTGCCGGCAGCCGCTGCCGCCCCCATTCCCCCCGCCGTGATTGCAGACCCGAGTTGCGCCAGCCGGGCAAAGTCCATCTGATGTCCGACTACTCCGACTTCGACCATTTCGGCCTCGACCCGCGTCTCGTGGCGGCAGTGCGTGCGCTCGGCTACCTCAAGCCCACCCCGATCCAGTCCAAGGCCATCCCGATCGTGATGAGCGGCAAGGACGTCATGGGCGCCGCCCAGACCGGCACCGGCAAGACCGCCGGCTTCGCGTTGCCCATCCTGCACCGCCTGATGCCCTTTGCCAGCACCAGCATGTCGCCGGCGCGTCATCCGGTGCGCGCGCTGATACTGGCGCCGACCCGCGAACTGGCCGACCAGGTCGCCACCAATGTCCAGCAGTACGCATCCCAGTGCCCGCTGCGCTGCGCCGTCGTGTTCGGCGGCGTCGACATGAATCCGCAGACCGAGGCGCTGCGCGCCGGCGTCGAGGTCATCGTCGCCACGCCGGGCCGGCTGCTCGATCACCTGCAGTCGAAGAACACCTCGCTGGGCCAGGTGCAGACGGTGGTCCTGGACGAGGCCGACCGCATGCTCGACATGGGTTTCCTCCCGGACATCTCGCGCATCCTGCAGCTGCTGCCCAAGCAGCGCCAGAGCCTGATGTTCTCGGCGACCTTCTCCGAGGAGATCAAGCGCCTGGCGGCGAACTTCCTCAACGATCCCGTGCTCGTCGAGGTCTCGCAGCGCAATTCGACCTCGACCAACGTGCGCCAGGAACTCGTGAAGGTCCACGAGTCCGAGAAGAGCGCGGCCCTGCTCGCGCTGCTGCGCCAGCGCGACCTCTCGCAGGTGCTGGTGTTCGTCAACACCAAGATCGGCGCGCGCCGTCTCGCGCTGCTGCTGCAGAAGGAAGGCGTCAACGCCGACGCGATCCACGGCGACAAGACGCAGGACGAACGGATGAAGGCGCTCGAGGCCTTCAAGGCCGGCACCATCCGCGTGCTCGTGGCGACCGACGTCGCGGCGCGCGGCCTCGACATCACCGAATTGCCGGGCGTCATCAATTTCGACGTGCCGTTCGCGCCCGAGGACTACATCCACCGCATCGGCCGCACCGGCCGTGCCGGCGCGCTCGGCCTGGCCATCACCATCGCCAGCGGCGCCGATGACAAGGCGGTGGCGGCGATCGAGAAGCTCACCAAGGCCGCCATCGTCGCGGCCACGGTCGAGCTGCCCGCCGCCGGCCGGCGCCCGGGCACGGCCGACGAGGCGCCACGCGGCCGCCCCCGTGGTCGCGGCGAAGGACGCGGCGATGGACGCGGCGAAGCGCGCGGCGAATCCCGTGGTGAATCGCGTGGCGACAGCCGCGGCGAATCGCGCGGGCGGCGCGATGCGCATGCCGCACCGGTGCGCGAGCGCGCTCCGGTGCCGGTCGACGATTTCTTCTTCAAGCCCTACGAACCGAGCGCCACGCCAGGCGCACCCGATGCGCCAGCCGGCGCGGCAGCGGGCGCCACGGCGATGCCCGACGCGCCGCGCACCGCGGCCGGCGAGGGCAAACCGCTGCGTCGCGCCGCGCTGCTGGGCGGCGTCAAGCGCTGACGCGTTCCTCGGCCGCCACCTTGACCACGGTCACGGTGCACGCGGCCTCGGCGACCACCTGGGTGGAGACGCTGCCCAGGTAACGGCGCAGCGACGATGCGCCGCGCGAACCCAGGACGATGTGGTCGACCCGGTTGGCGTGCGCATAGTCGAGTATCGCCGGCGCCGGATCGGGCGCCTCCAGCACATGGAAGGTGACGCGGCCCGCCGGCAGTCCCAGCGGGCGCGCCCAGTGCTGCAGTTGCACCAGGCGCTGCACATGGCGGTGATTGCCCTCCGCGTCGATCGTCACGTCCATCGCGATGCGGTTGGTCTTGAGTATCGACACGCAGGCCAGTCGCGCCTCGGGCGCGGCATTGAGCACGTCGCGCACCGCCGTGCGCAGCGCATCGGCCAGCGCCTCCCATTCCTGCGACAGGTCGACGGCCGCCATCACGATAGGCGCGCGATTGAGATGCTGGCTGGTCGTGCGCGTGCTCGGGCGCGCGGCCAGGCGCCGGGTCAGGCGCTGCAGGCGCAGCCAGGTCGACTGGCCGCGCGTGGCCGCGGCGCGCGCGGTCAGCACGACGCTGTGCGGGTGCGCCAGGTCGAAGGCCAGCTGCGCCGCGGTCGCGTAGCGGCGCTCCGGATCGACCTCGAGGCAGCGCAGGATCACCTCCTGCAGCCACGGCGGGAAATCGCGCTGGCGCGCGCGCGGCGGCACCGGCTCCTCGTACAGGCGGTTGCGCAATGCGCGCACCGAGGTCGGCGCGCCGAAGGGGCGGCTGCCGGTGGCGAGGTAATAGAGGATGACGCCCAGCGCGAACAGGTCGCTGCGCGGATCGGTGCGGTTGTGCAGCACCTGCTCGGGCGAGATGTACGGACCGGTGCCCATCGGCAGGCGGAATTCCTCGGCCAGCAGGTCGGGCAGCCGGTCGTGCCGCGCCAGTCCGAAATCGATCAGCACCGCGGTGCCGTCGGCGCGGAACATGATGTTGCTCGGCTTGAGGTCGTGGTGGATGACGTGCTGCTGGTGCAGGTCGTGCAGCGCCTCGGCCACGCGCGTCCCGACCAGGCAGATCTCCTCGGCCGCCAGCGGCGGGCCGTCCAGGCGCGCGCGCAGCGATTCGCCCTGCAACTGCTCCATCACGAGATAGGGCTGCTGCTCGAATCCGCCGGCGGCTATCCAGCGCGGCACATGGGCGCCGCGCAGCAGCGGCAGGATCATCTGCTCGACCTCGAAGCCGACGATCGACGCCGGATCGTCGCCCAGCAGCGGGATCTTCATGATCGCCGGCAGCGTCAGCTCGTCGCGCGCGACCTTCCAGACCGTGGCCATGCCGCCGCGGTGCAGCTGTTCGACCAGCTGGTAGCCGTCGACGACCTGTCCGGGTATCAGCGCGACCACGCTCACGCCCCCAGCAGCAGCTGGCGCGCGTAGCGCTCGGGCAGCCCGGCCGCACGCACCTTGCGCGCGGCGCTGTCGTGGTCGTAGGGAATGCGCCAGAAGGTCAGCAGGTTGTTGAACTCGTCGTAGCTCGCATAGCAGGCGGCCGGGTTGCCGTCGCGCGGCTGGCCGACCGACCCCGGTATGGCGAGCCAGCGGCGCGCGGCGCTCAGCGGGATCGCGGTCCCGGGCACCGGCGCGAACACCTCGACGCGCTGCGTGAGTCCCATGTGGTAGAGCATCGGCTCGTGCATGTGGCCGCAGAAGGTGATGCGCGAGCGCACCACCTGCAGGTTGCGCGCCGCCTGCAGGGGTCCGTGGATGTACTCGTAGCCCTGCGGGTCCCAGCCGTTGGCGTGCACGAACAGGCAGTTGCCTTCCTGCGCGCTCAGCGGCAGCTGTTCGAGAAAGTGCATCTGCTCCGGCCGCAGCTGGGAGCGGGTCCAGGTGACGCAGGCCTGCGCATCGTCGTTCATCTGGACCTTGCCCGGCCCGCTGGTGGCCTCGTCGTGGTTGCCGCGCAGCACCAGTGCGCCGCGCGCCGCCAGCGCCATCACCGTGTCGACGACCCAGACCGGGTCGGCGCCGTAGCCGACGAAGTCGCCCAGGAAGATGTAGCGCGTCGTGCCGTGTTCCTCGGCATGCGCGAGGCACGCCTGCAGCGCTTCGCGGTTGCTGTGGATGTCGGTGAGCAGGGCGATGGTCACGTGGTCTCCCGGGCGGCGCTCGCGGCGCGCGCGGCCGACGGCGCATCGCGCAGCGGCCAGCGGCGCTGCCAGGCGGCGATGGCACGGGCCTGGAACTGCAGCAGGCCGGTCGCGCCGGTAGGCGCGTGGCCCAGGTGCTGCCAGGCCTGTTCGAGGGCGGCCAGGGCCTGGCCGGGTCCGGCGGTGCCGGGAGCCGGGTCACCCCCCTGCTTGGAGAGCTTGCGCCCCTGCGCGTCGACCACGACTGGCACGTGCAGGTAGCGCGGCTGCGCCAGCCCCAGCGCCTGCTGCAGCAGGATCTGGCGCGGCGTGTTGTCGAGCAGGTCGGCGCCGCGCACGACGTCGGTGATGCCCTGGTGGGCGTCGTCGACCACCACCGCCAGCTGGTAGGCCCAGCAGCCGTCGGCACGAAAGACGATGGGATCGCCCACTGCGTGCTCGACGTCCTGGTGCAGCCAGCCGCAGGCTCGGTCCCAGACCGTGACGCTGCCGGCCGGCACGCGAAAGCGCACGGCCGCCGGCGGCGGCACGGCGCGGTCCCGGCAGGTACCCGGGTAGGCCTCCGGCAGGTAGCCCGGCGCCCCTGTCGCCGGCTCCGGCGCGGCGCGCTGCGCGCGACTGCAGCTGCAGTAGTAGCAGAGGCCGGACCGGCGCAGTTGCTGCAGCGCGGCGTCGTAGGCCGCGGTCCGTTCGCTCTGGCGCAGCACCGGTTCGTCGGACTCCATGCCCAGGGCAGCCAATTGCGCCAGTTGCGTCGCGACGGCGCCGGGCCGCTCCCGGGGCGTATCGATATCTTCGATTCTAATCAGCCACTTACCGTCGTGCGCCCGTGCGTCCAGCCAGCTGGCCAGCGCGGCGGCCAGCGAACCCGCGTGCAGCGGACCGGTGGGCGACGGGGCGAAGCGACCACGATAGGGTGGCGTAATCATCGAAAAAATCTTAAGAAATATTGCAGCGCCCGCAAAATTTTCTTCCCGCGCAACGGTTGTTTCCCCGGGACGGGGGATGGATAATGGTCTGCCTGTCGAGCGTGATTGCAGCGGGCGAAATTGTTGCCGGAAATCGGGGACCGGCACCCAAACCCTCATGCGTGCCACGCAGATCTTTCGATGCCGTGATCTCCAACGATTTGCGCCTTCGCGGTGTCGCAACAGCGATTCGAAAGCCCCTTTCGATCCGGTCCGCACTCATCCTCACCGCCCCGACCGCAGCGGCCGCTGCAGTCGACTGAGGGTACCCCAACTATGGCAGCGCGTGATGCGCGCTCGGCGGGTACCCGACCGATTCCGACCTCCACCTCACCAGCACGGGCAACCTTGCCGCATGAAACGCATGGGCTGACGCGCGACACCACCTCCGGCGTGGTGCGCGATGGCACGGCTAATGCGTCGCATTGGCATGTGGCGCCGGCCAATTTCCTCATCCTGGGTTTTGCCGGACTGGGGCTGCCGCCCGGCAGCGCCATCGCCTGGGTCTGGATCGCCGCGCTGGCCGTCAATGTGATTGCGCGCCTGGCGATCCCGCCCGAGGCGCCCGCTGGCCGCCGCGCGTACGGCGCGCCGCTGTCGTTCGCAACGCGCCTGCGCGCCATTTCCTTCCTGGTCGATGCCGCGCTGTGGGCCGGCCTAGTGATGTCGGTGACGCCGCTGCCCGGCGCACTGGCGACGCGCCTGGGCGGCTCGCTGGCCGGGGCGATACTGATGTCCTCGCTGTCCACCGCCAGCCGCTCCACGCCGATGGGGCTCGCCCTGGGCTGGACCCTGCCGGTCGGTGCGATGGCATTGCACGCCGCCAGCGGCCCGGTGATCGCGCTGGGCCTGCTGCTGTGGATGGCCAGCGTCGTCTGGCTGGGCGCCACGCGTCCGGTGCCGCCGCCGCCGCCACGGCTCTCGCGCATCGAGCCGGTTGCCGGCGCCTCGTCGGGCTCGACGCGGCGTGGCGTGCAACTGGCCATCCAGGCCTCGGCAGCGCCGATGATCGCGGTCCACAATGGCCGGGTTTTCGAGATCAATCCGGCGGCAGCACTGCTGCTGGGCGGCATCACCTTCGATTGCATCGGGCGGCGCCTGAGCGAACTGGCGGTGTTCGAGCCGCCCAACGCGCTCGAACTGGCGCAGGTGGCGCGCAATGGTCCGATCCCGGCGGTGATGCGTGCCGCCGGCCGGCCGCTGGCCGAGCGCGTCGGCGTGCGCATCAAGGTCGGCCATACCCGCGGCGGCGATCCGCTGACGGTCATCGCGCTGGAGCCGGCCGCGGCGGCCGAAGCGGCGCAGGTTTCGCAGACGGCGCTCGGCGATGCGCTGGCGGCGCTGGCG
>Ga0181525_10001152_pt1 | contig 22839 bp, 13 predicted proteins | sample PEATcosm2014_Bin_48_FD_121100 | JGI IMG/M metagenome (GOLD analysis project Ga0181525, IMG submission 121100) | Peatland microbial communities from MTU Mesocosm Facility, Houghton, MI, USA - PEATcosm2014_Bin06_10_metaG | ecosystem: Environmental > Terrestrial > Soil > Wetlands > Peat | place... | reverse complement strand
GACCTGGTCGCGGCAACTGAAGACGTCCTCGAGTTGCACCGAAAGCACGTAGGCCGGCGTCCGCGCAAGGTACTCCTGGACCGCCGCGGCCAGCGGCTGGCTCATCGCAACCACCGATCCGGGCTCGACCCCCGGAGGCAGCAGCGATTCGCGTTGCAAGGCATGCAGCAGGCGAACGCAGTCCCGCTTGCGCTCCTCGAACTGGCGTATGCGCATCGATTCGGTGGGGAACAGGTGCAGGCTCTCGCGCATCTCGAGGTCGCGACCTTCCCAGAAGCCGGCGAGCGTGGCCAGGTCGTGCGTCGCAGCGGTCACCAGGCTATCGCGCGGGAAGTCGCGCGGATCGAGGAATTCGCCGTCGTGGCGGCGCGTGAAATACAGGACGCGATAGGAGAGCAGGCCGCTGCGCGCCATCGCACCGCGCACCTCGTCGGGCACCGTACCCAGGTCCTCGCCGATCACCATGCATCGATTGCGCTGGCTTTCCAGCGCAACGATCCCGAGCAGGTGCTCGAATGGATAGGTGACGTAGGCGCCCGCGGACGGCAGGTCGCCGCGCGGTACCCAGAAGAGGCGCATCAGGCCCATGACATGGTCGATGCGCAAGGCACCGCTGTGCCGCATGTTGGCGCGCAGGACCGCGATGAAAGGCGCGTACGCGCGGGCGCGCAGACGCTCCGGCAACATCGGCAGCAGGCCCCATTGCTGGCCGTGGAGATTGAAATCGTCCGGTGGGCAACCTGCACTCGCGTCGTGCGCGAATAACTCCTGCGCGCTCCACGATTCGGCGCCGCCCGCATCGACGGACACGGCGAGATCCTGGTAGAGGCCAATGCCCAAAGGCCCGGCATCCTGCGCATGGCCGTCGCTCCCGGACGGCGGCGCCGCGGCCGCAGCGTGGGCTTGCGCGAGCTGCAATTCCGCCTGCCACTGCAGGTACTCGTAGAACTCGACCCGCGTGCCGTTGCCCTCCTCGAAACGATGAACCTCCGGCGATTCGGGATCGCGGTACTCCCAGGGCCACTGCGGCCAACCCCAGTTGCGCGGATCCTGCGCCGTGAAATGCTCCTGCAAGGCCTCGAACAGGGCATGGCGGCGCAGCGCCGGCCCGCCCGCCATCTGGAACGCGCGAAACGCGTGCGCGCGTGCCGAGTTGGATTCGTGCGGGTGGTCGCGGCGAAATTGTGCGTGGAGCATTTCGAGAATCGGCAGCTTCAGCGCCGAAACGCCGGCGTAGTCGACGAGATCCCGGCTGCGCAGTTCCCAAAGGCGATTCTGGAAATCCGGATTCAGGACGTGCTCGCGTGCCTGCGCGCAGTTCGCGTAGTCCTCCACCGCTTCCACGTCGAGGTACAGGACGTCGCAGAAGCGCCGGGAGGACGGCGAGTAGGGGCTCGCGTGTTCCGGATCGTGCGGGAACAGTGCGTGGAGCGGATTCAGACCGACCAATGCGGCCCCGTAGCGGCGACACAGGCGAACGAGAGCGGTGAGGTCGGTGAAGTCGCCGATTCCCCAGTTGCGCTCGGAGCGAAGCGAATACAGCTGTACGGTCGGGCCCCAGGCCCGGTGTCCGGCCTGCAATGCATCGGCAAGGAAGCAACGCCGTGGCGCCACGATCACCAATGCCGAAGCCAGGTGCCGTCCCTCATCGGCACTCGGTCCACCCGCTACCGTCGCGGACTGCGCATCCGGCAGCACCACGCGCAAGTCCAGTCGGTGGTAGCCCGCCGGAAGATTCAGCGGAAGTTCGATCCGGAAGTCGTTCACTTCGCCGTGATGGTGCGTGCCGTTCTCTTCGTACAGATCCCAATGGTGGCGCGTGGCCTCGCGCATCGCCGACTGCAAGGCGACAACGAAGGGCGGCGCATCCTGCCAGAACACGGCGACCGGCGGCAACGGGCTGCCCGGCGTTGCAATCCGGCTTTCCTCCGCGCGGATCGATGCCTCGACCTGGGCGCGGTTTCCCGCCTCGTAGCCCATCGCGCGCAAGAGCGAACGCAGGCCGTGCTCCGGAACATCGCAGCGATTGCCCCAGATGTCGTAGTACGTGCGACCGATGCCGACGCGCTCGCACAGGTAGAACAGGGCCGCGCGGTCCTGTTCCGTCGTCACTTCGATCGTCGGTTCGTCGGGTGGTGCAGTCACAGCGCAGTCTCCATGCCGACACCCGCTCCCCATCCTTGCGCGGGAGAGCTGACGTCTATCTGGCGCCGAGAACGCTGCCGAAAGCGGGTTCGTCCTCGACCACGTAGGCGAAGCGTTTGCGAAACTCCTCCGCCTCCAGGCCCACGGTGCGCCCCAGCAGCCGCAGCGTGGTGGTGTCCGCGAAGTCGCTGCGCCGCAGGCGCGTCATGAAGCGGTTCGCGACTGCATATCGCAGCGACGACGTGTCGACCGTGCGCACGCGCGTTCGCCCCGTGGCCGGATCGATCATGCTGGCAAAGGGAATCGGCACGAACCTGCCCTCCTGGATCGAGACCATCGCGTTGGATCCACCCTCGATCAGGAACTGCGCCGCGCAATACCCCAGATCGCGCGTGTATTCGATGTCGACCGCAATCGGATCGGCGCACCGCAATTCGTACCCGATGTCCTTGGACACCACGGACGTTTGGATGCCGAACCCGCGCAATCGTTCCTCGACGACTTTGCGCACTCCCTTGCCCAGGTCGATCTCCGCGAGGCGGATGTGATCGTGTTCATCGCGTTCGACAGGACCCAGGCGGTGCAGTTCACTTTCGGGAATGATCTCGGCAAGACCCTCGGCGAGAACCGCGACGCCGTCCTTGGCACCCTCCGCGCGTCTTTTGACGATGGCACCAACGAGGATGTCGGCGATCTTGTCGAGACTGCTCTTGCCACCGGGGAATTCCTCGGGAATCAAGGCCAGGTTTGCACCGGCGGCCTTGGCGATTCCCAGCGCCAGGGAGCCCGCCTTGCGCCCCATCGCGACGACGAAGTACCAACGCGCGGATGTCCGTGCATCGAGCATCAGGTTGCGCACGAGATCCGCGCCGAGTGCGCGCGCCGTCTGGAAGCCGAACGTGTCGATATGCGCCGGCAAGGCAAGGTCGTTGTCGATCGTCTTGGGAACGTGCGCCACGCGCAGTTTGTCGCCGGCGCGCTCGGCCACCTTCATGGCGGAAAACGCCGTATCGTCGCCGCCGATGGTGATGAGCTGCGATACGCCGAGTTCGGCAAGCGATTGCACGACGCGGTCCAGGTGCATGGCCTGTTTCGTCGGATTTGCCCGCGAACTGCCCAGGACCGCCCCGCCCAGCAGGTGGATGCCGCGCACGTCCTCCGCCGACAGGCTGCGGACATTGTCGAGCTTGCCCTGCATGATTTCGGAATAGCCGTGCGGCAGGCCGAGCACCTCGAGGCCCTCCTGGCGCGCGCGCAGCGTCGCCGAGCCGATCACGCTGTTGATACCGGGTGCAGGACCGCCGCCCACGAGGATGGCCACGCGCGGCTTGCCGACGACGCTGCCACCCCCGAGATTCGATTCTGCCGGTGCAAACGCCCGATCCAATTTCATCGTCCCCTCCTCATTCTCCCGACTCCCTCCAGGCGGGAGAGGGGAAATTCAGGAATTGTCAGGCTTCAAAAATACTACGGCCAGGGGCGGAAGGGTGAGTTCGATCGAGAAATCGTGACCGTGGGAAGGCCTGCCTTGCGCCTGCACGCCGCCCAGGTTGCCCATCCCGCTGCCGCCGTAGATCTGGGCATCGCTGTTGGCCAGTTCACGCCAATGGCCGCCTGCGGGCACGCCGATGCGCTTGCGCGGGCGCGGCACCGGCGTCAGGTTGCAGGCCACCAGCAGGGGTGCGCTGCCCGCGCGGCCGCGGCGCAGGAAAACGATCAAGCCGCTTTCGGCGTCGTTGCAGTCGATCCACTGGAAACCGTTTTGGGTGAAATCGTCCTGGTGCAGGGCCGGTTCCGTGCGCAGCAGGCGATTGCAATCGCCAACCCAGCGCCGCACGCCGGCATGCGGCGCACGCTCCAGCAAGTCCCAGGCGATGCTCTCCTCGTGGAACCATTCATTGACCTGGCCGAATTCGCAACCCATGAACAGGAGCTTCTTGCCGGGGTGGGCCCATTGGTAGCCGAACAGCAGCCGCAGGTTGGCGAAGCGCTGCCACTCGTCGCCGGGCATGCGCGAAAGCAGCGATCCTTTGCCGTACACCACCTCGTCATGGGACAGGGGCAGGACGAAGTTTTCCGCAAAGGCATACCAGATGGAGAATGTCAGGCGGTCGTGGTGAAAGCGCCGGAAGATCGGGTCCAGGTGCAGGTAATCGAGCGTGTCGTGCATCCAGCCCATGTTCCACTTCAGGCCGAAGCCCAGGCCGCCCAGGTAGACCGGGCGCGAAACCATGGGCCACGATGTCGACTCCTCGGCATAGGTCTGCGTGTCGGGATAGTCCCGATACACCGCTTCATTGAGCATGCGCAGGAAGGTGATGGCTTCCAGGTTCTCCTTGCCGCCATAGCGATTCGGGATCCATTCGCCTTCATTGCGCCCATAGTCGAGGTAGAGCATCGATGCGACCGCATCGACGCGCAAACCGTCCACGTGGTAGCGGTCGAGCCAGAAGAGCGCGCTCGACAGCAGGAAGGCGCGCACCTCGTTGCGCCCGTAGTTGAAGAGGAAGCTCGTCCACTGCGGTTGAAAGCCCTGGCGTGGATCGGCGTGCTCGAACAGGTGCGTGCCGTCGAAATTCGCCAGGCCGTGCGCGTCGCCCGGAAAATGCGAAGGCACCCAGTCCAGGATGACGCCGATGCCGCTCTGGTGAAGAACGTCGATCAGGTACATCAAGTCCTGCGGCGTGCCGTAGCGCGCGGTCGGGGCGAAGTAGCCGGTCGTCTGATAACCCCAAGAGCCATAAAACGGATGCTCGGTGATGGGCAGCAGCTCGACGTGGGTGAAACCCATTTCCAGGACATACTGGGTCAGGGCATGGGCCATCTCGCGGTACGTCATCGTGCGGTTTTTCTCGCCCGCCACGCGCCGCCACGACCCGAGGTGCACTTCGTAGATGGAAATCGGCGCATCGAGCGCGTTGGCACTCGCGCGCCGCTGCATCCATTCGGCGTCGCCCCACTCATAGCGCAAGTCCCAGACGCGCGAACCGGTTGCAGGCGGCGTCTCGGAATAGAAGGCGAACGGATCGGCCTTGTTCACGACACGCCCGTCCTGCTGCGATTCGACGCGATACTTGTACGCGAAGCCTGGGCGCGCCCGGGGCACGAAACCTTCCCAGATGCCCGAACCGTCCTCGCGCGGCGCAAGCGCGTCCGCCTCGCCGCCCCACCCGTTCCATTCGCCGATGACATGGATCCGGCGCGCGTTCGGTGCCCAGACCGCGAAATGAACACCCGTGATGGTCTTGCCATCCGGTCCCTCGCGTTCCTGCACGTGCGCGCCCAGGCACCGGTACAAGCGCGCGTGCGAACCTTCCCGGAACAGGTAGACGTCGTGGCCGGTAAGCTGCTCGTCGGATTCGATGATGCTCATGATCGGATTCGACTCCCGGAATCGCGACCGGTTCGCCTGGACCTAGAACGGCAAGGCGGCACCGGGTGCGATGAAGGCAATCGCCTTGCGGAACTCCGCCTGGATGCGCGTCAGCGCGGCGGGGTTGTCGGCCTCGAAACGCAACACCACGACGGGTGTGGTGTTGGAGGGACGGGCCAGGCCGAATCCGTCCGGGTACTCCACGCGAATTCCGTCGATCGTGATGAATTCCGTCGCACCGGCAAAGCATGCGCGCTGGGCCACGGGGCGCTCCGAATCTTCCAGGGCCAGTGCGCGCAGGCGCTCGACCAGCCGCACGTTCTCGCCCTCCTCGGTACGCAACTGCAGCTCCGGCGTGCTGGTGGCATCGGGAAGGGATTCGAGCACCTCGGAAGGATCGGGGTAGATGCTGAGGATTTCGAGCAGGCGGGCGCCCGCGTACAGGCCGTCGTCGAATCCATACCAGCGATCGTTGAAAAACAGGTGGCCGCTCATCTCGCCTGCGAACGCCGCACCGGTTTCGCGCAGGCGCGCCTTGATGAGCGAGTGGCCGGTGCGCCACATGGTCGGCTTGCCGCCATACTTGCGCACCCAAGGTGCAATGTGACGCGTGCATTTCACGTCGTAGACGATTTCCGCACCGGGCTTGTGCGCGAGCACATCGCGCGCGAACAGCATGATCTGGCGGTCGGGGTAGATGATCTTGCCGTTCTTCGTCACGACGCCGAGGCGGTCGCCATCGCCGTCGAATGCCAGACCGACATCCGCGCCGACGCGTTCGACTGCGCGGATCAGGTCCTGGAGATTTTCCGGGTGCGCCGGATCCGGGTGGTGATTCGGGAAATTGCCGTCGACGTCGCAGAAAAGCTCGGTCACTTCACAGCCCAGACCCTTGTATAGCGCCGGAGCGATCGAACCCGCGACGCCGTTGCCGCAATCGATAACCACGCGCATGGGTCGTACCAAATGCACGTCCCCGATGATCCGATCGAGGTAAGCCTGACGGATGTCCACGCTGCGCACGGCACCGGGCTTGGGCGCGCGCACGAGACGCTTGTCGACAATGCGCCGATACAGTTGCTGCAAACCGTCGCCGTACAGCGCTTCGCTGCCCAGTACGACCTTCAGGCCGTTGTATTCGGGCGGGTTGTGGCTGCCCGTGATTTCAACGCCCGAGTTGTTGCCCAGGTGATAGGTCGCGAAATACAGCATCGGCGTAGCGACCTGGCCGATGTCCGCGACGGCGATTCCGGTGCTGCGGATGCCCTCGACCAGTGCATCGCGCAGCGCAGGACCGGAAAGGCGGCCATCGCGACCGACGGTGATTTCGGTCTGCTTGCGGTCGATCGCCTCCGATCCGAGCGCCGCGCCGATCGCCCCGACCGCTTCGCGCGTCAGATTCCTGTCGACGACACCACGGATGTCATAGGCCTTGAAGAGGCCGGGATCCACGCCGGCGGATTTGTCCGCGACCGGCGCATGGTTCGTAGCGGAAGTCGTCACCATTGCCTCCTGCCCTAGAATGCGAGCGGTTTACCGATCGCGAAGCGAGAATACACGCAATGGACACGACACCGAGCGAACTTGCGGAATGGCATGCGCTGGAGGATTGCCGGCGGTCCTTCGCTTCGCGTACGCTGGCAAGCCTCTTCAAGGTCGAACCCGAACGCAAGCGTCGCTGGACGCTGCGCGCCGCAAGGATCGAAGCGGATTTCTCGCGCAATTGGCTCGATGAGAGTACCTTCACGGCGCTGATCGCACTGGCGCATGCGCGCGACCTGGAAAAAATGCGCGCGGCCCTGCTCAACGGCGAGGGGGTCAACACGACCGAGCACCGGCCGGCATGGCACACCGCGCTGCGCACCTCGCCCAACGATCCCTCGCTGGCACGCACGATCGAGGAGGAGCAGACGCGCTTCCTCGGTTTTGCCGAGGCCTTGCGTGCGGGGCGCATCGAAGGCTCGACCGGCAAGCCGATCGTCACCGTCGTTTGCATCGGCATCGGCGGCTCCGACCTGGGCCCGCGCCTGGTGACCGAAGCGCTCGGCCCGACATCGGGTCCGATTCAATTGCGCTTCGTGAGCAACATCGATCCGGTGGAACTGGACACGGCACTCGAGGGCGCGGAGGCGGAGACGACCCTCGTGATCGCCATCTCCAAGAGTTTCACGACTCTCGAAACGCTGGAGAACGTCCGGGTCGCCCGGGAATGGCTGCGCGACTCGGCGCCAGGCGAAATCGACGTGACCCATCACCTCGTCGCCGTCACGGCACAGCCCGAGCGGGCGGCGGCCGCAGGCTTCCACGCCAAGCGCACCTTCACTTTCTACGACTGGATCGGCGGGCGTTATTCCCTGTGGTCGGCTTGCGGCCTGCCGATCGCCATTGCGCACGGACACCAGGCCTTCCTGGAACTGCGCGCGGGTGCGGCGGAGATGGACGCCCACTTCGCGTCGGCGCCGCTGGATGCGAACCTGCCGGTGGTCATGGGTCTGATCGGTGTCTGGTACATCAACTTCTGGGGCCTGCGCGCGCGTGCCGTGTTTCCCTATGCGCAGCGACTGAAAAATCTCGCGCCCTACCTGCAGCAGCTCGAGATGGAAAGCCTGGGCAAGCGCGTCGACCTCGATGGCCACGCGCTCGCGACCGACACCAGCGCGATCGTCTGGGGCGAGGTAGGCACCACCGCCCAGCACAGCGTGTTCCAGTTCCTCCACCAGGGCACGCACTGGAATCCCGTCGACTTCATCGTGGTCGGCGAGCATGCGCAAAGCGCGGATCGCCGCTATCGATTGCTGCACGCGTCGGCGCTAGCCCAGGCGGATGCCCTCGCGATGGGGGACGGCGTGCTGGGATCGCAGCGATCCACCACGCCCTATGCAACGGCCCCCGGCGGACGCGCCAGCACGGTCGTCACGCTGCCCACCCTCGATGCGCGTACGCTCGGAGCCCTGCTCGCGCTTTACGAACACCGTACGTTCGTGCAAAGCGTGATCTGGAACATCAATGCCTTCGACCAATGGGGTGTTGAGGTCGGCAAGAAACTTTTGCAGCAACGGATGGACCAAAATCCATTGCAACCATAAGAGCGAGAACATCGATGAGCAGTAGTACGAAAGGCCTACCGGTTCGCAAAGCCGTATTTCCCGTCGCGGGATCGGGAACACGATTTCTTCCGGCAACCAAGGCGATGCCCAAGGAAATGCTGCCGGTCGTCGACAAGCCTCTGATCCAGTATGCGGTCGAGGAAGCGGCCGCGGCGGGTATCGAGATGATGATCTTCGTCACGGGCCGCAACAAGCGCGCAATCGAAGATCACTTCGACCGCTCACCCGAGCTTGAGGCGCAACTGCGTTCCGCCGGCAAGACCGAATTGCTCGAGGCGCTCCAGTCCGTCACGCCGCGAGGCGTGAATTTCGTTTTCGTGCGCCAGCCCGAGCCCCTCGGACTGGGGCATGCGGTGCTGTGCGCGCAACCGGTCGTCGGCAACGAGCCCTTTGCCGTGATCCTGGCCGATGACCTGATCGACGCGCAGCCGGGCGTCACGGCGCAGCTCGTGCAAAGCTACGAGCGCCATGGCGCGCCGGTGCTGGGCGTCGAAGACGTACCTTTGAAGGACACGTCCAAGTACGGAATCGTCGCGACCCAAGCCCTGGGCAGCGACGAGGAACGCGTGACGCGTATTGTCGAGAAGCCGCGCCCCGAGAACTCGCCGTCGACGCTTGCCGTCGTCGGCCGCTACGTCCTGCGCCCGGAGATTTTCGACGAACTGGCGCATACGCAGCGCGGCAGCGGCAACGAAATCCAGCTGACGGACGCGATTGCCAAGCGGGTTCCGCTGGGCGAGGTCATCGTGCGCCGTTTCCAGGGAACCCGCTTCGATTGCGGTTCCAAGGCCGGCTTTCTGGCGGCCAACATCGCGCTCGGGCGCCGCCAGGGGCTGGTCAGCGACTGATCGACCCCCGTTTTAGAATGAGGGATGTCATCGGTCGATAAAAACAAACGCGCCGCGATCAAGGCGCAGGAACCGCGCTGTATCTGGCTGACCGGGCTCCCGGGCGCGGGCAAGACGACGATCGCCATGGCGCTCGAACACAGGCTCGCCGGTCAGGGCCGACATACCTACATACTCGACGGCGATCGCCTGCGCAGCGGCCTGAATCGCGACCTGGGATTCACCGCGGCCGCGCGCGACGAGAATATCCGGCGTGCCGCCGAGGTTGCCCGCCTGATGGTCGACGCGGGTCTCATCGTCATCTGCGCGTTCATCAGCCCGTTCCGCGCCGAGCGCCGCTTCGCGCGTTCCCGGCTCGAACCGGGCGAATTCATCGAAGTCTTCCTGGACGTGCCGCAACAGGTCTGCGAGGCACGCGACCCCAAGGGCCATTACGCGCGGGCGCGCCGCGGGGAGATCGCGAGCTTTACCGGAATCGACGGCTCCTATGAAGCACCCGAATCGCCCGAATTGCGAATCGACACCTCGCGCCTCACGCTCGACGAGTGCGTCGAGCGCATCCTTGCCCGCCTCGCCTGACCAGGATTTCAGGAGTTCTTGATCCGCGCCACCAGCGCCTGGGTGTATTCGCGCGTGTTGCTTTTGCCACGCAGGTCTCCCGTGCGAACCTGGTCGACGGTAAGCACGTCGTCGATCGCCTTGCGCAGGCGCCGGCCCATCTCGTGGAGCTTGCAATGGTCGAACATCATCGCCGCGGCCAGCAGCAGGGCCGTGGGATTGGCGATGCCCTTGCCCGCGTTATCCGGCGCGGAGCCGTGCACGGCCTCGAAAATCGCCGCATCCGTGCCGATATTGGCGCCGGGCGCCATGCCGAGTCCGCCCACCAGGCCCGCGACCAGGTCCGACAGGATGTCGCCGAACAGGTTGGTCGTGACCAGCATGTCGAACTGCGTCGGGTCGACGACCAGCTTCATCGCGCAGGCGTCGACGATGATCGTATCCATTTCGATCCTGCCCTGGTATTTCGTCGCATGCAGTTGCTGGCCGGTTTCCAGGAAGATGCCCGTCAGGGCCTTCAGGATGTTGGCCTTGTGCACGATGGTGACCTTCTTTCGTCCCGTCGCAATCGCATGCTCGAACGCGAATTCCAGGACGCGGCGCGCGCCGTTGCGCGTATTCACGCCGGTGGCGATCGCAACCGCATGCGGATCGTCGCCGATCGCAATGAAGTGCTCGTAGCCGGTATAGAGCCCTTCGATGTTCTCGCGCACGACGACGAGATCGACGCCTTCGTAGCGCCCGCCGGGAATGATGGTGCGAACCGGCCGCAGGTTGGCGTAGAGCTGGAATTCCTCGCGCAGGCGCACGTTCGACGAGCGGTAGCCGCCGCCCGAAGGCGTCTCCAGCGGTCCCTTGAGCGCGAGGCGAGTGCGCCGGATGCTGGCGAGCGTCGCCGGCGGCAGCGGGTCGCCGGCCACCTTGACCCCTTCGAGGCCCGCGATCTGACGGTCCCAATCGAATGGCGCGCCCAGCGCGTCGAAAACCGTGAGGGCGGCATCGACAATCTCGGGTCCGATGCCATCGCCGGGAATCAGGGTTGCCGGTATGCGCGTCATGCTGGCTCCAGGGTTTCCCCTCTCCCGCTCGCGGGAGAGGGGTGGGGGAGAAGGTTGGAAACTATTGGGTCTTCGGTACGCGTCCGTACTTGTCGTCGAAGCGGACGATGTCGTCTTCGCCGACGTACTGTCCGCTCTGTACTTCGATCAGCACGAGGGGCAGCGCACCGGGATTTTCCAGGCGATGGCGCGTACCGGACTTGATGTACGTCGATTCGTTGGTCGCGAGCAGGAATTCATCGTCGCCGCGCGTGACACGCGCCGTCCCGCTCACCACGATCCAGTGTTCGTTGCGGTAATGGTGCATCTGCAGGGACAGCGCATGCATGGGCTTGACCTCGATGCGCTTCAACTTGAACTGCGGCCCCTCCTGCAACACCGTGTACGTACCCCAGGGCCGCGCCACCGTGGCGTGGAAGATGTGCTTGTCGTCGCCGCTGGCGCGCACCGCCTCGACGACCTTCTTCACATCCTGGGCCCGCTCCTTGGGCATGACGAGCAGCGCATCCGGCGTATCGACGATCACCATGCCCTTCAAGCCCAGGGCCGCGACGAGACGCCCATGCGAATGCACGAAGCATTGCGAACTGTCGATGAACATCGCGCGACCCGATGCGCGGTTGTCGTGCGCATCCGCCGGGAACTGCGCCGCGATTTCGGGCCACGCGCCGACGTCGTTCCAGCCGAAGGTTCCGGGAACCACCGCGACCTTGCCCGCCTTTTCGAACAGGGCATAGTCGATCGAGATGCTTTCCAGGGCGCGGAAGGAAGCTCCTTCCAGTTCGATCGCGTCCTTGCCCAGGAGCCCGGCTTGCGAGGCGGCCCAGGCCTTGCGGGCATTGGCCTCGAGTTGCGGTGCCGTTTGCGCCAGCGCCGCCAGCATGTCGCGCGCGCGAAAGCAGAACATGCCCGAATTCCAGGAGTAATTGCCGGCCGCCAGGAATTCGCGCGCCCGCTCGACCGGGGGTTTCTCGACGAAGCGCTTGACCGCGAAACCTCCGTGCGGCAGGGCTTGCCCCGATTCGATATAGCCGAACGCCGTTTCCGGCGCGTTTGCCTCGATACCGAAGGTCACGAGCCAACCTTCGCGCGCGAGCGCTTGCGCTCGCTCGACGCAGGCGGCGAACCCGACTTCGTCGTCGATGAGGTGGTCGGCCGGCAACACGAGCAGGATGGAATCCTCGCCGTGCTCCGCGGCAATGGCGAGCGTCGCCAGCGCGATCGCCGGCGCCGTATTGCGCGCAGCCGGTTCGAGCAGGAACCGAACGGAACCGGCATGCGCGTCGAGCTCGTCGCGCGAGAGGAAGTAATAGTCGCGGTTCGTCACGAGCCAGGTCTGGCCCTGCGCGTTCGCATCCCGCAAGCGGGCCGCGCGATCGAGCGTACGGCGCAAGAGGCTGCGCCCGTCGCCCAGTCGCACGAAGGGCTTGGGAAGCGCTTCGCGCGAGACGGGCCAAAGACGGGTGCCGGCCCCTCCCGACAGGATGACAGGGATCAAGGCGCCGGACGCGCCGGCCGAGTGCTGCGGGGAACTCACGGTGTATCCAGTGCGGGTTGCCGGAAAGCGCGAATTTAGCGCACCTTGGTCGTCGCGCGCCCGGCAATTTCATCGAGGTGCAAGCGTCCCGCCTTGCCCCGCTGGATCGCGCCAAGGACCCGAAATTCGCCGGAAAACGCCTTGGCCTCCCAGGCCTCCTCGATGTAACCGGCAAGAATCGGGTGCGGGGAAATTTCCACGAAGGTGCGGCAACCATGGTCGATCATCGCCGCGACCGCGGACGCCATGCGTACCGGTTCCCGCACGTTGCGCCACCAGTACGCACCATCCAGATGCCGTGCGTCGAATGGTCCACCCGAAACCGTCGAGAAAAAAGCGAGAGACGCCTCATCGGGGTGCGCACGGAAGCGCTCATCCGAAAGGATCTTGAGGAGATCCGCGCGAATCGGGTCCATTGCCGGACTGTGAAACGCGTAATCCAGGCGCAGCCTCTTGAATGCGATGCGCTGTCCTGCCAGAGCCGCCTCCAGATGTGCGAGCGATGCGACCGGCCCGGCGACCGTGCAACTGCGCGGACTGTTGAAACCGGCCACAACAAGACCATGCACCGGACCCGGCGCGCCATCCTGCAGCGGCCCCGCCAGGGACAACTCGGGGTCGGGAGCGCCCTCCAGGACATGTTCGATACGCTCGCCTTCCCATGCGACTGCCGTCATCTGGCCAGTGCCCTTCACCCGCGCCTGTTGCAGGCTGCGCACGACGACAATCTCAACCGCCTGCGCCAGTGTCAAGGCCTCACCTGCCCAGGCGGCTGCAAGTTCCCCGACGCTATGCCCACACACCATTTGCGCCGTGGCACCGCGTACGCGCAAGGCCTGTACCAGACCGACCTGGAAGGCGAACAGCGCCGGCTGCGCAATCTCCGTGAATTCGAGGCAGTTTCCTGAAGCATTGCCGCGCAGGACCTCGCAAACCGAGGGGTTTTGCGCCACGATGGGGGTGCGCATTTCGGCGTGGGCGGAGAATGCGTCCCGAAAAAGGGCGTCGACCTCCTCGACCGTTTGGCGGAAACCAGGGTCCTCCTCGATCAATTGGCGGCCCATCGCCCACCACTGCGATCCGTTGCCGGAAAACAGGAAAGCCGTGGACCGCGCGATGGATGCGAAGGATTCTGTCAAGACTTGTCAAGACCGACGTGTGACTTTGGCAAGATACCCTAAGCACGCTGGAATTTGAGATAGGTTCTAGAATCCTCGGCGATGTCAGCGCACCAACTGATCCATTTTCGAGCCACCGTACTCGGCTATGTGCGCTCGATGTACTTGCGTCTGCCACTGACGCAACGGTCGCGGCTGCGCCTGCTTGACCTCGGATACACCCTGGGCGCGGGCTTGTTTGCCGGCATGCCGCACTACGAGGCGTGGAAGCGCAATACCGCGGCTACGCGCTCCTGCGCCCCCCTGCGCGCGCCAAAGGACGTGCGTCCCCCCGAGCAATTGATCGGCGGGCTCGCTTTTCCGGAAACGCAAGAGCCGCTCGTGTCGATCGTCATTGCGAGCTTTGGCGAGCTCACGGTCACGGCGCGCTGCCTGGCGTCGCTGCAACGGTTCCGGCCGACCTGTTCGTTCGAATTGATCGTCATCGAAAACGTGATTCCCGGCTCGCCTCCCAGCGTGCTGGGTGCAGTGCCGGGCCTGCGTTATCTCACCAACGAGGCGAACTTGCCCTTTCTCGAATGCTGCAATCGGGCGAGCCGCTTTGCGCGCGGTCGCTTCCTGGCGTTCCTGAGCGACGACACGCAGGTACGCGAGAACTGGCTCGAGCGGCTGGTGCAGACCTTCGAGCGCTTTCCCGACGCGGGAATCGCCGGCTCCAAGCTGGTCTACCCGAACGGCATGCTCCAGGAGGCCGGTGCAATCGTCTGGAACGACGGTTCGGCGTGGAGCGTCGGCCGCCTGGACGATCCGAACGCAAGCCGGCACAACTTCGTGCATGAAGTCGACTATTGCTCGGACACGTCCCTGTTGATCCGGCGCGAGACCTTCGAGGAGGTCGGTGGTTTCTCGGCCGCCTATGCACCGACCTATTACGAGGACACCGACCTGGCCTTCAAGGTGCGCGCGCTCGGCAAGCGCGTGTACTACCAACCGGGTTCGGTCGTGATTCATCACGAGCGGGTGCTGCCCATGTTCGATCCGGGACGCGGCACCTCCGCCTACCAGCGCACGAGTGCCGAAACCTTTCGCAAGCGCTGGAAAGAGGTGCTGCGCAAGGAGCAGTTTTCGTACGGCAATTCCGTCGTTCTCGCGGCGGAGCGCATCAGCACCGCGCGCGTGGTGCTGGTCGTGGACCAATACATCCCCCGGCCGGATCGCGACGCGGGCTCGCGGTCCGTCGACCAGCTCATGACAGAACTCGTCGCGCAAGGCTGGATCGTGAAATTCTGGCCCAACAACCTCTGGTTCGACCCCGAGTACGGCGAGCGCCTGCAGCAGCGCGGCATCGAGATCTTCTACGGACTCGAATATGCCGATTGCCTGGTCGATGTCGTGCGCGCGCTGGGCCCGATGCTGCATGCGGTGATCCTGAACCGCCCCCGCATCGCCGAGGAGTATCTCGACGCCCTGCGCACCGTCACGCGCGCGCGCATGATCTACTCGGGAATCGACATCCACTTCCTGCGACTGCGCCTGCAGCGCTCGGTCGAGCCGATCGCGGTATCGGGGCACGAGCTCAAGCTCATCGAACAGCTCGAGCGCTCCCTGTGGCGCCGTGCCGACGTGGTCTGGTATCCATCCGCCGACGAGGCGAAGATCGTGCGCGAGAGCGAGCCCAACGCGCGCGTCGAGGTCCTGCCGCTGTACGTGTTTGGCAACGGGCGGCCCGCGCCGCCGCGCGACCAGCGCGACGAGGACAAGCTCATGTTCCTCGCCGGCTTCTCGCACCCGCCCAACGCGGACGCCGCCCAGTGGTTCGTCGCCGAGATCCTCCCGCGCATTCGCAAGCATCGACCCAAGGTGCGTATCTGGCTGGTCGGATCCAATCCGGGGGAATCGGTGCGCCGCCTGCACGGCGATGGCGTGGTCGTGACCGGCTTCGTCCCGGAAGAGACGCTGCTGCGGCATTTCGACACGGCGATGGTTTCGGTCGTGCCTCTGCGCTACGGCGCTGGCGTGAAGGGCAAGGTGGTCGAGTCCTTGCAATACGGCGTGCCGCTCGTCACGACCTCGGTAGGCGCCCAGGGCCTGCCGGATGTCGACCAGGTCGCGTGCATCACGGACGACGCGCAGGCCTTCGCCGCGAAAGTGCTCGAGCTGCTGGATTCGCCTTCGCTGTGGGAACGCCACTCCAAGCGGATGCAGTCCTATGCGCGCGCCAATTTCAGCGTGGGCACGATGCATTCGGTCATACGCTCGGCAATCGGAGATCCGCCGACGCGGCGGGCAGAACCGCGCGTTCCCGTGGATCCGGCGCCAGAGCCTGCCGCAATAACTGCTCAGTACTCTGCCGCCAAGTGATCCATTCCTGCGGTGCGCGGCGCGCGCGCTGCAGGGGGTCGCGTGCCGCGCAATACGCGCGCAGGGCCAGTGCCAGGCTCTCGGGGGAATCGAGCGCAAAGAAGCTCGCGCGACCATCGGCAATCTCGCGAAACACCGGGATGTCGCTGCAGATCACGGGCAGTCCGCGCTGGAAGGCCTCCACGATCGGCAAACCGAAGCCCTCGACCCGCGATGCAATCAACAGCGCGGAGGCGTTGCGGTAGGCGTAGTCGAGCTCGCCATCGCCGACATCGCGCAACAGGAACAGGCGGGTGCCCCGCTGGGCATGGGTTTCGACGCGGTTGAAGAATTCGTCGTTCATCCACCCGTATTTGCCGATGACCACCCACGCGCCTGTGCCGCCCTGGCGCCAGTACGACTCGAATGCCGCCAGCATGAAGGGGTGATTCTTGCGCGGCTCGATCGAACCAACCGTCAGGAAGATGTGCTCGCGCGACCCGAAGATCGATTCGATCGCCGGGCGCACCGGCGCGCCGGCTTGCGCATGATCCAGTTCGGACCCGAGATGAAAATATCCGATTGCGAGCCGCGACTGCGCCTGGTGATACCTGCCGGGTCCCGCCACCATCGCGCGCAGGTCGCGCGCCACGGTCTGCGAGATCCCGACGATCGCGTCGCAGGCGACGAGCAGCTTGCCAAGCCAGCGCCCGAACGCACGCCGGTGCACCGGCACGCAGGTTTCCGGATGCAATACGGGGATGAGATCGTAGAGCACCCCCACGACGCGTCCGTGCTTTTCACGAAAGCGCGTCACGCCGTGCCATACCGGCACTTCCCAGGAGCAGTCGAGCAGGAGAAGAACATTGCCTTCGTGCGAGCGGAACTGGTCCAGGTCGGCGAAACCTTCCTCGTCTTCGGGCAAGTGCGTCGAACCGAATGCGATGGCCCAGCGTGCCTGCAGGTCTCGCCACCGGCGTTGCAAGGCACGTACGCCGACCCACGGCAACCAGGCGAGCCACAGGACGCCGATCTCGTAGTGGGGCGCGGTGAGGAAGCGCTGGACCGACGGAATCGGGATGACGCGCGCGATTGCGGCAAGCGCCGGCGTGACGCCACGACGAAAGAAGTTCTTGAACCCTTCCTTGATGCCCCCGTGCGTCACACCTCCCGCCCCACCGCGCGATTTGTCGGCGAGCACGCGGGCAAGCTCCACCCGCACCAGGCGACGGCCGTCCCAGACGACCGGCACCATTTCAAAACCGAGCGCCGACGCGACCTCGTCCGCCTGGCGCAGGACATTGCGCACCACGCGCTGGATGCCGGTCGCCAGGTCGCTCGCATGCGTGTGCGTGCATTCGACAAACAAGCGCGGACGGGAGGTACTCACGGCGCTTGACTCATGGCGCTTGACTCATGGAGCTCGACTCATAGGGCTTGACTCATGGAGCTTGACTCATGCCGCGCGCGCCAGCTCGATCTTCGCAGCGAGTTCGCGGTATCCACTGAAGCGATCCGAAGGCGTGCTTGCAATCTCGAAGCGCCCGATCCGATCGTGCCAGGCAAGCGTGCGCATCACGCCGTCGGCTGCGTGATCCTGCAAGGCGATGCCGAACGTGTAGGGGCCCTCCGCAAGATCCGCCTCCAAGGTGACCGTCAGTCGCCATTTGCCGGTCCCCAGTTCGCGGAAGCTGCAGGCCAGCTGGCGACTATCGACGCCAAAAGCCAGTCGTGCCGAGGCGTCCAGGACCTGCACCGCGACCACAAGATCGCGCACCGGCTCGAACAAATCCACGTCGAGCGCAATTGCGATGTCGCCGCGCGGTGCGAAGCGCTCGACAGGCGCGGGCTCGGGGGCCGGGCGCTGCAAGCGCACGGTGGCGGAAGGATTGCTCGCGTTGCGCGCCGGCGGCCCCGCGTATCGGACCCAATAGGCAGCGCCGCGAATCATTGCCGCGACGCTGCGCGTCGTGCTGGCGAGGATGCGCGGGTGGCCGCGAGCCCAATCGTAAAGGCTGCGGTCGAGCGCGGTCATCTGCGCGATGCGCGTGCGCACGCCGCTCGGAAGCGCGTCGACGTTCGGCCGCTCGTTTGTGGGATTGATCTTGAGAAGGCGCACCGGCGCGGCAATTTCAAGCAATGCCGCCACGGCACTCGTGAACCGCGGCAGGTCTTCATAAAACCCCACCACCCGGTATTGGTCCAGCGCCTCTTGCGCAGCGAGCAGGGCTTGGGCGTCGCTGTACCGAAACCCCGGATTGATCCGCGAGAAATGCTCCACGTAGGGATTGCGCAGGCTTTCGAGGAATTGCGCATTGGCCTCGCGTCCGTCGGTCTGCAGGAAGCGCTGGGCGCCAAGCGCGAGCTTCGTTGCGCTCGCGCCCTCGACTTGCGCGGTATTGGCCAGGAAATACGTCCAAGACGCCGCGCGGTCGATGGGTTCGCGCAGCAAGGTGACGTAGTCGTAGCGCGGATCGAGACTTTCGCCGTGACTGAACCGGATGTGCCCGAAAATCACGGAATACAGGCCGCCGAACTGCGCGATTGCCGCGCGGTGCTCCGCTCCCATGTTCGGCGTTACGCAACCGCCGCCCAATTCGCCGCGCAGCCACGCATTGATCGCCTGGCCGGCCGTTTTCTCCAGATGATCGAACAGCACCCGCCCGCCGAAGGCACGCCCGCGCGCGCGTGAGAACAGCAATCGCGCGAAAGCGTTGCGCTCGACCGCGTAACGGCGCGCGCGCGCCCATAGCGAATAGGGGGACGGCGCCCATGCGGAGGAAGGAAGCGGCATCGCGCGAGTCTACTAAAGCGTAAGGGGGAATCGCTTCCCGCGCGCTCCCGCCCGAGCGGACAGGCGCGTGCCGCTATCATTGCCACGTGAGCGAGATCGAGAAGACGAAGACGCCGGAGACGCAAGCGCGGCCGACCTCGCGACCTAATGAGGGCGAAGCGCGAGAGCGCGAAGGGCGCTTCGAGCGCCTTTGGCAGGCCACGGCCGTGCTCGCCGCCGAGCTCGGGGAAAAGCAGAAGCAACTGGCTAACCAGGGAGAGCGCACCGCGCGCGAATCCGAGCGCCTGCACCAGATTGCGGGTTCCTGGACCTGGAAAATCGCACAACCCTTCCTTCTCCTCGAACGCAGGCTGCGAAATGTCCTGGCAGCCACGCACGAATCGCGCCGCAAACTCGGACTGGCCTTGCGTCCGACGGGCGCAGCCGGACACGCCGCCCGTGTTGCGCTGCTGCGCGCTGCGCGCCGCCAGCTCGCCGCCGCTCGAACGGCTTGGCGGGCCGGCGTGCATGCCGTGCACCCGCAGGCGGAAGACCCGGCGTATCTGCAATGGTGCGCGCGCTTCGACTCGTTGAACGATGCGGATCGGCTGGCGATCGGCAGGGTTGCCGACCAGGCGAGTGTGCCCGAGGTCTTCCTGGTCTACCTGCTGGGCGCCGATGTCGCGCCCGCCGAGCGCCTGTGCGATGGCCTGCGCGCGCAAATCTGGCCGCGCTGGCGCGCCGTCCTGGCCTGCAGCCCGGCCTGCCCGGAGGCGGCGATCGAAACCGCGCGCAAGCTGGCCGCGACCGATTCACGCGTCACGGTCGTGACGGGAAATTCCCGGGAAGGTCTCGGTGCGCTCGCCGTGCGGGCTGGCGAAGCGCTCGTACTGTGCGCGGGGCGCGCGATATTGCGTGAACACACGCTTGCGCTGCTGGCATCGTCCGTGCGCCCGGGCGCCTGCGTCGTGTACGGCGATGAAGACCGACTCGACGCATACGGGCAACGGTGCGACCCGTTTTTCAAGCCCGGTGCATCGCCCGAGCTGCTGCGTCACCTGGACTATCTTGGCGACTGCGTGCTCCTGTCGGGTTCGCAGGAAGAGCTTGCCGAGGCGCTGGCGAGCGCACTGACGCCGCAGGGTTTGGCGCCGGCAGCGCGCGCCTTCGCGGCACGCTGCGACAGCCGCAATTGGGCACACGTGCCGGTCGTGCTCGCGCACATTGCGGGCCCCAAGATCGATCGCGGCCTCGACGGTTCCGAGCCCCAGCTTGCGCTGCGCCAGTTGCCACGCGTTTCCATCATCATTCCGACGCGCGACCGGGTCGAGCTTCTCGCTCCCTGCCTGGGCAGCATCGCACGCAGCAATTATCCGCCCGAGCAGATCGAGATCGTCATCATCGACAATGGCTCCAGCGATCCCGCGACTCTGGCCTACCTCGCCGCAGCCGACGCGGCTGCCGGCGTGCGCGTGCTGCGCGACGATTCACCCTTCAATTTCTCCCGGCTGAACAATCTTGCGGCTCGTGAAGCGCAAGGCGATCTGCTGGTGTTTCTCAATAACGACACGCTCATCGAGGACCCCGATTGGCTCGCGCGGCTGGCCGCCTACGCCATGCAGCGCGACGTCGGCGCCGTTGGCGCCAAGCTCCTGTACGCGGACCGGACGGTGCAGCATGCCGGGGTGCTGATCGGTGTCGGCTATGGCGCCCAGCACATCGGCGTCGGCCTGTCCGAAACCGACCCCGGTTACCACGGGCTGATGGCGTGCACGCGCGAAGTCGGCGCGGTGACCGCCGCCTGCCTGGCCATCCGGCGTTCGGTTTTTGAACAGTTGGGCGGATTCGACGTGCAGCTCGCCATCGCGTTCAACGATGTCGAATTGTGTGTCGACTCCATCGCCCGCGGATTGCGCAACATCTGCATCGCACGCCCCCTTGTGCAGCACCTGGAGTCCAAATCGCGCGGCACGGACGACTCGCACGCCAAGCGCACGATTTTCTGGCGCGAGGCCGCGCTTGCCAGTCGACGGCGTACGGCATCGTTCCGGGCCGATCCGACCTACAGCCCCAACCTGAGCGTCGAAGCGCCCTTTGAACTGGCCTATCCGCCCCGGGAGAGCAAACCCTGGCGCTCCGCCGGCCTGCGCCCCGTGCCGCGTGTGCTGCTGTTGAGCGAAACGCATGACCAGGGTCGCGCCAACCCGGTGGTGGTCGCGCAGCACGCGTCTCATTTCGTGCGCCTGGGATGGCGGGTCACGGTAGGAGGGCCGAGCGGTTACCAGGAACCGCGCTACGAAGGGTGCGAGCGCCTCGGGCTCAGCGATGCGCGGGAAGCCGCCTGCCATGCCGTCGAGAATGCAATCGACTGCGTGATCGCGTATTCGCCGCTGTACTTTCCGCTCACCCGCTTGCTGGGCAGGCGACCGCCCGTCTTCCTCTTTGACTTCGGCCAGGCGGACCCCGAATTCTTCCCCGACGCGCAATTGCGCGGCGAATTGCGCATGTCCTACCGCTATTGGACGACGCTCGCAGCGCGCGCGCTGGCGATTTCCCCATCGGTGCGCGAGGACGCCCAGACGCCGGAGGTGCAGACACTGGCGCCGGGCAACACCCACCTTGCCGCCTGGTCGGCGGACCTGGCCGAACGCCGCAGGCAAGCGCGCGCTCGTCACGGGTGGACCGATCGCTTCGTCGTGCTGAATGTCACCCGCTTTGGCGAGGACGTGCGCGAACTCAAGGGCATTGACCGTTTCGTCGAGTTACAGCGCTTCGTTTGCGGCACCGAGCCCCGGCTTGCCGAGCGCGTCGAGTTTGTACTAGCGGGGGCGGCAAGCACGCACGAAGCCCGGGCATTGCGCGCCGCCGGCGTACGAGCGTTCGCCGGTATCAGCGATGCGGAGCTGACCGACCTGTACTTGGCGGCAGATGCTTACGTGAGTCTTGCGCGCTGGACCGGATTCAACTTCGGCGTCGCCCAGGCGCTGGCTTTCGGCCTGCCGGTATTCGCGTCGAACATCGCGGCGCACCGAAGCTTCACCGATGGCGTGTCCCTGTTTCCGGCCGCCGGCGGCTCGGTGACGGGTACCCCGCCATCGCCACAAGCCGAGATCGCGCCGCGCCTTGCCGCACTTGCAAAATTAAGGACTCCGGGAGAAAGCCGCACGCCGATCCTTCATCCCTGGGACAAGCATCTGGAACAAATCACCACCCACGTCCTGGACGCCTGCATGAACATGCCGCAGGCTCGGGAAGCGCATCGCGGCTGACAATCCCGGCTAACATCGGGTCTGCGGATTCGGGAGCGGCAATGCAAAGAGTTCTGGTAACGGGCGGCGCGGGTTTCCTGGGTTCGCACCTGTGCGACCGCCTCGTCGCGCAAGGCGCGGACGTCCTGTGCGTGGACAATTTCTACACAGGCAGCCGCAAGAACGTCGAGCAGTTTCTCGACTCGCATTCTTTTGAACTGATGCGCCACGATGTCTGCTTCCCGTTGTATGTGGAAGTGGATCAGATCTACAACCTCGCCTGCCCTGCCTCACCCATCCACTACCAGTTCGATCCCGTCCAGACGACGAAGACGAGCGTGCATGGCGCGATCAACATGCTGGGGCTGGCCAAGCGGGTCAAGGCGAAGATCCTGCAGGCGTCCACGTCCGAGGTATACGGCGACCCCGAAGTGCATCCGCAACCCGAGAGCTACTGGGGCCGCGTCAATCCGGTCGGTGTGCGCAGCTGCTACGACGAGGGCAAGCGCTGCGCCGAGACCTTGTTTTTCGATTACTGGCGCCAGCACCGCCTGCGAATCAAGGTCGTACGGATCTTCAATACCTACGGTCCGCGCATGCATCCCAATGACGGGCGCGTCGTCTCGAACTTCATCGTCCAGGCCCTGCGCGGCACCGATATCACGATCTACGGCACAGGCCAGCAGACCCGCAGTTTCTGCTACGTGGACGACCTGGTCGATGCGATGGTGAGG
>Ga0181525_10001151_pt1 | contig 22850 bp, 22 predicted proteins | sample PEATcosm2014_Bin_48_FD_121100 | JGI IMG/M metagenome (GOLD analysis project Ga0181525, IMG submission 121100) | Peatland microbial communities from MTU Mesocosm Facility, Houghton, MI, USA - PEATcosm2014_Bin06_10_metaG | ecosystem: Environmental > Terrestrial > Soil > Wetlands > Peat | place... | reverse complement strand
TGCACGATCGGGCGCTCGCGCGGCGTCAGCATGTCGGCGATGATGGTCTGCGCGATCGGCAACAGACCACCGCCGCCGATGCCTTGCAGCCCGCGCGCGAGAATCAGGATCCAGATCGTCGGTGCCAGCGCGCAGGCAATCGAACCGGTAATGAAAATACTGATGGCCGTTAGCAGAATGGTGCGGCGGCCGTAGATGTCGGAGAGTTTTCCGAACAGCGGGGTCATGGCCGTCGCGGCGAGCAGATAAGCGGTGACCACCCACGATAGATTATCGATATCGCCAAGGCTTTTGCCGATCGCCGGCAGCGCCGGCGCGACGATGGTCTGTTCGAGCGCCGATAGAAACATCGCCAGCATGATGCCGGCAACAATGGCGCGGATGGTAGCGTGATCGAGTGGAGCCGCCGCGGCTTCGTGCGCCGGCCGATGCAACGCATTCGGTGCCGCCGCGGCACGAGCGCGCTCCGGCGCGGACTTCTCAGCCGCGGATAGGGGGGCGATGCCGGGGGCGTCCTTGGAAGCGATTTCGCCAGTCATGTCGCGTGTCGCATCGTGGGAGAGAGCCATGAGAGTCGTCGCTGCGTCGGTGGGGTCGAACGGCATGACGCTGGCTGCGCCGGCGTCAAATAAGCCGGCATCACTTGGCCGGCGCCCAGCGGGTTGGCAACAGCCCCGTTTGCAGAGCAGGGCTGCGGTCGGGTGGAACAAGATCGAATGGCGGCGATTTCACCGCCGTCGCCGCGCCGCCTTGGGCAGCTTCAGCGGCCAACTGACGATGTAATCCTCCAGCTCGTCGTCAGGCACATCAATCTCGGTTGCGCTCATGCGGCCGCGCACCGAGACCCCGGCCGCGTGAACGGTCTCGGGATCGCCGGAGACCAGGGGGTGCCACCAATACAGGTCCTTGCCTTCGGCGATGAGCACATAGGCGCAGGACGGCGGCAGCCAGTTAATGGTTTCGAGGCTCTGGGGCGTCAATCGCACGCAATCGTCGACCAGATCGAGTCGGTGCTCATAGTCGCGGCAGCGGCAACTCTGCCCGTCCAGCAATCGGCAGCCGACGTCGGTATAAAACGTCTCGGCCGCCCCTTCTTCCTCCTCGAGCTTATTCAGGCAGCATTTGCCGCAGCCGTCGCAGAGGCTCTCCCATTCCGAATCTGTCATTTCTAGCAATGACTTACGCCGCCAAAAGGGCGTCTCGTCAAGGTTGCCGATTTGGCCGTGTTTTTGACCATCATCACGGCCATTATCGGTTGCCATGTCATTCTCCAGGCTGCCAGCAGCGTCCTTGGTCGGTCGCCAGGGCGGGCAAAACGGGCGTACCGCCGTAAACCCTATGCCAGTTTTCCACCGAATTTCCATTCATCTTGTCGCCGTGCCCGCATTGGCCGGCGGCTTGGGGTCGGGTACATCATGGCCGGTACGAGCGGGGTCGGCTAAAAAGGCGATTCTCGTGAGTGCGGTCGATTTCCGGAGCGCGCAGTTGTGACCGACATGTTCCCCGATCCGGGCGGCGATTGGCGGCCTAAGATCAAGCGGCTGCTGCTCGATTTCGATGCGCGCATCGATTCCGCCGTCTTTCAGAGTGGCAAATGGGCGCGCGAACTTTACGAGCGCTTCACCGCGATCATGGACCGCTCTCACGTCGGCGGATGGCGTCGCTGGCTGCTGGTCGAACCGCTATCGGAAATGGCGACGCTTGGAACCGGCGGCCTGTTCGTGATGCTGGCGCTCGCCATTCCGGCCTTCCGCCAGACGTCCGACGACGATTGGCTGAAGAAGGCCGACCTCGCGGTCACCTTCCTCGACCGCTACGGCAACGAGATCGGCAGCCGCGGCATCAAACACAACGAATCGGTGCCGCTCGACGAATTTCCGGATCACCTGATCAAGGCGGTCCTGGCGACCGAAGATCGGCGCTTCTACGAGCATTTCGGTATCGACTTTCAAGGCACCTTGCGCGCCCTGATGACCAATGCCCAGGCCGGCGGCGTGGTGCAGGGCGGCTCGACGATCACGCAGCAGCTGGCCAAAAACCTGTTTCTGTCGAACGAGCGCACCATCGAGCGCAAGATCAACGAGGCGTTTCTCGCCATGTGGCTGGAGGCGCATCTGAGCAAGAACGAGATCCTCAAGCTTTACCTCGACCGCGCCTATCTTGGCGGCGGCGCCTTCGGTGTCGACGCCGCGGCGCAATATTATTTCGGCAAATCGGTGCGTGACGTAACACTGCCCGAGGCGGCCATGCTCGCCGGCCTGTTCAAGGCGCCGACCAAATTCTCGCCGCTGGTCAATCTGCCGGCGGCACGCGCGCGCGCCAATGTGGTGCTCGACAATCTGGTCGACAACGGCTTCATGACCGAGGGTCAGGTTTATGGCGCCAGGCGCAACCCCGCGACCCCGATCGATCGCACCGCGGAGGACGCCCCGAACTATTATCTCGATTTTGCCTTCGACGAAATGCGCAAGCTCGTCGATACCTTCCCGAAATCCGTTACCGACCGTTTCTTCGTGGTGCGAACCGCGCTCGACAGCAATATCCAGCGCTACGCCGAACATGAGGTCGAATCCGAACTGCGCCAATTCGGCCGCGACTATGGCGCGAGCCAATCCGCGGCGGTGTTCGCCGACCTCGACGGCGGCATTCGCGCCATGATCGGGGGCCGCGATTATGGCGAAAGCCAGTTCAACCGCGCCGTCGATGCGCTGCGCCAGCCCGGCTCCTCGTTCAAACCCTATGTATATGCCACCGCATTGGCGAATGGATTCAAGCCGACTTCGGTAATCTCCGATTCGCCGGTTTGCATTGGGAATTGGTGTCCGCACAATTATTCCGGCGGCTATTCCGGCAACGTGACGCTGATGGAGGCGATTACGCATTCGATTAACGTCATTCCGGTCAAGCTTTCGATTTTGCTCGGCAACGGCAATCCCAAACTCGGCCGCGCCATGATCGTTCAGACCGCGCGCAATTTCGGCATTCACGCGCCGCTGCCGGATACGCCGTCGCTGCCGATCGGCGCCGACGAAGTCTACGTTTTCGAACACGCCGTCGCCTATGCGACTTTCCCCAATCTTGGCCGCGCGGTGGTCCCCCATGCCGCGCTCGAAGTGCGTACCGGCACCGGCGAGTTGGTGTGGCGGTTCGATCGCGACGGCAAGAAGCCGCAGCAAGTGATCAGCCCGGAAGTCGCTCTCGATATGATCAAAATGATGAATTCGGTGGTCGAAAACGGCACTGGAAAGCGCGCGCTGCTCGACGGTATCAAAGTCGCCGGCAAGACCGGCACCACCAACAGCTGGCGCGACGCCTGGTTCGTCGGTTACACCGGAAATTTCGTCGGCGCCGTCTGGATGGGCAATGACGACTACACATCGACCAAACGCATGACCGGCGGTACTTTGCCGGCGATGACCTGGCATAACATCATGGCCTATGCGCACCAAGGCATCGAATTGCGGCCGCTGCCGGGTCTGCCCGGCCCAGAACATGCGCCGACCATAACCGAAACGTCGTTTAAGGGCAGTCAGGAGCCACATCCGATATTGCTGACCCGCAAGGGAACCGATGCGCTGGTCCGTGTCGAGCATCTCCTGGATGACGCCGACCGCGCCCTCACCTCGCAGGCGGCGCCAGCCGGATCGTTGGGCGCGGTCGACGGCGGCAAGGATGGCGCCGTCAAGCAGGCAGGTACTTTTGCCGCCACGGCCGAGCGAGAGTCCGCCGCAACGCCACGCGGCGATTAGGTCTCAGCGGCAACTTTGTTGCGAGAAATCCTCGAACTGGTTCAGTCATGCGGCTTCTATTCGGTTCGTGTTTCACATTCTTGATCGCGGCGGTTATCGGACTTGGCGCGACATGGCTGACGCTCACGCGCGGCGTGGCGTTCGGCTCGCTGACGATCGGCGGGTGGACGGCTTGGCCAAAAAGCGGCTCGGTCGATATCGATCCTTACGCGCGCGCCATCATCGCGCGCAGCGGCGAATTGCCGACCGGAACGGGTGACGGCGTGACGTTCTATGCCCGCACCGACGATTCCGGAAACAAGTTCGACGGGCGTTGCACTTTCTCGATCAGCGGCCTGACGCCGGCAGCGCGCTATTGGACGGTTACCCTATATGATCCGGCGGGCCGGCTGGTTGCTAATGCGATCGAGCGGCACGGCTTCACCAGCGAAGAGATCGTTCGCGACGCCGAGGGACGGTTCGCGATCATGGTGGCGCCTTTGGCGCGCCCCGGCAATTGGCTGCCGACCGGCGGGATCGAACAATTCGTGCTGGTTTGGCGTCTCTATGACACGCCGATCGGCGTCGCGACACGAACGACCAAGGAAGGACCGATGCCGGCGATCGTGCGAAAGGGCTGCTCGTGATACGCGCCCTATTGTGGATTCTCGGTGCCATTCTGCTCGGCGGCATCGTACACCTGTCGACCGTGCTGGCGATGCCGCAAGCGGCGAAGCAAGACGCCTATTCGCGGCTGGTGCCGCTGGCGCCGGTCAACACCATGGTGACGCTGGCAGCGCCTACGCCCGACAACGCCATCATGCCGTTCATGGATCCGGCCTTTGCGGCGGCGGTGTGCCGCTATGACCTCACCACGGGGTCGCTCAAACTCGTCGCGCCGGTGAGCCAAGCCTACACGTCGGTCACCTTCTATACGCGCCGCAGCGTTGCTTACTACGCGATCAATGACCGCGCCGCCGGCCGGCGCACGATCGAACTCGATCTCATGACGCCGGAGCAGCATGCCGAGGTCCCGGAAGAGGAAGACGTGACCGCGGCGGATCGATTGATCATCGACTCACCGGGCCCAATCGGATTGATCTTGTTGCGCGCATTAGCGCCGGAACCCGGTCTGCTGACCATGGCACGCCGCGCATTGGCCGGCGCGACCTGCAGTATCCAACCGGTGAAATAGCTATTTCGTTATTGCTGTTTGCGCGGCCGATACCGCGACCGGCACAGGGGCGAAGTGCGGTGCCGCGACGACCACTTGGTTGGCCTCGACCTGCTGCTGCAATTGCGTGAGCAGCCGATCAGCGTCGGCGGCGACGAATTCCGGCTCGGCCACCGCCAGACGATTGAGCGCGAAGCGATAGCCGGCGCAACGTTGGTCCAGCGAATTACGCACCCAAGCGATGGTCAAGCTGTTCTCGCCAATCCGGGCCGCCGCGTTGACACGCTCGGCCGGGCTGAGACCGGGGATCTGCGCCATGCTCGCCTCGCGCCGCCGATCGAGGTCCGCGACGCGCCGCGCCGTGATAAAGAACGGCTCGATCCGCACGATGTCGTTGCGGATGTCGTCGATCAACTGATTGTAACGCGCCGTACTCGAGCGGTACAGCGTCGCTTGCAAATGCCGGTAATACGCGGCCGGGTCGAACGCCCATAATTTGCGCTGGAACGATTGCTTGGTGCCGTATTCGTAAACTACGGCATCCCAGCGGTCCCGATCGTAGGGCGGTTCGATCAAGGGAAAAGCGAGATCGCGCAGCGAGCGCTCGTCATCGGTCAAATTATAGGCCGAGATCGGCGCGCCGGCGCTGGCGGCGGCTTCCGCGCCGACCCAGGCATGAATGTCGTCGGTGACCAGTGCTTGGTTCAGCCTGCCGAAATCGCCGGTGCTGGAACAGCCTGAAAGAACAACAAGCGCAAGAATAGCCGACGCCGGCGTCGGCCTGTTTAAGCGTTGGCAACGCGCACGCGACAGCATCGACCGCAGCCGCTCAGCGGCGTCTGACCCGTCGGCGGCCGCCGTTATCCGCCGGGGGGTGCGTGTGAGGCTCGGCCTCCCCGGCATACGGATCCGCAAAACGTTCGATCCTGATGACAGGTAGGATGATGATCGTTGCGGATTCCTCCGCCGCGTCGCTTCGCCCGAACCGCACGATGCGCCCCTCGTCCGGAAATTTAATAATATTGTCCACCAGCGCCATGTCCTCTGCCCGCGGCAGCGGGGCCTTCTGCCCCACTATGCGAAACTCGGCATCGCCACGATTAAGCGGCATGCAAGGTTAACGCTCCGCTAACGCGAGCAACTTAGGCTACCGATCTAAATCACCTATCACTTCCCCCGCTGCGATCGAGTCACGCGTAATGGAAAGCTCCGGCCTGGCCAGCCTCGACAATCTGACCCATCTGGCGTCGCGCCGCGGGGCCGATATGCGTCCCACTTTGTTGCGCGTTCTCACCGATCTTTATGTGCAAAAACTCACGCACACGCCCGAGGAGGAGCGCCACTACACCGAGCTTGCGCTACGCCTGCTCGATGCCGTGGATGCGGCGACCCGTGCCGCCGTGGCGGAACGATTGGCGCGTCATCTGTCGCCGCCGCCCCGGGTGATCGCCCGTCTCGCGAAGGATTTGACGGACGTCGCGGCGCCGGCCGACGCGCAGGCCCTGGTGCAGCCGGCCGCCAGCGCCAACGTGCTGGCACCATCTACGCCGGATCGGGCTGTCGCCACGCCGAGCGAACGCGGCGACAACAACAGCCCAGCCCCCGAATCGACCGGCGCAATGGGTGCCGAGCTCGCCCATGAACTCAACGAACTATTTTTTACCGCCAACGCCGACGCGCGGCGTCTGATCCTGCTTAATCTGGAAGTCGTGGCGCCAAGTCCGCCGGGGCCCGACAGCATCACGCCCGATGCCGCCATCGCTCAACACTTGGAAACCGCGGCGCTTGCCCGCAACCGAGAGGATTTTGCGCGTCAGCTCGCGCATGCGCTCCGTATCCCGCACGCTCAAGCACGCCGCATCGCCGGCGACGCTCTTGGCGAGCCCATTATTGTGGCGGCTAAGACCCTCAATCTGCGACGTGACGTGGTTTGCCGGATCCTGCTGTTCGTCAACACCGCCGTCGGCCATTCGGTCGAACGCGTCCACGCGCTGGCGGCGCTATACGATGAACTGCCGCGGCAAGCTGCCGAGCATTTGGTCGGGATGTGGCAGGCGCTGCAAAAGGACGAGCATGGCGCCGGCCGGCATCGGCCGCTGTTGTGGAACGACGAGACGCGGACCCGGGCACGCCCTGCGAGCGTGTCGGTGCAACAACCGCCCGTCGCGCCTGGTTCAAGCGCGCGTCGCGAAGCCTCCTGAAGCGGCGCCGTCAGGCGGCAACGACATCGAGGAAGTTTCGGCCGCCCGGCTCCTCGACTTCGACGATCCAGACATCCGGATCGAATTTAACTTCGCGCGCCAGATAGGTCTCGACCGCCGTATCCGGCGCCGGCTGCTGGGCAAGGCTTGCGGAGAAAGTGCGATCGGCCCCGCGGTCTGGATTTTCCGCGCCTTGCGGCGCCGGTCCGTACAGATCCGACGTGCCGTCGAGCCTGCAGATGCGGACGAATATGGCCCCCGCCTCCTCCGCGCCGCGTCTGCGGACAACGGCGAAAACACCCTCGACCTGACAACGGCGCAGATAAGCGGCAACCCACAGCGCGGCTTTGAGGCGCATCATCCGGCCCCGTTTCGATCAAGCAGACAGCGTGAAGATATGCCTCGATCCGGGCGGTGCCGCAAACGAAGGTTTTGTTGGGCGCATGCGCTATTCGAGCGGATGCCCTACCATGGCGGCAAGATCGCCGACGAGGCGATCGGTGATTCGTCCGGTCACCGGCAACTTGTGCCCACGCTCGAATGTTTCGATCGCGTTGCTGGTTGCGTCGTCGAGCACACCCGAGGGCTTGATCTGGCCGTACCCAAATTCCGCCAAAGCCCGTTGCACCGCCGCAATACGCGCCGACGGCCCGATCAGCTCGGCGATCGGATCATTGCGCCGTGCGGCTATGGGTTGCGGGACTACGGTCGCGGCCGCCGGGCGCGGCGGCGCGCTCGGCTCCGCGGGCTTCGGCGAATTATTCTCGGTGACTTGCAACGGCTTGGAATTGGCGAAATAGGGCGCCGGATGCGGCCCCGACTGCAAAAACACGGCGTTGACGACGATGATGAGGCTTGCTGTCGCTGCGGCCAGGATCGCGACGAAGTCCACCGGACGGCGCGTCGCTATGGTCCATAGCCGAACGACGAGCGATCCGCAGGCGCCGGCGGCGCGCGCGAAAGCTCCGCGTTTATCGTGGCGGCGGTTACGCACGTTTCTTCACCGCGATCTCGGGGCGCGGCACTGAAAGCTCGCGTATCGCCGCCCGCGCTGTCGCATGCGCGCCGGCGTTGCCGGCTAAATGACTCATGACGTTACCGGACTGCCTGACGGCCGCAGTCTTCGCCGGCCGCGCTCGCTCGCAATCGAGTGGCAGGCGCACCGTTACGCGCGTGCCCTCCCCGACGCGGCTGCGGATGGAAATTTCGCCGCCGTGCAGTTGCACCAGGCCCTTGACGATCGATAGACCGAGGCCGGTGCCGCCGTAGCGTCGGTCGTAGGCGGCGCCAGCTTGAAAATATGGCTCGCCGACCCGCGCCAAGTCCTCCTCGCTGATGCCGACGCCATTGTCCTCGACGGCAAAGGTAACGCTCGCCGCCTCGGCGCGAGCGCCGATCGTGACCTTACCGCCGCGATCGGTGAAACGGATCGCGTTCGACAAAAGGTTAAGCAGAATCTGATTGAGGGCGCGTTTATCGGCGACCATTTCCGGAAGATCGCCTGTCGCCACATGCTCTAGGGTAACGCCCGCCTCGCTCGCGCGCAGCGCGAGCAGGCCGCAGCAGCCGGCGACAACCGGCGCGGGCGCAAAAGGTTCTGGTGTGATCGCGAAATTGCCGGTCTCGATCTTCGACATATCGAGGATGCCGTTGACCACACCGAGCAAATGATGCCCGGAGTCGTTGATCAGGCCGGCATATTCATTGCGCCGCTTGGCGTCGAGCATCAAGCCGGCTTCCTGCAGCAGCATGTCCGAAAAACCGATGATGGCGTTGAGCGGCGTCCGCAATTCGTGGCTCATGGTAGCGAGGAAGCGGGTCTTCGCGGCATTGGCGCGTGCGGCCTGGGCGTGCGCGTCCGAAAGTGCCTCTTGATGTTCCTTGCGTTCGGTGACATCGCGCAACACCGCGACCACTTCGCCTTCCTCGGCGCCGTTATCGAACGCGTTCGACTGCAACGGCCGGCAGCGCATTTCGATCCACACGAATTGCACCGAGCGCCGGTCGTCGGCAGCGACGGCGTCGCGTCGAACCCTGAACTCGACCGAACGGGCCTCCGCCAAAGCGGCGGCATCGCCCAGCGCGGTGAGATAGGCCGGCCGATCGGCCACATGGACGCGGTCGAACAGACCATGGCCTTGCAACTCGGCGATGCGCGAGCCGAACAGCGCTTCAGCCGCCGGCGAGACAAACAGCACGGCGCCGTCACGGCGGTGCCGCGTGATCACGTCGGTGATATTGTGCGCCATGAGACGATAGCGGGTCTCTTCGGCGTAAAGCAGCGCGAGACTGGCCCGCGCCAGCGCCTTGGCGCCGAGCGCGACTACGGTCGCGTATAGCGCGGCGGACACGATACCAAGCGCGGCAAGGGCGGCGGAGCCGTTCGGACTTGGCGGGAGCAACTGATGCTGCGCACCCAAGAGTATCAAGAGCCCGGCGGCGCCGAGCGCAAAAGTCGCTGCCAATGCCGCGACGCGACGCGAAGCCGAAAGCGCGGCCTCCAGCGGCACGACAACGAGCCAGATCGCGGCGAAGGAGGTGATGCCGCCGGTCAATATCGCCACCACCGTTGCCAGGCCGGTGAGCGCCAGCGCCGAAACGCCGTGGGCTATTTCGTAACGGCCGGTGCGGGACAGAAAGGTCGCGGTGAGGATGGGCACCACGAGCCAAGCGAATACGATGAGTTCGATCGCGCTCGGCGCGCCGCGGGCCAACAGATAGATCGGAAACGACGCCAGCGCGACAACGCTGCCGATCAATCGCGGCGCGATAAACGCGCGGTGCCGCGCCGCCGCCAGCACATCGTGCCGCACCGACGGATGGACCAGGGTTTCAATATAACGTCGTATCGGCGCGAAGAGGCCCACGATCCCGTCGCACGTCCGGCTTGGCCGACGCGCTCCCTTTTTTCTATGCCGCGATCGTGTCAGACGCCGCTTAAGCGAACGCTAAGTTTCGAGCCGCGGCGCTCGCCGCGGCGTCCCGGCCGCGCATTGCGGCGGCGCGGTTTCGCCCGTCATGGTGAATCCCCCGTTGCCGTAAACGGTAGCCGTTTCTTTAACGCACGCGGCGTTTTCGAATTTGCACTGGGATTAAACGATATCTCGCACGACGGAAACGTTGCAAAAGCCGGGGTGCCGCGCGTTCGTTCAAATTTTAGGTAAATTATATTATTTCCAATTGCCCGAAAATTTGCGGCGTATTCTCATCGATTATGGGCAAAAACCTACCGGCCGCGCGAACCCCGCCTTCAAAGCTGGCTGCTAGCGTCTGCACACATGCGGCGACGTGTGTCGCGGGGGATGCGGGTCTCATGTTTTTTCTATTGCGCATTGCGTTCTGGCTCGGCCTGGTGCTGATCCTTTTGCCCGGCGGGTCTTCGCAGCAGACCCCGGCAAGCGAGGTCGGCGCGTCCGACGCCATCACGGCCGCATCCGCCACCGTCGGCGATCTGCGGCAGTTTTGCACGCGGCAACCTGACGCCTGCACGGTCGGATCCCATGTGGCGACGACACTCGGCTACAAAGCCCAAGCGGGTGCCAAAGTGCTTTACGATTTCCTGACCGAGAGGCTCGGGCCAAAAGAGACCGGCGCGGTAGCGAGCGGTGGTCCGCTGCCTGGCAACAAGGCGGCGATGGCGAAAGCGGCTTTCGAAAAGGCGTCGCAGAACACGCTCACGCCCACCGACCTGGCTCCGGCCTGGCGCGGCGCGGCACCGCGCAAAGACGCCAAGCATTCGGCGTAGTCCGCCGCTATCGCGACATTCGATCGGTCGTCGGCGGCGCGGTCGCTGCCGGCGCGCATCATGAACCACACAATGGCAAAGGCCGCGCCGTAAAGCGTCGACCGCGCCGGCACGGCACCCTATATTGGGGGCCGACGTGGGAACCTGCGCGATGGCTGAAATCGACGACATTATTGGCAATTTCGCGCTCCTTGAGGACTGGGACGACCGCTATCGCTACCTCATCGAACTCGGGCGTGAGCTGCCGCCGCTGGCGGCGGCGGCGCATAACGACGCCAATAAGGTTCAGGGCTGCGCCAGCCAGGTCTGGCTCGACACCAGGGTGCGGCCGAACGGTCCCAGCGGTCCCGTGCTCACATTTACCGGAGATAGTGACGCTCACATCGTGCGCGGATTAATTGCGATCCTGTTTGCGCTGTACTCGGACAAGAGCGCCCGCGACATCCTCGCCACCGACGCCATCGCGCTATTCGAAACCATCGGCCTGCGCGAACATCTAACGCCGCAACGATCGAACGGCTTCCGCTCCATGGTCGAGCGCATCCGCTCGGACGCGAGCGCCGCGTTGGCGACGGCGGCCTAAACCCGCAATTCGGCCAATATTTAGCGGCCCGCGAGGGCGCGCGTTCTAGCCGCGCCGGCCACGGTGTTGTAAATCCGTTTGGGGCGGAGGTGGGACTTACCGTTGAGAACTCTAACACTTCGCGCAGGACTGACTGACGTATTCGCCGGCACGATCTGCAGCGTCCTGTCGATTGCCTATTGCCTTTCCTATGCGGTGCTCATTTTTACCGGGCCGCTCCAGCCGCTATTGTCCTATGGCATTGCAGTCACGTTCCTATCGGCTGCGGTCGGCGGCTCGATCGTGGCTTCGCGCAGTTCGCTGCCTTTCGCGGTGGCTGGGCCGGACAGTTCCACTTCCGTCGTTATTGCCGCGTTGGTCGCCAGTGTCGTCGGACGGCAGATCGCCGCCGGCAGCACCGAACTTCTCGAACCCACTTTGATCGCCATGTCGCTGGCGACGGCCCTAACCGGGCTCTCGCTCTGTGCGCTCGGGTTTACGCACGCGGGACGCGCGATTCGCTTCCTGCCCTATCCGGTGATCGGCGGCTTCCTCGGCGCCACCGGGTGGCTCATGATCACCGGCGCGATCCAAGTCATCACGGACCGTCGGCCGGGCCTCGCTAACCTTGGCCTATTCGCCAACTCCGCGCTCGCCGCCAAACTCGCAGCCGCGGTAGCCATTGCGATAGCGCTCCGTGTACTGCTGCATCGCTCCAAGAGTCCGTTCGTTCTGCCGGGCGTGCTGTTGGCCGCAGTCGTACTGACGCACGTCGTTCTGCTAGCGATCGGCACGCCGCTCGCCGCGGCACAAGCCAACGGCTGGATGTTTCACCCGCAGCCAGCGGCCGGCCTCACTTTGCCGTGGAAATTCGATGCCCTTCGTAGTTTTCCGTGGGGGTCATTGCCCGCGCTTGCCGCCGACACCGTCGCCGTCATGTTCGTCACCGTCAGCACTTTATTGCTCAACACCACCGGAATCGAAATCGCGACCCAAAGCGAAGCCAATATCGAGCGCGACCTCAAAGTGGTAGGGATTGCCAATCTGTGCTCGGCGGCGCTTGGCGGCTATGTCAGCTGCACGTCGCTGAGCCGGTCCGTCCTGGTCCGCAGCGCCGGGGCGACCGGCCGGCTGTCCGGACTGACCGTTGCGGCGATTTTGGGGGCCGTGCTGGTCGCCGATCCTTCGTTTCTCGGCTATGTGCCGAAATATGTTCTTGGCGGATTGTTATTTTACCTTGGCGCCGACCTGGTCGATAAATGGCTGATCCGCTCGTCGCGGCGGCTGTTGCCGATCGAGTACCTGTCGCTGATCGCGATCGCGGCGCTCATCATTTACTCGGGCTTTGTCGCCGGCATTCTGATTGGAATCGTCATCGGTTGCGCCACTTTTGCGTTGAGCGCCAGCCGCGTGAAAGCGATCAAGTTCACTTTCGACGGCTGCGAATACCGCTCTTCGCTCGACCGGGGACCGCTCGAACTCGCGCTTCTGAGCGATCACGGCCGCAAAATTCAGGGCATGACACTGCAGAGCTATCTGTTCTTCGGCTCCGCCAACCGGCTTTACCAATACGTCAAGACGCTCCTGGAACGGCAACCGGACTGTCACTTTCTGGTTTTTGATTTTCGGCTGGTGACCGGGCTTGATTCGTCGGCAACGCACAGCTTCGGACAGATCAAGCAGACCGCCGCCGGTTACGGCGCCCGGATCGTGCTCGTCAATCTCAACCAGGAACTGGAACGGGCGTTTCGCGCGGCGCGCTTTATCACGGACGACGCGGACGACGTCGTCATTGCTTCCGATCTCGACCGGGCGCTGGAATCGTGCGAGCAGGAAATTATCGACCGCCACCAGGCCGAAGGTGGCGACGAACGCTCGCTGCGCACGTGGCTATCCGAAGCCTTGGGCAGCACCGACCATGCGGATCGTCTGGCCGAGTGCTGCCGGAGGCTTGAGGTCGATGCCGGCGGCATCATCGCGCGGCAGGGCGAGGACGCCGCCTCAATGCATTTCATTCTTGAAGGCCGGGTCGGCATCGTCGTCGATATGGGCGACGGACGGACGATGCGCGTGCGCAGCCTGGGCCGTCACACCACGATCGGCGAAATGGGCCTGATCACCCGCCGGCCGCGAAGCGCGACTATTTTGGCCGAAACCCCGAGCGTGCTCTATGAACTCCGAGCCGAGGCTTACGAGACCATCAAACGCGAGCAGCCCGCGCTCAGCCAGGCATTGCTCGGTTACGTGGTCGCGGTGATGGCCGAACGACTGAGCTTCGCCAACCGCGTGGTCGGCGTGTTGCAGCGTTGACAGACCGAATAATGCGCGGTTGCAGGGCGCCGATCGTTCAGCCGCGGTCGCGGCGGCGGCGGCGTTGCTGGCCGAGCCCCATCTGCTTGGCAAGCTGCGATCGGGCGGCGGCATAATTCGGCGCCACCATGGAGTAGTCCGCCGGCAAGCCCCATTTTTCGCGGTACTGATCGGGCGTCAGATTGTAACGCGTGCGCAAATGCCGCTTAAGCGACTTGAACTTTTGTCCGTCTTCCAAACAAACGATATATTCCGGCGTGACCGAGCGCTTGATCGGTACGGCGGGCTTGAGCGGCTCGGCGGGGGCGGTGACCTGGCCGCCGGATACGCGCTTGAGCGCCGCGTACACGTGACCGATGAGATTGGCTATTTCCGCGCCCGGCACCGAATTATTGCTCACATAGGCGGAGACGATGTTCGCCGTCAGCTCGATGTAGATGCTCTCACCCGAGTTCTCGGCCATGACCTATCTTTCGAAAGATGCGGCGCCGGTGCGCCAGTATTCGGACAAGACAGAGCCAAGAAACAGGGAAGCCCCTGGTCGTACCGGCTCTTCGAATGCTGCTTATAAGCTTGGGTATATTACATTACAGGCGTGATGGCAATAAAACGCCTGTATTGGAAGGCAACGATGAACCGTTAAAACCAATTATTGCTGTGCTTTTGCGGAATTTGGCCGACGCCTACAGCGTCGAGACCCGCGCCGGCAAGATCCTGGAAGGTCGAAGCGGCGGCCCGTTCTGATGCTTCACGCGCCCTGCTCGATATGCGTGCGCAGTTCGGCGATCGAGCCGAAGCGGAGTGTGCCCTGCGGCAGCTGCGCCTCGATCGACCCGTCTGAATACAACGTGTAGGCCATGCCGTCGACTACACCGGATTTGAGGATCGATATCGATTCCGGGGCCTCTTCCGACGCCACGGTGAGCAATCCCTCGGCGGCAGGTTCCTGGACCGCCGGTAACACGGCCCCCTGCGCAGGAGCCGATTGGGCCGCCCGCAGCGGCCGCGGCCCTTTCGGCCAAACCGCATCGAACGTCGGTCCCTTCTGCCGATCGGGAGAGACTGCGGCACGTCCGCCCAATTCGAACCGCGGCGTTGTCCTGGCCGGCGCGGCGCCGTTTCTCCGTCTCGACCACGGCGCCTCACCAACCTGCTCTTCGACACGAGGCGGCGCCGACGGCGCCAGCGCGAAATCCATCTCATTTTTTTGACGCGCGCCTTCGGGCCGAAGCGCCGCAGAAAACTTCTCCGGCAAATCTTCCAACGGCTTTTCGCCGGTCGCTGGTGCCGGCGCTATGCCGGATGTGGCCTGTGCAGCCGACGCGGGTTTCGACGGGAACGGGATGCGCGCCGGTTCGATTGCCAGTTCCTTTGCCGCCACGATTTCGGACGCCTCGCCGAGGCGCGTGGCACGCGGCACCGGTCGAGCCGCGATCGCTTTTTCAATCCGCTGCAGCACGCGTAGTCCAAGACCAAGGCCAATCAAAAGCAGCCCGCCGACGGCTGAGACGATGGCGGGCGTGACCACCGTGGCGTCAAACAAATGGTCGCGGACAGATACGCCTGAGGCTCCAAGGGCAATTCCCGCGACGGTCAATGCCGCACCAAGCAGCAGCAAAATCAAATACATACGCCCGTCCCCAACTCGGATCAGACACCCGGCAACCGCCTAATGCGGGTATTCTGGCGGCGCTGCCATTACCGCGCAAGGATTATTATCCGAACCGAGGCGAACGGTTAACCGACCGCCGGACCAAATTTAGGCGGTACACCGCGCCGCACGGGCGTTGCCCAACCCCCGCCTTGGCCCTATTTAAGGGAACTTTTCCGTTCGCTGGTCGGTTGCACCCCGCTACATCCGGCCGGTTAGGTTTCACATTGAGGAGTAGACCAATGGCATTCACCCTGCCCGAGCTTCCCTATGCATACGACGCGCTCGCCCCGTATATGTCGAAGGAAACGCTGGAATTCCATCACGACAAGCATCATCAGGCCTATGTGACCGCAGGCAACAATTTGGCCAAGGGCACGGAATGGGAGAACAAGCCGGTGGAGGAGGTCCTCAAGGGTACCTTCGGCAAGATCCCCGGCCTGTTCAATAATGCCGCCCAACATTATAATCACATCCATTTCTGGAAATGGATGAAGAAGGGTGGCGGTGGCGACAAGCTTCCCGGCATGCTCGAGAAACAACTCACCGCCGACATCGGTCCGCTCGCCAAAGTAAAGGAAGACCTTACCCAGGCCGGCATTACCCAATTCGGCTCCGGCTGGTGCTGGCTGGCCGTCAAGGACGGCAAGATCGTGGTGATGAAAACGCCGAACGGCGAAAACCCGCTGGTGCACGGCGGCAAGCCGATCCTGGGCTGCGACGTCTGGGAGCACTCCTATTACATCGACTATCGCAATCGGCGGCCGGATTACCTCAAAGCGTTCTTCGATAACCTGGTCAATTGGGATAACGTGGCCGAGATGTACGAAGCGGCCATAAAGTAATTATCGAAACAGTAATAGCGAAACCGCAGCGTCGGGAACGGGGCTCACACCCTGCTCCACGACGCGCGGATTTATGACATCACCGGACGGCGCCGGGATTCGATAAAGTCGGTGGCTAGAATTTCGTCGGCTGCTGAAACTCAGCCGCGTCTTTAGGCACTCAGAGCCACCGGCTCCGGCGCGATCGCTTGCGGCAGGACCTCTTGCGGCACGACCGCGGGCAGCAATTTCGGGGCGACGAAGCGGCCCGCTTCGAGATCGACGATCTGGCGATCGATCTGTTTCATGACATAGCGCGAGTACGGCCCGACATGGAGGTAGAACGCCATCAGCGTAACGATGGCGCGCACCGATTGCGGATTTTTCGACATGCAGGTCATGAACGCCTTCCAGAAGCGCTCACGTCCTTCCGGCAGACGCGACAGCAGTTCATGCACCATGTTGATGGTGCTCAGTCGGCGCCGGATATCGCCCTCCGGTAGTTCCTTGCGCCGTTCCGAGCAATCCAGCATCGAGGCCAGCCGCTCCAACCGTCCGCAAAACGCATCGGGACTGTAAATGCGATCGAGAATCTGCCGATAGTCGCGCAGGATTTCCAGCCGCGAGCGCTTGGTCTCGTAATTGACACCGGCGGTGCATTGGTCGCCCTTCATCGCCGGCGCCGAATCGTGGTCGACGTGGAGGCGGCCTTCCTTGGCCAGCCGGCGAGTCAGTTGGGTATTCGGCAGCGCGTAAAGCAGGCCCACCATCGCGATCGGGATGGCGGACTCCTCGATCAGTTCGATCATCGGTTCGGCGACCGAACCTCTCTCGCTGTCGAAGCCGACAATAAAGCCGGCCGTCACGAACATGCCGGCGTGATAGATTTTGTGCACGCTATCGCCGATGCTGCGGCGCGTATTCTGTTTCTTGCGCATCGCGATCAGCGTTTCGGTATCGGGGCTCTCGATGCCGACGAAGACGGCGAAGAAGTTGGACCGCTTGAGCATCGCCAACAGATCGTCATCATCGGCGAGGTTGAGCGACGCCTCGGTCGTGAATTCGAACGGATAATCGCGCTCGGCGATCCACTTTTCGAGATTCGGCAGGAACGCTTTGATCGCCTTCTTATTGCCGATCAGATTGTCGTCAACGAAATCCACATGACCGCGATAGCCGAGTTTGTAGAGGGTATCGAGCTCGTTGAGTATCTGGTCGTGCGACTTGGTGCGTGGCGAGCGGCCGTACAATTCGATGATATCGCAGAACTCGCAGGTGAACGGGCAACCGCGCGAGAACTGCACGCCGATGTAAAGATACTGTTCGAATTTCAACAGATCGAAGCGCGGCACCGGCGTCTTGGTGACGTCGACCTTGAACTTCTCGGCGACGAACATTCCCTCGCGGCTGCCCTGCTCCCAGGCCGCGACGAAGTCGCACATGATTTCTTCGACTTCGCCGAGGACGCGAAAATTGGCGGTTTCGTAGCGATGCGGACTCGACGTCGCGTCCGGTCCGCCGACCACCACCGGCAGGCCGCGCGCCCGGCACATGTCGATGAGTTCCAAGGTGTCCGCCTGCTGGAACAGCATGCCGCCGGTCATCACCATGCCGGCCCATTCGAGGTCTCCCTCGGCCAGTTCCTCGGTGTTGCGGTTGACCAGCCGCACGTTCCACGACTTCGGCAGCAGCGCCGCCACCGTGATCAGACCGAGCGGGATCGCGGGGTAACGTGCGCCCACCAGTTCGCAGGCTTCGGAAAAATTCCAGAAGGAATCCGCCATGAAGCGCGGGTAGATCATGAGCACGTTGCACGGACTGGCTGCCAACGTGCTTGCGACGATGTTCTGCTGTTGTTCCAAGGACCCTCACCCCGCCGACTGCGGCCGGCATAAGCGCCGCAGTATGGCGGTTTTGCCCGACAATTCAAGGACAAAGCCGGTTGCCGCCGGCATCGGCGCGAGACCGAAAATGATCGCCGGAACATGACGTTACGGGTGTAGGCTAAGACTCAGCGCCCGTTCGAGGCGAAGACGTAGTGCCCAATGGGCATTATCGGCTGACCCGGCCCTGTCGATTCTCGGCCCAAAGACGCCGTGGCCGCGAGCCGACACGCATGCGACAGCCCAACGACGAGTTGCGATACTGCCGCCCCGCGCGCCAGCTTTGGGCCGCCTATCGCTGCGGCGTGAAGGATTGATTGCTGTAAGGCAAAAGCGTTGGCCGCTGAATGACGATGAAGCCGTGATCGAGGTCATGATGGCAGGCATTGCAGCCGGCGCTGAGTTTATCGAAGGTCGTCATGAAAGCGGCGCGATCTTTGCCGCCGATCGATTTTTCCAGAGCGGCAAGCGGGGCACCGACATGCTGGTCGACGATATCGCCGCCGAGCAGCTTGCTCACGTCGTCAAAGCCCTCTTTCAATTCACCGATTTCATAGCCGGCCAACGGCCAATTGCCGGCGCTGCCGGCAAACCAAAGTTTTATATGGCGCATCTGCTGCAGCGCCATGATCTCGCCGAGACCTGGCGCATAGGGCTCGTTCTCCGGCGGCGGCGCGGCGATCGGCTTTGACGCATCCTGCGCGTTCGCGGCGGCGGCCGCCAACAGCGCCGCAGCAATCGCCGTTGCAAGAAAAGGCTTCATGACTTCCTCTTCGGCCCCAGCTCAGCTAATGGGCGCAAGCGCTTCGCCGCACGCCTTCGCATTGGCGGCCTGGCAAGCCTGATAAAGCGCGGGGCACACTTTGGCCGCCGTCAATGCCGCGTCGATTGTTTTGAGCCGATCGCCCACCGCATGCGACTGCCCGTCGTAGATCAGAACCGCGTCGATCCGTTCGATGCCGCGGTCAATCATTAAAAAGTGTTCCGCGCCGTCAAAAAAAGTGGTCGCGGTTTTGATTGCTTCCGTGAGCTTTTTGGTAAACTCAGCGTTGATTTTTGGATCGGGCTTCACCGACCGCGCCCGCACCGCGATGTCGGTATAAAGGATGTTGAGCTTGAAGTAGATGCCGCCGCATTGCGCCAGCGCCAGCCAATAGGGCCGGCCGGCGAACGAACCCGGCGCCGGGACGACACTGTCGCGCTTGTCGACCGGCACCGCGGGGATGGGCGGTTCAACCGTCTTGGGCTCCGGCCTGCGGCGAGTCTGTGCGTCGGCACCGGTCAGGGCGACGAGCACGAGCAAAGCCACCGTGACGAAGGTCCTCAACATGCCCGGGTTATAACTGTATCGGAGCGCCGCACTCAAAATTTCTCGACCCATGGCCGCAGCTCGATTTCCCAGGACCAGGCGTTGCGTGGCTGCTGCAAGAGATACAGATAACTCTGCGCGATGGCGTCGGGATCGAGCATGCTGTCGGGCTTGTCCGGCGGATTGGGACGGCGTTCGCTCAAAATTCCGCCGTCGACCACGACATGGCCGACGTGAATGCCTTGCGGCGACAATTCCCGCGCCATGCTCTGCGCCAGGCCGCGCAGGGCGAATTTACCCATGGCGAACGGCGCCGATTGCGCATAGCCCTTCACGCTCGCCGAGGCACCGGTGAAAAAGATTGCGCCGTGGTTTTGCGGCAGCATGCGCTTGGCCGCCTCCTGCGCCACCAGAAAGCCGCCGAAAGCGGTGACGGTCATGGATTTCAAAACCTCGTCGGGATCGAGACCGACAAACGGGCCACGGGTGCGGTAGCTCGCATTGTAAACGACGACATCGGGCGCGCCGATGGCGGCTTCGACGTCGGTAAAAGCCTTCGCAACGCTGGCGCGGTTCGTCGCATCGCAGGCAAACGCTTTCGCCCCAGTTTCCTGCGCCAGCGCCGCCAGATTCTCGACCCGGCGCGCCGCCACCGCCACCGCCAATCCGGCCTTGGCAAACAGCCGCGCCAGGGAGGCGGACAGCCCCGACCCGACGCCGACAATGAGGGCGGCACGATACGCCGTTTGAGTCATGGCTACTCTCCGTCAGTCGATCACCGCAATGGCGTTTATCTCGACCATACAACGCGGGTCGGTGGCAAGCCTCACCACCTGCACCGTGGTCGTCGTCGGCTTGGCGGCGCCAAAATACTCGCCCCAGACCCGGTTAAGCGCATCCTGATCGGTGAGATCGGTGACAAAGCGGTCGGCGGTGACCACGTCGGCGAAAGTTGCGCCCACCGCGTCGAGCCCGCGCTTGAGATTTTCCAGCGCCGCCCGCGCCTGCCCCGCCATGTCGCGCGGCATCGCGTCGAACTCTTCGGGCCGGTGCGGATGATGATGATAAACGGGCGCCGCGGTGACGCCGGCGAGGTAAACGGTGGTGCCGCCTTTGACCTTGATGGCCGGCGCATAGGGCATCCAAAGGTCCGGCGCGTCCGGCCAGTGGATGTGCTCGATGGTTTTGGGCATGGCAGCTTTCCTAAGCTTGTAACGCATAACGTTCTGCGTTATACCCTCTAATATGATCGTTAGCTTTCGCCATACCGAAACAGCAACGATCTGGGAAGGCCGGCGCAGTCGTAAGCTTCCGGCCGATATCCAGTCCGTCGCGCTACGAAAGCTGCGTCTCGTCAACAACGCGAAACGTCTAGACGACCTTCGCGTGCCGCCGGGCAACCGGCTCGAAGCCTTGCGGGGCGAACGACAAGGACAGCATTCGATCCGCATCAACGATCAATGGCGAATTTGTTTTGTCTGGAGAGAAGGCCATGCGCATCAAGTCGAAATCGTCGACTACCATTGAACTCCTTCCGAATCCCCACCCAGGCGAAATCCTGGCGGAGGAATTCTTGAAGCCCATGGTTTTGTCGCAGACCGCATTGGCCCGCGCCATCGGCGTGCCACCTCGGCGCATCAACGAGATCGTGCTGGGCAGGCGCGCGATCACCGCGGACACTGACCTTCGGCTGGCGCGCTATTTCAACGTGTCAGAGGGATTTTTTATCGGTTTGCAGACCGATTACGAATTGATGGAGCGCAAACGCACTATCGGCGACAAGCTCAAGGCGATCAGGCCGAGGGCGGCGTGATATCGGTGCGTAGCCCTAAGTTGTTACGGATTCTGGCATCGCGCTTACATCCTAAACACCCCAAACCGCGTCTCCGGGATCGGCGCATTCAGCGCCGCCGAAAAGCACAGCGCCAGCACCCGGCGCGTCTCCGCCGGCGTGATGATGCCGTCGTCCCATAACCGCGCCGTGGCGTAATACGGATTGCCTTCGGCCTCGTATTGCTCGCGGATCGGCTGCTTGAATTCCTCTTCTTCGATCTCGGACCATTGTTTGCCGGCGACCTCAGTCCCCTCGCGCTTGACCGTCGCCAGCACGCTTGCCGCCTGCTCGCCGCCCATCACCGAGATGCGCGCGTTCGGCCAAGTGAACAGAAAGCGCGGGCCATAGGCGCGGCCGCACATGCCGTAATTGCCGGCGCCGTAGGAGCCGCCGATGACGACGGTGATTTTCGGCACCTGCGCACAAGCCACCGCCGTGACCATCTTGGCGCCGTCCTTGGCGATGCCGCGGGCTTCGTAATCGCGGCCGACGATGAAGCCGACGATGTTTTGCAGAAACAATAGCGGCACCCGGCGCTGGCAGCACAGTTCGACGAAATGCGCCGCCTTGAGCGCGCTTTCGGAAAACAAGATTCCGTTATTGCCGAGAATGCCGACCGGGATGCCGTGGATATGGGCGAAGCCGGCGACCAGAGTGGTGCCATAGAGCGCCTTGAACTCGTCGAACTCGGAAGCATCGACCAGCCGGGCGATCACTTCGCGCACGTCATATTGTTTTTTCAGATCGACCGGCACGATGCCGTCAAGTTCGCCGGCGTCGTAATGCGGCTCGCGCGCCTTGGCGAGCGCGATGTCGATCGATTTCTTGGTATTGAGATTACCGACGATGCGGCGGCACAGCGCCAGGGCGTGACGGTCATTCTCCGCCATGTAATCGGCAACGCCGGATTTTTTGGCATGCACCTCGGCGCCGCCGAGTTCTTCTGCGGTGACCACCTCGCCGGTGGCGGCCTTCACCAGCGGCGGGCCGCCGAGAAAAATGGTGCCCTGATTGCGCACGATGATGGTTTCGTCCGACATCGCCGGCACATAGGCGCCTCCCGCGGTGCAGGAGCCCATCACCACCGCGATCTGGGCAATGCCGGCCGCCGACATCATTGCTTGATTGTAGAAGATGCGGCCGAAATGCTCGCGGTCGGGAAACACTTCGGTCTGATGCGGCAGGTTGGCGCCGCCGGAATCGACGAGATAGATGCAAGGAAGCCTATTGTCGCGCGCGATCTCCTGCGCCCGCAAGTGCTTCTTCACCGTCATCGGATAGTAAGTGCCGCCTTTGATGGTAGAATCGTTGCAGACGATGACGCATTCGCGGCCGACGACGCGGCCGACGCCGGTGATGATGCCGGCGCCATTGATCGCGTCGTCATACATGCCGCCGGCGGCGAGCGGCGATAATTCGAGGAACGGCGTGCCGGGATCGATCAGCGTCATCACCCGGTCGCGCGGCAACAGCTTGCCGCGGGCTAGATGGCGCTCGCGCGCGCGCGCCGGCCCGCCCGCGGCGGCTTCGGCGCGGCGGCTTTCCAGTTCCGCCACCAGCGCGCGCATCGCCTCTCGGTTGGCGCAAAACTCTTTAGACGCGGTGTCGACGGTGGTAGCGATGGCGGCC
>Ga0181525_10001150_pt1 | contig 22852 bp, 11 predicted proteins | sample PEATcosm2014_Bin_48_FD_121100 | JGI IMG/M metagenome (GOLD analysis project Ga0181525, IMG submission 121100) | Peatland microbial communities from MTU Mesocosm Facility, Houghton, MI, USA - PEATcosm2014_Bin06_10_metaG | ecosystem: Environmental > Terrestrial > Soil > Wetlands > Peat | place... | reverse complement strand
ACGGCACCCGTTGCCCACGCCGCCCCGGTTTCCGGCGGGAGCGAACTGCGTACACCGTGGTCGCGCAATCGCCCTGACAAACGGGGACGGACCAAACTCTTTCCTACCGCGAAGCGGTTTAGTCATTCGAGCCTTTCAAGCAAAGAGCGGGTCCAGGGGGACCCGCGCGGACCAGGGAGCGGACCAGGGGGTCCGCCCTACTATTTGGGTGGTTACTTCGGCTGGAAGCCCACCGTCGAGGCGACCACGCCCAGTTCCCGCCGGTCGGTCGCGCTGGGCGGAAAGGTCTTATCCAGCGAAAAATCGACCCGGACGACGTCTCCCACGAGCAGATTGGCGGGGACGTCGCGGCTGTAGATGAACTGGCCCGCCTGTGAGTAGGTTTCGGGACTAAGCGCCGTGCCGTTCACGTAGGCCGAAAGGGACACGCCCTTCAGCTTCGATATGGCCACATCCGGAATCGCGAACTTGAGTTGCAAAATGGCGCCATTCTTGGCGGCCGTGCGCGGCGGACGCAGCAGCACGGAAAACTTACCGGCCGTCCAACGCCAGGAATTCTGCTCCACACCGTAGAATCCGCCGGCCAACTGCTTCACCGCATGCGGATCCGCAGTGGCCACCACGCTCGCCAGCATGGGCGCCTCTTCGACGGTCTGCACCGTTACGCGCCGGTGCCGCCGGCAACCCGCCGGTGCAATGGCCATGCTCAATACCAGGATCGCGACGCCGATCGGCAAGCGATTAATCGTCATCAGTCTCCGCTCTTCTCCACTTGTACCAGGCAACTGTAAAATGTCGGTCCGCCGCCCTTGTCGGTCAGGCGCTCGGAAGTAAGCTCATTGATGCCGCGGCGATCCGCCGCCATCCTGGCCCAGCGCACCGCGGGTGCGCACACCACTCCCTGGCGCATTACGCCATCCACGTGCGCGCGCAACAGGCAGGAACCCCGGCCGTTGTAGACGCGCACCTGATCGCCCGTGGCGATCCCGCGCGCCGCCGCGTCGGACGAATCCATGTGCAGCGTAGCCGTAGCCGCGTCGTTCTCCGGCCGGTTGCCGAAAGTCGAGTTCATGCTGTCGTCGTGCTTGGGTGAGATCAATTCCAATGGGAAGCGAGCGCGCAAGCCCTCGTCGCCAAAGCGGGATTCCACGGGAGGCGTATACTCAATCGACTCCGCGCGGAACTCGCACTTGCCGGAAGGCGTGCCAAAGCCGCCATGGGCGAATGGCTGGAATGGATCTCCGTTCGGGGCCACCCGCAGCCGTACGAATTTCTCGCGTTCCAGATCCTCCAGCGTAATACGGCGCACGAAGGGATGATCGGACCGAAGCAGCGTGCGGATCATTTCGTCCTCCGAATCGCCGAAGCACGCATCGTCGAAGCCCATGCGCGCCGCGAGCGCACGGAAAACCTCCACGTTCGATTTCGTCTCGCCCGGCGGCGCCAGCGCCGGCCGCGCCAATTGCAGGTAGTAATGGCCGTAAGCGTAATAGATGTCGGTGTGTTCCAGGAACGTGGTAGCGGGCAGCAGGAAATCGGCATAATCCGCGGTGTCGTTCTGGAACTGTTCCAGCACCACCGTGAACAGGTCGCCGCGCTCGAGGCCGCGCCGCACGGCATTCTGGTTCGGCGCTATGCCAGCCGGGTTCGAGTTGTACACCACCAGCGCCTTCACCTCCGGGTCGCCGACTTCGCTCAACGCCTGGCCCAGCAACGACATGTTCAAGATGCGCGCCTCGCGGCCCAGCGCGCGCCATTGCAGGTCGGGACGTTCCAAACCCGCGCGGTTGAGGTGAAAGGCTTGCGATGTGGAAAGCTGTAAGCCGCCGCCCACGTCTTTCCACGAACCGGTCAGCGCGGGCAACAGGGCGATGGTGCGCACCGCCATCGCGCCGCGCTCGCTGCGCTGCACGCCGTAGTTCAGCCGGATCGCGGCCGGACGCGTGGTAGCGTACTCGCGCGCCAGTGCCACGATTTCGTCCTGCGCGATGCCGGTGAGCGCGGCCGCGCGCTGCGGCGGATATTCCTTCGCGCGCGCGGCCAGTTCGGGGAACCCCGTGGTGTGCCGCGCGACGTAATCGTCGTCGCACAGCCGCTCGCCGATGATGACGTGCATCATGCCCAGCGCCAGCGCCGTATCGCTGCCCGGATTGATGAAGAAATGCTTGTCCGCGGCCGCGCCCGTGCGATTGCGGCGCGGGTCGATGGTGTAGAATCGGGCGCCGTTGCGCCGCGCTTCCACGATGAACGGCCACAGATGCACGTTCGTGCCGAGCACGTTCGCGCCCCAGGCGATAATCAGCTTGGCGTGCCGGAACTGCTCGGGCTCGGTGCCGTACTTCAGGCCCAGCGCGTCGATCAGACCGGCGCCGCCCGCCGACGAACAGATAGTGCGGTCGAGGCGGGAGGCTCCCAACCGGTGAAAGAAACGCCGGTCCATCCCGGAGCCGTTGAGCAGCCCCATGGTGCCCGCATAGCTGTAGGGCAAGATGGCCTCGGGACCGAATTCCGCGGCGATGCCTTTCAGGCGCGCGGCGATCTCGTCCAGAGCATCGTCCCACCCGACCCGGACGAAGCGGCCCTGGCCCTTGCCGCCCACGCGCCGCAACGGATACAGCAAGCGGTTGGGCGAGTACTCGCGCTCCAGATACCGCGCGACTTTGCCGCAGAGGAATCCGCGCGTGACGGGATGCGCCGGGTCGCCCCGCAGCCGGGTCGCCTTGCCGCTGCCGTCGATGGTTACCAGCACGGCGCAGGCATCCGGGCAGTCCAGGGCGCAGACGGAATGGCGGATTTCAGGCACGATACGAGGATTATAGCAAGGCTGGGTCACGGCCGGCCTAAGTGAGTGCTTAACAGATTTGGGGAACATTGCAGTGGGGCAGACCTCCGGGTCTGTCAGGATGGGCCTGCGGCCCACGGATAGCGATGAAGACCAGGCTGGAGGGCGGGCATTTCTGCCCGCAGCCGGCTTTTAGCCGGCTCGCAGCCGCCTGGAAAGGCGGCTGCGGCCAAGATTGGCCGCCCTCCAATTTGGATAGCTTACCGTGGGTTTTCGACCGTGCGCGTCCGCCACGGACGCTGTCCTGGTCCCGAACCGCGTCAAACGGCGGGTCTGGAGACCCGCGGCAGGCGTGGACGCCTGCCCCACAAACCTCATTGCTCCCCAATCCGGCCCAGGTTTTCGTACCATTTCAGGTTTGCGGTGGCCGCGCCGATGCACGCGATGTCCGGGCGCCCGTCGCCGTTCAAATCCGCGATGGCGCACGCCGCGGCCGCGATGCTGTTGTCCAGCACCACCTTTGTCCACGCGGCGCCTTTGGCATCTGTCGCGTCTGGCGCGTAGTACACGTTCACGCCCTTGCCGCGATAGCCGGCGATCACTTCGTCCGCGCCATCGGCGTTCAAATCGGCGGTGAGGATGGTGTGGCCGTCAGACAGCGAATCGTCGATCACGTGGCGCAGCCACGCGCCCGAGCTTTCCTGGTAGATGGCCACTTCATTGCCATGCCAGGGCTCGATGGCCGCCAGAAAACGCCGCTTGCCCAGGCGGCCCACGGCTACGTCGCTCGAACCGGATTTGGGCCACGGCGCGGGGTCGCCTTGCGCGATCTCCGTGCGGCTCCATCGTCCGTTTTTGCCGAGTTTGAACAGATGAATGCCAGTGAAGCCGGCGGTCAGAATATCGTCGCGGCCGTCGCCATCCCAGTCTACGATGTAGATGCAGTGCACCACGCCTTCGTCCTGCTCGGAGATGGTTTCCCGCTTCCATTCGCCGGGCCGGTAGAACACCAGCGGTGTATGCGCGCGGTCTTCGGGCCGATCGACGGTGGCGGCGGTCAGCGGCTGGTTGACCAGCACCTTCTTGCCGGTACCATCGATATCGGCCCACCGGAGGCGGTGCGAAGTGGGCAGCCGGTCGATCTCGCGGATGCTCCAGGGCTGGCGCGGATCCCCATTGTGCCGCAGCACCGACACGATGCCGGTGCTTTGCCTGGCGTTCATGGAAAAGCCGGAGGCCAGCACGATTTCCGGAATGCCGTCGCCATCTACATCCCAGGCAGCCAGGTTGATCATGCCGGATAGATTGGTGGCGATGACGTGCCGCTGCCAGCCGGGATTTTCGAACCAAACCAGCTCGGTCATGCCGCTCGAGAGCGCCACGAGGTCGGGTTTGCCGTCGCGGTTCATATCGAGCGCCACTACCTGATAGCCGCCCTTCAGGCCGGTTGAGACGGTGTGTTCGGCAAAGCGCGCGGGCGGCGCGGCAGCCAGCGCGGAGCAGAAAAAAATAAAGGCGAGAGGCCGCACGCAACAAGTATAGAATACAATGCGAGGTCCGACTGGCGAGAATTTGTAACGAATCGGCGCTAGAAATCACTATTTGGCGGGCAGGTGGCGTGCCGTCGGCCTCAAAACCCAAACAAACTGGAGAACAAATGCGAATGGATTTTCTTGAAAACGTTCCGGGGCAGGTGTCTACCCGCCTCAAGTTGGCTTCAAGGACGGCGCAACTGCGCCGCTGATTGCCGGTTGCCGCTTTACTGTTGAGTTTCGCCGCGGTCCTGCCTGCGCAGCCGTGGGACAGCATGACCGCTTACCCAGTTCCCACCTACAGCGGCCTGAGCGGGATTACGCGCGGACCGGATGGCGCGGTCTGGTTCACCGAGGCAAACACCGATATCATTGGCCGGATTGACGCTTCCGGCACGATGACCCAGTATTCGACGTATCCGCTCTACGCGCCCGCGGCAATTGCCACTGGCTCGGATGGGGCGCTATGGTTTGGTGCAGCCTATGGCGGCGAGATCGGCCGCATGACCACCTCTGGCTCGGTTACCACGTATACCCTTCCATGCTGTGTATCGCTGGCGGCGATTACGCCGGGGCCCAACGGGGCTCTATGGTTCACCACCGGTTATGGCGACCAGATCGGCCAGATCACCACTTCCGGCGTGGTCACGATGTACCCGGAAATCTATGGCAGCGAGCCGATGGGAATCGTGGCGGGCCCGGATGGCGCCCTGTGGTTTGCGGAGTCGGGAAACTACAGCATCGGCCGCATCACCGCCGCGGGCCAGATCACCGAATATCCTCTGCCGAGTTCCGGCTGCTGTTCGGTAGGTCCGCAATGGATTACGAAGGGGCCGGACGGCGCGCTGTGGTTCACCGAGCCGGGCAACGACATGATTGGGCGAATTACGACCAAAGGGGTGGCTACCGAGTATCCACTGCCCTTCGGCATAAACCAGTCTTTCGGCGGCATCGCGACCGGTCCCGACGGCGCTTTGTGGTTCATTGAGCAGACCACCAACCAACTGGTACGCTTCACCACCACGGGTGTGGTTACGCCGTATACGCTGGCCGCGCTGGACAGCGGCGCGGCCGCCATCACGCCGGGGCCGAATGGGTCGCTGTGGTTCATCGAAACCAACGCAAATCAGGTCGTGAGCGCGGTCGCGTGCGGCCTGGGGCTGAACCTCAGCCTCAGTGGCAGCACGCTCAGCCTGGGCTTCACCGAAAGCAATGCCATCGAAGTCGAGTGGAGCGCATTTACGCTGGTGATCCCGGTGCGGCCGCCGGCCACATCCGGACTTACCACTCTATTCACTTTCACGATGCCGGCGCAGACTACGCCACTTTCGTTTACCGATCAGGTGGGAGGCATTTCCGGCCGCGGGACGGTGGCGGTCTGGTCGACGTTGGGCAATTCCCGCGCTGGTCTGGTTTGCTCCGATCTTGAGTTCGTCGAGACAGGCGGCACGGGCGCCACGGAAGCCGACTTACGCCGGCAGATTCTGCAGTTAGGCTTGCTGCCGGCCTCGGCTGTCTTGCGATAAGAGTAGGGCGATAAAGTGGGGCAGGCAGGGCCGGCGTGGACACCGGCCCGCGGGATTGGAGTCCTGCCCCACTTACTGCACAGCTACGGTAATGCCTGCCTGGCTGCTTTCCGTGCCCACCTTCACCACCACCGGAATGTTGCCCGCCGCAGTGCCGGCCGGGATCGTCAGGTTGATCTGGAAGACTCCCACAACCAAGCCCGGCGCGGGTCCGGCGTAAAGCACATTCGCCGTTTGCCCACCGATGGTGGCTGTGACTGTCTGCGTCAGCGTGCCGGTAGTCGATATGGGATTAAGCGTGCCATCGACCGAAGGCGGATCGGTTAACCCGCCACCGGTGCCGAACAGCATGATGGCCGAACCCACCGCGGCCGGAAGCGATGCGCTATTGATGCTGTAGTCCTGGTTCAGGATGGAGCCCTGGCCGGTGCCGGTGCCCGCCTCGCTGAACAGCCCCGGTTCCGCGGGAACCACGGGCAGCGTCACGCCGGCTGAGGTTGCGCCGTTGTAGACGACCGTCAGCACGGTGTTAGCTTTGCTCGCCAGTTCGAACGGCGCCAACGCGTTCACCTGCCCGTTCGAGGCGTAAAGCACGGGTACCGCCGTGCCGTCGAACAACACCTGGGTCCCGCCCAGCGTGGTGGCCACTGTGCCACCCGCCGGTGGCGCCGCGAATGAAACGCCGGTTGCCGGTCCCAGAACCGAGCCAAAGATGGAAATGGCCATCCCCGGCACAACCGATCCGGTCGCGCCGCTGGCCGCGTTGATCACCCCTGAAATCAGGGGAGTCACGTTGCCGGCCTGCAGGGTTACCGCGATCGTCAGCGGAGCGGCTGAGCCGGTTGGCGTGAGGGTAATCGAGCCATTGTAGACTCCCGCCGCCAGGCTTGCCGCGTTGACCGAAACCGAGAGCGTCGCCGGAGTGGTCCCGCTCATGGGCGCCACACCCAGCCAGGCGGCACTGGATGCCGCGGTGAAGGCGATGGGCGCGCCAGTGCTCGAAACGGCCAGCGTTTGCGCAGCGGGCGCGGGTCCGGCGGCGGGCGCGATGAAGAGAAGCTGGCCGGGAGCCACGGCCAGTGCGGGCGGAGCGCTAACGATCAGCGTTACAACGACCCCGATCGGACTGGCCACGCCAGTAGCGGTTATATTGATCGTGCCGCTATACTGGCCGGGCGCCAGGCCCGCGGGATTCACCGTCACCAGCACGCTGGCCGGGGTGGCGCCGCTCTGCGGGTTTAGCGTAATCCAATTGCCGGGCGAGGTGGCCGTGAAATTCAACGGCACGTTCCCGGACAACGCAAAGCTTTGTGCGGCGGGCGCGGAGCCACCCACCTGGTAGGTGAACGTGAGCGACGCCGGAGTGGCGGTCAGTTGCGGGGCAGCCGCGCTGGTCACCGTCACCGGGATTTGCAGTGAGGTCGCGGGCGACCCCACGCCCTTCACGATTACGTTTCCGTTGTACGTTCCCGTTCCCGAGGGCAGCAGGCCCGGATTAACGGTGACCTGCAAAATCGCCGGAGCGCTGGTCGCCGGAGTCACGCTTAGCCATGGCACGTCGGTCTTGACGGAGGCCAGGGCCACCGTGCCGCTACCGGAGGCTGTGGTCAGGGACACGGTTTGCGCCGGCAACGCATAACCGGGCACGTAGTTGAAGGTGAGCGCGCTGGGAGACGCTGCCAGGTTCGACCCGGTAATGGTCAACTGCACCTGGATGGTTAGGGTCGGAATCGGCAATGCCGGCATCGTCACCGTGACCGACACGATGTAAATGCCGGGAATCAGTCCGGCCGGATTAGCCGTGAGAGTGACACTCTCCGGCGTCGTGCCGCTCGAGGGGCTCACCGTGAGCCAGTTGTTCGAACTGGCTCCGACGGCTACGGTGAACGGTTGCGCGGAACCGTCCGAGGACGCGATAGCCAGCGTGCTGGTGGCGGGTGGGGCCGTATTGGCGAGAGTGAAGTAAGTATTACCGGTCACTTGGATCACGGCCTTCGGTTGCGTGACTGTGAGCGTGACCGCCACGGTAGCCGAGACGAAGCCCGGAGCCGTAACCGTGATAGTGCCTGTGTAAGTACCCGCTGTCAGGCCGGCCCCCACGATACTTACCAGGAGACTGGCCGGTGACGAGCCGCTGGCTGGCGAGACTTTCAGCCAGCTACCGCCGGTGACGGTTGTTGCGCTCGCTGAGAATGCCGCCACGGCGCCACTTGAGGTGCCGATGGCCACGGTCGCGGTGGGCGCCGTCCCGCCGGATGTATAATTCAACGAAAGCGTGGTTGGGTTCACGGTCAGCAAGGGTTCGGCACTGACCGTCAGGTTCACCGGGACCGCCAAGGGGCTGTTGCCCGCGCCCGCGGCGGTAAGTGTAACGGTGGAATGGTAAGTCCCCACTGTCAGGCCGGCGGTCAGGATCGAGACACTGAGGGCCTGCGGAGTGGTGCCGCTGCCTGGTGTGACGCCCACCCAACTGGCTCCCGGCGCGGCGGTGAAGCTCAATCCCGCTATGGTGCTGCCGACGTTCAGGGTCTGCGCCGCGGGCGCGCTTCCGCCCAGCGAGTAAGTGAAGTTAATCGGGTTCGGCGTCGCGGTCAGTAAGTTGGACGACACCGTCAATGTCACCGGAATGATAAACGGACTGTTTAAGACTCCGGACGCCGTCGCGGTCACGGTGATAGAGCCGCTGTAAGTGTTGGCTGCGAGACTGCTGGTGTTAACCGAAACTTGTAAGGTTGTATTGGTGGTCCCGCTGGTGGGCAGCACGGAAAGCCAGGATCCGCCAGAGGTAGTGGCCGCCGCCGCCGTGAAACTCAACGGGCCGTTGGTGGCGCTCACAGTCAGAGTCTGCGAAGCCGGATTAGCGCCGCCCACGGTACCGCTGAAAGTCAGCGGGGAGGGCGTTACGGTAAGTACTGGTTGCGCGGACACAGTGAGAGTGACCGGGTAGGCCAACGGTCCGCTGGCGCCCGTGGCGGTGATGTTGATCGTACCGCTATAGGGTCCGGCCGTCGTGGGCAGCGCCCCGGCGTTCAACCCGACAGTCATGGTGAGCGGAGTGGTTGTGCCGCTCAGCGAGACTATCGTCAGCCACGGAGTAGTGGTGGTGGCGTTCACCCCGCTCAGCGCGGCGCCGTTGCTCGACACTGTCACAGTTTGATTGGCGGGCACGGTGCCGCCGATGGTGTAAGTGAACGGCAGAACGGATGGCGTCGCGGTCAGCGACGGTGTGGTGGAGATGGCGAATGTTACCGGAAGCGTGAAGTTCACGCCGCCGGACGAAACGGTGATCGAGCCGCTGTAGCTGCCCACCCCGAGCGATCCGGGGGTTGCGGTAACAGTCAAGCCGGCGGGCGTGGTCCCGCTGGTCGGCAATACCGAGAGCCAGGTGCCACCGGAGGGCGTGGTGACGCTGGCCGCCGCGGTAAAGTTCAGGTTCAGCGGAGAGGGCAAGACGCTAGAAACCGTCAGCGTCTGGCCGGCCGGAGCCGTCCCGCCGAGCTGGTAATTAATTGTGAGAGAGGTGGGAGACAGATTAATGCTGTTGACCGCCAATTGGACGCTAACCACGACAGAGCCGGTGGCTTGCGGGGACGTGATGGTCAAGGTGCCGTTGTAGGTGTTCGGCGCCAGGCTGTTGGCCAGAATCGCGACGCTGATGGGCGTGCCGGTGGTACCGGTGGAGGGCGATGACAGCCAACTACCGCCGCTGGAGGTGGCTACGGCCACGTTGAACGGAATGGTGCTGCCGTTGCTCGCGGTCACCGTGAGACCCTGTGCCGCCGGGAGAGTCCCCGTACCCACCATGCTGAAGGTCAGCGAGCTGGAAGAAACCTGGAGCGTCGGTTCCGGGCTCACCACTAAAGTTGCGGGAATGGTATACGGGCTGTTGGTGGCAAATGCCGAGGTCAGCGTGATGGTGCCCTTATAGGAGTTGGGCGTCAGGCTGGTAAGGGCGCTCGCATTCACGGAACCTGTGATTCCGGCTGGCGTAGTGGCGCCGGCGGGCGAAACCGCCAGCCACGCGCCGCCGCTGGTGGTGGCGGCCGCGGCGGTATAGGTAATGGCCCCGCCGTCACTAGATACCGTAATTGGCTGCGAAGCCGGCGTGCTGCCGCCGATGGTGTAGTTGAACGTCAGGGAGGTGGGCAGCGCCGCCAGCGCCGCGGTTACCGTCAAGCTCACCGGCACGCTGAGCTGTCCGCTGGGATTGGCGCATGTCCCCGTCGAGCAAGTGAACAGAATTGAGCCGCTGTATGTTCCGGAGGCCAAGCCGCTCAGGACGCCGGCGTTGATCGATACCGTTTCGCTACCCGACGTGGAGCCGCTGGCAGGCGATACCTGCAGCCAACTGCCGCCGGTGGTAGTGGAAGCGGAGGCAGCATATGAGATGGCCGTGCTGGTGGAACTGGTGACCGTCAGGGTCTGGCTGCTGGGCACCGACCCCGCATTGGAGGTGAAAGCGGGTGTCGAGACCGGCGCCACCATCGAAGGCAGCGATGTCAGGTTCAGCGTAACCGTTACCGGGATCCCGGCTCCGCCGCTGGGAGTGACAGTGATGGTGCCGGTGTAGGGGCTGCTACCCGAGCTGAGGCCGGCGATATTCACCGAAACCGTCTGCGCGGCGCCACCGGTGGTGCCGCTGCCTGGGGTGACCGAAAGCCACGAGGAGGCGCTGGTGACCGCGGCCGTGTATGTAACCGCGGGACCGGTGCTGGTCACATTCAGCGGCTGCGTGGGGGGATTGCCGCCGCCCACCGTGGCGCTGAACGTCAAGCTTGATGGCGCTGAAACGGTCGTCACGTTAAACGTCACAGGGACCAGCACCGTCGTGGCGCCGGCAGCGGTAAGCGTGATCGTTCCGCTATAGGATCCGGGGCCGGGCGTCAAGGCTGGATTGGCTTTTACCGAAATAGCCGCTCCGCCCGCCGTGCCGGTGGTGGGCACGACGCTCAGCCAACTGCCGCCTGAAGTGGTGCTGGCGGCGGCCGAGTACGAAACCGACGAGGTGGGAGAAGTAGTGACGGATAGGCTGCCCGAAACCACCGAAGTAGAATCCACGGAATTGAATGTGAACGAGGAAGGCGAGGGCAGCAGCGTAACCGCCTCTGGCGTAACCGTCAGGTTCACGGTCACGGCCGGTGTTGTATTGCCCGAATTCTTGCAGGGCGAATAGGATGAATTGCCGGCGGCCGTGTAGACGCAAACCGTACCGGTGTACGAACCCACGGCCAAGCCGGCCGGGTTCACGGTGACGCTGACCGTTCCGCCCGATGTCCCGGTAGTCCCGCCGGTAGTGGTTGCGCCGTTGACCAGCAGCCAGCTTTGCGGCGTGGTGACCGCAGTGGTGACCGCATAGGGCAAGTTCGTTCCGGCGGTTTGCACGGTAAAGGTCTGCGGGGACGACGTGCCGCTGCCCACCTGGACGCTGAACGGAAGTGTCGTAGGCGTCAGGGTTTCCGTCGGGCAGGCGGTGGCTCCGGTACTGGGGCACGCGCCCGAGATGGTGCTGACGGCCTCGACACCAATGCCCAGCGTAGTCGTATCGCCGTCAAAAGTGCTGCCCGAGGTAGGGGTGTACGTTGCGGTACTGGCGTCGGAGCCGATTACGTCCGTCACGGGAAAAGCCAACGGCACTGCCGCCGGAAGAGTGCCCCCCGGAAGCGCCACTGTCGAACTGAAATTCGTCTTTAGCGCGGCGAATTGGCAGTTGGTCAGAATCGTATCGTTGCCACTGCTCGGGGTTGTAACGGTAATGGTGGCGGTGCAGTCCAATCCGCCTGGAAACGACGGCACGGAAAGGTTGACGGCCGCGCTGTAGGAACCCGTCGAGCCGCTATACGCAAGGCCCACGGGATCGATGGTGGTGGTGCCCGTGAACGTCCCGCCCGACAGGCCGATCGAGTCGTCGACCTTCACGCCCGTGAGAACCGCGGTCCCACTGCAAGTGGCGGTGCCGCTGGAAGCCGTTGCCGAAGTCGGCGGGGTGACACCGTTGTAGCCGCTGCCGAAAGTCAGGAGGTCTGAAGCGGCGATGGTCCCCACCGAAGGCGTGTTGGTCGCGCTCAGCAGCAACTTGGCCGTAGCGCCGCTGCCGCCGCTGCTGCCAACGTAAGTAAGCGTACAGTATTGGCCCTTGCTTCCGGTTGCGGTGACGCCCGAAACGTAGGCCCCCGCAGTGGTAATCTCACCGCTGCCGCTAATCCACGGTCCCAACGTGCCGTTGATGGTTACCGTCAGCGTAGGCTGCGCCAGTAAACCCCCCGCCATGCCAAGGCAGAGGCACAACCCCGCCAGCGATTTCACCAAAAAAGACGTCTTTTTCAACACGTTTCGCTCTCCTCAAACCGGTTCGGCTACCGATATTACCGATCATATCCCAAACCGCACCGAACTACGTTAGTGTAAAGGATTGGAGCGGAGTTTGGAAAGGGTCTGGCATTCGCTGGGTCCAGTACCCTTGGTACCTGTTGCGCGGCGGAGGCTCGGGTTGGGTGACCCTTCACCGCAATTAGGGCTTTAGTGGTGATAGACTTGTAGCCTACGGAGAGGAAACACACACACGTGAAAACTTTATTTGCAATCGTCTTGACCTTAGGGCTGCTGGCGGCATCCGCGGCCGCGCAGCCTACCATCGCCGGGGTCTACAATGGGGCCAGCTTCAGCCCTTCCCCGTTGCAGAACTCCAGTATCGCGCAAGGGTCCTTTTTCACAATTTTCGGCACCGGTGCGGCCGGCCAGGCGATCGGACCCGCGGCTTCGGCTTGCGGAGCAGGCTACGCGAGCTGCATCTGGGATTCGGCTGGGGCGTCCCCTTTTCCGTCCGCGGCCAACCCGCTCCCGACCTCGATCCTCGGAACTTCCGTGAGCGTCGTGGTGGGAAATACCACCGTTGCGGCGTATCTTGAATTCGTTTCGGCTGCCCAAATCAACGCGGTGTTGCCTTCCAGCACTCCTGCCGGCACCGGCACGATCAGCGTTACATTTAACAACCAGACCGGCCCCACATTCCCCATCGCGGTGGTGGCCAGTTCGTTTGGGACGTTTACCTGGAACGAAGGCGGCACGGGGCCCGGGATCATGACGAATGCCCTTACCTACCAGGAGTTGACGCCATTCGCTACGGTCGCCCCGGGCGACTATGTGACCCTCTGGGGCACCGGTTTGGGCTCTGCGCCCAATGCCTCCACGGAAGCCACCGCTCCGCCTCCGCAGACCAACTTGTGCGGCTCCGGCGCCACCTGTCCGGTCACCGTTTGGGTAGGCGGCGCGCCGGACCCGGCCACTGTCACTTACGCCGGCCGCTCGGGCTTTACCGCTGAGGATCAGATCGACTTCATCGTCCCGCAGGGTGTCCAGGGCTGCTACGTGCAGGTGGCCGTGCAGATCGGTCAGGTGATTGGGAACTTCACCAGCCTGCCAGTCGATCCCAACCGCGCGACCTGCCAGGATACAGATGGCGTCAATTATAACGACATCGCCTCCGTGGTGCAGAGCAAGGGCCAAGCCAACGTCGGCAACTTCACCCTCTTTAGCGACTATTTGAACGTGAACACATCTATTGGCATCAGTGGCCAATGGGATAACGACACCGTCTCCGGCGCCATCGGCACGTTCAACAACGCAGCTCTGCAGGATTTCCAGGGCTTCACCCGGTCGCCGTCGGCGAACAACTGCGCGGTCTACCCTTTCCTGCAGTTCCCGCCGCCTTCCGATCCCGGCTTGGGCTACGTGACGTTTCTGGATGCCGGATCGAGCCTGAAAATAACGGGACCGAACGGAAGCCAAACCGTCTCGCAGGACTCCGGCAGCTTTTCATACGGCGCGCAGCCCGCGGGTAACTTGACCAAGACGGACGGTCTGGTGGGCGGCGAAACCATCGGCGAGCTGGTCAACTATTTGGCATCGGGCGCCTGCCCCTCCGGCAACCCCGACAACTGCACGCCGTTCTTCCTCACGCCGAAGTTCGCCATCTCCGCCGGCACCTACACCATCACCGGTACGGGTGGCGCGAGCGTGGGCCCGCTATCGGCGGCGGTTACCGTAACGCCGGCCGCCGCATCCTTCAATTGGTCGAATCAGAGCTCCGTGACATCCACACCGATACCGCGCGATCAGTCTCTTACCATCACCTGGTCGGGCGATCTGGATACCAACGGTTTTGTCGACATCACCGCCATCGCGTCCACGCTGGCATCCGGCTTGGAGCCCGCGGCCACCACCCCGGGAGTGCTAGTGGAATGCGTCGCTCCGGCCAGCCTCGGCAGTTTCACGATTCCGGCCTACGTCCTCGAGTCGCTGCCAACCACGGCCACCAGCACCGCGACCATCCCGCCCGGTGAACTCCTGGTAGGGCCGGCCGGCGTCGCCTGCAGCAGCACTATCGCTACCAGCTCCACCTGCCCGGCGGATCTCACTCTACCCACCGGTTTGGATGCGATGTATATTTTTTACCGCTTCATCCTGGGCCAGAACGTCATCTGGCAGTAACGCGAATCGTTGGAATGAGCCGCGCGCGTCAGCAGGCGATACGTTGTCTGTCGTCGGCGCGCGCGGCCAAGAGCGCCTGAATCGACAGCGCCGGGGCAGGTCCGCCCAGCATAAAGCTCTGCGCCCGGTCGCATCCCATAGCTTTCAGGTGCTGGAGTTGGACCCTGGTTTCGACGCCTTCCGCCACCGCGCGCATGCCCAGGCCATGCGCCAGCCCCACGATGGATTCCACCAGCGTGCGGGTGTTGTCCGCGCCATTCATCCGCTGCACAAAACGCCGGTCGATCTTTAGGTTGTCGATGGGCAATTCTTCCAGATAACTCAAGGAGGAATAGCCCGTCCCAAAGTCGTCCAGGGAGACGCTGACGCCCAACGCCTTCAGTTCCTTAAGCTGCCGGGAGGTTTCCCGGATATCCTGCATGAGCACGCTCTCGGTGACTTCCAGGTCCAGGTGCGACGCCTCCAGGCCCGTCTTCGCCAGCGTGGCCGCGACTGTCTCCACCAAATCGCCGCGCGCGAATTGCACCGCCGAAGCATTGACCGCTACCTGCAGCAGCCCATAGCCGGAGTCCCGCCAAAACTTGCCCTGGCGGCAGGCTTCGCGCAGCACCCGCGCGCCGATCGGCACGATCAGCCCGGTCTCTTCGGCTACCGGAATCAGCACGGATGGCGGTACGCGCCCCAACTTCGGATTGTCCCAGCGCACCAGCGCTTCCACTCCCACCACGCGGCTGCTGGCCAGGTCAAACTGCGGCTGGTAATGCAAGGATATTTCGTCGCGCTCCAGGGCGTAGTGGAGCTCCGTTTCGATCGCCAGGCGGCGGTTGGCGTCCTGGTTGATTTGCGGGTTAGACATCTGAATTCGCCGCTTGCCCTGCCGCTTGGCCGCGCACAGCGCGCTATCCGCCGCCCGCTGCAAGCCCGCCAGATCCGCGCCATCCCGCGGGTACAGCGCGATACCGATGCTGGCGCCTAGAAACACTTCGTTGCCCTTCACCAAGAACGGCGTGGACAGGGTCTCCAGGATGCGCTCGGCCACGCGCATTGCGTCTTCGGGCGATCCGAGGTCATTGAGGATCAGCATGAAGCGGTCGCCGCCGCTGCGCGAAAGCGTCTCGGACTCGCGCAGACAGCCGGTCAGCCGCTCCGCCGCCATGCGGATCAAAGCGTCTCCGGCCAGATGCCCTAGGGTGTTATTGATGCGTTTGAAGCGGTCCAGGTCCAGATATAAAAGCGCTGCCATCCGGCCCTGCCGCCGGGCGCGCGCCAGGGCTTGGCGAAACTGGTCTTCGCAGATGGCCCGATTCGGCAGGCCGGTCAAAAGATCGTGCGTAGCGTGGTGTACCAGTTTCTGTTCCATCCGCTTGCGCTCGGTGATGTCGGAAATCAGCCCGTCGCGGTAACGCTTTCCGTCGCGCTCATGGACGTTCGCCGCGCGGCTGTGGAGCCAGACCCATTGCCCGTCTTTCCGCAAGAAACGGTACTCGGTATCGATCGGCTGCCCATGGTCGAATAGCGCCCGGTAGGCGGCGGTCACCCGCGGTTGGTCGTCGGGATGGATGCGGTTCATCCAGAACCCCGGTTGACAGACTTCCTCGGGCGTATACCCGCTCAACGCCTTGCAGTTGGTACTGGCAAACACGGGTTGGCCGGCCTCGTCGGCCACCCACACGACATCCGGAAGGTTGGCCACCAGCCACCGGTACTTCTCCTCGCTTTTCTGAAGGGCCTCGCGATCCTGCCGCCGGCGGGTGATGTCGCGCGCGATGGTGGACGATCCCACGACTTTTCCCCGCGCATCCCGCACCGGGGACATGGTGAGCGAAACCTCGATCTGGCGGCCGTCGCGATTCACCACGCGCGTCTCGAATTGCGAGATGGTCTCGCCGGCGCCGATGCGGTCCAGGAACTGGCGGGTTTCGCCGTCCCCGCCAACCGCTAAAACGGATATGGGCTTTCCCAGAATTTCTTCGGCACGGTATCCGTACATCCTCTCGGCGCCCTTGTTCCAACTGAGGATGGCGCCATCCGGCGAGGCGCTATAGATGGCATCGGCGGCGGAATCCACAATCGACGCCAGCAGCGCCCGGGCCTCCTGCGCCTGCACCCGTGCGGTAATGTCCCGCATGATGGCGGCTCCCGCCTCAATATGCCCCTCGGCGTTCTGCATCGGGCAAGCCGAAATGGAAATATGCACGCGCTTGCCTTGCTTGGTCAGCCCGATGCCTTCGAACTGGTCGACGCTCTCGCCGCGCTGCAGTTTTTCCGCGATCCATTTCAAGCCGGCGCGCCGGTCGAGGGGGGCCAGCATGGAGACCGGCTGGCCGGTAACTTCTTCGCTGCCGTATCCGAACAACCGCTCCGCGCCCCGATTCCAACTCAAAATGAAGCCGTCGCGGGTGCTGCTGATGATGGCGTCCTCGGAGTTTTCCACGATGGACGCCAGTAATGCTTTGGCTTCATTCGCGGCGTGGCGGGCGGTCATGTCCCGCCGGATGGCGATGTATTTTCGAATGGCGCCGCCGGTATCCCGCACGGGGGTCACGGTAATGTCTTCCACATACGCCGTGCCGTCTTTGCGCCGGTTGGCTACCTCTCCGCGCCAGACCTTTCCGGTAAGTACGGTTTCCCGAACCTGCTGCTGGAAGACGGACCCCAGGCTCGGTTTCCGCCGGCCGGGATTGCCGCCGATCACTTCTTCGGCGCTGTAGCCCGTCATCCGCGTGTAGGCGGGATTCACGTACTCAATCGTTCCTTGGCTGTCGGTGATTACCACCGCATCGGTGGCTTCGTCGATGGCGCCCACAAAGCCGGCTCTCTCGACGGCCGCGCTGCGGTCCCGGGCGGATTGCGAGCGGGTTTGCGCGGCAGCGGCCGCGATCAGCGCCAGCCCCAGCAATGCCATGGCCGCCGCGGCGGACTGCTGAAACGGGCCATGCGACCCGATTTGATAAGCAAGCCACGCTCCGCCACCCAAAAAGGAGGCCTTGATCAGCCCGGCGGAAATGCGCCGGCTGGAAATACCCGGTATTGCGCTGCCGTTCGGATTCAGGGACATGTCGGGCACATGACGCCTTAAAGTATAGCCGCAACCGCTGATATCTTTCATCCTATCCTTGGATATTTGATACTCAAATAAGCGGAAATATATGAAGGCAAATGTACTTGCTGATGGATTTAGGATGAGCAATTATAAGATTTATTCAAATCGCACAAATCCCGTGACGGTGGATCCCTCGAAGCTCCGGTGGCGCGCGCGCCGCGCCGGTTGAAACGCAATTGAAACCTTTTTCTGCGATTCTGGAAGTATGGAGCCGCCTGTGACCAGTCCCCTGACCCCCGAAGAACTGAGCAAAATGAACGCCTACTGGCGCGCCGCGAACTATCTGTCGGTGGGCCAGATTTACCTTTACGACAACCCGTTGCTCCATGAGCCGCTGCGCATCGAGCACGTCAAGCCGCGCCTGCTGGGGCACTGGGGCACCACTCCGGGTCTCAACTTCATCTACGTGCACTGCAACCGGCTCATCCGGCAGCACGATTTGGACATGATCTACATCGCCGGCCCCGGCCACGGCGGTCCGGGAGTGGTGGCCAACACCTATCTGGAAGGCACCTACAGCGAGTATTACCCGCACATTTCGCGCGACGCGGAAGGCATTCGCCGCCTATTTAAGCAGTTTTCGTTTCCCGGAGGCATTCCCAGCCACGTGGCGCCGGAAACGCCTGGGTCCATCCACGAGGGCGGCGAGCTCGGCTACTCCCTGCTGCACGCTTACGGCTCAGTGTTCGACAATCCCGACCTGCTGGCGTGCTGCGTGGTCGGCGACGGCGAGGCCGAAACCGGGTCGCTAGCCACCAGTTGGCACTCCAACAAGTTTCTGAACCCGGCGCGCGATGGCGCCGTGCTTCCCATACTGCACTTGAACGGCTACAAGATCGCCGGCCCCACGGTTTTGGCGCGCGTGCCCCACCATGAACTTGTGGACCTGTTTCACGGCTACGGCCACGAGCCAATTTTCGTGGAGGGTGACGACCCTGACACGATGCACCAGCTGATGGCCGCCGCGCTCGATCAAGTCCTGGCCCAAATCCGAGCGATCCAAAAAGATGCCCGATCCGGCGCACCGCCCCAGCGCCCGCGGTGGCCCATGATCGTGCTGCGCACTCCTAAAGGCTGGACCGGCCCAAAAGTGGTGGATGGCGTCCAAATTGAGGGCACTTTCCGCGCGCACCAAGTGCCGCTCACCGAACTGGCCACCAAGCCCGCCCACCTGAAGATGCTGGAAGATTGGATGAAGAGCTACCGGCCCGAAGAGTTGTTCGACGCCGCCGGCACGCTCATCCCGGAGTTGCAGGAACTCGCGCCCAAAGGCAAGCTGCGCATGGGCGACAACCCGCACGCCAATGGCGGCCTGCTGCTCCGCGATTTGCAACTGCCGGATTTCTGCGACTACGCCGTGGACGTGCCCAAGCCCGGCACGGTGGTCGCGGAAGCCACCCGCGTAATGGGCAAAATGTTGCGCGATGTGATGAAACTCAACGCCGCGGCCGCGAATTTCCGGGTGGTGGGGCCCGACGAGACCGCATCCAACCGCCTGGACGCATTGTTCGAGGTTACCAACCGCGAATCCATGGCGGAAATCTTGGCGAACGACGATCACGTCGCGCCGGACGGCCGCGTGATGGAAGTGCTCAGCGAGAATATGTGCCAGGGCTGGCTCGAAGGCTACCTGCTGACCGGCCGCCACGGCTTTTTCTCCTGCTACGAAGCCTTCATCCACATTATCGATTCCATGTTCAACCAGCACGCCAAGTGGCTGAAGACCACCCGCCACATTCCCTGGCGGCGGCCCATCGCCTCGCTCAACTACCTGCTCACTTCGCACGTCTGGCGGCAGGACCACAACGGCTTCTCCCATCAGGACCCCGGCTTCATCGATAACGTGGTCAACAAAAAGGCGGACATCGTGCGCATCTATCTGCCGCCGGACGCCAACACCCTGCTTTCCGTCACCGACCATTGCCTACGGAGCCGGCACTACGTGAACGTGATCGTGGCCGGCAAGCAGCCCGCGCTGCAGTATCTGGACATGGAATCCGCCATCGAACACACCACCGCCGGCATCGGCATCTGGGAGTGGGCCTCGACCGACAACGGCGTGGAGCCGGATGTGGTGATGGCCTGTTGCGGCGATGTTCCCACGCTCGAGACCCTGGCGGCCGTCGACATTTTGCGCCGTAATCTGCCGGATCTGAAGATTCGCGTGGTCAACGTCGTGGACCTGATGACTCTGCAGCCCGCCAGCGAACATCCGCACGGCCTCGCCGACCGCGAATTCGATTCCCTGTTCACTGCCGACAAGCCGGTGGTGTTCGCCTTCCACGGCTATCCGTGGCTCATCCACCGGCTCACCTACCGGCGCACGAATCACGACAACTTGCATGTCCGCGGCTACAAGGAGGAAGGCACCACCACCACGCCGTTCGACATGACGGTGTTGAACGAACTGGATCGATTCCATCTGGCCGGCGACGTGATCGACCGCGTGCCGCGCTTGCGCAACATCGCCGCGCACGTGAAGCAGGATTTGCGCAACAAGCTGATCGAGCACAAGCGCTACATCGTGAAACACGGCGACGATATGCCGGATATCCGCGACTGGAAGTGGCCGTATTGAGGCACTCCAAAAGAGTCGGCGTGGACGCCGGCTTGCAGGGCTGGATTCCTGCCCCCTATTAACATGAAAATCCTTGTTCTCAACGGCGGTTCGAGCAGTTTTAAGAGCAGCCTATACGACGTCACCGGCAGCGAAGGCCCCGCCGCGCCGCACTCCTTATGGGAGGCGCGCGTGGACTGGGAACACCATCCCGGCACGGCCGAAATCCAAATCAAAGCGGCGGGCGCAGTTTCCACTCGCAGCGTCCCGGTGAAGTCGCCGCTCGACTCCCTAGATCCCCTCATGGAAATGCTGCCCCACCGCGACGAGATCCACGTGGCCGGGCACCGTGTGGTGCACGGCGGGCGGGCCTATCGGGAAAGCACCCGCATTACGCCCGAAGTGCGCGCGGGAATCGCGCAAATGGCCAGCTTCGCCCCCGAGCACAATCGCCTGGAACTCGAAGCCATCGAAGCCATGGAACGCATCCTGGGGCCGGATGCCGTGCAGGTGGCGGTCTTCGATACCGCGTTCCATGCCAGCCTGCAGCCGCCGGCTTATGTCTATCCCGGACCCTACGAGTGGGTGGGCCAGGGCATCCGCCGCTACGGATTCCACGGCATCAGCCACCAATACACCTCGCGGCGCGCGGCCGCCATCCTGGACCGGGATCTGGCCTCGCTGCGCATGATCACCTGCCACCTGGGCAACGGTTGCTCGCTGGCGGCCATCCGCGAGGGCGTGAGCATCGACACCACCATGGGCTTCACGCCGCTCGAAGGCCTCATGATGGGCACGCGCTCCGGCACGGTCGACCCCGGCATCGTCATTCATCTGGTGCGCCATCTCGGCCTGAGCGCGGAACAACTGGACCGCGTGCTGAACAAAGAGTCGGGCCTGCTGGGCGTTTCTGGCGTATCGGGGGATATGCGCGCAGTCCTGGAGGCGATCGCCCGCGGCGATGCGCGCGCGCAACTGGCGTTCGATATATACGTGCATCGTTTGCGTTCGGAAATCGGCGCCATGCTGGCCAGCCTCGGCGGACTCGACGCGCTGGTGTTCACCGCCGGAGTCGGCGAGAACAGCCCGCAGGTGCGCGCGCAGGCCGTGGATGCATTCGCGTTCCTGGGCGTCAAGCTCGACCCCGCGAAAAACGCGAAGTCCCCGCCGGATACCGACATCGCCGCGCCGGATTCGACCGTCCGCGTGCTCGTCGTGCATACTCAGGAAGAATGGGAAATTGCCCGCGAGTCTTTCCGCGTGGCAGCTCGGGGGGCATAGAATAGGACATGATGACGTGGCAAGATTTCCTCGTCAGCAACCCCGGAGTCTGCGGCGGCGAGATCTGCGCCGCGGGAACCCGCATTCCTGTGACGGTCATTCTCGATAACCTCGCCGAGGGATCGGCGCGGGACGAGATCCTGCGTAGCTATCCTTCTCTCCGGGCTGACGCAGCCCTCGCTTATGCAGCGGAGCTTGCGCACGAAGAGAGTTGTGGCCGCCCCTCGCGCCCCCGCACACACGGCGTCCCGGTCCGCCGCCGCAGCTAGGATCCCAGGGATCTAAGCAAGCGAGACGCCTCGACGTAGCTTGCGAAGGCACGACAGGCACCATGCGACAAGGGTTGAATTAACCTTGGTATATAAGGCCGGAGCGCGCCAATGCTTGCGTCCGGCAAGCTCCGCACGATATGATGCGGCTTCTCCGGTCAGAGGGTGATTCATGCGAAGGTACGGCTCGCGGATGGCTCTGTGCGTAATGGTAGCGACGGTGGTGCTGTCATTATTCGCGAAGAATCGGAAGGACGTGCCGGTGGCACCGTTGCCTGCCGTTATCGCCAGCGCCAAGAAGATTTTTCTCTCCAACGGCGGCGGAAGCAACCTCGCGTATGACGCCTTTTACGCAAGCATGAAGGAGTGGGGCAAATACGAGATCGTTGGCGGGCCGGATGCGGCGGATCTCATCGTGGAACTCGGATACCGCGTGGACCATGGCGGAACGCGGGTGTGGAGCACCACAAACGCGTATGACGGCAGCACGCATGTCCACAGCGCACAAATCGTAGATCCTCAGGTGACGCTCACAATATTCGATGCCAAGACCAAGACGCAGTTATGGTCCGAGACGGATCACCGGCGGCTGGCGCGCCTGGAGAAGAACCGGGAAAAAGAAACCGTAAATTCCGCGCAGAGGTTGGTGGAAGACTTAGAGGCGCGGGTTGGAATTCAGCCCTAGTCAGGGCAGTTTAATGCCACTCTCACGTATAGAATCGTGACCGGCGGTGCTAAAGGAGAACATCGTACCCTTAACCGGGCAGAAGTAGTCCCCAAGCATAGGCTGGTTCAACTTGCCGAGTTTGGCCTCGGCTGTAGCGCGATCAAGCAGCCCGCCATGCAATTCGCATATCGGTTCGCCGTTGTTCCAGTTCCCGGTACAAGGTATCTCGTCAGCCACAATCAATCTCCATTGTCTTATAGCATAGCAAAGGACCCTATTTCGGCGGTTCCAGCACAAAACGCAAGAACTCAACGCCCATGTTGGTTACTCCTGGGCATTGGGGAAACGCGTCGGCCGGGCGTGCCACAATCGAAAAGCCGCGATTCTTCAGATCGGTCATCAGATATAACAGCAAATTTTCCTGACCCTTCATCTCGGGATACAGCTCGCCGATCGCCACGCCGTAATTACCCAGAGAATACTGGCGCAAAGGGTCCAAGATTCCAGCCTCAGTTAGCTCGCGGAGGCCGGTCCAAAGGAACCTCAAAACCTTCATGTGCAAAGGGGAGAGCGCATCAATGGCGCCGAGAAACACCTCCTGTAAGTCTTCCTGCGGTCCCTTGCCAACAGCGATAGTTAACAGAGCGT
>Ga0181525_10001149_pt1 | contig 22893 bp, 26 predicted proteins | sample PEATcosm2014_Bin_48_FD_121100 | JGI IMG/M metagenome (GOLD analysis project Ga0181525, IMG submission 121100) | Peatland microbial communities from MTU Mesocosm Facility, Houghton, MI, USA - PEATcosm2014_Bin06_10_metaG | ecosystem: Environmental > Terrestrial > Soil > Wetlands > Peat | place... | reverse complement strand
GGTGTCTGGGTTCATGACATATGTCCCAGGTGATAGGTCTCTCATGTCTCGGGACATAGGTCTCAGCCTGGCCTGAGGGTTCCCGGGGGTGGCTGCGGAGGCGCAGCCCGGAGGGCTGTGCCGGAGCAGCTGCCCCCGGGCGCGGTGTCTGGGGTGGGGGCCACCTTGGTGGGCATGTCAAGAGCCCGTGTTGCTGTTCTCCAGGTCGTTTCCGATCAGCTGTCCGTTACTGCTGCTGCTGCCGAGTACGGGTTCTCCCGCCGGCATCTGCACCGCCTGTTAGCGCGTTATCGCGAGGGAGGGTTGGAGGCGCTCGAGCCGCGGTCACGGGCGCCTGGATCGAACCCGGCCCGGACGTCTGATTTGGTCCGCGGCCGGGTGATTGAGCTGCGAGCGAGGCTGGTCGCTGATGGGCTGGACGGTGGTCCTGTGACGATCGGCTGGCACCTCGAGCAAGAGGGGCTGCGGGCGCCGGCGCCGTCGACGATCCACCGGATCCTCAAAGGGGCCGGGCTGATCACGCCCCAGCCACGCAAACGCCCCCGCAGCTCTTATGTGAGCTTCCAGATGGCCCAGCCGAACGAGATGTGGCAGTCGGACTTCATCCACTGGCGCCTCACGGACGGGATCGACGTCGAGATCCTCAACTGGCTGGACGACCACTCTCGCTACCTGCTGTCGGCCACCGCCCATCAGCCTGTCACGGGGGATGCGATCGTGGGCGTGTTCCTTGACGTTGTCGAGCGATACGGGCCGCCGGCGAGCACGCTCACCGATAACGGCAGCGTCTACACCTCCCGGTTCACGGGCGGGCGCAACGCGTTCGAATACGTGCTGCCGCTGCTTGGTGTCCGCCAAAAGAACGGGTCTCCAGGCCATCCTCAGACCCAGGGCAAGACCGAGCGCTTCCATCAGACCCAGCAGCGTTGGCTGCGCGCCAGACCACCGGCGGGCACGATCGTGCAGTTGCAACGCCAGCTCGACGAGTTCCGAGCGCATTACAACGAGCAGCGCCCACACCGTGCACTTGAACGACGCACACCAGGCAACGCCTATCGCGCCACACCCAAAGCGCTCCCGGCCAGCAACGGGCACGCCCAAGGCCACTACCGGCTGCGCTACGACCGCCTCGACAACACGGGCAAGATGAGCCTCCGCCGCGCCGGCCGGATGCACCACCTCGGCGTCGGCGCCAAACACGCCCGCAAACGCGTCCTCGCGCTCGCCGACGACCACCACATCACCGTCACCGACCTCACCACCGGCGAGGTCCTCTCGGCGCATCTCATCGAGCCTGAGAAGACCTACTGGCGCAACCAAAACAAAGAGCCCGGCCGATGGCCGGGCTCCTAAAACGAGACCCATGTCCCGAGACACCTGAGACACATGTCCCGAGACATCACAGAGAGCCGGAGAGGGGACTCGAACCCCTGACCTATCGCTTACAAGGCGATTGCTCTACCAGCTGAGCTACTCCGGCGGTCTATGGGAGACGCTAGCCGATCGCCCCCCGGGGCTAGAGCGTCCGCTGAACGACACTGGGGCCACGGCCGTCCCTAGGCTCTCGGGCCCGGCGGCACAGGGCAGTGCGGGTTCTCTTGCCGGTAGTAACAACCCCGCCTGAGCGGGGTATTTCCCGGCGTGACCGTCTATCCGACGAATCGGCCGGCGCCACCCGGCTACAACCCGCACGGCTACCACACGCGAGCGGTCGAGCGGGACGTGAACGTGGCCTTCTACTGGTTTGCCCGGTCGCTCCTACAACCCGCCCTTCAGCTTTATTTCCGCGTGCGTCGCAGCGGCGTCGAGCACGTACCGCGCAGCGGGCCGGTGATCTTCGCGGCAAATCACCGCAGCTTCCTCGACCCGTTCGTGATCGGGACGCTGACACGGCGGCCGATCTACTACGTCGCGAAGAAGGAGCTCTTCCTGCACCCGGTCGCCGGCTGGCTGCTCAGCCGTCTCGGGGCCTTCCCGATCGATCGCGGCGCCGGTGATCATCGAGCGATGGACACGGCGCGGCGGATCCTCGAGCGCGGCGACTGCGTGGTCATCTTCCCCGAGGGGACGCGGACTCGTCCCGGCCCGCTTGGGAATCCCCATCGCGGCGTCGGGCGGTTGGCGCTACAGACCGGAGCGCCGGTCGTGCCGGTCGCGGTGCTCGGAACCGAGGCGGTGCGCCGCGGCTGGCGGATTCGACCACACCGCGTCAGTATCCGCTGCGGGGCGCCGCTACGTTTCCCGCGCGAGGAGAGCCCAACGCCGGCGCTCGCGGCGGCGGTGACGGATCGCATCTGGTTGTGCGTGGTGTTGCAATGGGACTGGCTTGGCGGCGTGATGCCGGTGCGGTCGAAGGCCGCCGCGGCGGCCGGCGAGATGCGCGCCCACGCGGCCTGAATGGCGCCGGATAGTCTCCATGGGTGGCCGAGCCGGCAAAGACGAAAGCGCAGCTCGACGCCGACTTCGCGGAGCTCTACAGCGCGCACGCGCGCGACCTCTACAGCTACGCCTACTACAAGGTGGGCAACCACCACGACGCCGAGGACCTTGTCGAGCAGACCTTCCTCCAGGCCTACCGCCACTTCGAACGAGCCCTGCGCGAGTCCGACGGCCGGCCGCTGCGGCCCTGGCTGCTGCGGATCGCCCACAACCTCGCCGCGAATCACTACCGCTACCGCTCGAAGCACCCGCTGACGACGCTCGACGACAGCTCGCCGCTCGCCGCAACGCACTCGACCGAGGAGCTCGTCCAGGGCCGAGACGAGCTCGCGCGCGTGATCGAGGGCGTGAAGCAGCTGCCCGACGACCGCCGCGAGGCGTTGATCATGCGCTTCGCGCTCGGGATGGACAATCGTGAGATCGCGCGCGCATTGGGCCGCAGTGACGGCGCCACGAAGGTGCTCATTCATCGCGCGATCAAGCAGCTCGAGGGCGTGGTAGCGCTGGCCCCGGCGAGCCACCGATGAGCGGCGAGGGCGAGCAGAGCCACGTCGAGCCGCTGCTCGCACGGGTGTTCGCGCCGATCGAGCCGCCGGCTGGCCTTGCGACGCGCGTCGAGGCCCGTCTCCAGAGCATCAGCCAGCTTGCCGCGGACGAGCTCGACGGCTGGGAGCTGGCCGCGATGCGCGACCCACGGAACTGGCTGCGACCGGCGCTCGCGCTGCTCTGCGGCGGCGCCGCCGGCGCCGGACTGCTGCTGCTGGGCCGCCATCAGTCGCGCCGCACGCGCAACGACGGCGAGTCGGCCGGCGCGGACCGCTGATCCGAATCGGTCGCTCACCGGACCGCTGATCCGAATCGATCGCTCACCGGACCGCTGATACCGGACCGCTGATCCGAATCGATCGCTCACACGTATAAGTGATTGGTGCCCCGGCTACCTAGCCATCGTGGAGTTCCAGCTCGCACAGATCCGCGCGAACTTGCAGACGAGGACCTGATGGTGCGCGTGCGCGACGGCGAGATCGGCGCATTCGAAGTGCTCTACGACCGCCACAGTGCCGTCGCCTTCTCGCTCGCTTACCGGATCTGCGGTGCGCGCCCCGCCGCTGAGGAGGTTGTGCAGGAGGCTTTCCTCGCTCTCTGGCGCAGCGGCGCACGCTATGACCGCAGCCGCGGCAGCGTCAGGACGTGGGTGCTCGGGATCGTTCACAACCGCGCGATCGACGCGCTGCGGCGAAACGTCGTCCACGAGCGGCGCCGGGCCAGCGACGAAGGCCTCGAGGAGCGGCTCGTCGCCGCCGAGCGAACCGAGTCCGAGGTTGTCCGGCGCGACGAGGCGCGCGAGGTTCGCGCAGCACTGGAGACGCTGCCCGAGGAGCAGGCGCGCGTGATCGAGCTCGCCTATTTCGGCGGTTTCACGCACACCGAGATCGCCGAGCTGATCGGCGCGCCTGTCGGCACGATCAAGGGCCGCATGCGGCTCGGCCTCGAAAAGATGCGAAACTCGCTCGAAGGCTCGGGAGCAGTGGCGCTGTCATGAGCGGATCGGCCGATCACCACCCACGCAGCGATGATGCTGCCGCATACGTCCTCGGCGCGCTCGACGGCCACGAGGCGAGTGATTTCCGCGCGCACATCACGTCATGTGCGCTCTGCGCCGAAGAGGTGGACCGCTTCGCCGCGACTGCGGCGCTGCTGCCGCTTGCCGCTCCGCAAATCGAGACTCCGGCCCAGCTGCGGCGCCGCGTGATCGGCGAGGTCGCGCGGGAGCGCCGCGGCAGCCCGGCGGCGCGGGCGGGCGGTCGGCGTCTGTTCGGCCGCTACGAGCTTGTCGGGGCCGGAGCGCTGGCGGTCGGGCTCGCCATCGGCGCGCTGTTACTCGCGCCGGGGACGCCGGGCACGACAGTCATCCACGCCCAGGTCGCAAGCGCGACCCGCTGGCAGACGAGCGTTCGCCCGAAGGCCTGGCTTGACCGAACCGGCAACAGCGCCCAGCTCGTCGTCGACGATCTGCCGCAGGCGCCGAGCGGCAAGGTCTACGAGGTCTGGATCGAGCGCGGGGGCAAGGTTCTGGCGACGAAGACGCTGTTCGAGCCCAACAGCTCCGGCAAGGCGGTGGCGGCCGTGCCCGGCGCGCTGGACGGCGCGAGCGCGATCCTCGTCACCGCGGAGCGTCGCGGCGGCGCAAAGGTGCCGACCATGGCGCCGCTGATAGACGCGAGTTTGCAGGCCTAATCGCCACCGGGGCGCGGCCCCCTTGATAGCGTGGGCGTGCTCCATGGCGACCTGCTACCGACATCCCTCACGGGAGACAGGCGTCTCCTGCTCTAACTGCGGTCGCCCGATCTGCCCCGAGTGCATGACGCCAACGAGCGTCGGGATGCGCTGCCCTGAGTGCGCCAGCCAGAAGACGAAGGTGATGACGATGCGCACGCTGAGCAACCAGGGCTGGCGCGCAACCCAGGCGCTGATCTTGATCAACGTCCTCGCTTTCCTGGCCGAGGGCCCACCGGCCTACACGCTGACCGGTTCGGGTGTCCCGGTCGGTGGCACCGCCTCCTGGCCGCTGACCCACTTCTCCCTGCTCGCGCCGTATGTCGGCCCGCTGCATCAGTACTACCGGCTGTTGACTGCGGGATTCCTGCACTTGGATTTCCTGCACATCGGATCGAACATGCTCGTGCTGTACTTCGTCGGCCGGATGCTCGAGCCGGCGATCGGTCGCGTCCGGTTCGTGGCGATCTACTTCGTCGGCCTGTTCGCCGGATCCTTGGGCGCGCTGCTGTTCAGCCCGTTGAGCGAGACAGTCGGGGCGTCCGGGGCGATCTTCGGTCTGCTCGGCGCGGCCTTCATCGAGCTGCGCCACCGCGGTATCGACCCGTGGCAATCCGGTATCGGCGGGACGATCGTCCTCAACCTCGTGCTCACGCTGTCGATCTCGGGCATCTCGATCGGCGGCCACATCGGCGGTCTGATCGGCGGCGGACTCGCAGCGACGATCTGGCACTACGCAGATCGCCGGCGCCAGCCGCTGATCTTGGGGATTGCAGGGTGCGTCGGCCTCGCCGCTGCGGCGATCGTCGCGGCGATCGTCTTCTCCAACGGCTACCTGCCACCGGGCAACTTCCCGCACTTCTCGCTCTAGCCCAGCTCGACCTCGAGCGCTACAGCAGCAGGGGCCTCGACGAGGTCCGGGTGAAGGATCTGGGCGAGCAGCTCGAGACCGTCGACGAGGCGCGGCCCGGGACGGGAGAAGTAGGCGGCGGCGTCGACGGCGACGACGCGCGCGGCACCGAGTCCGCGCAGCGAATCGGCGTAGCGCACCGCCTCCAGGTGGGCGCGCGGCGCGTCATACCCACAGGGCATCACGATCACGACGTCTGGACCAGCGGCCGCGACTGTCTCCCAGTCGAGCTGCTCCGAGCTCTCGCCGGGCAGGCCGAGGATGTCGAGGCCGCCGGCGAGCTCGATCAGCTGGGGGGTCCAGTGGCCGGCGACGAACACCGGGTCCAGCCACTCCAGCGCGACGACACGGGGCCGCTGCGCGTGGCGCACCGCGAGCCGAACGCGATCGACCCGACCAGCGCTGCGCGCCACCAACTCGACGCCTTTGTCACGGCGACCCGTCGCCTCGGCGATCGTGCGGATGTCGCCGAGGGTCTCGCCGAGCGTGTGCGGGTCGAGCGCGATCACGTTCGGGCGTGATGGCAGCCCAGCCGCCAGCTCGCTGACCTCCTCGTATGAGACGGCGCAGACAGGGCAGAGCGCCTGCGTCACGATCAGCTCCGGGGCGAGCGCGCGCAGGACGTCGCGGTCGAGTTCGTAGATTGATTCGCCGGCGCCGACGCGCTCGCGCACGGCGGCATCGATCTGGGCCGAGTCGAGGCCGCCGCCGAGCATGTCGCGCGTCACCCGCGGCAGCGTCAGCGCCGCCGGCGGGTAGTCGCACTCGTGGGTAACAGCGATAAGCTCGTCGCCGAGGCCGAGCGCGAAGCAGAGCTCGGTCGCATGCGGTACGAGGCTGACGATTCGCACCCGAATACCTTATGGAACGCCTATCAGAAGCCGAGATCCAAGAGCGCCTGAAAGGCTCTGCGTGGCAGCGTCGCGACGAGGCAATCGAGCGCGACCTCGACCGCGGCGACTTCGGCAAGGCGATCAGCTTCGTCAACGCAGTAGCGAGGTTGGCCGAGGACGCAAATCACCACCCCGACATCCTCGTCCACGACTATCGCCACGTCCGCCTCAGCCTCAGCACACACTCGGCCGGCGGGCTGACAGAGGGCGATTTCGCGCTCGCGGCGGCGATCGACGCGCTCGCTTGACGGAGCCGCCCCGACGCGCGCGCCTGCTACGGTTGCCGGGCCAGATCGCCGATGAACGACGAACCCCCTCGAAGTTGCCACAGGCCCGCTAGCAGCCGGCCAGACGTACTTCAGTGAACTGGCTGCTCGTCGCCGTCGCCGCGCTGTTGATTGTCCTCAACGCGTTCTTCGTCGTTGCCGAGTACGCGCTGGTGCGCTCACGCCATCAGCGACTCGAGCTGGCAGCCGAGGAGGGCCGCCGCGGCGCGAAGCTTGCGTTGCGCCAGCTCAACAACATCAACGAGTACATCTCGACCTGCCAGGTTGGCAACACGATGGCCTCGATCGGAATCGGCGCCGTTGGCGAGACGGCGCTCGCGCATCTGCTCGACCATCCTTTCGGGAGTCTCGTCGCCCACGGGGTCGCGATCGTGATCGCGGCGGTGATCGCCTACCTGCTGATAACGAGCGCCCAGATCACCGTTGGCGAAATGGTGCCGAAGCTCTACGCGATCGACCGCGCCGAGACAGTCGCGCGGCGCGTCTCGGCGCCGCTGCAGTGGTTTCGGATCCTCTTCCATCCGTTCATCGTCATGCTCAGCTTCGCCTCGAACGCGATGCTCGGTGCGCTCGGCGTCGATCCCGATAAGCGGATCGTCCGCGGCGGCTCACCCGATGAGCTCAAGCGCCTGATCCGCGACTCCGAGGAGGGCGGGATGCTCGAATCGAACGAGGCGACGATGCTCTCGGGCGTGTTCCACCTGCACGAGCAGGAGGCCCGCCAGGTGATGACGCCGATCCCGGCAGTCGTCACCGTCGATATCGCCGACGACGTCGAAACCGCGCTGCGTCGCTGCATCAGCTCCGGCCACACCCGGCTGCCGGTGACCGAGGACGAGAACCAGGATCGCATCCGCGGCATCGTCCACGCAAACTCGCTCGCCCGGCGGCTACTTGACGACGGACCCCACGGCGGCATCGAGGAGCTCGTCCGGGAGGCCCCGATCGTGCCGGAGACAAAGCCGCTCGATGACCTGCTCGCCGACCTCCAGCGTGAGCGCACGGCGCTCGCGATCGTCGCCGACGAGTACGGGCGCGTCGCCGGGATCATCACCGTCGAGGACATCATCGAGGAGGTCGTCGGCGAGCTGACCGACGAAACCGACCCGCTCGCCAGCGACGTGCGGCGGCTACCCGGCGGCGACTGGTATGTCGGCGGGCACGTCCCGATCGCCGATCTCGCCGACTACGGCGTCAAGCTGCCGGCTGACAGCGAGGCCTACAACTCGGTCGGCGGGCTCGTCTTCAGCGATCTCGGGCGCCTGCCCAAGCGCGGCGACACGATCGATGCCAACGGGTACGAGCTGCGGGTCGAGTCGGTGCGCGAGAACCGGATCGTCGCGGTCAGGATCCGCGAGCGCCCAGGCCACCTGGCCGGCGAGGATCCCGAGCCCGAACGCGGACCGTAAACGCATCGACGCCCCGTTGGGGTGCGGGGCGCCGATGGGATCAGGGAGGAGGTGCGATTGCGAGATATGTGTCGCACGCGCAGTATGCGTGCCTACTCTCAAGCGCGGCTTAATATTCGCCTAATATCTCGCCGCTGTCCAGTCCGCTGAGCGAAAACTTACGCGGGGCGGCTCAGTAGACGTGAAATCCGCGCCCGCTCTTGCGCCCCAGGCGGCCGTCGCCGGCCATTTCATGCAGCAGCGGCGGGACTGTTGCGCCGATTCGCTCGCCGATCGCGATCGACACGTCGATGCCGACGAGGTCGAGCACCGCGAGCGGGCCGATCGCGTGGCCGGCGCCGAGACGCAGGCAGTCATCGAGCTCCTGAGCGGCGAGCCCGGTCTGGACGTGGAGCTCGACGGCGCCGAACAGAAACGGGAACAGCAGGCTGTTGACGACAAACCCGGGCACGTCGGGAACATCGATCGCCGTCTTGCCGAGCGTCTCGCACAGCGCGCGCGCACGCTCGCGTGTCGTCGCGCTTGCGGCTTGCGGAAAGACGAGCTCGACGAGCTCCATCCGCGTGACCGGATTGAACACGTGGAGTCCGGCGAAGCGCTCCGCTACGCCACTGGCGTTCGCGAGCTCCTCGATCGAGAGCGAGGAGGTTGTCGATGCGAGGATCGTCTGCGCGCCGGTCGCCGCGGCAAGGTCGGCAAGCAGCTCGGCCTTGATGACGTGGACCTCGGCGACCGCCTCGATGATGAAGCTCGCCCGCGAGAGCGCATCGAGCGTGGTAGCGACGGTCACGCCCGCCGGCGAGACCGGCGGTTCGAAGCGCTCGCAGAGCGTCGCGATCCGCGCGCGGGCGCGCTGCGCGGACTCCTCCGAGCGCGCGACAAGCACTGTCGACTCGAGCTCCGACGCGGCTGCGACGGCGCCGAGCCCGCACGCGATCGCGCCACTCCCAACTATTCCGAGCAGCTCCGGCACTCTCTCTCCTTTTCCACCCGCCCCTCGCGGGTGACGGCGAAGCCTACAAACATATGGCTGGACGTTGAGCCGCCAGCGGGCGCCGCTCGCGGCTCAGTCGCCCCAGCGAAAGCCGGTACGCGACGGGCGCGGATCCAGCGGGCTACCGGGAAGATCGGGCGCGAGCGGAACTGCGTTGTAGACGCCCGGGGCGACGTCGTTGGGCGTATCGGGATGAAACAGCGAGGCGAGGTACTCGATCTGCCCGCGACCGACACCGAGCTCGGTCTGGCCGCCGCCGTAGTTGCCGATGGCGTGCTCGGCGCAGTAGTCGTAGAGATCGAGCAGCTCGCGCAGGCCGCCCATGCGCGAGGGCTTGACGTTCAGCATCCGCGGAGCGAACGCGAGCGCGCGCACATCCTCGACGGTGTGGATCGGCGCGTCCCAGGTGATCCGCGCCTGGTTCTCGGCGAGCAGTGACTCGGTCTCGTCGGTCAGCGCCGGGTCCTCGATCCAGGCCTGCGGAAAGCCGTCGAGAACGCGACGGTAGAGGGCGGGGTCGGCGGGGTTCTCGACGATCGATCCGACGTAGAACCCCTTGAGGTCGGCGATCGCGACGGCGTCGAGCGCCGCGAGCTCGGCGATCAGCGCGTCGTCCCAGTCCGGCGTGGGGTCGAGCTTGAAGGTGAGGTCGGGGTGCTGGCGCAGTCGCGCGGCGATCGGCTCGAGCGTCGGCGGGTCCGGCAGCCGCAGCGAGGCGACGAAGCGAACCGGCGCCGGCTCGCGATCGAGCACCGCGTGGAGCGGCTCGCCGGCCTGGCGCAGCGCGAGGTCGAGCGCCGCCGACTCGAACGCCCAGTTGCGATAGCGACGGTAGACATCGCTTTGGGGAGGCGCCGGGAACTGGTCGAGGCCCGCCAGATGCTCGCTGAAGCTCGACAGCGTCCAGGTCCCGGCGAGCGGCAGCACCGCGCCCGCGGCCTCGAGCGCGTCGTGGTCGGCGTTTGCGTAGGTCACGTCCTCGCCGAGTCCCTCGTGCCCGCCGCCGCGCAGATGCATCACCGTCACCGAGCGCACGAAGTCGGCGCCGAGCCTCAGGTCGATCCGCTCGAGCTCGTAGCCGTCGAGCTCGAGCTCGAGCTCGGCGATCCGCTCCCAGCTGCTCACCGCTCCTCGCCGCCTGCGCCCTCGAGCTGGGCGACGAGCTCGTCGAGCCGCAGCGCTTCGACCTCGCCGCCGACCGCGGCGAGCTCGGCGGCGCAGAACTCGATCAGCGAGCGGCCCTCGCGCACCAGCTCGAGCGTCTCGCGCAGACCCGCCTCGCCCGAGTCGAGCCGGCGGACGATCTCCTCGACGCGCGCGGCCGCGCTCTCGTAGTCAGTCTCGCCGCTCATCGCCCGCAATGTTCGCAGCGACGCGACCGTCGCCGAAGCGGAGCGTCACCGCATCCTGGCTGCGGGCCGTCGCCGCGCTCGTGACAGGCTCGCCGGCGGCGTCCTCGACAAGCGCGAAGCCGCGCGCCAGCGTCCGCTCCGGATCATGTGCCGACAGCGCCAGCGCGAGCCGCTCGAGCTCGGCCGGACGCCGCACCCGCGTGTCGCGCAGAACCCCCGCGGCGAGCCGCTGCAGCGCGACGGTCTGGCGCCGCAGGCCCGCTCGCCGGGTGCTCGATTGACGGCGGCTCGCGGCCTCGAGCTCCGCGGCGCGGCGGCACAGCTGAACCCGTTGGCGGTGAATGTGCTCGGCCGGTGCACGCGAGAGCGCAGCGAGGGCATGCGCGCGCGTGAGCACGGCGGTGCGTCCCCCGCGGCGCAGCCGGCGCGCGGCGCCGACCAGAGCGATCCGCGCCTGGTTGCAGTCGAGCGGCACGGCGACCTCCGCCGCGTGGGTCGGCGTCGAGCAGCTCGCCGCCGCGACCTCGTCGAGCAGCGAGCGGTCGGTGTGGTGGCCGATCGATGCGATCACCGGCACCGCCAGCAGCGCCACCGTACGGCAGAGCGTCTCGTCGGAGAAGGCGAGCAGATCGGTCAGCGAGCCGCCGCCGCGCGCGACGACGATCACATCGACCTGCCCGCTTGCAGCGAGGTCGCGGAGCGCCGTCGCGATCCGCGACGCCGCGTGGCGGTCCTGGACCGGCGCGAACGCCCAGACGATCCGCCCGCGCCAGCCGCGGCGTGCGAATGCTGCGAGCAGGTCATCGCCGGCCTTGGCTCCCTCGCCGCAGACGACCCCGATCGTCCGCGGCAGCATCGCGCGGGGCAGGGCGCCCTGGAGCTCGAGCAGGCCGTCGGCAGCCAGTGCGCGCCGGCGCTGCGCGATCTGGGCGAGCAGGTCGCCTTCGCCGGCGATCCGCAGGTCCTTGACCGAGAAGCTGAACGCGGGTGAGGCACTGGCGCTTCCGGGGTAGTAGTCGCAACCCCCGGCTACGACCACCGCAACCCCGTCGGCGAGCGAGCCCGTCAGCTCGCCGAGCCGCTCCCAGTCATCGCGCCACATCGAGCAGGGGATCGCGCCGTCGGCGTCGCGCAGCTCGAAGTACGCGCGCGTCCGCGTCGGCGGGCGCAGGCCCGAGATCTCGCCGCTCAGCTGGACGCGCGTGAACGATCGCAGCTGGTCGCGCAGCCGTGCCGCGTAGCGCCCGACCGGGAAGGGACCGGGTAGCGCGAACTCGCGGGCAGCCTCGGGGAGCTGGCTGGGTCCGGACACCCGATCGAGCGTACAGGCTGGGGGTGCGCTGATCAGGCGAGCCTCCCTGCCCCTGTCACGATCGGCCCCGAACCGAGCGCGACCTGCCCCAATTAGGATGCGGGCGTGACTCGCGGTCAGGGAGTCGCCCGGTGGATGCCGGGGTGGGCGGCGCTGGCCGCTGCGTGTCTCGGCCAGCTGATGAGCGTGCTCGACGGCACGATCGTCAACGTCGCGCTGCCGGCACTCCGCCGCTCGCTGCAGCTCGGCGTCGTCGACTTGCAATGGGTGATCAACGCCTACCTGCTGGCGTTCGGCGGTCTGCTGCTGCTCGGTGGGCGTCTCGGCGACCACTTCGGGCGCAAGCGCGTCTACCTCGTCGGCGCCGTCATCTTCCTGCTCGCGAGCGTCGCCGGCGGCCTCGCGCCGAACGGCGTCACGCTGATCATCGCGCGAGCGGTCCAGGGCGTCGGCGCGGCACTGCTGACCCCCGGCACTCTGAGCCTGCTGGCGGCCGCCTATCCCGAGCCCCGGGCGCGCGGCCGCGCACTCGGGATCTGGAGCGCAACCCAGGGGGTCGGCGCCTCCGCCGGCGTGCTGCTCGGCGGTGTCCTCACGGACACGCTCGGCTGGCGCTGGGTGTTCTTCGTCAACATCCCGATCGGGATCGTGGTGATCGTCCTCGGCGGGCTCGCGCTCGTCGAGTCGCGCGGGGACGACGACCGCGCGGCGCGGCTCGACGTGCCCGGGGCGGTCCTGATCACCGTCGCGATGTCGTTGCTCGTCTACGCCGTCGTCGACACCGACCGCTACGCCTGGGGCTCGCTGCACACGCTGATCCCGCTCGAGGGGAGTGTCGTCGCGCTGATCGCCTTCCTGATCGTCGAGGTACGGGTTCGCGCTCCGCTGATTCCGTTCGCGATCGTGCGCAGACCCGCCGTCGCGGTCGGCGTGCTGGTGATCTCGTTGTTCGGCGCGATGCTCACATCGACCTATTACTTCCTCTCGCTCTACCTACAGGGCCCGCGCGGCCTGAACCCGCTCGACGCCGGGCTCGCCTTCCTGCCGTCGACGGTCGTCAGCATCGGCGCCTCGAGCATCGGCCCGGGGCTGTGCGCTCGTTTCGGCCCGCGCCGGCCGCTCTTCGTCGGACTCGCCTGTTCGACCGTCGGGATGGTCTGGCTGTCTCGCTTCGGCGCCCATAGCGACCTCGTCAGCTCGTCACTACTGCCCTCCGCGGTGTTCGGCATCGGCATCGGCACCGCGTTCGTCTGCGTCACGGTGCTTGTCACCGCGGGTGTCGAGAGCGCCCACACGGGTCTCGCCTCGGGCCTGATCAACGCCGGGCGCCAGATCGGCGGCTCGATCGGGCTCGCCGTCCTCAGCGTGATCGCCGCCGCCCGCACGCGCGAGGTGCTCGCGGCCCACAGCGGGAGCGTCGCAGCGGCCGGGGCGTCGGGTTACGGCGTCGCGCTGCTGGTCGGCGCGGGGCTCGGGTTGACCGGGCTCCTCGTGGTCGCCTCCAGCACCGCGGCGCGAGCCGCCAGGGGAGCTGCGTTGCCCGCCACCGGTTTGCGAGCCGCCGCGGGAGATCCGCTGCCGGCCGCCACGTACCCGCCCACCGCCACGGGCTCACGCGCCGCCACGGAGGATCCGCTGCCGGCCGCCACGGACCTGCCGACCGCCACCGGTTTGCGAGCCGCCAGGGGAGATCCGCTTCCGGCCGCCATGGACCCGCCCGCCGCCGCGGGCTCACGCGCCGCCGCGGAGGATCCGCTGCCGGCCGCCACGTACCCGCCCGCCGCCACCGCCTCACGTGCCGTCGCGGAAGGCCCGCCACCGGCCGCCACGGAACTGGCCGGCGCCACGGGCCTGCAGTCGCTCGCCGACCGAGGACCCGTCGGCCCGCCGCGGCCGCAGACGTCGCTCGCCTCGCCACCGACGCGCGCGACGCGCCTGCGGACGTTCGCGGTCAGCGCGCTGCTGGCGCTCGCCGCGCTGCTCCTGGCCGCAGCTCGTCGAGGCCGCGGCCGCGATTAGCCCCGCAGCCGCCTAGTCGCGCAGCGACGCGAGCGGCCTCTGGCCGTCCTGGGCGCCGGCGCCGCGCGTCTCGCCGTCGACGGCGAGCGCCTCGAGCCGGCGGATCTCCTGCTCGCCGAGGATCCGCGCGGGGTCATCGGCCGGCAGCTTCGCGATCAGCTTGGCGATCCGCGCGCTGATCTGGAGCGCGAAGTGCGGCGTCGATGCGCCCATCAACTGGCGCACGTCTTCGACCGTGACGTTGTGGCCGGCAGCGCTGCGCTGCGGTGACTCGGCTTCGCTCATCGCGCGCCCAGTCTAGCTGCCGGGCGGCTGCAACTTTTCCTTCCTCGCGATAGCCGCCGTCCGGGCCTGCCGAGGTTCGAAGTGAACCCCTGTGCGTCGACGCCAGATCACCCTCCTAGCGCTGCTGATCCTCGCCACGACGGCGGCGATCACAAGCGCCGCGCCCCAACCACACGAGCTCGACGGCGGAGCGCTCTACCCGGCCCCAATCGAGGGAGCCACCGCCACGACAAGCCCGACCGCGACAACGGGTCCAAGCGGAACGACCGGTGCGACCACACGGACGCTGGCGACCGTCGCGACCTCCGGACCAACCCCGCTCAGCCCGGCCCTCACCCAGACAGTGCCCGGCACGACCGCCGAGATCCTGTCCGACGGCTACGCAGCGGCTCCGGCGGCAGCGCCCCCGGCAGTCCAGCAGGCGATCTGGGCCGGCAACCAGCTGATCGGCCTGCCCTACCTCTACGGCGGCGGCCACGCGAGCTTCGACGCCGCCGGCTATGACTGCTCGGGCACCGTCTCCTACGCGCTCCACGGCGGCGGGCTGCTCGACGCACCGCTCGACTCGACGCAGTTCGAGACCTGGGGACTTGCCGGCGACGGCGCCTGGGTCACCGTCTACGCCAACGCCGTGCACGCCTTCATCGAGATCGCCGGGATCCGCCTCGACACGAGCGCCGCGGGCGATCCGGGCGGCCTGCCCGGGCCGCGCTGGCGCCCGCTGCTCGCCGACACGACGGGCTACGTGGCGCGCTCGGCTGCGGGCTACTGACGCCTGGCGCTGCCGGGGGTCGCATGCGACCCCCGGGGGATCGGCGCATGCGCCGATCCCCGCCTCGGCGCATGCGCCGAGGCGTCCCACCAGTCTCGGCTACGCTTAGCTTGAACCCGCGAAGGAGGATCGAATGCCTGGCATCTCAGGCCGCATGTCGACGATTGTCAAGGCCAAGGTCTCGAAGGTGCTCGATCGCGCCGAGGATCCGGGCGAGACGCTCGACTACAGCTACACCAAGCAGCTCGAGCTGCTGCAGAACGTCAAGAAGGGCATCGCCGACATCGTCACGTCGAAGAAGCGGCTGCAGATGCAGGAGACGCAGATGCAGCAGCAGATCGTCAAGCTCGACACGCAGGCCCGTCAGGCGCTGTCGGCAAATCGTGAGGATCTCGCGCGGGTTGCGCTGGAGCGTAAGCAGAACGTCCAGAACGAGCTCCAGGGGCTCGACCAGCAGATCGCCGACCTCGAGACCCAGCAGCAGAAGCTGATCGACTCCGAGGCCGCGATGCGGGCAAAGCTCGAGGCCTTCCGCACCAAGAAGGAGGTCATCAAGGCCCAGTACTCGGCCGCCGAGGCCCAGGTGCGAATCTCCGAGGCCGCGACAGGCGTCGGCGAGCAGATGGCCGATGTCGGCCTCGCGATGCAGCGGGCGGTCGACAAGACCCAGAACATGCAGGCGCGCGCCGACGCCGTCGGCGAGCTCGAGAGCGCGGGGACGTTCGACGACCTGACGGCGCTCGGCCCCGGCAAGGACGACATCGACCGCCAGCTCGAGGCGCTCAGCACCGGTGGTGCCGTCGACGACGAGCTCGCGAAGATGAAGTCCGAGCTCGGCAGTGGGTCGGCTCCGGCGGCGCTGGACGCCGGTGACGCGGAGGCCGCGCCGGCGCCGGAGCCGGCGGTCGAGGAGCCGGCGGGATCCGAGCCCGCGGCGCCCGACGAGTCGAAGTCATGATCGTCAGGATCTCCTCCGAGGGTCAGTACCGCGTCGAGGACACGCACAAGGTGCGCCTGGGTCAGCTCGACGAGGCGGTGCGCGTCGCCGCCGACCACGCCGACGAGGCTCGCTTCATGGATAGCTTCGCCGCGCTGCTCGACTACGTGCGCAGCAACGGCGAGCGGCTCGCCGACGACGATCTCGAGGGCTCGGACATCATCCTGCCGCCGCCCGACATGTCGCTGGCGGAGGCCCAGGTGGAGTTCACCGGCGAGGGCTTGATCCCGGACTAGACGGACTGGAGGGTCTCGCAACCCTCCAGTCCTCGTGCGTGAGCCGGTAGAGGACGTGTGGCGCGAGCGGGTGCTCAGCGTCCATCAGCGGGTGCTTGAAGTCGCCGTGCTCGTCGTGGCGCATGCCGAGGCGCCGCATCACGGCGATCGACCGCCCGTTCGTGGCTGAGGCGAAGGCGACGATCTCGGGCAGCTTTCCCGGGCCGAAGCCGTAGCCGAGCGCGGCGTTCGCGGCTTCGGTCGCGTAGCCGTGGCCCCAGGCTGCGGGGAGCAGCCGCCAGCCGACCTCGACGGCCGGTGTGAAAGGGGCTTCGAAGGGGACGACGGAGATGCCGGCGAGGCCGATGAACGTGTCGTCGGCGAGCGTCTCGATCGCCCAGATGCCGAAGCCGTTGCGCTCGAAGCCGGACTCGATCTGCTCGAGCACGTAGGCGCTCTCGGCCGGCGAGAGGGCCGCCGGGAACTGGGCCATGACCTGGGGATCGGCGTTGAGCGCGGTGAACGCGTCGAGGTCGTCGTCGCGCCAGCGGCGCAGCCGCAGGCGCGCCGTCTGCAGCCGCGCGCTGCCTAGAACGGAATTCCCCAAAGCGGGAACCAGCGCTCGAGCTCGGGCTCGATCGGCAGCTCGGCGCCGATCTGCGCCTTCAGCTGCAGCTCGCGTTCGGTCGAGCGCTGCTGGCCGCCGCCGGCCGGGACGAACGGGTACCAGCTGCCGCGCTTGTAGTTGTAGATGAAGTTGATCGGGGCCCCCTTTGCGTCCTTGAAGGCGAACACCGCACACAGCAGCCGCTCGCCGTAGCCGCCGTCCTCGAGCGCGCTGGAGACCCCGTTGATCGTCACGACAAGATCCTCGACCGAGGCCTTGTCACGGACGATCAGCCAGCGGAAGCCGTAGTCGTCGTCGCGCGACTCGACAGTCGCACCCATGTCGCTGGCGGTCGCCTTGACGACCTCCTCCATGTCCCTGACGATCGACTGGAAGTCGCTCGTCGCGAGCGGCTGGAAGACGATCCCGGCGACCCCCGCGGAACCGATCTCCTGCTCGGTCTGGAGTGTGATGTAGGCGGTCGAGAGCGCGAACAGGCGCTCGCGGGCGGCCGGGCCCTTGACGGATCGCCGCCCGACGAGTGCGTCGAAGAGCCCCACCGCTACTTGGCGCTGCCCTGGAGCTGCGCTTCGAGGCGGGCGAGCGCGGCGAGCCGCTTCTCGAGCGGCGGGTGGTCGGCGAAGATGTTCATCAGCGAGTTCTTGGCGCGCGCCGGAACGATGAAGAACGCGCTCATCCCCTCGGCGCTGCGCAGGTCGTTGCTGGGGATCCGCTCGATCGTGCCGCTGATCTTGATCAGCGCCGAGGCCAGCGCGCTCGGGCGCCCGGTCAGGACTGCAGAGCCGCGGTCGGCCGCGTACTCGCGGTAGCGCGAGAGCGTGCGCAGGAGGACGAACGAGATCGCGTAGACGACCATCGAGACGAGGATCACGACGAGCACCGCCTCCTCGCCGTCGTCGCGGCCACCACCGCGACCGCCACCCATGCCACCGCCCATGCCACCGAACGCGGTGAAGAAGAAGGCGAAGCGGATGATCAGGGCCGCGACCATCGCGAAGAAGCTTGCGAGCGTCATCACCAGCACGTCGCGGTTGATCACGTGCGAGAGCTCGTGACCGATCACGCCCTCGAGCTCGGCCGGCTCGAGCATTCGCAGCAGCCCCGTCGTCGCGCAGACCGTCGCCGTCTTCTGCGTGCGTCCGGTCGCGAACGCGTTCGGCATGTTGTGGTTCATGACCGCGACGCGCGGCTTGGGCAGGTCGGCCTGGATGCAGAGCCGCTCGACGATCGCGTGCAGCTCGGGCTGCTCCTGCGGCGTCACCTCGCGCGCGCCCATCGTCGCGAGCGCCAGCTTGTCGGAGGCCAGCAGCTGGAAGCCGAACAGCGCGACGGCGACGATCGCGATCGTCACGCCGCTCGCGCCGGAGGCGACGAGCGCGCCGATCAGGACGGCGTAGAGCAGCCCCAGCAGGAACAGGGTGAGCAGCATCCTGCCCTGGAGTCCACGGTCACGACCGAACGCGCTGCGCTTGGAGGCCATAGGGGAATGATCGCAGACGCCGAACCCCATCCCGACCCCCGGCGGCGGCGACCAGTGCCGGCGCCGAGCGCGATAATCGCTGCACGATGGCCTCGACAAACACGCTCTCCCAGATCTATCCGCTCGGCAGCCGCGTCAACGATCTCGGCCATCTCGAGGTCGGCGGCTGCGACCTGATCGAGCTTGCGGAGCAGGTCGGCACACCGGCCTACGTTGTCGCCGAGGAGGACCTGCGCGCCCGCGCGCAGGCGTTTCTCGCGGCGTTCGAGGCCGCCGGGCAGGACGACTACGGAGTCGTGTTCGCCTCGAAGGCATTTCCCGCGACTGCGGTGATGGCGCTGTTCGCGCAGGAGGGCCTCGGCTGCGACGTTGCCTCCGCGGGCGAGCTCCACCTCGCTCTGCGGGCCGGCTTTGACCCGTCGCGGCTCGTCCTCCACGGCAACGCGCGCGACGATGGCGAGCTGGGCGCAGCACTCGACGCACGGGTCGGGCTGATCGTGATCGACAACTTCGACGACATCGATCGCCTCGAGCGTCTCGTCAGGGGCCGGGGTGAGCCCCAGCCGGTGCTGCTGCGTGTGACGCCCGACGTCCGCGGTGACACCCACGACAAGATCTCGACCGGCCAGGCCGACTCGAAGTTCGGTCTCGGCCTCGCCGACACGCGTGACGCGATCGAGCGGGTCGGGCGGATCGGCGGCCTGGAGCTGCGTGGCCTGCATCTGCACATCGGCTCGAACCTGCTGGCGCTCGAGCCGTTCCGCGCGGCGATCGCGGCGATCGCCGACCTCGGCGACTTCCCGGTCTATGACGTCGGCGGTGGGCTCGGCGTCGCCTACCTTGGCGAGCAGGAGCCGCCGGCGATCGAGGATTACGTCAGCGAGGTCGTCAGCGCCGCGCGCGAGCTGCTCGGGCCGGGCAAGCGGTTGCTGATCGAGCCGGGCCGTGCGCTCGTCGCCAACGGCGTCGTCACGCTCTACCGCGTGGTCTCGGTCAAGCACAGCGTCTCGACCTGGGTCGCCGTCGACGGCGGGATGTCCGACAACCTGCGCCCGATGCTCTACGGCGCGCGCTACGAGGCGCAGATCGCCGACCGGCTCGGCGCGTCGACACGCGTGCAGCTTGCGGGCAAGCACTGCGAATCGGGCGACGTGATCATCAAGGATGCGCTGCTCGACGATCCCCGCGTCGGCGATCTCGTCGTCGTGCCGGTGACCGGCGCCTATGGCTACGCGATGGCCAACAACTACAACGGCGTTCCGCGCCCGCCGGTGGTCTTCGCCAAGGACGGCGAGGCTCGTGTCGTCGTGCGCCGCGAGACGCTCGACGACCTCCACGCCCGCGACGCGTAGCCGGTATGAGCGCGTTGCGGATCGGCTTGCTCGGCCACGGCACCGTCGGCAGCGCCTTCGAGCAACTGCTCGCCGAGCGCGCCGAGCGCGTCGCGCAGCTGACCGGGCGCGAGCCCGAGATCAGTGGTGTGCTGACGCGTTCGCGCGGCGACTTCGACGAGATCCTCGAGCGCTCCGATCTGATCGTCGAGCTGATCGGCGGCGTCGATCAGGCGCTCGACTACGTCCGCCGCTCGCTGGAGGCTGGGCGCGACGTTGTCACCGCGAACAAGCAGCTGCTCTCGCGCCACGGCGACGAGCTCTGGGCGCTGGCGCGCGAGCGCGGCCTGTCGCTCGGCTTCGAGGCGGCCGTCGCCGGCGTCGTGCCGGTGATCCGGGTGCTGCGCGAGTCGCTCGCCGGGACGCGGATCGAGCGGATCCACGGGATCGTCAACGGCACGACAAACTTCATCCTCTCGGAGATGACGCGCTTGAGCTGCAGCTACGAGACGGCGCTTGGCGAGGCGCAGCGTCTCGGCTACGCCGAAGCCGACCCGTCCGATGACGTCGGCGGCGCCGACGCGGCGGCGAAGATGGCGATCCTCGCGCGCCTCGCGTTCGACGCCGCCGTCCAGATCGATGACGTGCGCTTCGAGGGAATCGAGCAGATCACGCCCGGCGACATCGCCTACGCGCGCGACCTCGGCCTGGCGTTGAAGCTGATCGGCACCGCCGAGCGCCTGCCCGAGGGCATCTCGGTCCGCGTCCATCCCGCCTTCCTCTATGCCGGGCACCCACTAGCGTCGGTCGGCGGCTCGTTCAACGCGGTGACTGTCGAGGCCGAGGCGATCACCGAGATCACGATGTCCGGCCCCGGCGCCGGCGGAATGCAGACAGCAAGCGCCGTGCTCGGCGACGTGATCGCGGCAGTCTCGCCGGCCGGCGTCCGGCCGATGACGGCGGCCGCCGAGGTGGCGATCGTCGAGGACGTCGTCTCTGCCTACTACCTCCACATGGAGGTCGCCGACCGCCCCGGCGTGCTCGCGCAGATCGCGCAGCGCCTCGGCGAGCAGGGCGCCTCGATCAAGTCCGTCGTTCAGCGCGGGCTCGGCGACAACGCCCAGCTGGTGATGGTGATCCATCCGCTGCTCGAGTCGCGGCTGCGCGCCGCGATCGAGTTGATCGGCGATTTCGAGTTCGTCCAGTCGCGACCGCGGGCGATCCGCGTGATCGACGAGGAGTTCGAATGAGCGCCCCCGGACCGTCGCGGTCGGTCAGCCTGATCGAGCGCTTCCGCGACAGCCTTCCCTTCGCGCCCGAGGACCCGATTGTCACGCTCGGCGAGGGCTCGACGCCGCTCGTGCTCGCAGAGCGACTCTCCGAGCGGGTCGGTGCCGAGGTCCACCTCAAGCTCGAGGGTCTCAATCCGACGGGCTCGTTCAAGGATCGCGGGATGACCTGCGCTGTCTCGGCGGCGCTGCGCGACGGCGCCCAGGCAGTGATCTGCGCTTCGACAGGTAACACCGCGGCGAGCGCGGCAGCCTACGCCGCGAAGGCCGGGATTCGCGGCGTCGTGATCATCCCCGACGGCAAGATCGCGACCGGCAAGCTGGCGCAGGCGCTGATGCACGGCGCCCGCGTGATCGCCTTGCGCGGCAACTTCGACAAGGCGCTGGAGCTGGTGCGCCTGCTCGCCGAGAAGCATCCGATCGCGCTCGTCAACTCGGTCAACGAGTTCCGCCTCCAGGGCCAGAAGACGGCGGCGTTCGAGATCCTCGCGGATCTCGGTGGACGCCTCGATGCGCTCTGCATCCCGGTTGGCAACGCCGGCAACATCACCGCCTACTGGCGGGGCTTCGTCGAAGCCGGGGCGGCGCCGCGGATGCTGGGGTTCCAGGCGGAGGGCGCCGCGCCGCTCGTCTACGGCGCGCCGGTGGCCGAGCCGGAGACCGTCGCGAGCGCGATCCGGATCGGCAACCCGGCGCGCTGGGAGGAGGCGATCGACGCGATGCGGGGCTCGCGCGGGGCGATCCGTGCCGTCAGCGACGACGAGATCCTCGCCGCCTACCGCCTGCTGGCGGCGACCGAGGGCGTCTTCTGCGAGCCGGCCTCGGCGGCCTCCGTCGCGGGTCTTCTCAAGTACGGCGCCGACGGCGCTGAGCGCGTTGCCTGCGTCCTCACAGGTCACGGCCTGAAGGATCCCGAGGCGGCACTGGAGCAGGCCGGCGCCGTGCTGCCCTGCGAGCCCCAGCTGCGCGCGATCGAGCGCGCCGTCCTCGGGTAGATCGATGAAGTCTGTCGGCGTCCGCGTCCCCGCATCCTCGGCAAACCTTGGCCCGGGCTTTGACAGCTTTGCCGCGGCGCTCGGGTTGTGGCTCGAGCTCGAGGTCAGCGAAGCCGACGAGTTCGAGATCGAGAGCAACCTGGCGCTGCCGAGCGACCGGAGCAACCTCGTCGTTCACGCATTCGAGCGCCTGCACTCCGCCGATCGGCTGCACTTCGCGGTGCGCTCTGAGATCCCGCTCAGCGGCGGGTTCGGCTCGAGTGGCGCGGCGATCGTCGCCGGGTTGTTGGCGGCCGATGCATTCACGGGTTTCGAGGGCGACCTGCTCGAGCTCGCGACAGCGCTCGAGGGCCACCCCGACAACGTCGCCGCGGCGATCCGCGGCGGGGTCGTCATCTGCGCCGATCGCGCCGCCCAACGCCTCGATGCCCCGAAGGGTCTGACGGCGCTGCTCGTCGCCCCGGAGCAGGGGGTCAAGACACGCGCGGCGCGCGCCGCACTGCCGGTTTCGGTACCGCTCTCGGATGCTGTCTTCAACACCGCCCACGGCGCGCTGCTGATGGTCGGCATCGCGACCGGCGATCGTGAGCTCGTCGCGCGTGGCCTCGCCGACCGGATCCACGAGCCGTACCGCGCCGCGCTGTACCCGCGCTCGGCACAGATCGCGTCACACGCGGTCGCGCACGGCGCGCTCGGCGCGAGCATCTCCGGTGCCGGTCCGAGCGTCCTTTTCTGGGTCGCCAGCGAGCGCGCCGCGGAGGTCAAGGCGAGCCTCGAGCGCGAGGCCAGCGGTTGGGCACAGGTCGTCGTCGCCGAGTTCGCCGACGAGGGCGCGACGCTGATCGAGAGCGCCGGCTAGGAACGTCGTTCAGAATGCGGGTGCATTCGGGGCGGTCCGAAACCAAGCCGGGCGACGCACGGTGCCGGAGCGGGTAGCAGAGCTACCAGCGAGGTGCCGGGTGGCGAACCGGCGCCGGCAGCGGGCCGAATCCGGACGTGCCAGTCATTC
>Ga0181525_10001147_pt1 | contig 22897 bp, 21 predicted proteins | sample PEATcosm2014_Bin_48_FD_121100 | JGI IMG/M metagenome (GOLD analysis project Ga0181525, IMG submission 121100) | Peatland microbial communities from MTU Mesocosm Facility, Houghton, MI, USA - PEATcosm2014_Bin06_10_metaG | ecosystem: Environmental > Terrestrial > Soil > Wetlands > Peat | place... | reverse complement strand
CCGAGATCATCGAGGAGCTGGGCGCCGAGCACATGGCCACCGGCCGCCCGATCCTCTACACCTCGGCCGATTCGGTCTTCCAGGTTGCGGCCCACGAGGAGGTCGTGCCTCTGCCGACCCTGTATGAGTGGTGCGAGAAGGCTCGAGAGATGCTCGTCGCCCCCCACAACGTCAATCGCGTGATCGCGCGGCCGTTCGTGGGCGTGCCGGGCGCGTTCTCCCGAACGCCTAACCGGCGTGACTACGCCATCGCTCCCCCGCCGAGCGTCCTTGACAGTTTAGCCGAGGGGGGAGTAAGCGTGCATGCGGTGGGTAAGATCTGTGACATCTACTGCGGGCACGGCATCGCCTCGTCAGTACGCGTGACCGACAATCGCGATGCCATGGAAAAGACATTCGACCTGCTCGAACGGATCGAGCGCGGATTCATTTTTACCAATCTCAACGACTTTGATTCGAAGTACGGTCATCGTCGTAACATTCGGGGGTACGCTGACGCACTTGAGGATCTCGACGCCATGCTTCCGCGGCTCCAGTCTCTCCTTCGCCCGGGCGATCACGTGATCTTTACGGCCGATCACGGCTGCGACCCAACCGCACCCGGCAGCGATCACACGCGCGAATTCGTGCCGTTCGTGCACGTCGGCCCGCATGCGGGCACTGCGCTTGGGGAGCTCGAGGGCCTCGATCATGTCGGTCGCACCGTGCTGGAAGCGTTTGGGGTGTAGCGTGCAAGCGGCGATACAAAGCTCAGAACGAGAGGTCCCAGCGTCCTGGTGGGCGTTCAAACGAACGATCGACTTATGCCTGGGGTTGGTGCTCGCGCTGATCGCGTTTCCCATCGTGGCGATCGCAGCCGTCGCCATCGTCGCGGTCACCGGTGGTTCGCCATTTTATTCTCAGGAGCGCGTCGGGCAATACGGGCGCCGCTTTCGGATGTTCAAATTGCGCACGATGGTGGAGAACGCGCACGAGCTACGCGACCAGCTGATGCACCTCAACGAAGCCGACGGCCCGGTCTTTAAGATTCGCAACGACCCGCGGCTGCATGCCCTGGGCCCGCTTCTGCGGCGAACCAGCATCGACGAGCTGCCGAATTTTTACAACGTCCTACGCGGTGACATGTCTCTCGTCGGCCCGCGTCCGGCCCTGCCATGCGAAATCGAACACTACGATACGTTCGCGCAGCGCCGGCTACAGGTGCCCCAGGGCATCACCTGCTTGTGGCAGATCAACGGGCGCAGCGACGTCTCGTTCGAACATTGGATGGAACTCGATAACCGCTACGTCGATCAATGGACGCCCCTTGGCGACCTCGCAATCGTCGCCAAGACGATTCCAGCGGTGTTGCGCAAGGACGGAGCTCATTAAGCCGAAGCTTCGCGTCGTTCCCTCCACGCCGGTCGCTCACCATTCGATTGCGGCATCGACGCTCTTCGTGATGGCGGCGACGTTAGCGTCGACGATTCTCGGTTTTCTGCGCGAAGTGGTCAACGCGCGATTCTACGGGACGCAGTGGGAGATGGACACGTTTCTCGCCGCGGCCACGATTCCAACGATCTTGTTCGGCGTATTCAACGGGGCGCTGGTGAGCGCGCTGGTCCCGACGTTCTCGGACTACATTTCGACCGGGCGCGAAGACGACGCGTGGAAACTCGGTAACACCATCATCAATCTGCTTGCCATCGTGCTGACGGCATGCGCGATTCTCGGCTGGTTCGCGGCGCCGTACTACGTGCCGCTCATCGCCAAAGGATTTCACGCATCGCAACTCGCGGCCGCCGTTCAAATGACGCGCGACCTGATGCCGAGCATCGTGGCGGTCAGCCTGAGCGGCGTGCTTTCCTCGATGCTCAACGCTTACCAGAAGTTCCGCGCAGCGGCACTAACCGGCATCGCCATCAACGTGGTAACGATTGGCAGCGTGATGGCGCTCAACGGCAAGTTGGGCATCTACGCGCTCGTCTACGGAACCGTGTGGGGATTGATCGCGCAGCTCGTGGTTCAAATCCCCGCCTTTGTCGCGATCGGTCGCTATCGTTTGACGATGGATCTTCATCACCCGGGGCTGCGGAAGATGTGGTCTTTGCTCGGCCCCATTATCGTCGGCAGCTTCGCGGGGCAGGTCGCGCTGTTCTTCGATCGTTTCTTCGCCTCGACGCTTGCGACCGGCTACATCGCCGGCATGAACTACGTGACGAAGCTGGTGAATTTCCCGCAGCAGATCTTTGCCGCCGCGATCGCGACGGTGATTTTTCCATTACTCGCGGCGCAGTTCGCGCGCAACAACCGACGTGGCGTGGCCGACAGTGCCGTGACGGGGCTAAGGCTGGTTCTTTTTATCGCGATTCCCTCGGTGTGCGCGTTGGTTGCACTCGCGCATCCGATGGTGCAAACATTGTTCGAACGTGGTAGCTTTGGGCCCGATGCGACCGCCCTCACCGCAAGCCTCATGCCATTTTCGGCGATCGGGCTCATCTCGTTGTCGGCAAACGTCGTTTTAACGCGCTGCTGCTTCGCGTGTCAAGAAACCGCGATTCCGGTTACGATCTCGATCATCACCGTCGTGCTCAACGTCGTGTTGTCGATGCTTTGGCTAGCGACACTTGGGGCTCGCGGTTTGCTCTTGGCGAACTCGGTGAGTCAAACGCTGCAAGCGGTGCTGTTGCTCGCGCTCGTCGCGCGACTGGTCGGCACGTTCGATTGGCGGGCGCTGGGCCGGTCGGCGTGGCGCGTCACCCTCGCGTCGCTCGCCATGTATGCGGCGCTCTACTGGATTTCGGCGCTGGGCGTGAAACCGGAAAGCTCGTTGATGTGGCGGGCGTCATTTCTCTTCGGGCAAATCGCGATCGGCGGCGCGGTGTTCATCGCGATGGCGCGCGTTCTTGGCTTGGAAGAACTCGATCTCGCGTGGAGCGCGATCGTGGCAAAGTTCGAGCGCAACCTGCCGGGCGCACCGGAAACCCGCGACGCCCCGATTGCTTAGCCTTCGCGCGCTCTAGCCCCTGAACGTCTTGACGTGGCGGACGCCGGCTGAATGAAAGGCGCCCTCGTACGTCGCCGCCTCCGTGTCCGCGCACTTGTATGCAAGCACGACGCGTCCGTCGTCGATGGCATCGGTATAATTTTCCGCTTCGTCATCGGGGATCGGCAAGTTTCCGATGTGTTGGATCACGTGCGGATGATCGAAATACCCGAGCGTCGATACGCCGGTCGTCATGCCGGGTACGCCGGTGCCACCGCTGCCCGTCATAATTGAATCGCCGCCGATATGCCCCATGAGATTCGTGTCGATCTCGGGCGCGCCCGCGTGGATGAAATTCAGAAACGATTCATCGTGCTCTTCGCTCTGGTCGACCTTGGTGATGATCGTGAGCTTGGCGTGATCGACGCCAGTCACGTTTCCGAGCATGGCTTCCAGCTCGGTGACTTCCTCGGTGGGCGCGATTCCGGTGACATAAACGTCGGCCACGGGGTTACTCCTTCGGCAGGCTCGGGATGAACGCTAGGATGTGAAAGCGCGTACTGCGGCGGCTAGGCGCGAGATGCCTTCTCGAATGTTGTCTTCCGACGCGTTCGAAAAGTTCAGGCGCATGCCGTCGGTCACGTCGCGCCCGGGGTAGAAGCTGACGCCGGGGACGAACACGACCTTCGACTCGGCCGAGACTTTCAAGAGCGCCGTCGTGTCGACGCCCGCAACGGTGGCCCACATGAACATCCCGCCCGCGGGCCGGTTGAACTGCACGCCCGGGGGCATGTGCGCGTTCAAGGCCTCGAACATCACGTCGCGCCGACGTGCGTACGTACGAACGATGGCCCCTACGTGTGACTCGAACGCCTCGGCCTTGCTCGCGTACCGGTGGAAAACGTACTGCGCGAGCGAGCCCGTTTGCAGGTCGGTCCCCTGTTTAGCGAGGGCGATTTTATCGCGCACGTCGTGGTCGGGGATGGCGAGCCACGCGACGCGCAGACCGGGCGCCAAAATCTTGCTGCCGGTTCCGCAATAGATCACGCAGCCGTCGGTTTTGAAGGAGGTGATCGACGGAAGATCGTTGCCTTCGAAGCGCAGCTCGCCGTACGGATCGTCTTCCACGATCGGCAAATCGAAGCGCTCGCAAATGCGCACGATCGCTTCGCGGCGGTCCGCCGCAAGCGTCCGTCCCGTCGGGTTTTGAAAGTTGGGAACGATGTATAAGAATTTCGGAAACGGATCCGCGGTCTGCAGCACGCGCTCGAGCGACGCGGGGACGATGCCGTCCTCGTCGGTGTCGACCGTAAGGTAGTGGGCCTGGTACGCATCGAAGGCTTGAATCGCACCCAGATACGACGGCTTTTCCAGCACGACGTGATCGCCCGGATCCAGGAAGATTTTTCCGATCAAATCGAGGCCTTGTTGCGAGCCGTTGACGATCAAGATTTCCGAAGGGTCGAAAATCTTCTGGAGCCGGCGCGACAGCCGCTCGGCAACCCACGTGCGCATCTCGGGAATGCCTTCGGTGACGCCGTACTGCAGCGCCGCCGGCCCGTACGCCTCCATGACCTCCACGGTACATTCACCGATCTCGCGCGTCGGGAACAGTTCCGGAGCTGGGAGCCCTCCGCCAAATGAAATGATGTCGGGCTGTTGCGTGGTCTTCAACATCTCGCGAATCGTTGAAGCCCGTAGGCGCGCCGTGCGCGCGGCGAACTTGGCTCCGCGCGATAGATGGGTGGTCATAGCCTGGTCGGATATTAGCCGACGGGCATGGGCGGTCCGCTTATCGGCGGCCGGCCTGAGGGCGGCACGCCGAGAGCGACCGGGGGCTCGGCAATGAACGTGAGGATCACTGCGCCGACGCCGATCAAGCCGACCAAGAGGGTGACCAGGATCCCGACGATCGGCACGAGCTCGGCCGCCGTGAGCAGAACGATACCGAGGATGAGCGCCACGAGGGGCGTCGGCGTCGCCGTCGGCTGCAGCAGTTCGTAAAATCGCTTGCCGATGAGCAACGCGAGGGCCGCGTGGCCGATGAAGACGGCCGCTCCGAGCAGTACGCCTTCGACCGGGATCAGCGGGATCAGCACGACCGTTACGGCTAGTAACAGCGCGATCGGGAGCACGGCAACCCACGCGAAGAGCCCGGCGGCGGTTGCGAGGCCGGGGTGGGCTTCCAGGCGGCCCAGCGCCATGCGCGTGCGTACCGGGAAGATGAGGAAGACGACGAGCACCACAACGTCCCACGTGATCCGCCACCACAGACGGTTGTCGACCAACGAGGCGGAGGGTGCGTTCACCATCGGTGCCCACGGCACCACGCTCTCGACGACGTCGCCGCCGATCGCATGCGCTTGTCCGCTGATCTGCCCGTGATCGACGATGCTCCCGCCCACCACGTTGACGTCACCGTTGATCGTGCCGTCGTTTTCGACGTCGCCGAACATGACGTTGAGATCCCCATCGACGACTTGGTTCGGCTCGACGCGGACCGAACCCCAATAGGTTCCGCCGTGGTAGATGCTGCGCGCTTCGGCGCGCGCGGCGCTCGTTGTCAAGGTGAAGGCGAATGCGAACGCCGCGAACACGACGAGAAGAGAGGTGAAGCGTTTCATGATGCCTCCGAGCGTGCGAGCCGTTCCGCAAGGCGCGGAAGAATGGTGCGATAGTAGGTGAAAATGGCCAACGCGAGCATGGCGTCGAGCAAGAGCACGACGCAGACGATAGCGACGACCGTCGGGCCGGCCGGCGCGACGCCGTGAGCCGCGCCGGCGATTGCGGCGAATGCGTTGGCCGCGCCGTTGCGGGTCGCGGACCAGAGGGCTGCAAGCCACGGAGCGCGCCCGGCGATAAAGGCAAACGCGCATAGCGCGACCCACGCCGCGCCCAAATACAGTGCGAGAGCGCCCCAAACCGGTGTCGAGCGATGCGCATGCTTGGGCGTATTGCGCACCTCAGCCATGACGGCGAAGGTAAAGTTGGGCGCGAGTTCGCGCGGCGAAGTCGTCGCGAGCAGCGCGTCGACCACGCGTAATTCGGTGAGCAGGCCCGTGCACGAGGGACAGGCGCGCAGATGTTCGGCGACTGCTTTCATCGTCGGCGCCGGCAACGTGCCCTCGACGTACCGGTCGAGCAGTATCTCACACGAGGAGCAGCGCACGGCTACCTCCCCGATCGCCGCTCGCTACGTTAGCGCGCGCCTCACGTTCTTGCATCTTTTTCGCAAGCGCGATCTTACCGCGGTGAATCAACGTCTTCACGTTGCCGAGCGAGAGACCGAGCGTGCTTGCGATCGTGTGATATTCCATGTTGTCGAAATAGCGAAGGGCGAGTACGGTGCGCGTGCGTTCCGGCAGCTCGGCAAGAGCCGCTTGCAACTCGCGTTCCGCCTCGGCGCGAAGTACGCCGCCGGCGGGATCGGACTCGAGGGACAGATCGGGAAGTGCGTTCTCCAGCGTTTGGTCCTCGGGCAATTCTTGCTGCGCCGGGCGGCGCTGCGATTTGCCTAAATACGTGCGCACGACGTTACGAGCGATTTGGTAAATCCAAGTCGAAAACCGCCCGAGTTGCGGGTTGAACGTGTGGATGTGCGCGTATGCTCGCAAGAACGTCTCCTGCGAGAGGTCGGACACATCGGAGGCGCCGCGAACGCTCGCGCCGATGAAGTTTGCGATGCCGCGCTTGTACCGGTCTACGAGCACGGCAAAGGCATCTTGATCGCCTTCACGCACCCGTCGAACGAGCGTTTCATCGCTCTCTGCCTCGATGGACATCCCTCTCTAATTTCTTGAGTGGTACTGGCCAGTGCTACCGCGAGCCCGGCATTTTGTTACAGGAGCCCAGCCGCGCGAAGGGTCGGGTTTTTGGCGTCCTTGGGGCTGAGCAGGGGCTCCAAGCCCTCGAGCGGCCAGGCGATCGCGAGGTCCGGGTCGTTCCAGGCGATCCCGATCTCTTGACTCGGGTCGTACTCGGCCGTCTGTTTGTAGGCCAGGAGCGTGCCCTCTTCCAGGGCAAGGAACCCGTGCAGGCATCCGGGAGGAATGTAGAGCTGGGTGTGTTCTTTTGCCCGAAGCGTAATGCCGTGCCATTTCAGAAACGTGGGGCTGTCGGGCCGCACGTCGGCGATGACGTCGTACGCGCTACCGGCGAGGACTTGGATGAGCTTGCCCATTCGGCGGTCGCCGTGCAGGCCGCGCATCACGCCGCGCCGAGAGAGCGACAGATTATCTTGAACGAACGTCTCGGCGACACCGCTCGCACGATAGCGTGACGCGGCGTACGTTTCCTTAAAATACCCGCGTTCGTCTTCGAAGACGCGCGGGACGAGCGTCAGGGCTCCGGCAATCGGCAAGGGTTGCACGTCCATGCAGATAACATCGCCAAACGATGCGCGTTCTCCTCATCGGTGGATCGGGTCAACTCGGCACGGAGATCCGCGCGCGGTGGGCCGGTGATGCGATTCTCGCTCCGGCGCACGGGAATCTGGATATTCTGGATGCGGATGCAGTGGCGCGCGCCATCGACGACCACCGCGCGGAGCTTGTGGTGAACTGCGCGGCGTTTCATAACGTCGACATCTGCGAGTCGCAACCGTTCGCTGCGTTCGAAGCAAACGCCATTGCCGTTGATGCGATGGCGACGCTGTGCGCGGAACGCGACATCCCGTTCGTCACCATCAGTACCGACTACGTGTTTGATGGCGCTAAGCGTGCGCCGTATACGGAAGAAGATGCGCCACGCCCGCTCTCCGTCTACGGGGTGTCGAAGTTAGCGGGCGAGATGCTGGTTTTGCGGGGCGACGCCAAGGCCTACGTGGTGCGCACGTGCGGCGTGTATGGTGCGGCGGCGTCGAGAAGTAAGGGCACCTTCGTGGACCGTCTCATCAAACAAGCGCAGAACGGTGAGACGATTCGCGCCGTGAGCGACGTGACCGCATCGCCGACGTTTGCCGGCCATCTTGCGGAGGCGATTCGTTTGCTGGTTGAGATTGGGGAGTGCGGTCTGTACCATGCGTGTAACGTTGGTGCAATTAGCTGGTACGAGTATGCTAAGAAGGCGCTGGAACTTGCCGGCGTCGAGGGAATTGTCGAGCCGATTAGTTCCTCGGCTTGGAAAGCCTTGGCGCGCCGTCCGGGTTACTCGGCCCTTGCAAATCATAAGCTCGATGCACTCGGAATTCGCATGCCGACGTGGGAAGAAGGGCTAGCCGGCTATCTTCGGACGAAGTAGCGAAACACGCGGTTCATACCGCGTTTGAGCTTCCAGAAGCTGCTTGATTGTACGGTGGCGATTAGTAACGCAACGCGGTCGCTCTCGGCGCGCGTTGCCGCGATTAGCTCTTCGGTCTGCGCGATAAACGCGCGAGTCGTTCGTTCGAGGCGCTGTTGCAGTCCGTCGCGTTCCTCGCGCAGCTTTTGCGATTCGCCGCGTTCAACGGCGATAAGTCGTTCAGCTTCCTCCAGATACGCGCCGCGCTGCTCGTTACTTGCTTCTGCCGCAGCAAGCGCCTCGCGAGTCGCTTGAAGCGTAGTGGCTTGCTCCGCAAACTCGCCTTCGAGTTTGCTGTCATGGAGCCACCCGCTGAAGAAAGCATCCTTCATTTTGCGCGGCGACGCGGATTTGTCGTCATCGGCCTGGGACGGAATGTCCGCTTCACGCTCGAGCGTCGCATAGAGCTCGGCGATGTCTGGAACGATTTCGCGCAGGAGTCTAGCATGGGGTGTGTTGGGATGGATGGCACGCATCAGCTCTCGTTCGAACGGAGATGACGCTTGCATGTTCAAATCGATGCCGAGTTTCTCGGAGAGCCGGACAAGGAACTTTTGCGGGTCGCGCGCGATTGCCGAAACGTTGGCGAGAATGCTGCGTCCGCGATGCTCGCGAGCGTGACGAAGCATGATCCCGTTATGTGCGATGTAGGCGCGTGCCGCGAGCTCGGGTGAGAGCTGTATCGACTCGTCGCCGCGGCGATAGAGTGAATCGATGACCTCGCTCGGTTCGCGGTAGACGAAGAGGTAGGTGGCCTGGGGAACGACGCTCGACCAAAAATCCAAGAAAAGCGTCGTGCGCGGGTCCTTCCACCCCCAAGCGGAAATCCGCGCATTGTTCTCGATGATATTACGCGCTTCTTCGGCCGCCTCGTCTGAAAGCGCTATAGAATGCTGAGCCGCCCATCCGGCATCGTCGTATCCGGTCAGCCGAAGCTCGCGCATGTGAAAGTCGACGAAATCCAAGTTCTCGAAGTGGCCGCGTTCGTTTCCGCGCGCCGCGGGCATCAAGCGCGAGCCCATATCGAGACCCGCAGCATGCAGCAGGGAAGCGGCGAACGACGTGCCGGAACGATGCATTCCGACGACGATCAGGGGAGATCGTACGACACGGCCGTTCGCGCTGAGCGTAGCTTCTGCATCGGCTTCACGGGTCGACGCGTTTTGCTCCGTTGACATTCTCTGCGTTTATTCACATTTTACGGACCCGCTCCCCCACCCAATGGGGCAGGGGTTCGCCTTCGTGCACGTAAAAAGTGCGCGCGTGGGACCCAGCCCGGATCTGGCGGAGCGACTAGCCGACGAACGTCGCCAACTCAATAGACTGCGCGACGACTATGCGGTAATAACCAAGAGTCGTTTCCATGCGTTGCGCATGCTGTGGTTTTCCTTAAAGGCCATTCTGGGTTTTCGTCAACCGGAGGACGTATTCGCCGTCTGGTCGCCGGGATTGACGGTCGGTTCTGGCCTCCCCGCCGCAAACGGATCGAGCCGTAACGGAAACGGTCGTGAGTCCCGCCGCGCTGTCATATCATCTCAGGATCAGCCGTTGGACGCTGCGATCGCCGAGCTTGCCTCGTCGTTTGAGGAGCGCGTGCAGGCGCACCCTCCCGCGGCCGACCCGATCGTCACGATTATCGTTCCCGCCTACAACAATGCGCACGTAACCGTGCCATGTTTGCAGTCGATTGCCGACCACTGGCCGGCAGCGTTAGATTGCCAAATCATCGTTGTCGACGATGCGTCTACCGATGCGACCGCTGCAATCGTGTCTGATATTCCCGGTGTCGACCTCATTCGCAATGGCACGAACTCGGGCTTCATTCGATCGTGCAACCGTGGGGCCACGCTTGCACGCGGCCGGTATCTATGTTTTTTAAATAACGACACGATCGTGAGCGCGGGGTGGATTGACGAACTCGTGCGGGCGGCGGAGAGCGATCCTGCGATTGGTGCCGTTGGCGCCAAGCTGGTCTATCCAGACGGACGGCTGCAGGAGGCCGGGGGAATAATCTGGCGTGACGCCAGCGGTTGGAACTACGGGCGCGGCGACGATCCGCGCGATCCGAAATACAACATGGTTCGCGACGTCGACTATTGCTCGGGCGCCGCGCTGCTCGTGCGAGCGGAACTGTTCCGCGAGCTCGGCGGCTTCTCAGAACTGTTCCTGCCAGCCTATTACGAAGATGCCGATCTCTGCTTTGCAATACGCCGGCTCGGCTATCGCGTCGTCTATCAGCCGCTTTCGGTCGTCGTCCATGACGAAGGAACCTCGTCGGGCGTTTCGGTGGAAAGCGGCGTAAAGCGCTTCCAGGCAATCAACGGACCGAAGTTCGCCGACAAATGGCGCCGGGAACTTGAGACACATCTGGAACGCGACCCGCAGCGCGTGGATGCGGCCGCGCGCCGCTTGGGACGTTCGAAGACAATTCTGATGATAGATAACTACGTACCGGAGTTCGACAAGGACGCCGGGTCGGATCGTATGTTCAATCTTATTCAGCAGTTCCAAGGTATCGGCTTCGACGTGATCTTCGTTCCCGACAACTACTTCCGCTCGGAGCCCTACACTAGCATTCTGCAGCGTATGGGCGTCGAGGTTCTCTACCGCACTGAAGGTTCACCCAGCAAGACCGACGCCGTACGTGAGCTGCTGCCTTCCGTTGATTTGGCGTGGGTCTCTCGTCCGGAGATTGGAGCCCGATGGCTACCGCTGTTGCGCGAGCGCGCAGATCTTCCGGTCATCTACGACACGGTCGACCTTCATTACGTTCGGGTGAAACGCGAACTCGAGCTGAACAAGGTTACCGATGCCCAGACCTGGGAGAAGTGGCGTCAGGAACGCGAAGCTGAGTTGCGCGTTATCCGGGAAGCCGACCTCACGATTGCGATTGCCGGAAGCGAGCGCGACACGCTGGCGCAGGAGGGTGTCACCAATACCTTCATTATCCCGACGATGCATCGGATCGTCGAGCGCCGGCATTCATATGCCGACACGGAGGGCGCGTTGTTCATCGGAGGCTTCCAGCATCCGCCGAACGTAGATGCGGCTCTGTGGCTCTGCAACGAAATAATGCCGCTAGTTTGGGCCGAGCTTCCCGAACTTAAGCTGACGTTGCTCGGCAGCAACCCGCCAGAGAGCGTTCGAAATCTGAAATCGAACCGAATCGCCGTCCCAGGGTACCTTCCGGACGTGGCGGCCGACTTCCAGCGGGCCCGTGTGTTTGTCGCTCCGCTTCGCTATGGCGCGGGAATAAAAGCGAAGGTCGGTCACGCATTCGGGTACGGCTTACCAACGGTGCTTACAACCATCGGCGCCGAGGGGTTCGGAATTGCAAATGGCGAGGATGCCTTGGTCGCAGATGATGCCGCCTCGTTCGCGGAGGCCGTCGTTCGGGTTTATCGTAATGAAACGCTTTGGAACCGTCTGTCGGAAGGCGCGGTGCGTCGCATTGCGTCGTTCACGCCCCAGGCAATTGGCCGCCAATTACAATCGCTCGTTACCGTTGTGAGCGAGCGCCCCGGCGCAAGCTAGAAAACTGAGATTTGACCCAGATATCTTCGACCAACGAATCCTTTGCGCTTGCGCGCCGCCTTTATCGCTATCGCTGGCTCATCTATAGTTTGGTACTGCGCGACCTTAAGCTGCGCTATCGAGGCTCGGTTCTCGGTTTCGCGTGGACGCTCATCAATCCGTTGATCTTTATGGGCGTCTACACGCTCGTCTTCAGCGTATTCCTCAGAGCGGGGATCAAGGATTTCCCACTCTTCCTTTTGAGCGGGCTGCTGCCGTGGACGTGGCTATCCAACGCGCTACAGCAGGGCTCTGGCGCGATTGTTGCCGGGCGTATGTATGTCGGCAAGACGCTCTTCCCGACCGAGGCGCTCATAGTCGTGCCGGTGGTTTCGAATTTGGTGAACTTTCTACTTTCGCTGCCCGTTTTTGTCGTGATTGCCGTGCTTTTGCACGGACACCTTGGCGTAGCGCTTCTCGCGCTGCCGTTGCTGATCGCGCTGCAGTGCGCGATGACGTTCGGTCTCGTGACCGTCTTCGCGACGCTCAACGTGTTCTATCGCGACGTGCAACAGCTCGTAGCGCACCTACTGATGCTAGGGTTTTTTCTGACGCCGATCTTCTATGCGCCCGACTCGATACCGGCCTCGATACGGCCGTGGGCGCTGGCAAATCCATTTGCCACGATGGTGATCGCCTACCGCAGCGTATTGTTTGAAAACTCGTTTCCGGGCATCGATGCCATCGCTTACCTCACGCTAGCCGGACTCGTCCTTCTTGGATGCGGACACTTGATTTACAGCCGGTGTAAAGATTCTTTTGGTGAATATCTATGACGAACGCCATCGACGTTTCTCACGTTAGTAAGACGTTCCGTTACGTGGCTTTAGAGCGAACGGTATCGTTGAAGGATGCGCTCGTGAAGCGGCTGTTCGTGCCTCGCGATCAGCGGCGCAGAACGGTTCAAGCGCTCAAAGATGTCTCTTTTAGCGTGGGCCACGGGCAAATGTTGGGCATCGTCGGACGCAACGGCTCGGGCAAATCGACGCTTATGCGGCTTCTCGCCGGCGTTTTTCCGCCGAATGCCGGAACGATCGCTATCGACGGCACGTTGACGCCGCTGCTATCGCTCGGCGCCGGTTTTCACCCCGACCTTACGGGTTACGAGAACGCACGCGTGGAGCTACTGGTCCTCGGGTTCTCTCCCAAGGAGGCCGAAGCGAAGCTCGATGCAATTCGGGATTTCTCCGAAATCGGCGGCTTCATGGACGCGCCGGTACGAACCTACTCTGCGGGGATGGTGCTACGGTTGGCTTTCGCCGTGGCGTTCTGCGTGGACCCCGACATTCTGCTGCTCGACGAAGTGTTGGCAGTTGGCGACGAACTATTTGCGCAGAAATGTCTGACGGCGATCGAAGGATTTAAGGAGCGCGGAAAAACGATCGTGCTCGTTTCGCATTCGATCGGCTTCGTTGAGCGGTGGTGCGACGTCGCGCTTTGGCTGGAGCGAGGCGAGGTGCACATGTTCGGCGAGGTGCAAAGCGTCTTGCGCGCCTACGCAGAGAACCACGCGCGAGCGGAATTCGGCTAAGCGTTAAAGTTTTTTAGCCAGCATGGGTAGACTCCATGGCTTGGCAAAACGTATCCCGCGCTCGGGTACGTCGTAGTCCATGACGACCGGCGGCGCGAAGCCGGCGTTACTGAGATGCCGCTCGATCGACTTTAGCCCGAAGACACGCATTTCGAGCACGTCGGTCCCCCCTCCGTGGAAGCGCAGGTTGTCGAAGCGCTGCTCGGTTCCGTCGCGAGTGACGTTCATGAGCACGCGCTGTCCTTCGTGACGCTCGAGCTTCCAATCGAAGAGCTCCGGGAAGTGCTCGACGGTCTCGTCGAATCCGTAGGGAACGCTAAAGACGAGATGACCGCCGCTCTTTATAAGCGTTGCCAGACCGAAAAAGGCCCGCTCCACCGGCGGCTCGACGTGCTCGAGAACCTCGCTGCAAATGACGAGATCGGCGGTATTCGCCCAGTCCGCACGAGGTTTGGTGATGTCGAGGATCGGGTGGCTCGAAAACAGCGAGTGATCGAACTGAGTGTTCGTGTAGGAGATCTTCGGCGAAAGATACGTCGCGAACGGAGGCCAATCGCTGATTCCGTATGCTACGATGTCGCGTCGCACGGGCCATGAGGCAACGCTGTCACGCGTACCGAACAGCGCGAGGCCCGCGAGGTATGCGAGGGCGCGGCAGCGAGTGTTTGCGTGGCACACCGGGCAAAGCCCGGTCTCGCGATCGATCGATTCGAGGTCGATCGAGTCGACGGTCGACGCGCAGATATAGCAGATGAAGGTCAAGGAACCGGCACCACCTTCTTGGCGAGCGAGTGGGCGATCAATTGCTCGAAATACTCCTTATAATCGTACGAGTTCCCATCGAAGAGCTGGTAGCGCTCGTGAGGATCGTACCACGCGAACTGAAAGTGTTCAGCGACCTTGGGATGTATCGGTACGGAGACGACGCCGAGTGGGCCGCGAGGGCTCAGCACAAAGTTGCTCGCTATCGTTCGATCGATGTCGATCGAGCCTAGTCGCTCGTCGGCACGATCTGCGGCGGCGACAAGAATGCGCCGCAGGAGCTCTTTGAGGAAGGGCAGCGTGGGATGGTTTGCGGTCCACAACGGGCGCTCGTGTATGAACCGCTCGTAGAGATAGCTTCCCATGGTGACGTCGCATTTAGCATCGCGCGCCTCGAAACGCGCCATCTCGATCTTCAAGAAGCGGTCGAGGTCCATCTTATAGTCGTCCCATGCAGTAAGATAGTATTCGAGGATCTCGTCCGCGCTTCGTCCTGAGTCGATTTGTGCGATGATCACGCGATCGCCATAGGGGAAGCGACCAAACGGGTATCGTTCTTCGGGCCCATCGTACGGATTCGACGCGTTAAACGGCCATAGGACGTTGCAGTCAATCGACGGGAAACGAATGATGGTGCAGCTCCGCGGCAAGCGCTCGCGCTGCTCGAAGGGCTCACGATCGTGCTGCTCGAGAAAGATCGCGCACTTTGTAACGGCGTCCGGGTCGATGCGTCCTCGCTCGGCACCGAAGCTTTTAACGTAGCGGACGTCATAGAGTTTTGAGATAGCGGCATTGCCACGCAGAATGACGGCGACCGCGTCGGCCTGACAGTTGCCGTAGACGACGAACGTCGGCCGGTCTTTTTTCGACGGAACGGGCTTCGGCCCGTTTTCGCTCACCATGCGATCGTAATACTCACGGTACCCGATGAATTCGTCGAAGTAGCGGAAGGGCTCGCTCGTGTCGTACCACTGAAGACCGAACCGTTGCGCAACGTGCGGGTGAATCGGCACGCTGATCGCTCCGAAAAGATCCCATGCCCCCTGGAGATGCATAAGTTCCTCCAGGACCTTTCGGGAGACGAGCTTGGCCGGAGCGAAGGCGCGGTCGAGCATGCGCACGATCAACTCTGAGAGCAGAGCGTTTGTGGGCGACGCCGGCGCCCAAAACAACCTGCGATGATGAATGTTTTCCCGAATGTACGAAAGCATCGGGATGTCCACGCGCGCATCCATCGCTTCGAGTCTCGCATTTTCGCTCCGCTCGCAAGCCTCCAGATCGGGCCATGAAGGTCCCCACGGCGCGGAGATGTAGCGATCGACGATAATGGCAGGATCGATGCCTTGCTTTAGGCAGCTGACGATGAAGCTGTTTCCGTATGGAAAGCGGCCCGCCGGGAAACGCGGTGGTTCCGGCCGGTTATACGGGTTCGCGCAATGGAACGGCCACAAGTGACGAGCATCGAGAGTGGGAAACGCGAGGCGCAAGCATTCGCTCGGAAGAGAGTCCTCGAACGCGCAAACGTACGGATCTTGTCGAAAAAAGATGGCGCATGAGGCGAGGTCGGTCGGCGTGGCGCCATTTGAGACGTCAGCCGAGACATGGACGACGCGGTATTTGCCGCTAATTCCGCCGATGCGGCTCAGCATCGATGTAATCGTTGCGGCAAGAATGCCGCCGTAAACGACGATCGATTTCACGTCGATTGCGCGCCGGCGCCGAGGGTAGCTTGCACGAGATCGGCCAATTCGCCGACGTTCGCGAGATCGTACACGCGGTCAAAAGGAAGCTCGAGCGCGAATTCTTGCTCGACCTTCATAATTAACATGGCGTGGGAGAGCGAATCCCAGCCGTCGACATCGGCGCTCGTGGTCGCACGCGTAATCGGAGTTTCAGGCGGCAGGTGGAACGTCGCGATCACGCACGTCCGGATTTTATCGAGCGTTTCTTCCTTCACGATTTTGTGCCAACCTTGAATCTACCCAGAAGGTATAATTCTTTATTTTTTGTGCGGCTCAGTTTTCCGCTGGTGGTTTTTACCAGGCCCCCGCGCTCGATCGGAACGAAAGAGTGCAGCGCGAGTCCTGTGCGCTCGAGGACGGCGCTCTTGGCTGCGGCGGCAACACGCCGGGCGCCGCGGAGGTCGTCGCATTCAGCGAGAACGACTACTGCTGTAGCGCCGCTAAAGTCGTCATCGACGCCGATTGCGACGCTGCGGCCTGGAATGATTCCATCTACTTCCGCGAGCAGCGCTTCGAGCTCGTGCGCGTAGTAGTTGCGGCCATTGACGATGAGCATGTCGTCGACCCGGCCCGAAATGTAGAGCTCGTCTTCGTGAATGAGACCCATATCGCCGGTAGTATACCATCCGTCCTGTAGACGCTCTGCGGTCTTTTCCGGCTGCCGGTAGTAGCCATTAAAGAGGAAGGGCCCGCGTATGCAAATCTCGCCGATCCTGCCGGCGGGGAGCCGCTCGCGGGTCGTTGGGTCAAGCACGCGAATCTCAACGCCATCGACCGGCGGCCCGCACGAGAGCAGCTCGTGTTGAGCCTCGTCGGTGTGCAGCGCTTTCGCCAAATGTGAAAGAGGCGTCTGGGTTACGGCAAAGACGTTTTCGGCCATAGCGTAACACACTTGCAGCTTTTCGGGCGAAACGCCACTTGCAGAAAATCGGTTGAGGAAACGCTCGAAAGTACCCGACTTGCACGGCTCCGAACAATTGATGAATGCGCGTATCGAGGACAGATCCCACCGGTCGCCTTCGCGCACTCCGTTCACGAGATGCGAGAAAGCAAAGTTCGGCAGCCAGCAGAGCGTCGTGCGGTGCTGGGCGATGGCGTCGAGAAGCATGCGCGGGCGCATCACCCATTCGAATGGATCTAGAAGAACGAGATGGGTGCCTTGTAATAACGAGCCGAGGAAGCACGCAACAAAGCCCATGTCGTGATAGAGCGGGAGCCACGACGCGATGGAATCCTCGTTGCCGAAACCGATTGCCTCTCGATATGCATCGTGGTGGACGAGGATCGCGCGATTCGTCAACATGACCCCCTTTTTCAAGCCCGTAGTGCCCGAGCTGTGTTGGAGGCAGGCGACATCGTCGGGTTTCCCTTGATGAAGTACGTCGGGCCCGCTTGTTGTTAAGATCTCGTCATCGGCAACGATCGTTGCAAGGCCGAAGTTGCGAATGTGCGCGCGAGCGGCTGCGAGGTTCTCCGAATAGGTTACCAGCGCTTGCGGCTTAATGCGTGCGAAGAGCCGGTCGTGATCGTCCCAGTAAAGGTCTGCCCTTTGCTTTGGGCTTGGGAACGGAATGAACGACGGGATGGCGCCCGCTAAGATCGCTCCGAGAAAACTGTAAAACAAATGCGGCGAATGCTTGAGAATAATGATGACTACGTCGCCCGGCTTGACGCCGAGGTTTGCGTACGCGCGCGCGTAAGCCGACGACCGTGCGAACAACTCGCCGAACGTGATTCTGGTAGTCGCGCTACCCTGGATGAACGTTGAGAAGAGTGCGTCGGGCTGCAGCTGTGCGTGGGCGACAAAGGCCTCGGCTATGGTCCTCACCAGTGCACCCTTATTCGAGCTGCCGTCACGGGCGCCATTCACGGGGATCGGCAATGACCGGTGCGGCAATGGCCGCCCAGCTTCCGACTTGACTCCCGGTCGGCGCGGTGGCGGAAAAGGTAATCTGAGCGCAACGGCTCCGACCCCGCAGGGGCACGTGAAATGAAGTCCAGTAGGAGCTTCCGTGGTCGGCGGGCGACAGCGTCGCGGCGAGTCGCTGGATGCCGTTAACCCGAACGACGATGCGCACGGGAGCGGCATGAGGGACATCCGCGAGCGGATCCGACGCTACAAATGTAAGTACGCTAGGCTTACGCACCGGAATGCAAGGAAACTCGAATGCGTAGCCGGCGATAATGGTGAACGCCGGCACGCCGCCTTGCGGAGCGTCGACGTGATTCTCGAACGCTCCGGGGATTTTCGTGCGAGGTATCGCACGCCCGATGGTAACCGGCAAGCGGATAACTCCCGGCCGGTCTTCCGTCATTGCGGCTAGAGCGAGCGGTAAGCTGCCGCTGCCCCAGGTACGCACGACCTTATCCTCGCCGATGACGGCGACAGCTGTTGGGAGCGAACCGAGCGATGGATTAAAACACGATGCGGCGGTCGGCCGCACGTTCACCTTGGCTGCGGCGCCGTAAAGCCGAACAAGGGCGCCGCCGGAGAAAACGCCCGCCTCGTCGGGCGTTGACTCTACAACGCAGACGGTTCCCTCCCCGGATTCACGTAGAAGTGAACGGATGTCCGCGCTCTCTTTCGCGATCACGGCGGAGGGCAGAGAGCTGACGACCCGTGAAAAGTCAACCGCCGAGGCGACCGCCACGAGGACGAGCCCCGCGCACCCCAGCCGTGGATCCGGCGACACCGTCGCAATTGCGAGGATCGCACAAGCTTCCGCGGCTAGCAGCGCCACTGATGGATCGATTGGAAGCCACAGCCCTCCCACGAGCGCGCTAAGCGCGATGGAGGCGACGAGGAGCGCTCGCGAGGTGCGAAGGCCGAATCGGCTTGGGACTGCGCGGCCCACGGTTATCCCTAAAGGGACCAAGACAAAGCATGCGACGGCGATCGCGATAACCGTGATGGAAAACGATCTTCCGCTCGTCGCCGAGGGTAGAACGTAGAGCCAGCTAGGCGCTCCAGGGAGGAAACGCGGCGCGCTCGCAACGATCGTCGAGATCAACGCCGCGACCGAGATCGCCCGCCGTTCCCCGAGTCCGGCGATCGCATAGGCGATCGATACGAGTGTGAATTCCGGAGCCTGGATAGCAATAAGCGCGGGAATGGCTACTCTCAACGCAGCCGGTAATCCGTAGGCCCCGATAAGGTCTCCGGCGAGCAGAAGGACGAGCACCAGCCCGACGACCGATTCCGCTCCGAGTGGATCTAGTATCACCGAAACTGCGAATGGTGACGCCGTAAAGATAACGCCTGCAAATAGTGCGAGCCAGATAGTACGTTCCGTTCGCGCCACGATGGCGCCCAGTACAATCGCGGCGATCGCGACGAGCGCGGCGTTCGCAAGATGGACAAAACTTACCGAATAGGCGGCTTGGCTCACGAGAGCGTGCCACGCGAATGAAGTGATTAGGTGCGTATCCACACGCAGTCCACTGACGGTTGCGAGACCAGGTCCGCCGAGCGCATTAGGCAGACTATTCAAAATACAAGCTCGTCACGATGAGCGCATAGCGCGGCCCGGTGGGAGTCGCCGTCGGACTGTAGTCGATTGCTGCGCGCAAATGCACGCGCACGTTGCCTACTGCGGCGGTTAGCTTCCCCGGAACCTGAATCGATTCGGTCTGAAACCCCGGCGGAAGATCGTTAAAGTGCGCGCCGGCGGACGGGTTTGAAAAGTATACGAGCAACGACTGCCGATTTCGAACCGTCGGCATTTCTGGCACATAGATCGTTATGCTAAGGCGTCGAGCAGCGCCCCGTTTCCTGACGAGTACGTCGGCGGACTTGCCGATCCAGCAGCAAATGGCCAGGCCCGCTTGAGAAGCCGGTATCGGATACAGTCCTCTCGCCCCGGTCCGTACTATTTCGGGGGGCACGAGTTGCCCCCGAAGCTGAAAATGCAGTGGATTGTATGCCTGATCGCGCGGCCCGCATCCGGCTAACAGCGTGGTCGCGGCTGTGAACGCATAAAGGGCCCGTAGCGCCCGCTCAAAATACCTGAACCGAATGCTTCCCTTGTCACTGTTAGCGCAGGGATTATTGCTGGCGCACATCTTTATGGCCAGCTCGTTTCTTCTGGGCTCGATCATCTTCCCTTGGTGTCGCGAAGAGGTGAGAGACCTGCGGCCGCCCCGCATGATGATGCGGATCGTGTGCACCTGCGGGCTAGGCATCGCCGCGATCGGATTTCTGGGCTTTTTCTTGGCGGTTGCTCATTGGTTTGACCCTATTGGCCTTATTAGCGGGTACGTCGGCCTCTGCGCCGCTGCATGCGCAGCTAGGCGGGAATCACCTTTCCGGGCGGCGTTTTGGGTGGCGAGAATTCGCGCGGTGATGGGGGCCTTCGATTTTTCGTCATTGATCGTGTACTACGCGATGCTGGCGCTTGCGTTTCCGGCGATTCTACCGAACATTGGCGGGTCCGATCCGATCGGATTTCATCTAGTGAACGCCGCCGATCTCCTCCGCTACGATGGATTCGCGGTCGATCCGTTCCGCAGAACGCCATTTTACGTCGGAGATTTCATACCGATTTTCAGTTCGTTCATGGCATTCGGCGCGGATGCTTTCGTGAATTTTCTCACCTGGAGCACCGGTCTTTTGACGGCGCTCGGCGTTTGTGCCGCATGCAAGGACGCTATGCGCGATTCGGTGCGTGAGCCTTGGCAATCCTTGATCGCGATCGCCCTGACCGCCACAGTAGTTGCGAATCCCGTCTACTTACGATGGGGCGCTACCGCCTACATGGACGTTCAGATAGGTTGCTTCGCGTTGCTCTCGGTGCTGTCGATTCTGTTGGCGGTACAAGAGCGTCGCGCCACGTGGATTTACGTGGCGATCGTAACGTCAGGCTTTTTTATCGGCATGAAGCCATCGTTCGCGGTGCTTTTGCCCGTATATGCGATCGCTTTCGTCTTCGCCGTGAGGAAAGTTCCGACTCTTAAGGGGAACTGGCTAATCGTGTTGCTCGCTTTCGTCGCGGCGTCGTCGCCATGGTACGTTCGCAACTTGATTCTTGCCGGCGACCCGATTCCTCCGGTGTTTAACATCGCGTTGTATGGGCGTGATGGGCTGATGACCAAGTTCGAATGGAGCCAAATCACCACCGACATCCGTACGCCGAAAACGTTCGAAGCGCTTGCGTCGTTGCCGATTCGCGCGTACCTTTCGCCGCAGGGGCGCGATTTTCGCGAAAACGGCACGAGCGCGCTATTTCTCGCTTTGTACGTTCCCGCCGCACTGTGCCTGCTACTGATGTTGGCTCGTGGGAGGGTCGAGACGTCGTTGTTCTTGCTCGCTTGGTTTCTCACGTTATTCGAGCTGTATTGGTTTGCGAGCTCCACGTTACTACGTTACGCGCTTGTGTTCACGCCTTTGTTGGCGCTGTCGGGCGGGTATTTGTTCTCAATGATGGCGTCGTTCATCCCGCGTTGGCGCTATCTGACGGGTCCCGCGCTAACGCTACTCGCTTTCATTGCGGTGATCCCGAGTCCGGGGTCCTCGGTGTTTTATAGCGCCTGGCGCGATACTTACGACGGTTTGCCGTCGTACCAAGGCTTTGATAAATACGCGACTATTTTTGGCAACGGCGATCCTGAGGCGCTTTTTACTATTCGAATGATTCAGCGCGCGCGCGTCGATAGCAGAGTATACGTCCTAGGTCCTGGAGTCGCGTACTATTTTTCCAGAGCGGGAATCACGAGCATGGGCGATTGGGTGGGCCCCGCTGGGTGGTTTCGCCTTTACAGCTCGCTCAACACGGGGCAACTCGGGCAATACCTCCGAGCTCTGGGCGTCGGCGTCGTGCTCATCGACCCGCCACGCGTGCTCGGCGGTCTCGACGTCCCGCTCTCGCGTGCCCTAGGCGATGCGCAATTCTGTAGCGTTAGCATCCCGAACAGCTCTTGGCAGTTATACGTAAACGACCCGAATATTTGTTCGGAAGAACGGGCTCAGAGGAAAACGCCGGGACTTTTAAGGAACTAGAATCGCTGTCGTGTTAAACCATAATACTCATAACCCGGCTCGGGTTCGACAGCAGCTACTCGCCTTTCTCGCAGGACCCGCACCGGAAAACGCCGACTCGATCGGAGCCGACGAGAATCTGCTGGAAAGCGGAATCATCGATTCATTTCGGATCGTCGCATTGGCAATGTTTCTTGAAGAAACGTTTGGAATTGCCCTCGACTTCGAACAGGTCGACGAGCAGGATTTTGCGACGCTCACCTCTCTAACCGATCTGGTCATCAAGCTCGGTGCCTGACGAAATCGAGATCCGCAAAGCAATCGACCACATCGTCACTCAGTGTGGATCCCTTCGGCAAGGCGAGCGTGCTATGGTAGTTGCTGACGAAAGCACGGGCGAAATCGCGCGGCTCGTTGCGCGCGGCTGCACTGAGCTCGGGGCGCACGTTTCCGTTCATACGATCCCGATGGCATCGATGCACGGTGCGGAGCCGCCCAGCGATGTGGCGGAGGAGATGAAGAGCGCCGATCTCATCTTCGGCCTCACGCGTTACTCCATGGCTCATTCGCGCGCTCGCAACCAAGCCTGTCACGCAGGGGCCCGTTACTTGAGCTTGCCCGAATACTCGCACGAGCTGCTGCGCGACCCGGCGGTCCTCGCGGATTATCGTGGTCGAGCTCCTGTGGTGCGCGCATTTGCCGACGCCTTCACGCGCGGCCGTCGCGTGCGCGTGACGACCGAACTTGGAACCGACATATCGCTGGATATCACCGGGCGCAAAGGCAACTACTGCCCCGGCTTCGTTGAAGGTCCCGGTGAGCTCGGCTCGCCTCCCGACATAGAGGCTAATGTTTCGCCCGTGGAAACCGGATCGAACGGCGTGGTTATTATTGATGGCTCGATTCCCTGTGCCGAGGTTGGCTTGCTTCAATCACCCGTCGAACTGACAATCCGCGATGGCCGAATAGTGCGATTCGATTCGGAAGATGGTAACGTCGTAGGCGAATTGGAGCGGTTGTTCGAGGGCGTTGGTTCGGACAAAGCCTACGTTTTGGCGGAATGCGGGGTCGGT